>Ga0209986_10000034_pt1 | contig 107669 bp, 126 predicted proteins | sample BlataG_FD_183168 | JGI IMG/M metagenome (GOLD analysis project Ga0209986, IMG submission 183168) | Deep subsurface microbial communities from Black Sea to uncover new lineages of life (NeLLi) - Black_00105 metaG (SPAdes) (version 2) | ecosystem: Environmental > Aquatic > Marine > Oceanic >...
AAACCATAATCCTTTGCAAAGTCTCCGGTGTTTGTTATTCGATAGATGTAAACAGCAAGGTTTTTACCCTTCTGCCAAACCCTAAGTTCTTTAAATTTAGGACCCCCTTTACCCATTACCCTTTTGCCTTTTGCCTTTTGCCTTTTGCCTCTTGTCGGACATTTTTAACCACAGATTACACGGATTTATTTTTCATCGGTCTTATTTTCTTAACCTCTCACTTAGCCATCTGTTGTACTCCAAAAATGCCTCAGCCGGGATAGGATTTATAACTTTGACTTCTTCTTTAACCTTTCTCGCAAGTTTTCCATCTATGCTGTATATTATTGGTGCTTTTTGATTTCTAGCCAGATATACAAGATATCCATCCCATGATTCGATTTTGTAAGTTAAAGCATTTTCCAAGGCATCTATTGCCATATCAACGCTTAAATCCTCATAAAAGGCAGGTGACCTCGTTTCGAGTGTCTTCTTCAACGCATTGCAAGCTGAACGCCTATCAACGCCAAGATATTTTGTCATTACGTGATAAGCACCCATAGCGGCTGAAGTTGGAATTAAACATTTCTTTTTCCAAAGCAAAATATCCTTCAAGAAATCGAAGGCGTGAAGTCTGGCAGGGTTCTCGAAATGCGCAATCACTACGACTCCTACGTCAATTACTCCCTCAATCCCAGCTTTCTCAGACTGTACTCTTCCGTGAACCATTTATATCCTCTTTCCAATTCGCTTACAAAAGCTTTTGGAGTATTTGTCGAAAGATATTCCTCCAGTTCCCTTACTCTCTCCTCTAAATCTGATTTGTATGGTCTTAATATTATCTCCACTTTTTCCCCCTCGCCCAATTTCAGTTTCTCCAAAGGTTTCAAAACACCTTCCTCATACATCGCTTTTACTCTTGTTCCCATATTTATCACCAAGACTAATTTTATCTTCGCACTTAAAAATCTTTTCTTCTATCCTCTTCCGGGGTCATGCTTCTTCTTACATACGCGCATAAAGCAAGTGAAATCGTGAATATTGAAAGAACAGCAAGAATAGGTGATAATCGTATTCCAAACGGTGTGTAGTTCAATGCCAAACCCAATAAGGGGGTAATTGCGATGCTCAGTCCGAAGCTGAGTGCAATACGCTCTATCGCATCTAAATCGTCTTTTCCTGGGAATAATGCGGCGATTAAAGCGTACCCGGGTAGGAAAAGCACTAAAGGTAAACCGAGGATGATTCTTATCGGGGTTTCGTTTAAAGGTGGGATTAAGACAAAAGGTGCGCATAAAAGCGTGAAGAGGATAACGAGTGCGAGGTCAAGGTCTTTTGGGAAGCGTTTAAGTTCCATTCTGTTCTTTGGTATGGGGACTTTCATTTTATCCATGGGGGAAGGGCTAAGGGCTAAGGGCAAAAGGTTTTCGACCGTGCCGAAATCAATTTTGATACTTGTTTACCGCGGAGTTCGCAAAGAACGCAGAGAGTCAGGAAATTATTTATCATCTTTTTTTTCGTCATCTCAGCGCTCTCCGTGCTCTCAGCGGTAAATAAATATCGTTTCTGCCAAACTCTAAGTTCTTTAAATTTAAGACCCCCTTTACCCATTTGCCTTTCGCCTCTTGCCTTTTGCCTCTTGTCGGACATTTTTTTAACCACAGATTACACGGATTACACGGATTTATTTATTTTTCACCTATTTTAGCCCATCTATAAAAATGATTCCCTCTTTAATTTTTCCTCGATTACTCTGAGGACATCTTCCAGGCTCAACTCCTTAGATTCTTCGATTTTTGGAGTGTGTTTATGATTAAGTAATTCTAATGTCTTGAGCATCTTCTATATCCCTCATTTTTGACTCTAATTCTTTCATGCTTTCGATGTATGCTTTCCACTCGATGTAATCGTCCCACTTTTCAAAGTCCTCTTTCTCTCGTTTTATTTTATCCTTAAACTCTCCAAGCGTGCATCCGTATTTGCTTTCGAAAAATCTTATTCTCTCCTTGAGTGGAGCAATTTGCGAGATTGCCTTGAGTTTCTCAAACCCTTTGACTTCATCCCTTGACACGGTTATGGACATCTTCTATACTTCCTAATTTTAAACATAGCATACATAAATATAAAACTACCGTGAAAATGTACTTCATCAACCATATTGAATCCTCTGAATATCTGGATGACCTTATTTTTTCTTTTAGCACTGTGGGGCTCTGCCCCACGACCCCGCAAGCCCGGTAAGGGCTTAGTTTTCTTTTTTTGTAAAAAAAAGAAAAAGTGTTTTTGCAGGCTTTTGTTAACGATTTCGAACACAGTTTGTAGATGCAAGAGTATCCTCAGCTATAGATTTGTAGTCCTCAATCCCTTCTTTTCCAGGATGTCGTATGCCTCCCGGGTGCTTATTCGAAGTTGCTCTGCGAGATAGCCCAAACTGCATTCGCCACTTTTGAAATCCTCGTATAACGCCATAAGTTTCTGTTCAAATCCCCTCGCAATGAACTCTCTTACTATTTCTGATTCCCCCACCTTCTTTTCTCCATAAAACTTTTAAGAAAAGTTTTATCAAAAACGCTTCGCGGAAAATATAAGTTTCTTTTGCTAAAACATTTTCTTTCTATGAAAAAGTTTCTCGCTTCAGCTATACAAATACTTTTAAAGTTCTACCTTCAATGTAACTATCTCAAAAGCATTCATCTTCAACGTTATTCGCTCTCCCTCTTTTTTCAACTCTTTTTTCACTCCTTCGTCCTCTTCCTCCAGCAGGTTTACCACCTTGACCGCCTTTGGCTCCCTGAACAGTGTTATCTCAGCATCCGTCTCTTCTCCCTTCGTCTCATAAAATCGTAGAATCACTCCATCCCCTTCCTCTGCCCCCTTCAATGCGGATAAAATGACATTCCCCGGCTCTATTTTCAAGAAACTCCGTTTCAAAGGCGGGTTCATAGCCGTTGCCAATTGCAGTGCATACAAACTACAGTTGAACTCAGAAGCATGTTTGTAGGATGACGCTTCCCGCCAATCTCCTTCATGCGGGTAAATGGAATATCTGAATTCATATCTTCTCAACTCCTGCGCATCCGGAACCGGGATTGCAGGACCTGTCTTACCATCCGAAGACAGCATCAAAACGCTCCTGAGCAGTGTTAAATAGACGTCTCCATCTCTTACCTCGTTCTCCGGTGTCCCACTGTGGATTACGGTCAAGCCTTTCTTTCCATCAGAATAATCGAGCCACCTCAACGAGGGGAATGCACCGCAGGGCTCCTCAACCCACTCCTCTCCCGGTTTAGGCTTATAGCTCCACAGGTCAGTAGGACGTGAAACAACGCCAAATTGTGTCCCGCAGGCATAATCCGAAGATTTCATGTCCGTGGAGAACCTGACCCTGAGCCGCGACTTCGGATGCTTGTCCACTATGCCCGTGATGAAATCTATCCTCGGAATGTCCTTATAGACTATTATCTTCTTTGTGCACTCCAAGAATTTATGCCGCCATATAAGTGGCTCCGTCTTCTCCGTCAATCTGTACGGCCAGCGCAGGGAAAAATAATCAGTCTCGACGTTGATAACCCGCCTCAGAGGACTTTTAGTTATATAGAAGTTCTTTACCCTGAACGAGCCATATTTCACCCCCTCCCCCTTTTCTGTCTTTAACGGGATACCCAACGTTTGCCGGTGGTAGTAGAGGTCCCCGGTCTCTTCCTCCAGCACGAGCTCGTTCGCCGTGCAAATCTTCTCCCTCTCCTCTCCTCTCCTGCCCATGGACACGTCAATCAACCCCGTAGATGGGTCCACCTCAACCCCAAAGAATCCATTTTCTATTGTGTTCCCCCGTATCATGATAAAATTCGGATCATAACGAAGACGTTTGGGCTCCCGCTCGAGGATTTTATATACCTTATACCCCATCGCAGGAACCGTGGGAACAAATCCTATCCTCGCATATCTCAACGTATCATCCTCATACCTCGCAAACTTTATCACCTCCACGTCTATTTCCTCGTCTCCACTTTTCAATCCTTCAATCGCTACTATTTTACCCCTGTCAAAATTCAAATCCATCTCTACCCAGTTCCGCACTTCCCACGACAGCGAGTTAAATACTATTATATCGCTGCGCAAACCCACCAGCCTTAGAATGAATTGGGAGCTTTCCACTCCGCTTTCGCTTTTCTCTGATTCTTTCTCTATTATGTTAGTGTGTACGCGAATGCAGCGGTTGGACATCTCTGCGGTGATAAAGCCCCGGTATTGCCTCACCTCATCGTAACCCCTGTCCATCCCCGTCCCGGGAATCACGTCATGGAATGCGATGAACAAAATCATCCGCCAGCAGTTTCTCAGCTCCTCAGATGGATAGCGGGTATTCAAGAGGGAACTTATTGTACACCATCGCTCGCAACATGTCAACCAACTCTCGTACTCGCAAAGCCCCTGTTTTATCCACATCCTGCTCGAGCAGCAATTTGGAAATACCTCTGAATACTTACCCGAATACATCTCTCCCTTCCTGACCTCCATCTTAAGCTTCTTCTCTTCTATTTCATCCTCCAGTGCTTCAAAGAATTCACCCGGCGTTGCTATCTTCATCTCCGCTATTTCTCCCCGCTCATCGTTCCACGCTTTCACAACCTCCGGCGTCTCCGGCTGGGGCAGCGTAACTCCACTCCCGGAAGGCATCAAGATGCGAGAGGTAGCCGCAACTTCCTTTAGTTTCTCGTAACTTTCCTCCAGCTTCGTCAGGTCCAACCCCGCTCTGTATCCAAGAGGCATCCAGTGTGCTAAAATCCTCGTTCCATCCAGACCTTCCCAGATAAATTCCGACGGTTTTCTTTCCGACACGCCCCTTCTGAAAGCAACATACTTGTAGCCCGATTTTTTGTATATCTGTGGAAGCTGAGCATTCAAACCAAAGCTGTCCGCCTGCCACATCACCGGAACGTCAACCCCGAACTTCTCCTTCACGTATCTCTTACCTAACAGGATCTCTCTTATCAGCGTCTCCCCTTCCGGGAGCATCGTATCTGCCATCAGGTATTCGCCGTCAGCAATCTCTATCTTGCCTTCCTTTATGCTCTTCGCAATACTTGCGAATATATCCGGATACCGCTTCTCCATCTCCTCCAGCAGAAAGGTTTGCTCTATCAGGAACTTGTAATCGGTCTTCTCGACAAGCTCAGCCACACCCCGATGAACAAGCATCAGATTGATGTAAAAGTAGTCTTCCTTCGTGAATACCCAGATGGCATCGTAATGCGTGTGCGGCACGAGGTAAATCGTATCTTTTCCTTCTTCCTTCCCCTTTCCCATTTTCTTCTTCTTTTGGTAAAGCTTTTAAGATGAGATTTATTACGCCTTCGACTCTTCTTTAAATAGCAATAGATAATCCCCGTGCACCTTCTTCAGATATTTCGCTAACCATATCATCACACAATAGAATACCACCAGCACAATATATCGCACGTCCCTAAAAAGGAAATCCAGTGGCACCTCTACTTCTACTACGCCTCCTAAGCCAGCTAATCTATACCATCTCATCGCGTAGTAAACTATAACGTAAACGTTTATCGCCACCAGGCCAACGGCAATCCACTGATAAATCTTGTTCAATTCTAACCAGCCCTTCAGTTCCCTGCTCATTAAAAAGATGTACGCAAAGACAGCCCAGCCCATTATGAAAAGAGCCATTCCCGAACACAGACTTTCCCTGAAGTCTATCACACCATTCAAGCTTATGCCCGTTCGCCACAGAATTGCTATCACGACAATCGCAATCAACGTTCGCTTGTCCATTATCCTCTTACCAAAAGCTTCTTTTACGCTCATTTTTCAACAAGTCTAATATCACCCACTTATTAATATAAGCTTTTCCACTACCTCAACCCAGCCTTCCGGTCCCTCTCCCTTCGCTTTATAAAGCGTAGGCAGGGAAACGTCAAGCCACGTGCCCTTCTTGTTCTTTACCACTGCCGGCTGTTCCACCGCATTCAACATCGGAATGTCATTCTTGCTATCCCCAATGCCTATCGTCTTCACTGCTCCATATTCCTTCTTGAAGAGCGCTGTAAGAATCCTCACCGCTTTTCCCTTGTCCGCGTCCTTCCCGTGAATGTTGTAGTATCTTCCGCCGTGAGTGACACTAAATCCCTTCTCTTTGATTTTCGCAAACAAAATTGCATCCTTCTCTTTTGGTTCGTCAAAGATGAAACTCTCATTGTATTCCTTCTCCTTTGCAAGCTTCGCCTTCTCCACGCTCAAATTCGCATCTTCTGCAACCTCCTCCGCAGTCATATCGCCAAAACCCGTTATCTTGAACCCCGTTTCCTCCCTGATTTCCTTTAAAGCTTCTCTTAACTGCCCATACGAAGCGCCAAGTTCAATAACGCAGTATTTACCCTTCTTTTTACACTCTAAACCGAATGAGAAGTAATTATCGGGAATGAAAATCGCTCCTCCATTATCTACGATAAACGGGTCCTCTATCCCCATCTCTTTCCGGTAGTATTCATTCTCTGCTAAAGTCTTCGCCGTGCAAAACACGACCGGGATATTTCTCTCCTTCAAAGCTTCCAGAGCCGGAAGCGCAGCATCGTAAGAGTAGTCAAAGAGGTCAAGCAGGGTTCCGTCAAGGTCTGTGAAAAGAACTTGTACCATTACACTATACCGCCTGAACGCTTCCTCCTTTCAAATACTCCTCCTCTTCCACTTCACCCTCGATAACGCCCTGTTTCAACCACATAAACGTTTCTGAATTGCTTTCCAGCAATTTTGTAAATTTACTCGCGTCAATTCCCCCAATCGGGGGCATCATGACGTTCTCTGGTGGTCTTTCCCACGCATCCAGAATATCTCCCAGCTCCTCAAGCACTTTTGACCTCACGTAGTCATTGCAGAGCCTACTGTGGTAAACCGTGCAAAGTGAGCCAAGCAGCATGTTCTTAATATGCTCCTCCCCTTTTTCCTCGTGTAAGTGCGGGTTTAACGTCTCTATCTGAAAAATCTCGATTCCAGCACTTATAGCATCAGGATACGCTATTTTTTCCGCCTTCAGCCCGAACTCGTCAAACAAATAAACGAAGTGATATGGTTCTACTGAGTAGCCGGTTGAATAGCTCATGATGTCCGCGAGCTTTGTCGTTAGCGCATGCTCGCCCGCATTTCCCGTTATTATAACCCCTGTCTCAAATCCCGTGCAGGTTGAGAGCAGAAGATTTAAATACTTGTTTGTGGTCTCACTTACCCTGCCCCATTTTTTGAAATAAAGTCTATCTTCCACCACCTTTGGCTTATATCTCCAGTGAAGCCTCACCATGCTGTACGGCGACTCGGACATACAGAATCCCGCGGCATAATCCATCACATATTCTCGCACGGAACCCGGGACGTAGTTGTCGGCATCGGCAAACCCGATGAACTCTTTCCCAAGCGATTTCGCAAGTAGCATGCCTGTAATCATACCCTCCGACTTACCATCCCTGACTAATCCCTCCCTATCAAGAAGACAATCGTATCCGGCTTCATAAAAAGCAAAGCCCAATTCCTGGTCTTTCTGGTGTATGCTGAGAATTTCTTGCTGTGCGTAGTTATGGATGTTTGTTATCACATCCTTTTCCATCCGGTAGATATCATGTGTATCCCGCTCGCTATTTGACACCACAATAACCGAGCAGTCAAAGGGAATCGCTCTTAAAACACCGTCCAGCAAAGGTATTTTCTCGTCCTTTATGGGTATAATAATTGCAAGACGCCCCAAAACCTCTTTGATTTCTTCAAAAGGGATGTCCTTTGCCCGTGGATTTTCAAAGCCGCCGGAATCAAGTTTTAATACGCGCTGCAGCTCGTGTATTTTCACCGAGCCGAATAGTTCCGTATGCCTTGGCATTTCAATAAGCATTTTTAACACCCTTATATCAACTGTTTATATTGCCACTTTATAAAGATTTATCTTCTAAATCACGAATTTCATCACTGAATAGTTCTTCCAGCACTTCTATAAATTTAATTTCGTCCTTTTTATATAATACACGAATATAAATAATAAGTTCAAGTTAAGGGAGAGAAGAAATGCCACGTTCACATGGAGAGCGGAAAAGAACGAGAAAGAAGTTGAGTAAGAGAAAGAGAGAGCGGGGGCTGTCACCAATAAGCAGAGCCATCCAGAGCTTTGAACCCGGGGAACGCGTGCACATCCGTATAGACCCAAGCGTTCATAAGGGTATGCCACATCATAGATTTCACGGCATGACCGGCGAGGTGAAAGGAGAGCGAGGAAGAGCGTATATAGTGGAAATATCAGATGGAATAAGACAAAGGAAAAAGGTAAAGGAGTTATTTATACGTGCTGAGCATTTGCGCCCGCAGGTCCAATCATAGCCAATAGCCAAGTAGCCAAATAGGGATTGGGGGTTAGAAATTGGATAAATATTCCCTATTTTCCATTTGAGATTTGGAATTTTTTTCGCATGGAAAATAAAGGATGGGCCCGATGCGATTCGAACGCATGACCTCCGCCATGTCAAGGCGACATCATTCCAACTAGACCACGGGCCCGTGCCATAACTCTGCAATTCTATAATGATTATAAGGGCATGCTTATAAAATTAATTGATAATGAAAAAAGATTACGATTTAATTGTTGTTGGTGCGGGTCCTGCGGGGATGACCGCCGGGATGTATGGCGTGAGAAGCGGATTGGAAACGTTGATGGTTGAGAAGGGGATATGCGGCGGATTATCAAATGAGGCGCCGGAGATAGAGAACTATCCGGGATTCAAGAAGGTGGGAGGAATGGAACTGGCGGAAAAGATGAAAGAGCAAGTGGCTGAATACGCGGAGATAAAGGAGTTGGAAGAAGTAAAAAAAATAGAGCTTGTGAAGAAAGAGATGATGGTAATCACGGAAAAAGACTCTTATCTCACAAAAGCGGTGATAATAAGCACGGGGACTAAACACAGGCGGTTAGGCGTAAAAGGGGAAGACGAATTCCTTGGAAGAGGTATATCCTATTGTGCCACCTGTGATGGTTTTTTCTTCAGAGATAAGCCCGTAATAGTGGTAGGAGGCGGGGACTCAGCAGTTAGAGAGGCGTTGTACCTGAAAAATATCGGCTGTGAGGTAACGCTGATTCATAGAAGGGGGAAGCTCAGGGCAGAGCGGTATTTAGAAAAGAATCTGGAAAAGGCAGGCGTGCATATCCTGTGGAATTCCGTGCTGAAAGAGATAAAGGGGGATAAGGTGGTAAGAAGCGTTGTTAGATATGATAAAGAGCGGGAGATCGAGGATGAACTCCCGGTAGAAGGTCTGTTTATATCCATTGGCGAAGAGCCCGTAAATGAATTAGCGGCGCATGTAGGAATTGAGACGGATAAAAACGGATACATAATCACGGATAAAAGCCAGAGGACGAACCTCGAAAGGGTATATGCCGCGGGGGACATAACGGGAGGAGTGAGACAGGTAGTAGTAGCATGTGCAGAAGGCGCTATCGCTGCTACCTCAGCCTATAATGATTTGTTAGAGCTAAGTTAAGAAGAAAATGATGGAGATAGGGATTGACGAAGCGGGAAAAGGTCCGGTAATAGGGTCAATGTTTGTTGCAGGAGTTTCAAATTTTGAGGGACTGGAAGCGATAGGCGTTAAAGATTCGAAGAAGTTGAGCCCGAAGAAGCGGGAATACCTGGCGGAGCTCATAGAAGATGCGACTGTGGTTCATGTCGTGGAGATGAGTGCAAGCGAGATAGATGAGGGTAGAAAAAGTCATACTTTAAATGAAATCATGGTTGAACTTTTTTCAGCAGTGATTTGCCGTTTTCAGCCAGATAGGGCGATTGTTGATGCGGCAGACGTCAATCCAAATAGATTCGCTATGAATCTTAGAGCGAGCTACGAAAGGGGAGAGGGAGCAGAAAGAGAAATAGAAATAATTTCCGAGTCTAAAGCGGATGAACGCTACCCGGTGGTCAGCGCAGCGTCAATAGTAGCAAAAGTGCGCCGGGATAGGTCAATAAGGCAGCTCGAGGCGGAGATAGGGGCAGAGATAGGAAGTGGCTATCCTGCGGACCCGAAAACCATTCAATTCCTGAAAAGGCTGCTAAAAGAAAATGCAGATATTCCACCCTACGTGAGACGTTCCTGGAAAACAGTCGAAAGAAATCTTTCTTCAATAAACGCTTCTTTCGTAAGGCAAAGTCGGTTCGTGTAAAAACATTCGTTTATATATACTTAACGCTTGACAAATAAGCAGGAAATGGTGACCCTAGAGAGGGATAAGAAAGGTGGGGCGGATAGGGAAGAAGGTGAAGGCGAAGGCAATGCCGATGGTGAAGAGGGGATAAAGGAATGCCCTGAGTGCGGCTCTAAGAGTTTGATAAGAGATTATGGTAAAGCGGAGATTTTTTGTGCTAATTGCGGGCTGGTAATAACGGAGAACATCGTTGACCTTGGTCCTGAATGGCGAGCCTTCGACTCTGAACAGATGTCCCGGAGGACGAGAGTCGGGGCACCGATGACATATCGAATACACGATAAAGGATTGAGTACGATCGTCAACTGGGGTTCGCCGGGTCAAGGGCAATATAAATTAAAGAAATTGCAACAGCGGACACATATTGCGAATACGACAGAAAGGAGCTTTATTTTCGCTCTTTCCGAGATAGACCGGATGGCATGTGCGCTTAGACTACCGGTGAATATCAGAGAGGCGGCGTCTATGTTATACAGGCGTGCGATGAAGAAACGTTTGATCCGCGGGCGAAGCATAGAAGGTATAACCACTGCACTCTTATATATTGCTTGCAGACAGTATGGGGTGCCGCGAACACTGGAAGAGGTCCGAGAAATATCACGAGTCGGGCAAAAGGAAATAAGCCGTGCATATCGCTTTCTTTTACGGGAGCTCGATTTGAAGGTTTCGCCTGCTTCTCCTATTGACTTCGTGCCTCGTTTCTGCTCCTTGCTCAATTTGAGTGGTGATATACGGTCAAAAGCAATAGAGATAATAAAGAAGGCGACGGAAGCGGAACTGACCAACGGGCGAGGACCGATAGGGATAGCGGCGGCGGCTATTTACATTGCTGCGATTTTAAGCGGTGAGCATCGCACACAAAAGGAAGTATCTAATGCTACGGGTGTGACCGAGGTTACGATTCGGAACAGGTATAAAGAGTTATCAGAACAGTTAGAGATAGACGTGCTTCTTTAAATCCCAATGACAAATACTACCAAATCCCAAGTAAATCCCAATTTCCAAACTCCAAAAATTGGTAGTAATGGGATTTGGGATTTATTTGGTAGTATTGGTATTATTTGGATTTGGGATTTTTGCTTTGAGTGCCGCCCTTGCGGCTATTTTCGCAACTCGTAACGGCTCGGGCACTTTTCCGTGAGTGGTAAATTTTTTGAGCACCGCAGCAGCTTCGGTTTTTTCCATACCCAAAAACCGTATTAAAACGTCGAAATTGTTTTGCAATCTCACAGGAACACGAGTCCCAAGTCGCTTGTAAGCTTCTATCCGGTTATCTCGCTCACGGGCTTCAAAATGCCGGGCTATATGCCCCTCCAGACCCTCAGATTCTTCGTAAGTCACGCAGATGAGTGGAATCCGCAGCCTTTCATACACCTCCTTTATGTCTATAATGTTAAACCAACTGATGACACATCCATTTAACATCATTACATTTATGTCCGCCCGTTGCAGCGATTCGAAGACGTGCAAAACACCCTCAGTGGCATCCATCCCCCCTACGGCTATCTTATCAAAAGCAACGCCGTCTATAACAAAATCGGAACGCATAACGATGCCAGCAAGCACTGATTTTTCCTCTGTTCTCCTGAAGCTTTCTGCAATGCCAAGTACTCTTATCCCTTTTTTATTTACGTGTAATGTCATACAAACTTACAAATACGATTTACTCTCCCGCTCCTTTTGCTCCTTATATCTCCTTCTTGAAATTGGGTCGCTGCTCATTCGCTCTATTTCCAGGTCTAACTTATCGTCCAACTTCGCTTGCTTTTCTGACATATATTCCTTGCAAAGCGTATGAGTGGAATCGGAAGAATATTGCTGGATGCCAGCCATTATAATCGCCAAATCCGGTTTCTTCTGTGGAGAAATCAGACCAAAAGGAACTGGCGCTCCTATCCCCATAAGCTTTTTTAGCTCGTCATCTATCTTCCCTACTTCCAGGCCAAATCCGATTGCCTCATTGCTCCCGGTCTGCTCTATTTTTAGCTGCCATGTACGCTCAGGGCTGGAGATGAACATGTCATGCCTACCTTTTGGATTCCTTCCGGTTAGCACTCTCCATTCTTCTTTATCTTTGCTTTTATCCCATTTCTCTTTTAGTATTCGAGTTATTTCCGCGGAAGACTTTATTCCCATTTCCTTTGCATCGCCTCCAAACGTATAATTACCTATATTCAAATAGGCATTACTAACATATAAAATTCTATATAAAGCTGAACAAGCGCCAGGGTCAGGATTCGAACCTGAGCGTCCCGCAAGGGACAGTGACTCTCGAGGCCACCGCATTTGTCCACTCTGCCACCCTGGCTCCTCGGACTTTTTCTTTTTAAAAAACGCTCCAAAGAATGCTTGATTACATGAAAGACAGCACACCAATAGAAATAAGTGTTGTAAGGGTGGATCGGATAAAAGTGCCAAGAATCACGGCAAGCCATGTCATCAAAGGTGTCATTCCTATTAGCCTACCTACCATTGCTCCCACCGCAGAACCTGTCCATTGAAGCGGAAACATAACTAAAAAAACAACCCCCATACACCCAAATCTCTTCGCCCATTTATATTTTCTTATTGCTTTTTCTCCACTTTCTTCCGCTCTTTCTACGAGTTTTCCTAAACCCGGTATTTTCTTCGCATAATCGAAGTTCCAGACTAAAAACAAAGCGAGGACGGCGTCAGTGAAGACAATGAAGGATATGAGACCTACCGGCGGAACATCGAGTCCTAAACCCGCGGGAATGGCAGCTACCGCACCACCAATAGGCATGAACGAATAAATGCTGAACACTGCCGCATATCCTGCAGTCACCTCCGGCTCGACGAAGAACCAGAAGAATAGCACTGCGGCGCCAGCGATGCCGAAAGGAATAAAGAGTTTAGCTAATGCTATCTTCCTCATCCGCATTACCATCTCCATCTTTTCCTTCACCCTCATATTCATTTCCATTTCTTTTATTTAACAAAGAAATTATCGGATATAAAATAAAAGAAGAAGAAGAAGAAGAAGAATGAAACTGAGGATAGTATATGATAACGAAGCGAAAGGAGTGTTAAAGAGCGATTGGGGTTTTTCATGTTTGATTGAAGCAGGGGATAGAAAAATATTGTTTGATACCGGGGCATCAGGCGATGTATTAGCTCATAACATGCAGAAGTTAGGGATAAGAAAAGCGGACATCGAAATTATCGCGCTATCGCACGAGCACGGGGACCACATTGGCGGTCTTGATGCCGTGTTACACCCAAATGTCGGTGTGTATATACCCGGTTCATTCAGGAAGGGAACAAAGAAAAGGATTGGGGAGAAGGCTGCGGAAGTATTTGAGGTATCAGAACCCGCGGATATTATTCCCGGTGTTCATACAATTGGCGAGTTTGGGAAAGCGATTAAGGAGCAGTCACTGGCTTTGGAAACAAGGGATGGTGAAGGCGTGGTTGTTTTAACGGGCTGTGCGCATCCGGGTTTGGAGAATATTCTGGAGGCTGCAAAGGTTTTCGGTGAGCTATGCGGCGTGATAGGCGGGTTTCATGGTTTCGATACGCTGAAGTTGTTGGAGGGGCTGAAAATAGTAATGCCCTGTCATTGCACCGTGCGTAAGAAAGAGATAATGCGGATGTATCCGGAGAAAGCAGTATGGTGTGGAGCCGGTGAAATAATAGAGATTTAGCAAAAAGGATGGATGATTATACGTTTTTGTTAAAACAAAATAAAATAGAATAGAATAGAATGTGGATTCCAGTAGTAGATGTAATGGTTTGCAAGGGCTGTGGAGAATGTGCGCAGGTCTGTCCGGATAATGCGATTGCGATAGTGGATAAAAAATCGGTTATTGATTACACGGGATGCACTTGTTGTGGCGTTTGTGATAGGGTCTGCCCATTGGGAGCCCTGGAAATAAAAAATCCGCAGATGCCTTCGGTATTGCATGAAGGAGTGCGACTGGAGACGTTAAAGGCAGAGGTGAAGATGTTAAAGCGTAAATTGAGAGAAATGAAGAGGGAGATGAGGAGGTAAAGGGAGTAATCAGAAAGTCGAATGTGTTAAAAACGAAGGAAAGAATAAGCCATGGATTCGCTGCCCATCTGCGTACAGCGTAAAAGGAAGTTTTTTTTTGTTTAACAAGTGGGAAAACACCTAATGAGTTAATTGAAGCGGGATACAAGAAACCCACGGTTTACAAGGTATATCGTAAATTCAAGAGAGGAACACATAGGAAAACATCTTCTTCCTGGAATGTAATAAAGCTTAATTTCAGCCAAGAAAGGTATTTACCCGGTCAAGAAGGATCCGTGACTTTTACTTTAAAAAACACTTTGAATTCGGATTTATATGTATACCGGGTAGGGATTCAACCAAAATGGATGAATGGGGAATGGTATGCCATTGATTCAAGAATCTTGCTCCATCCGTTAGAAGAGAAACGATTTTCGATAGCTTTTGAGATACCTGAATTACCTCTGGGTGAATACGCTATTCGCTTTGGAATAGAGGGACAACATTTACCTTCGACAGGGGAAACAGCAAGTGAACTACAAACGCGATGGTCAGAACCAACTTATATTCACGTTAAAAACCCCCGCACAGGCTATAAAATTTTTATATCACATAGCATAAAGGATATGTATCTTATTAGACCACTTGAAAATTATTTGGACAATTACGGTGTTGATCCAATTATAGCCGAAGATCAAAGAGAACCTGGAAGCTATCTCCCCGAAAAGTTTGAACAACTAATTAGAGAAAGTCATTTTTTTCTTGGGATTCTAACAAAAAATAGTATAAAGTCCGACTGGGTTAGACATGAGACAAATTATGCACTTAAGATAAACAAACCAAGTATACTACTTGTTGAAGAGGGTGCTCCAGTTGAAACCTCTGTGGAATGGACGCCATTTAGAATGGATGAGCCTGTTGAGAGCATTGTAGAGAAAGTTTTTGAAGATATAAATAAACTAAAGCAAAAAATAACCCAAAAAACGTCTGAAGACGCAGATATGCGTAAACTTCTTACTTTAATAGGAGTAGGAGTAGCTGGGTTTTTTGGGGGTTTACTTATGGGTTCTTTTATTAGAAAAGGATGAGGATAATGAGTCGTATTAAACCAGCGGAGAAAAGAATATCACGCGATACACAGATTCTAATTGACTGTGTTCTCAGCTTATCCTCTTTAGAAGCTTTGCTTTCCGATTCTGACTTGAAAGTGCATAAGATGTTAATACCGATATACGTGTTAAGCGAAACAAAGCGAGTATTGATTAATAAATACAATTTTGATGCCCGAAGTGCTAAAGAGGGAATAGACAAAGTCATGGGGTTTTTGAAGACGGAAGTTATCAGAAGCAATGAAAACGATAAAAACGGAGCTAAATATTTGCTTAAGTTGCACTCAGATGTAGAAGGCTTTCATGAGGAGGATGCTTTGATTATTGCATGTCTGAAAAGGAGTAAGGTGAATATTTGTTATTGCAGGGATAAAGCAGCGAGCGATGTTATGAAGAAAGAAGGTATAGAAGCAAGAAGATTGCCTACCATTGACCGTATTCTTGATAAAAAACTTCGACAGTTTTATCGCCGCTAACCCCAATTCTCCCCCGCTCTTCACTGCGGTATTCGTAAACTTTATTTTTGATGCCTTCTTTGTCCCCTTGCAATGCATAGCTCATCAGAATCTCGAACTCTAACATGTTTTGAAATCTATCTATGGTCACATTCACGAAGTTTTCGATAAATGGCTTCAGCTTTAAAGCATCGGCGGCAGGGGTATCGAGTTTCATTTTTTGTTAATAGATATATATATCCCTGCATTATAAAAAGCTATTTGAAACTTGGTACTTTCGTTTAATACTCATGCGTGCACCCGGAAGAAAATACGAATCGAAGTATAAGTCATGGATAGAGCATCAGGAGAATGCAATAGTGGGTGAAGGAAGAGCGAATCCCACGGCTATACAAATACGGTTGATGCTTACCGCGTACCGCACTCTACGCTCACCACTTTTACACGTGCTTCTCCTTTTATTTGTGATATAACACGCATCAACGCCTCCATCTTCTCCGCAGTACCTTCAGCGCATATAACGACAGAGCCCTCTCCGCCATCTACACCGCCAGCACCTATGGGGAAGGCATCAGCCGCACCTAATATCTTCAATGCCTCTATCTCGGTGATTACTTTTCCATGCACGGGCATCAGCCCTACGGGCATACCCACCGATTTAAAGAATCGCTCCTTTCCTACTCGTTTCGCAGCCTCTGTAACGGGATAAGGTATTGTTTTCTCAATGCCCACGGGAATAATGAAATTCACGCCTCTTGCCATCACCGTTCCTAATGCAGAACCTATCGTGCCGCCGGAGGTATTTGCCATGAGCACGCCTGCGTTTCCGGCTGTGTCTAACGAATTTGCACCTTTTATGAACACGTCTTCTGCGGATAACGATTCTATGGCTTTTTCCATGCTTGTATCCTCTATCTTTCCATTTTTTATTACCACCTCCTTTCCCCTCTCTTCTTTCGTGACCACACAAGTACCCCTGTCGGTTATGACACCCGCTGCGTATCTCTGCTTATCTATTTGCGTTACCGCCTTGCCCTCGATCCCGGACAACTCATCCAAAATCTCCTCCACTACATAAGCATTCGTAGTTCCCAGTCCTATTACGACAGTACCACGTTTCAACGCTCGCTGCACTTCGTCCAAATTCCTTACGCCCTTTGCAATCAGCCTCTTCGATTCCGAAGGCGTAAGAGACACCAAAATTTTTTTCGCTTCGTTTGCCATTTCTATATTGCACCTCTTATCCGTGATAGTTCTAAGTTAAAATTTAACGAATCTTCGAGAATATAAACAAGTTGTATTGTATTTACCTCCGTTTTACAGTTCCAAACCCGCTAAAATCTTTGCAATATTCCTATCCGCAATCCTCTTTTTTAGCTTTACCAGTTTTACAATCTCTTTTTTATCCACTTCCGCCTCGATGAATTCAGTCACATCTAAAAGCTTTTTACCCGTTTTGGACCGCGTAATCACCGTGGAATAGCCATCAGGACTTCCTACTGAGCCGATGGAGATGTCTGCAAGCCGGGAAACGAAATCGTCACAGTAAGGACAGCCTTCTCTCACTACGCTCTCCAGCTCTCTCACGTCGCATGAATAATCATTCCCATCCACCGTGACGATATACTTCCCTTTGGTTATCTGCGTCTTTTCTGCTTTATCGAGGTCCACGCCGAATCGCTTCCTCGTATCTTCCTTTAGACCCTCGTAATCGAAACTCTCAAGGCAGTATAGCCCCAATAAGATGATTTCTACGTCTGGAAATTCGCGTTCCAAATCCCACCGTTGCTGTATCTTCCTCACCGCTCTGACTTCACAGGGTGTGCCAACAACGGCGATTCTCCTCTTTCCAGCCCTCACCGCTTCTTCGAGCTTTGACATCATCGGCACACGCAAATATTTCGTTCCTCTCGCACTTCTTATTCCCGCCACGTCATGAACTACGACCGCTTCTGCTTTATAACCCGCTTCTCGACGCACAACAAGCGCAGCATCAAAGAAATTATTCTCCATTCCTGCGATAAGCAAAGAGGTGACCATTCCACCGTCCTGACCATCCACATCCGTCCTACCTGCAATTAAATCGCTATGAACACCCAATTCCTCATCCCGCTCGCCCTCTAAATCTAAAAATCTATCCTCTATTTCTATTATATCCTCTGCCGTCACCGGATATATGTTCCCCATCCTTTTTATCGCTTCCGTAGGGCATACGAGAGCACACGAACCACAGCCTATGCAATCGTCTGATAGCTCGCGGTAAGGTGCACCAACTTCTCGCTCTACGCCACGACTTATAACGTTTATGGCTGATACACCAACTAACTCCTCACAAACACGCGTACACAATCCGCAAAGAATGCAGTGCTCATCTTCCAATTTGAATCTCGGTTTTACAACCCCATAGTCCATTGCCAGATTTTGTATCCTCTCCTCTTCCGGACATCTCGCCAGCAACAGTTCCAGGAGCATTTTCCTTATCTCAATAATCGCCGGGGATGAGGTGTTTACCATCAGTCCGTCTTCGACTGGATAATTACAGGCAGTGACAATCTTTTTCCTGCCTCGTTTCTCTATCTCCACTGAGCATAGCCTGCAAGCGCCAAAAGGTTCTAACGCAGGATGATAACACAAGGTGGGTATATCAATGCCCATGCTTCTTGCTGCCTCTAAGATTGTGCTTCCTGCCTCTATCTCTGCTTCCCTACCGTCAATTTCTAATTTCATCTTCCTTTCCCCTTTCTATTACCCTATCCGCTTCAGGTACCGGAGGCGGAACAGGCATACCCGATAGTTTCGTCACTGCTCCAACCTTGGGTGGACAGACGTCATAGCAAATCCCGCACTTTATGCATTTTGATTGGTCTATCACGTGTATTTTTCTTTTCTCGCCTTCTATTGCACCTTCCGGACAGTCCTTCAGGCACCGCAGACAGGCTATGCACTCCTCTGGTTCGATATAATATGAAATCAAAGCTTTACAGACCAGCGCCGGGCATCTTTTATCCTTGATATGTGCCTCATATTCTGCTCTGAAATACCGGATGGTGCTTAGAGCCGGATTAGCGGCTGTCGTTCCCAACGCACATAGTGATGCGGTTTTCATCACCTTCGCTATTTCCTCGAGCTGCTCTATATCGCCCTCCTTCCCTCTACCGGCAACTATACCGTCTAATATCTCTCGCATACGCTTTAAGCCCTCACGACAGGGCACGCATTTGCCACACGATTCATCGCAGAGAAAATCAACGAAGTACCGTGCTAAATCCACGATACATGTTTCTTCGTCTATGACAATCATACCACCGGAGCCCATCATCGAACCCAACTTCGTGAGTTCATCGAAATCAACCGGCGAATCGAGGTAATGTTCGGGAATGATTCCTCCTGATGGTCCTCCGGTTTGGACTCCTTTGAATTTCTTACCACCCGGAATTCCGCCTCCTATTTTATATATTATGTCTCGCAGCGTCATTCCCATGGGAACTTCCACTAAACCTGTATTGTTTACCGTCCCTACGAGCGAGAATATCTTTGTTCCCTTGCTTCCCCCGGTTCCAATCGAGTTGAACCAATCGGCTCCTTTTTCTAATATCAGTGGCACAATCGCCCACGTTTCCACGTTGTTTAAATTGCTCGGCTTATCCCAAACGCCACTTTCTGAGGTATGGATGTATTTAGGTCTTGGCTCCCCCACCTTTCCTTCTATTGCATTCATCAAAGCGCTGGATTCTCCGGAGACGAAAGCACCCGCACCTCTATGCACCGCCACGTCGAACTTGAAGCCTGAGCCCAGTATATCATCACCGAGGAAGCCGTATTCCTTCGCCTGTTCGAGCGCAATCGCAAGATTCTTCACCGCCAGTGGATACTCCTGACGCACGTAAACGAACCCCTGATTAGAACATATAGCGTATGCACCAATGGTTAATCCTTCAAGCACCCTGTGTGGGTTGCCTTCCATAATTGACCTGTCCATATAGGCTCCCGGGTCACCTTCATCACAGTTCACTATCACATATTTAGGTTCTCCCGGTGCATTCTTAGTGGACTCCCATTTCTTACCTGCTGGAAATCCACCGCCGCCTCGACCCCTCAAATTCGCGCTCTTTACTTCTTCCAGCACTTCTTCCGCCGTCATCTCGTGCAATACCTTCGCTAATGCCCGGTATCCACCAAGCGCAACGTAATCTTCGATATTTGTCGGGTCTATCCTGAGGTTATCGCCAAAAACGAGCCGATTTTGATATTTGTAGAACGGAATGTCTCGTTCATAAACGATTCGTTCCCCGGTGCCGGGGTCGGTATAAAGCAAACGGTCAATAATCTCCTTTCCTTTTACTGTGTTTGAGAGGATTTCTGAAACGTCTTCGGGTGTCACACTGAGATAGCATATCTCCTCCGGATGTATGATTATAATGGGTCCGCGCTCACAAAATCCATGACAGCCCGTCCTCCTGAAGCCCACTTCTTTCGTTAAGCCTTGTTTCTTCAATTCCTCTTCTATCGCATCCGCAACTCTATCGCTCCCCGTGGCACGGCACGCAGTCCCGGAACAGAGTGTGATATATGGCTTATTCGGGTCACGCTTTGCTAATATCTCGCTTCTCAGCTTCTCCAAATTCTCTTTTGATCCTACTCGCGGCATTTCCTATCACTCACTCTACTCATATTTTGCTAAAATTCCCTCTACCATCGCTGGCGTTATCTTGCCGTGATAGTCCCCATCAACTACTACTACCGGTCCCATTGCACAACAGCCAAGACAATTTACTCGCCTCAAACTAAACCGCATGTCTGACGTTGTCGCTCCCTCTTTTATCTTCAAGTTCTCTTCCACACGGTCCAGAATCTTCGGCGCACCTCGCACCTGACAGGCAGTGCCCAGACAAACTTGTAGTATATGCCGACCCACCGGGTTCAAACTCATCGCCTTGTAAAAACTCGCTATTCGATATATTTGGCTTTTCGGAATCCGCATTCGCTCGCTTATTCGTGCAATCACTTCCCTGGGTATCCAGTTGAACTCGCTTTGTATGTCCAGCAGCAACTGAATTAAAACACCCTCCTCTCCTTTATATCTCTCTATTATCTCATCCACTCTCTTCAGGTCTATTTCTACCATTTCTATCATTCACCCCCTCGCTCTTTTATGCGTTTATATTAAGGAGCATTACGCCAATCGAATCGCAGGTATCCAGTTGCCCAAGCGTTTGGAAGCATTTAATCATAAAGGCACCACCGCCACCTTCCGCACCTCTATCGGCTTTATCATCCTATTTCCCATTCTTTGCCATTTCAATTCTTGCATGGCAGTGAATTTTATCCCTATTCTTCACATAAGAATTTTTCTATTTTTTCACGTTAGCTGCGAATTGTTTTTATTCCGCCCTCTTCATCTCCACCCTCGTAAGCAAGCCCTGTAAGGGCTCAATCGCCAGCTTCGCCTCCGATAAAATCAAATAATCCGGCAACTCCGAAATCTTAAATCCCATTCGTTCTTTCCTCTCTCCCTGTTCAATCTCCACTTCATCACCTCTGAACAGGTCGAGCTTTCTCATCGCTGCCGCGCTTATCTCCACAAAATTCTTATCTCGAATACCACTCCAGAAGAAAGGATTGGTCTTATACCAGAGGTAATATCCCTCTTTCTCGGCTACTGCCCCCTCCTCATTGCTTACTCGCACCGGAACAATCGGTTTATTACCCCTGTATTTGAATTCCATATTTTATCCTACAATATTGCAATCGCATCCTCAGAAGGACCCGGTCTATGTATAAACGAATCCTTAATTCCCAGTTCATGCATCTTTTTCAGTACCTCGTCGTATGTATCCCCAATCGAAATGACTTTCCCTTTATGAATCGCGACAACTTTATGCGGATGCTTCTCTTCCAAGTCCTTCTCCATGCTTTTAAATATCTCAAATTCTTCCATTTCTATCGCTTCTATCTTCAAATATAATGACTCCTTCACCTTGATCAAATGCAATCCTAAACCGATCAAATACATCAGTTCTCCCAAGCAAAGGTGGAACATCCTCTTCCAGTGCCCATGCAACGTCAATTGGAAAATCAACATCATCCATCCTAATATCTACCTTTGTAACGATCACCGGCATCTCTCCACCACCCACGCCACGAAGATGTTTTATATCTTCTTTTCTTAGCTCCAAACCGAGCAATCTGCCAAAAGAAAGCGGTATTAAAGTCATATCTGCTCCAGAATCAATATACATGCGTATTTCAATCCATTCGCCGCTCCTGCTCTTGAACTGCAGGGCTGCAACCGGACGAAGTATCTTTCCAGTTATTTCCGATTCTTCTTCACGGTATCTGAATTCTATGGTCATAATACTAGAGTATCTCCAGTCGGTATTTTAGCCAATGATGGCTTCTTACCCGGATATTTATTCTTTGCTTCTTTATAAACTACTTCTGCATCGTCCCCCTCTGCCACGACCTTTTTACCTACCGTTGCAATCCATCTGCCCGCATATTTACTAAAATCCGTCTTTATGAACCATTCATAGTCTTCTCTCATTTTTATCGCCTATATCCTGTTTAAGTTTTTCGCATATATATTTGTTTCGTCTTCGCACTTGTAACCCACCCGCGCAAACGAACGAAGCAAATGCAATCGCCAAATCCTCCTCAATTTTTAGTTCCCTCCTTCACTCAAAATAGTTACCTTAATCCGGTCTTTCACCCTTTTAAAGTGACCGTCTAACGTTATAATCCCATTCACTTCAGGCAGAGAAATCGCGGAGACAAAGTGGATAGCATCTGCTCCCGGTAAACCCGTAGATACAGAAACCGCTAAAACTGAGATTGCTGTTGGAAGTCTATCGCTCATCCTCAACCCTTTTTAACCACCCTATTTCATCAAAATCCCTGTCAAATATCATTTCATTCATCGTAGAATCTCTCTGAATCTATTAAGGCATCACCACCCACCGATATTATCCCCTTGAGCTTTAAAACTTCTTCAATTGATATAAATTTAGGTTTCAGTACTCCATGTTCTTTTCCTATTTCTCTCATGATTTCCTCACGTTCTTTCGAAGATAGTTACTTTATCTTGATACTTTGCTTTTTTGTCCACTTCAATTTTTGTTTTATTACTCCGCCCTCTTCATCGCCACCCTCGTCAGCAAGCCCTGTAAGGGCGAAATCGCCAGCTTCGCCTCCGATAAAATCAAATAATCCGGCAACTCCGAAATCTTAAATCCCATTCGTTCTTTCCTCTCTCCCTGCACAATCTCCACCTCGTCACCTCTAAACAGACCGAGGTTTCTCATCGCTGCTGCGCTTATCTCCACAAAATTCTTATCCGTAACACCACTCCAGAAGAACGGATTTGTTTTATACCAGAGGTAATATCCCTCTTCTCCTTCTCCTTTCTCCATTTCTATTTTTGGCTCATCCACTTTAAAATTCCTTTCTTCTCTCTTCACTGCAATTTCAAACTCGTTTATTTTTCCCAACCCTAACCTTTCCTTTGCCGCTTCATGAACTTCCTCATATTTCCTCCCCTTTCCTATACATTCCATTATCCGCAGCCCTTTTTCCGATTCTCCACCAATTTCTAATACTCTACCTTCTATGTTGACTACCGTTCCTTTTTTCATGAAAAACGGCTCTGAGCAAATCGTTATATCGGCATCGTCGGACAATGCAGTTCTAAAAGCATTTTGCTCTATCAGCAAGTCCAGTTTTGAAATTGTCTTAGCTACCTCTTCACTTTCAAACATTACTCCTAGGAGGTCCGTTTCAAGTAAATAAAGCGCTTTTATCTCCCCTTTTTCCACACCCTCAAGAATTTCAAACAAATCTTTTCTCCCAGAGTCCTTTCCAAGCAAAAAAGCACCTGTGGAATTTAAAAACGGCTTCAAAAGAAATAGCCTCGATGAAGTAGATGCTTTTAGCCAGAACATCAACGATAAAAGTTGCGGATTCGTATAAGGCGTTAACTCGCCAATAATCAACGACTCCTCAAATAGCTCTTTCTTTTCCTTTAATATCTCGACCTCCGTATGCTCCACCAAAACCGTCTCATCTGCTATCCCGCGCTCGTTCTTCGCAAAAGACACCTCTATTACCTTTGCTCCATTCTTCTTCGCCTTTAATATCCTTCTCGCGAGCAGCGGATAATGCACGAAAGGGTCAATGAAAAAAAGTATTATCTTCGATGCTCCCTCCACTTCGGTAAATGGCAATCCTTTCTCGATAATATAATCTGCCTCCTCCGGGATTCCATTGAAAAATCGCTCGAACCCAAAGGATACGTTCTCACAGCCAAACTCAGACGCTAAAGAAACAAAAGACACTATTTCCTCATTGGTTATTGTGCTCGGCAGTGCGATGAACGCGAGTTCTTCCGGTTTCATGCTATCCAAACTTTCCTTTGCTTCTTTTATCGCCTCTCCCTGCTTCACCGCCTTACCATCTACTGAATTGTTCAACGCTTTCCTTTCGTAATACGCATGCAAACCCGTGCCGAACTTGCATAATTTACCCTCATTCACTGCTCCGGTCTTCCTGTGCAGTACTTTTATTTTTTCCTTTGCTTCTTCTTCGACTTCGGACTCCATCAAATACAAGCTGCACCCTATGCTGCATCCAGGACAAATACGCGAATTTATTTTCATTTTTCTCCTATCTCTTCGCTATAAACTCTATTTCTAATAAATAACATATGCTATTGTTTAGCTCCTTTTATAATTTCACAAAAACCTTTATGAATCTTAAAAATAAAAAATGTTTGAAGAGAGATTTAAAGACGTGCTGGACTCGGCAAAAGAAGGCGAACTGCGCTGTTTCAATGGAAAGAGGTGGGATGCGAACGCCGTATTGATTGTCGTAGATGCGTCGTTGGATTCGATTGGACTGAACTACTTCAAGATAGTTGTGCCGAGGGTTAAGAGGTTTTACGGTGATTACGTAGACACAAGTCGTGTTTTGGATAAAATAAGAGAAGGTAAGGATTTAGATAGTGATCTTGACGCATTGCGGTATTGGGCGGTGCGTGCGAACCATAGAGAGTGGGAAAAGGATGAAATAGGACGGATTAACGGTGTCGGACTGATTACATTTCAGTATCTGCGAATGCAAGCAGGAGTTGATACGAGCATGCCGGATAAGATAATAAAACGAGTGGTGGAGCGAGAATGGGGGATTAACGCACCGGACGATTTATCGTTTATCGAAGAGATGGAAAGGTTATCGAAAGAAATAGGATATTCGCAGATATTAATTTGCTGGGCGATATGGTTGAGGGAATCGGATATGGGTAAAGGGGGGTGGGAGGCGCTGTGAGCGCGCAGCGCACTTTGTTTTACTTCTTTTATAACCACAAGATTATACAAATACGACAAATATAAATACCATAAAGTTTCTATTAATACGATTATGAGTTTGATAGCAAAACTAAAAGGAATGGCGGAGTATAAGAAATATCTAAAAACTCTTGTTCTATCAACCGCACTCGCTTTTCTCATGCTCTACATAGCTTTCGGCTTGATGTTTTTTGCAAAGGGTGGGAACGCACTTCCAAAATCCTTCATCTTCTTAATCCTCGCTATTTTCTTCATTATTTTCACCGTGTTTTACCAATCGAAAGGCAAAAGTAAGAGCAAAGGTAAACAGAACTTGAAATCGCTTATTAAAGGTTTATTCCTCGCTATCTGTGCAACTTTCGCATTCGTTGCAATTGTCGGTGGTGTGAAATTCATGGTATATAATGGATTGGAATTAATAGGTGGTATTGGGTCGGTAATTTCTGCGTTAGCGATATGCATGATTGTAAGCACGGTGTTCCTCACCCTGTTAACGCCTTCCTGAGCGTCTTCAGGCTCGTTGAGTAGTAGTTCTCGAGCCAATTGTTCGTTGCCGGTGCACCTTTCACGAAATAGAACGCCGTGAAATGCTCCCAGTTCTTCTCGATCATTCTCAACCGCTTCTGCACTGGCTTATCAAAAGACTTTATCTCCTCCATCAACTCTTTAAATACCCCCAAAGCCTCAATATAAGATCTCTGCTCTAAATTCTCATCCTTACGCCTACGTTCTAGCTCCTGATCGTGTAGAAATTCCCTGAAAATAGCCTTCTGCTTTTTGAGCCATGCCCGATACGCCTTCTCATTCCCTTGCTTCATCACCTGCTCTTCTTCCGCCATGCCCTTCAAGACCTCGATTTCCGCATCCCTGTTATAGAAAATGTTTAACAGCCGGTATTTCATCAATTCCTGCTCGATAGTCGTGTTCTTTGGAAAATCACCGGCGATTAACTTGTTCAGGTGAAGGAGACAGAACTGATGAATCAAGTTCTCACCGAAGAACTCCTCAAATATCCCGGGATAGCTCGGATAGAGGTCAGTCACAACAAACGTGCGCTTCGTCGGGTCCAGATACTTCGCAAGGCTTGAGAGGAGTACCTCCACCTGCGGAAAGTTTAATAAAGTAGTGTTTACAAATACCATTTGGGTCACTAAGGATATATTCTCTTTCGGATGTTAAAATGCTTCCGAAAGAGAGTATCCTATTATATCACTAGAAAATTAGGCTGTGCCACCTCTGTTTTAGTATTAAGAAATCTTGGCAACCACACTTAAAGATTTTTCTTTTCGTATAGATAGAGAATGACTTCAATAAAAACTTTGGAACCGAGATAATGGAGTTAAAAGAAAGTCCGGAATTTGAAAAACGAATAGGAATATGGTTTTACTTTACAAAAACTAAAGGAATCGGTGGAACTATAAAAACAAAACCCGCGGACTTCGTCGTTCGTGAAATTACGAATAGAGCAGAGGGTACCGAAGGAAAATACCTGGTTGCCGAGTTGAAGAAGGAGAACTGGGATACGCATGGCGTGATAAGAGAAATTTCTCGACGGTTGGGAGTCAGCAGAAATAGAATCGGGTTCGCAGGCACCAAAGACAAATTCGCAGTGACCACGCAGAAGATGAGTATCTGGAACGTGGATGAAAAAGAGCTGGAACGAGTAAAAATAGCAGACGTGGAGTTGAAGAAGGTTGGAAGGTCAAACAAAGCCGTTTCTTTAGGCGACCTTTGTGGAAACGAGTTCGAGATTGTTATACGTGGCATAGAAGGGAAGGAAGAAGAGATAACGGGTAAAATTGCTACGATAACAACCGAAATGGAAAATGCTGGCGGGGTGCCCAATTTTTTCGGCGTTCAGCGTTTTGGCACTCGCCGTCCGATAACGCACGTGGTAGGAAAACGGTTGATAAAAGGTGAAATAAAGGAAGCAGTGATGTCTTACATCTCTGATATTTTCCCTGACGAAAGTGAAGAGGCGAAACGAGCAAGGCAGGTATGCAAAGAAGGAGACCTGAAAGAATGCTTGAAAAGAATGCCGACGTTCTTGCGATACGAAAAGGCGATGTTGAATGAACTTGTAAAAAAAGAAAACGAAGAGAAATTCATCTCTGCTTTTAACGTGCTTCCGAAGAATTTGCGGAAACTTTTTGTGCACGCTTATCAAGCTTATCTCTTCAATCTCGTTTTGAGTAGTCGAATGACGCAAGACTTGCCATTCAACGAGGCGTTGGTAGGCGATGTGGTCTGTTTTCGCAACGAGTTTGGATTTGCAGATGTGGACAGGGGTAGAGTGGAGAGAGTTACGGAGGACAAGATAGAAGGAATAAACAGGCTGATAAAACGTGGTAGAGCTTTTGTCACTGCTCCCGCCTTTGGATATGAAACTGAATTTGCAGAGGGTGTGGAAGGCGAAATAGAGAGGAGCGTTTTTGAGGAAGAAGGCGTCGAATTAAATGATTTTTATACCGAGAAAATTCCGGAAATTAGTTCCAAAGGGATAAGAAGACCTATTCTGGTGCCTGTGAAGTTAAGCAACGAAGAAGTTAGCGATGACGAAATGAATCCGGGTCGAAAGAAAGTGAAGTTAAATTTCTTCTTGCCAAAAGGGTCCTATGCAACGGTTGTGCTGCGAGAATATACAAAATGTAATTCGCAATTTCGTCTCTGTTCTCTTCCGTAACCTCAAACGTCTCGAACTCCTTTTTTACCTTCCTTACCAACTCGTGCTCCGACTTTTGATGCACTGAAACGAGCATAGACCTCCCACTCTCTATCGCTTCTTCCACGGCTTCTATGAATTTCTTTGACTTCAATTCCATCGGTCCTATTTCGTCCACGATGATTATAATCGGGTCGGGACGTGCCAGCGCATTCTTTATCGAGTTCGCACCTAAAGCATCTAAATCGGTAAGATTTACGACATATTTCCCCACCTTTACCTTCGGACCTCGCTGGTAGAGCTGCACATGAGCCAGAATACCTTTCACGCCGGTATTTATATCTTCTATGGAGAAGCCTACCCGTCTCCCTCCTTCCCGGATGTCCGCAGTAAGCATACCACCCACGGCTATACCTTTGGCTTTCAAGCTCTTTATCACTGCTTTTATAATCGTTGACTTCCCTATCCTCGGCTTTCCGGTTATTCCTATTCTAAATCTCAATTACATCACCAAAATATATCTTATCATATATTGACCACCTATTTTCTTTTCCCATTTTCATCCTTTTCATTTCCTCACTTCTATATCGCCGTTTACCGTCTCGGCTATAACACGAATCCTGGTTTCCAGCACTTCAAAGTCCTCAGTCCATGCTTCCTGCTGCTTCCTGTCTTTCAGTTCGAATAAAAAATCTGGTCCATCAATATCCACATTTCCCATAGATGTACTCGCTTTAACATGATACCCAACATCGTTGAAGAAGTGTAGCTTTACTATAACGCCCCCATTAACAGTCGTGATTTTGTATCTCCCGCTGGCATTTCCGACCTCTAAATTAATTTTTCCATTCACCGTTTCCAATTTGGCATCATCCGATGTTAAACTTGCCTGGATTCTGCCATTAACCGTTTCTGCGTGGATATTCGAAAAATTAACATCTTCCATAAATATATTCCCATTAACGTTTTCCAAACTTGCAAAACCGCCGTCTATCCCATCCAGTTCAATTAAACCATTTACGGTTTCTAATTCCAGGTCATAGCTCATATTTTTAGGGAGACATACCTCAATGTCGGTAGATATTCCAAACCAATTTGTACTGGGGACATCCACCATTAAATTGAGACCGATTTCTGACTCCCTCTTTTCTTTATTTAGCTTAATGCTGGTTGAATTCAGCATTTTTTCGGCGCCTTTTTCGCTCCATGCCATAGCTTTCGTAACAACTACGATCTTATAATTCGTTTCATTCCAGCTTCTTAGTTTTATGCAGCCGTTTACAATTTCCATATCTAATGAAACATCCTTAAAATCACCAAGGTCTTCCTCTAATACGTCGGTTCTTTCTTTGACTATATGGCCACCAATTATGCTCAGGGGGCAAACAAGAGATGCGATTAATATATTTACGACTATTACCGCACTGACGATGGACAGCAAGTGGGCAAACTCTTGAATTGCTATGGATTTTGCCTTGACTGAGATTATATAGGCTATGATAAGTAGGATACCACTTCCCGTGACGTACGCTGCTTTTATGCTGGATTGGATCGCACCCCAATTGACGTATTCATATAATAAAAAGAATAACCCAACCGTGATTAAAAACTCTCCGAACTTAATAACGCCGCTTCTACTCATGTTATCCCTTCCTCTTTATTCTTAGAATGCCAATTAAAAGTATGGCAAATCCAATTATCATTACGAAAAGAGGCAGAAATAGTCTATACGGTATGTTTATTACGCCAATAATAGATAGATACCATGTTAATCCTCCGATTATAAGTACAACGCTCCAGAAAAGATAGTGATACGGATCATGAATTCGTTCTCTTTCGACCATTTTTACCTCTTCGACAACCCATAAAGAGTTAACAATATACCAATAATGACCAAAATAGCAGACCATGGTACTATCCCGATGTATTCCCTAACAAACCAAAAACCGCCAATGACAATCAGGATTAGACCTATGGTTATTGCTATTTCATCGTATCTTGACTCAACCTTCTCTTCTTCAACCACCTCCCTTCTCTCGATGACCGGTTTTTTAGCCAGGTAGATGTTTGCGATCAATAACGTCGCTATCAGTGCCCCGATGGGATGAAGTGTCCAGGCTACTATGACCAATATGATCGCAATGACTTTATCGCTACAATGCCGTTCTAATCCCCTGCCGATATCCGCAAGGAATTTAATGAAATTATCAATCAGATCATCGTCTCTTTTCGACATCTTATCACCTCACTATCCTCTTTTTATTATTTCCTTTTCTTTTTAAAATGTCTTGGTATAAACATCGGCACTTCATTCATATATTCTTCATATTGAGAACCAAGCTTATCAATTAAGAGTTTTTCTTCATATCGTGAAATAAAGTAATAAAACAAAATAATGATGATCCATATGCAGAATGAAATAATGGATAAGGAAATAATGATGAACCCAAGATACAATAATATAGCACCCAAATAGATTGGATGGCGAACAATTGAAAAAACACCGGTTTTTATAACGACTAACTCTTCTCTTTCTTCACCAAAGACAGTTTTTAGGCCAGAACAAGCTAAAATGAGCGAGAGAATAAAAAATGGTAGTGACAAGAGTACCCTAAGATAAATTGAAACTGTCGGTGTAAAGAGCACTGAGAAGTGTAGAATGAACCTATCAACTAGCAACCCAGAAAGAAAAAGTATGAGAAGTATTATTTGACCTATGTCACTTACCGAATGCTCTCCAGCGAGATCTTTACGATCTTCATATTCTTTCCGCTTATAACCTTTTCTTTCATTCATAATTTATCACTTCGAAAAGCCACACTATACTTAAGTACGAAGCCTTAAGCGCAAGGCATGCAACTCATATTTCAATGTATTATCATAGGACACAAAAAGCTTTTCGTTTTTTTCAACATCTCATTTTTGAGATATAGACCCCGCTTCCATAAAAAGTTTGTTGGTAAAGCTTTCTATTCGTATACTGACTCCAGCCACCTCATATACTTCTCCTCCTTCGCATTCACCACGTCAAAGAACTTCCTCTGTATAACGCCTGTCACTTCACCTCTCTTACCTTCTCCTATCGTTACATTATCTATCTCACGTATCGGCGACACCTCTGCGGCTGTCCCCGTGAAAAAGAGTTCATCGGCACTCAATAGTTCTTCCTTCGTTACGGGCTTCTCCACCACTTTATACCCCGTGTCCTGTGCAAGCTCGATTACTGAATCCCTGGTGATTCCGGGTAAAATAGAAGATTCAACCGCCGGTGTGTATAGAGCTGCGTTTTTTACTGCGAATATATTCTCGCCCGGACCTTCTGCTACATATCCACTGTTGTCGAGCATTATCGCCTCGTCAAACCCTCGCTCTTTTGCATCCAGCACTGCTAACATCGAATTCAGATAATGCCCCGTAGCTTTTGCCGTAACTGGTAACGTGTTAGGGTCTATCCTTCGCCAGGGGGAGAAAGTGCACCTTATACCGCGCTCTAACGCCTCCTCGCCGAGATAAGTACCCCACCGCCATACTGCAATTGCACAATCCACGGGACAGCCTGCCGGGTTCACACCTAAGTGATGGTAGCCATAGAAAGCAATTGGTCTTATGTAGCACGCATCAAGCCCGTTTATACGAACCGTTTCCTTTATTGCTTCTTTCAGTTCTTCCTTCGAATAAGGTATTTCCATCTTATACAAATCCGCAGACCGATACATCCTATCCACGTGCTCCTTCAGCCTGAAGATAAACGAGCCTTTCTCCGTGGCATAGCATCTTATCCCCTCGAAGACGCCAGACCCGTAATGCAGGCCATGCGAGAGAACGTGCACTTTCGCTTTCTTCCACTCCACGAACTCTCCTTTATACCATATTTTACCCGCTTCTGGTAGCTTTTCCACCATTTTTATCGCCTCTGACTGAGAGCAATGTCTAATTATTTTCTAATTATTCCTATTTAATTAAGTATTTTATCATTTTTTCAGGTCTTTATATACCTGATGCCCATACTTCTCAGGGTTTCTCGAAACGCCGACGACTGCAAAAACGTTTCCTTTCTTTAGGAATTCTTTTATCAGGTCTGTGTTCATTCTGTGCTATTTTATTTAGTATCCTTCCTTGTAAAAGTTTATATCACACGCCCCACGATTATAAATTATGAAAAAAGAGATGAAGTTTGGCACTCAATGTGTCCATGCAGGAGAAGCGTCAGATCATTCATACGGATCGCATATAACACCAATATACCAAACATCCACCTTTGTATTTGATAATGCTGAACAGGGTGCCGCGCGGTTTGCAGGCGAAGAAGAGGGATACACGTACGCACGCATAGTGCCAAATACACCTACACATGCGGCATTAGTTGATAAAATTGCTGCTCTTGAAGGTGCTGAAACGGGTCAAACCTTCTCCTCTGGCATGGCTGCAATAACCGCTGTTGCTCTTTCCCAGTTAGAACGAGGAGATCACCTTATATCAACCGATGTGGTCTATGGCAGCACATACGGATTATTCGCCTCAATTCTGACCAGGTTTGGCATAGAGGTCAGTTTTGTCGATACGTCCGATCTCGAAAAGGTGAGGAATAGCTTAAGAAAAAATACCAAAATGATCTTCTTAGAAACACCCGCAAACCCTACCATGACCGTTTGTGATATTGAAGCGATATGTGAAATTGCCAGAGAGATTGATGCTCTTTCTGTCGTTGACAACACGTTTGCAACTCCTCGCTTTCAGCGAGCGTTAAAATTGGGCGCGGACGTTGTCGTTCATAGCTGTACAAAATACGTTGGTGGTCACGCAGATCTTTTAGGCGGCGTGGTCGTTGGAAGAAAAGAATTTGTCGAAAGCATGATACCCGTCGTTAATTATACTGGCGGAACGATGGGTACGCATGAAGCTTGGCTGTGTATTAGAGGATTGAAGACGCTACATCTAAGAATGGAAAAGCACGCCAGCAATGCTATGAAAGTTGCTGAATTCTTAGAGGGACGTCCCGAAATTGAGTGGGTCAGGTATCCCGGATTGACAAGCCATCCACAATATGAAATAGCAAAAAAGCAGATGAGCGGTTTTGGTGGTATGATCGCTTTTGGAATCAAGGGCGGCATAGATGCTGGACGGAAACTTATGAACAGCGTTGAATTGTGCACTTTAACGGTTAGCCTCGGTTCCGTTGACACCTTAATTCAACATCCCGCTTCTATGACACACGCGAATGTACCAGGCGAGGTCAGGACGAAGATGGGTATAACCAATGGTTTGGTGAGGCTCTCAGTAGGTATAGAAGAGCCAGAAGACATAATAGCTGATTTGGATCAGGCTCTAAAGAAGGTGTAGTATTTGTATAGAACCACGAGATTACACAGATTTTCACGAGAGAACAATAATAGGAACCCGGTTTCAGCGTATCGGAAGTTTGGGATCGTCAGCGGAGCAAATTTAGACGGAGTGCCGAAGGCACGTAGCCAGATACGCTCCATTATACACCGTGCCTTTGATAGACCCCCTTAACTTGCTTCTCCAACGATTTGATGTATTCTAAATAAAAGGCTCAAAAATTTCTATCTCCTTGAAAAAAGCTTCTGTAAGCGATTTCCTCTCGGGATTCCTCTCATCAAACAGTGCCGAGATTACTGAAGTGTCCAGATATACTTTCATTTTTCTTTTCATCTTCATCTGCCTTTTAGAAGCATGGCGTATAACGTTCTGAGCGTATCTGAAGTGCCCTGAAGGGGAATTTGGGCGGAGGTGTCAGCCGTAGCAAGATACGCTCTGTTATACGCCGTTTCATCATGAATTTGAGTTATTTGAGTAATCATTTTAATTCTCCCATATTCGTGGTAGGTTCAAATTATCAACAATCTCAGGATCATTTTCATCTCCTGTCCCAATAAGTACTTGGGCTGGATGCCACTCATCTAAAACTTTAGATAAAATTTTAGTTGCCTGAGTTCTCACTCTGGGTGATTTTTTAATTGGAACTCTCTCCTCGAAATTATCACAAAAGAAATGTAGGTGTTCACCACATTTATGAAGTGATGCAGTAAGAAGAACTTCCTTTTCATAAAATAAGATAATTGCCAGAGAAGGTTGTGAAGGATTGATATAAATAGAACAGATGGAATTTTGTTCCCAATTGCTTGCCGCTATCCTCTTTGCAACGTTACTATCAATTACATTCGCTATACCCTTTGTGTTGGCGAAATTCTCCGAATCGGACATTTTGAATGAAGCAATATAAACCGAATTTTTAGCTCTAAAACGCATTTTAAATTGATAGAGTAAAAATCAACAATTCATAGCCCTTTCGGGGATATATGAAAACGAAATTCAAGGAAATTATATATTCCCAATTGAAAGAGGCACAAGAAAAATACGGCGGTTACACAGGGAAAGATATAACCACTATATCGAGGAAAATTAACAGGCAGCCAAAAACTGTAAAGCGACAGATTGAAAAATTGAGAGAAGAAGATGCGTCTTTTTCCAATTTTACCTATATTGGGAAGCGGTACATCGACTTAACATTCGACGAGATTTCGTTTCTCCAATACAAGCTGCAAGACAATTGTCTCATGCTAAAATCGTTACTATTGGAGGAATTAAACAAAAGAAGGATAGAAGAGGGAAAAAGCCAGATACCCCCATCTACTTTTTACAAATTCCTCGAAAATCTCTTGAATAGCATGGAGATTGACAAGAATGACCCTTACAAGTGGCTAAAGACTAAAGGGATAACTGTGACGGAGAAATACTCCATTGAGAATGCCAAAGCGTCTATCCAAACTCTTTTTTCCTTTAGAGACTTGAAGAATAAAAGCGTAGCTGATTTAGAAGTGATATATGGGCGCTTAAAGGAATGCGAGAGATGGCTTGAAGAGAATTATACCGGGATTGGAAACCTTATCAGTCACTATGACCGAATCAAAAAGAGAAAGCATAAATTAAGAAGCCTTCTCGCTTCTATAAAAAGCGATAAGAGCATTGCCATTCAGATCAGGTTGATATTCGAGATACAGGTCTGTTTTTTCGTAGATTTACTTGATTTTCTGATCGAACAGCTAATAGTAAATAAAGGAAGAATATATCGGTTAATGAGCGATAAAAGAGCAAAAGTAGAAAACAGGCTTCGAGAAGAGAGATTGTCCGCGGTAGAAAAGGACATTTGCGACCTCTATCGTGGTCACATAGGGAAAGAAAAGCTGTTTAATCGAGTCACAAATCAGATTTCTATCGAAACGTTGGCAAGGGTTGAACTTCTCAAAAGTCACAAAAGCGTCTATTCTAAGCTCTTAAATATTCTAAGAAGCTTAACTGCTAATTTTTCAGAAGACGTAATCGAGATACATCACGATACGGCAAAAGTAATAATCGAATCATTACCGATAACAGAAGAAGAATATACAATTAGCTACGAGATGCTAAATGAAATGCTGGAGAATAAACTCGACATAACTGCTGAACCATATCCGGGGTTCAATTTTGCTTCTGAGTCTGAAATGGAGGATAGTATTAAGCGGGTATATTTTCGGCATGTGCTAGATAAAGTTATTGAGTTGGTAAAAGAAAACAACCCGGATTGGTTTGATATGCACAAAGAGGTCTTTTTTGAAATTTTTGACTCGTTATTTCCTGCTTATTCAAGCAAGTGCAAATCATCCGATTCTGAAGCGATGCATGTCATTGAAATACTCAATCACGTGAACGGTTTTCTGAATGCGAACATCAAGGTTTACGTAGGGGATTGTCACACTACGAGCAAAGTCGCTGCAGCGATGTCTTATCTATCTTATCGTGTTATAGCTGCCGGTAGAACAAAAATAAAACCTGTTGAGTTGACGAAATCCATGAAGGAAAAAATCAAAGCGAATTTGGAGCTGTTAAATAAAGTAGGAAAGCTGTCGAGTATGGATGGCGAGTATGGAAAGATTATTGCATCGAAAGAGCATATCTACGTCAATGGAACGAATATCCGGGCGTTATTGGACGATTCTGGTTCGGTAATATTGACAAAGGTCATCGGAGAGAACTGCGAAGCGTTTTGATCAAACTTTCCTAAAGTTTGACGCATAGACAATTTATGTAACTGCGAAGCATTTTGATCAAACTTTTTTAAAGTTTGACGATTGAGACTTCTCACAGATCAAAGAGGATTTTACGAATAATTGAGCGAGGTGTTACCAGAACCGAGGATTACAATGTGGGTGTTATGTTTAAAGCCACGGAGCTATTGATGTGCATAGTGTATATCTATAATGTGATTGCGAATAAGGGGACATCGAAGAAAATCGGGGAGACGCCTATGAACGTTCATGACATCGTTTTATATGCTCCCATGTGAAATTGAAAAAATGTCCCATTCATAGAATATGTCCAACACAAAGGGAATAGGCACCATCATTCCCAAGAAAGTCCCACAATTCTTCTGCGACCTTTAATTCATTATCCAAATAGACTGTGAAGTGCTGGATTATATTATATTTTTAAGTTCATTGTACCTGCCTGTCAAATAATTTCCTTTGCTGTCAAAGGCAGTTTTATTATAAATTCTCGTCAAAGTCCTATTATTTTCAATTGAGTTTCTTATTCGTTGGTCATTGATAATAAGCTCCGTTTCAGAACACAAAAACCAATCGTCAAGTATTTCTTTGTATTCTGGTTTATTTCGGTTTTCATTAGTTTTTAAAAACTTGTATTTCTCTAAAAAATCAGTTGTTGCGATTGCATTGATGATTTGAAGTATCTGCTCCATTGTATTTTCTTGCCCAGAAAGAAAATCCCAAAGCTCGCTGGCAACTAAAGTCTCGTCAAGTGCAAAATATTCATTCATATTGATTATCGAACCTAAAAATCTTGATTTGTTAAAACTTGTTACAGATTCATCTTCAGGATTTACTGTTGGGTCGAATGGAAAACCTATGTAAAACTGAATTTCCTTGTCGGGAAATTTTCTGTACAGGTGCATTTCTATTATTGGAAGCATCTTCTGGGAAGCTTCCAAATCTTGTCACCAAAGTTTTTATTACTCCGATTGCTATTTTTTCCTTTACATTATTACTAAGAGCCATTTTCATCTTCCTTAAAATGAAATATTATTTCTGCATAGGCATTTGATCTATCTTTTTCCACTCTATTCAACACGGGCCGTTTAAATTGATTGACAATTTTCATATCTGATAACTGTGCAATATCAGGATAAAAATTAAATTTGTCATTGGCTACTAAAAAGACGTCTCATTGATGCCGATAAATTTCGCTTCCATGTTCAATCTTCTTACTCGCTTGAACAGCATGACCATCGAGCAAGGCACACTGATTTGGGATCGCGGCAACGTTTCTAAAAGTTATTTCGTGTCTTGAAGACGCAGGAAGAAGTTGAGCCAGTGCGCCATCGACTTGAGCATCGGGTATTATCGGTGCTTCAGTGGAAGCTGAAAGAAGCTTCGGGCCAGGAAGATTCGTGGGAACGTGCAGATACGCTGTTGCAAGCTCTTGCCAGGGTAGAACGCGTGGAGGTCACGTTTGGTAATGAAACAAAGACGTGGTACCTCAATGTAACGAAGGCGATAACGGATTCTTTGAAGGAAATTGACAGGAGTGATTTACTTAAAGAGGAAACACGCCTCGTAAATTCACTGAAAATGTAGGTGGCACATTTTTTCTAAACAGGTATTTATAGAGAGAAATCCAAAACAGGAATATATTATGAGGAAGTTAGAATCGGCACTCGAGGTCGTTAATCATATGAGGATAAAAGATACAAGTGGGTGCTGGTATAATTTTGAACCTGTATCGTTTAATCCGTTAGAATAATCTAAATAGCCGAAAGTCATGTAAAAATGGAAATGGATTATTTATCAAGACATTCGGAAGAATTATCTAAGTATCTTGGTAAATGTGTAGCGATAGTTCGGGATGAATTGGTTGCTGTGGGCAGGGACAGGACAGAAGCTTATGAAAAGGCAAAGCAAAAATATCCAAAGGAAAAGATCGCCATTTTTTACATCCCTACTGAAGAAGAGACGGTGCCATTGCTATGAAATATCCAAAAGACATTTAAAGCAAGGAAGAAGAGGGCGACAAAAACTATTCGCCGCTTCAGCCATTCTTCTTTGGTTTTGGGTTTACTTTTATCTTTTCTTTCCCGATCTTCCTGGAACCTGGGGATTGGGGTTTAGTTTGGATTTGAGAGTGTTTGACATCGTGATTTTTTAAAGGGCTGAAGTCTTTGCACAGTTCCTTTAGAAGCCCGCACAGTTCCTGGTGCTCACCGGTGAGAATCCTGTCTAATTCGCACAACGCGATAATGCAGTGCCTCGTTTCTACGTGGTCTTTCTCCGGGCTTAGAACCGTGTCCGGGAGTTCAGCGACTTTTAAAATTGTATCCTTCATCTCGGTTGATATACGACCGGTTAGTTCATACAATTCGACGATTTGATTTAACTTCGCCATTCCGATGAGATTGAGTGCGCTGTCCGCCCATTGCATAAGTTGTGCAAGCGTAACCGTGTCAACTATTTCATTTTCGGTTCCGGTTCCTGCTCCAAATCCAATTCCACTCAACTCTGATTCTGATACCGCGGGATTGTGAATTAGCGGGTTTTCTGACTGCATTTCTGTTTCTGTCAACTTATCAATAGCTTCTTCCAAATTTTGCCGCCTCGCTACCTCTACGGTACACTGTTCCTTTAATTCCTGCAAAGTATCCGCAAAATTCTTTATTCTTTCTTCATCTATTCCATCCCCCATTTCCTTTAATTGTTCCATAGCAACCTCCATTTTTTTTATTCTTTCTTCCATCCCATTTCCTCCGCTTATTTCTTTTATATTTTTAACTAACCTTCGTAACTTAGTTTGCATAAACACTATATAAAATTTCCGAATGTTTTAATTTTTCTTTCGGATATATGAAATAAAAATGTCGGATAGTGGCTGTTCGCGTCTTCTCAATCCTCAGAAAGAGACCCGGGGATGAACGTCACGAATGTCGTGTATGCATGTCCTGAGAGAGACATAAAGAAGGATTAATAAAAACAAAAATAAGAAAGTGTTTTGTAAAAAAGAAAAAGTATTATGCAAAGGGAATATAAAAAGCACGGTTTTTTCAGTTTTGTCCCTACGGATAGCAGAAGCAGGGAACTTTGGTGCCTGAAGCATGGCGAATCGGAAATAAACTGCGTATGCAGGGTTTTAGCGGTCTCGAGAAAGGAGATAAGGACGACAGAAGACGGGGAAAAAGTCGTTCTTAACGGAATAATTGCAGACCACAGCGCGAAAATCACGTTTGTTTCGTGGGAAGAGCGGGAAGAGCTTGCAATGGATACGGTAGTGCAAATAGAGAATGCATACGTGAAGAAGTGGAAGGGACTGGCTGCGTTGTATATAGGAAAAAACGCAAGCGTAATCGAAAAGGACGTTGATTTCCCAAGTCGGGCTGAGTTGATGAAACCTAAACAGAGGACGATAGAAGAAATAGTCGGTTGCGAAGGTGCGTTTGATGTAATGGTAGAAGGAGATATAGTATCAGTATCGAGGAATGAAGAAAAGAATAAAAGGGTGTTAGACGATGGCACGGGTGCGGTAGTTCTGGAATTAAGAGAGAAAGAAAAGGAAGCGGATATTTTATTTGGAACGCCGGTTAAAGCAAGAGGAAACGTGGTGGAATCGGAAATAGGCTATGTGTTAATTGCGGAAAAGGTTAAAATAAAAGGTGGAGAGTTTATGATAAAGGAGATGAAGAACTTTTTGTGCCGGTATACCTGATATGCTCGATAAAGAGTGAAAAAACCACGAGATTGAGTTTTTCTTTTCCGTCAACGCTTTTCTTTTTCTAAAAGAAAAGGGTTGAGTTAGAAGATATCCACTTCCGTTACGCATTCAGGACACACGATCTTCTTTTTCACTGCTTCTCCGGTTATCCCCGGGGTCGTTATGCCTTTTATCCGGTGTGCCGGATGCGTATCCTCTATCGTTATCTCTATCGAGCAAGTTTTACACAGTGGAACGCCACAGACACCGCACTTCTCCGTTGCTTCTCTTCTTTTGCAGATGCCACAAATCTCTGTCATTTTTGTCTATCCTTTATCAGTTTATAGTGGTTAATTAACTAATTAAAATAACAAATGAATATCAAGATTAAGATGCGAGTGCCAGTGCGTTCTTCCTTAATGGAAATAGAAGACTACAAGCCCGGGGAATCAGTAAAAGGAGCGATAAAGCTGAGCTCCAACGAAAATCCTTTGGGACCCAGCCCGAAAGTGGTAAAAGAAATAGTTAAGAGCATAGAAGAAGGGGAACTGAACCTGAGCGTGTATCCATGGGAAAGGAATGAGGAAGAGCTTAGGGACGAGATTTCAAGATATGTCGGTGTCGGCGCCAGTATAGGGAAAGAGAACATTGTTATAGGTGCCGGGGTAGATGGTGTTTTAGATACGCTTGTCAAGGTTTTTATAGAAATCGGCGATGAAGCGCTAATACCTATACCTACTTTTTCTCTATACGAGTCGCTTGTGAAAATAGCCGGGGGTATGCCAGAGTATATGAAAAGAAAAAGTGGAGAGTTCGGCATACCGCTCGATGAATTAATTCCCGCCTGCAACGAAAAGACAAAGATGATTTTTATTTCCTCGCCTAACAATCCAACCGGGAATTGCATACTAGAGGCTGAAATGCGTGCGATAATAGAATCAGTGCCAAAGGCAATGGTCGTCATAGACGAGGCGTATGTGGAATTCGCGGATTCATCGTTGGTGAACCTGGTGAAAGAGTATGAAAACGTGCTTGTATTGAGGACTTTTTCAAAGGCTTTTGGTCTTGCAGGATTACGAGTGGGCTATGCAGTAATACCGGAATGGCTCGCAAGCGCGTATAAAAAAGTTTCCATTCCTTTCTCGGTTAACAGCATCGCTATAAAAGCGGCAATAGTCGCATTACGAGACAAAGAGCATTTGCGTAAAAGTGTAAAGCTGGTGAGGCACGAAAGAGAGTTTCTATTGGAAAATTTGCAGCGGCGGTTCTTAAAAGTATATCCTTCGCAAGCTAATTTCGTGCTCGTGGACGTTTCTCCGCGGAAATCGTATGAGGCGTATGAGGAACTGATGAAGAACGGGCTAATAGTAAGGGATTGCGCTTCATTTAGAGGTGCTGGGGATTCTTTTATCCGGATTACTGTGGGAACGAGGGAGCAGAATGAACTCGTTGTGGAGACGTTGAAGCAAATATCTTCGTAGATATTCTTTACGAAAAGTTGGAATTTAAAACTAAAACGTTAACTCTTTAACCCTTCTCTTTTCCAACGCTTCGTCAGGAACTTCTCGAACTCGATTATGAAGAATATCGGGAGCGAGACTAAAATCATGGGTATCCACCACTCTGCCGGTAAGGGTGCGGTTCTAAACGGGTTAATGCCGATAGATGGGAGGGCATAGATTATTGTAAGCTGCAGAGCGAGCGTTATTGCAGTGCCGATAAGCACCCACTTATTTGAGAATGGACTGAACTTAAATGCCGAGTCCGTTATTGACCTCGCAGTGAAGAGATAGCAGATGTGAACCAGCATAACAGTGGTGAACGCGGCGGTTTGAGCCTGCGTCAGGACGAGCTCGGTTTCTCCGTATATTAAAGTGGTGAGGTAATACATCAGGAAACCTGCGAGTGCCATTACCACTGACACTATTCCAACTTTCTTGAAAAAAGGACTATCAGTTATCCGTTCATCAGGGTTACGGGGGGGTCTGTCGAGTAACCCTTTCTCCTTTGGCTCCTTAATAATAGGCAGTGCGAGGGCTACCGCATCAATCAAATTTATCCACAGGATTTGCACCGGCTCTACCGGAAGGCGACCGCCGAAGTGTGGATTGAAAACGTGTATAAATGGCGCCAGCAGTAACGCGCCTAATATCAATAAAGTCTGTCCACCATTTGTGGGCAGCGTGTAAAGAATGACCTTCCGGATGTTCTCGAAGACGTGTCTGCCCTCTTCCACTGCTGACACGATGCTGGCGAAGTTGTCGTCCGTTAGAATCATATCCGCGGCTTCCTTGCTCACTTCGGTTCCGGTTATCCCCATTGCTATCCCTATGTCCGCAGCCTTTAGCGCCGGCGCATCATTCACACCATCGCCAGTGACCGCAATAATATGCCCTCTTCTTCGCAACTGTTTGGTTATTCTGAACTTATGTTCCGGTGCAACCCTCGCATACACCGATACGGTATCCACAACTTCATACAACTCATCATCGCTCATTCTTGATAGCTCTTCCCCGGTCAACACTGTATCCTCACCCTCACCAATTCTTAACCGTCGTGCAATAGCTTTTGCAGTCTGCGCATGGTCGCCGGTAATCATCACCACCCGGATTCCTGCACGTTTGCATTTCTGCACTGCACCTATCGCTTCTTCTCTGGGCGGGTCCATCATCCCCTGGAGTCCGAGGAAAGTCAGCCCTTCTAAATCTTCTGGATTGAGTGCCTTTTTATCCTCCGGCACGCGCTTATATGCCATACCCAGGATTCTCAAAGCTTCTCCTGCCATCTCATCTGCCTTTGCCAATATCTCTTCACTGCGTAAAGGCTCAATACTTCCATTAACCAACTGGTTCTGGCACATCCTTAGAATCCTCTCCGGCGAGCCTTTTACGTAGATTTTATTTTCATTCGCTCCTTCGTGCAGAGTAGCCATATACTGCTGCTCCGCCGCAAAAGGTATCACGTCCAGTCTGTGAAGGTGCGTGGTAATACCGGATTTGCTCGCAGCGACTAACAAAGCGCCTTCCGTGGGGTCTCCTACGATGCCGTATTCCTCTACATCTTTATTCTCTACGAGAGCAGCGTTGTTGCACATGTAACCAGCTCTCAAGGTTTCGATTAGCTCTTTACCCTCTCGTTCCGGGTTAATTGCTCTGCCATCAAGAATGAACTCACCCGAAGGCTCATACCCTACACCACTCACCCTGTACTCCTTCCCCCCGCAGTATATCCTTGTTACAGTCATTTGATTTTTGGTGAGCGTGCCGGTTTTATCTGAGCATATAACTGTGGTGCATCCGAGCGTCTCTGCCGCTGGCAGTCTCTTTATAAGCGCATTTCTCTCCGCCATTGTCGTTACGCCAAAGGCTAAGGTTATGGTTAATATAGCAGGCAGACCCTCCGGTATCGCTGCAACAGCTAAAGACACCGAGGCAAGGAACGAATCCGGAAGCGAAAATCCAAATAGTACCGCCAGTATAAAATTAAGGACCGCAATTGAGAGGATGGCAATTACAATGAATCTGGTGAAGTCCGCCATCTTCCGCATTAGTGGTGTGGTGATTTTCCGTGTCTCTTTCATAAGTTTTGCGATTCTGCCTATCTCTGTGTGTTCTCCGGTAGTTACTACAACACCATGTCCAGAGCCATGCGTGATGAAGGTGCCACTGAAAGCCATGCAGCGCTGGTCTGCGGGGGGTATGTCAGGTTTCGAGATGGGTTCGGTATTCTTACTCACCGGGACCGATTCTCCGGTAAGTGCCGCTTCATCTGCACTCATGGTTTTTGCGTTGAAGAGCCGCAAATCCGCTGGCACTCTAACCCCTTCTTCCAATAGAACCACGTCGCCGGGGACCAATTCACGTGCAGCTATAATCTTCTTCTTTCCATCTCTGAGCACGGTGCATTCCGGCGTCATCATCTTTTCCAACGCCTCTACCGAAGCTTCTGCTTTTCCCTCTTGGATGAATCCTATTATCGTATTGGCAAAGACCACTGCCAGAATAACCGCAGTATCCATCCACATATCCAGAATGGCGGTAATGATAGCGGCAGCGAGCAAGACATAGATTAAAGGGCTGTGGAACTGTAGTAGAAATCGGATGAGAGGCCCTCGCTTCTTGAACTTCAGCTCGTTATAGCCATATATCCCAAGCCTTGCTTTTGACTCGCCGGAGCTGAGTCCCGCACTGCCGGATTCTAAGGCTTCAAAAGCCTGTTCCACACCCAGTTGATACCATCTTTTCTCTTCCTGCAATTCTGACTCCTCCAACTGTTTAAAAAAAGCAAAAAGAGTTTTAAAAACTTTTAATAAGATGAACTCCCCCGTTCGAATCATCAAGCAAAACGCTTTACCACAATTTTTTATATGCAGGAATCAAATATAAATTTAGTTAGTTAGTTAGTTAGTTAGCCTACAACTTCAGATGAAAATAAAAGCGAAAATCGAGATAAGCGGGGCAAAAGCAGATTTGGTAGCGAGTCCTTTGATGCCGGATAATATGGATAATATGAAAACGGTTATAAAGGAAAAAAGTGCAATAACCTATTTCGAAGCCGACAGGATAGGGTCGCTAATAGCAAGCGTGGATGATTATTTGATGAACGCAAAGGTGGCACGAGATATGGTCGAGATGGTGGAAACAGAAAGTGTAAAGAAAAAGGGGTGATGGATAGATGGAATTCCAGTTAAAAGCTAATATTAAATGCAGCGGGAGTGTAAGTGAGGTTGTAAGTGCATCGGAAATAACGGAATTTATGCGAGATTGTAACGAGGGGTTATTAAAAAAGGGTGCACCTCCGGGTTGCGGTGCTGAAATTGTCTGGTGGAACGTGGCGGGTGAAAAGATAGAGTTGAAATTGGTTTCTGACAGGTTTGTAAGGGCGCATGATGCACTTCTCAGATTGAAAAACGAATTGGGTAAATTTTTAGCGAAGCACCGGATAGGGATACGGGGTATGGAAATAGAGGATTATGAGATAGCAATGGAATGGGAAGCGGAATTGAGGATAAAGAAATTGCCGTTTGTGAAGGAAATAAAACAAGAAGAAGGGAGGTTAAAGCTTTTTCTGGATGTGGATGAGTTCGCGTTAGAAAAGAGGATTCCGGATAGGATATTAAGATTATTGGAGGACAAGAAAGAAGCTGCGAGGTGGAAGGGCAAAAAGGAGCATTGGGAATTGCTGTTCGAGAGTAACAAGAAGTCCTTCCATTTCGATAAAGACCCCACGGAAGAGATGATAAAGCGGGGTTGGATAAAGCATGCGGCGGGAAGAGGGCAGTGGATATACGGACCGCAGTCAACGAAGATTTTCAGAACTTTTGAGCGCGTATTGCTTGACGAGGTGTGCGCGCCTTTAGGATATGAGGAGATGATTTTTCCCAAGTTCGTGACCTGGGACGTGTGGAAGAGGTCAGGGCACGCAAAAGGGATTTTCCCTGAGGCGTATTACGTATGCACGCCAAAGACGAGAGACCCGGAATTCTGGGAGGACGTGATGGATTATTACAAAGTCACGAATGAGGTTCCGGTAGAGATGATAATGGGGAAGATAGAGAACGTGGGAGGGATGTGTTATGCACAATGCCCGCCGTTTTGGGTTTTTCCGCAAGGGGAGACAATACCGGATGATATTCTACCGATAAAGGTTTTTGACAGGTCTGGAACTTCGTACAGGTATGAAAGCGGTGGACTTCATGGTATAGAGCGGCTTGATGAGTTTCATCGTGTAGAGATAGTATGGATAGGGAAGAAGGAGCAGGTGATAGAGCAGTCGAAGCAGTTGCAGGCGAAGTATCGCCGCATATTCGATGAGTTACTGGACATAGAGTGGCGAGAGGCATGGGTGACGCCCTGGTTCATGGCGCAAGAGGGTAAAACTGGTCTGGCAGAGTTAAAGGAAGTAGGAACCATAGATTACGAGGCTGTTCTGCCTTACAACGGAAAATGGCTGGAGTTCCAAAATGTAAGTGTGAATGGAGATAAATATCCAAAGGGGTTCAACGTGAAGCTGCAAAGCGGTGCGGAATTGTGGTCGGGCTGCTCAGGTGTGGGATTGGAGCGGTGGGCGGCGGTTTTTTTAGCACAAAAGGGTTTTGACACGGATAAATGGACCGCAAAGTTCAGGTCTGCCGTTGGCGAGCTGCCGGAGGTGTTCAGGTTTTTGTAAACAAACCTTTTCTTAGAAAGAAAAGCTTTACCAAAAGAAATAAACAAACCTTTTCTTAGAAAGAAAAGGTTTATCAAAAGAAAAGATTTAATATATACCTCTTTCTAAATTAAGTTAAAGAGGGTAAAAATGGATTCGTATTATCTGACGCTGGTGCTGTACGCATTTCTGATTTACTGGCTTATTGTGTTAGTCCTTAATAGAAAGGGCATTTTGCAGCGATATAATATCGATGCGTTTGGACCCATTCTGATGATAAGGACGACGAAGGGGCAGAAATTGCTGGAGCGATTGGCAAAAGGTGAGCTAAGAGAAAGATTCTGGAGAACTTATGCCAACATCGGCACTGTTTTAGTGCTTGTAGCCATGATTTACATGTTCGTTCTTGTGGTCGTATTCAGTAATTATGTAATGGTTACGGTGCAGCCGGAACCAACGGAGTTACATGAACCGAGGAATTGGCTGCTTATACCCGGGTTAAACGAGTTCATACCTTTGTGTGCATGGATTGGTTTTGTCGTTGCGTTACTGGTACACGAGCTTTCTCATGCGGTATTGAGCACCGTAGAGAAGATAAAAGTGAAGTCAATGGGGCTTTTAGTCGCAGTGGTGCCAATAGGCGCATTCGCAGAGCCCGACAGCGAGCAACTATTTGGTGAAAAAAAGGATTTGAAACCGGAGGGGACAGACGTGGTTGTGCGAGGCGAAAAGACGGTGGAAGAGAGTGAGATGGGAGGAACGGAAAGAGGAAGAAAGAAAATAGCAACGGCACGTGAAAGAACTCGCATACTTTCCGCCGGTGTGACGAGCAATTTCTTCGTGGCGTTAATTACTTTTGCACTTTTCTTCTCCATTTTGTTCGCCGTTCAGCCTGTCAGCGATAGAATGCTTCTTGTTTATGACGTTGTAAATGGTAGCACCGCGTATAATGCGGGTATGACGTCTGAAACGTTCGTTACCGGGATTAATGGCGCAAAGGTTACGAATGCAAGCATAGAGGGACTGAATAAAGCAATAGAAGGGAAAGAGAGGCTGATTTTCAATGTGCTGGATAAAAATGGTGAGGAACGAGAAATAGTAGTAGAAGCTGGTTATGAAAGTGAAGGGGTGCGGGTAATAGGCATTATGGACGGTTTCCCTGCTGATAAAGCAGGTATGAAAGCGGGAATGAGCATAATAAAAATAGACGATGTGCCTATCGCGGATTACCGTGATTTCTCAGCGTTCATGAACCGCACAACGTCAGGACAAGAAGTAGCAGTGCAAACGAGAGCGGTAAATTTTAGTGTGACGCTAACTGAAATTCCGCATAGCAACAAGGGCTTCTTAGGTGTTACCGTTGCGAGGAATAATCCGTTGGGGATGGTTGTAGAGGAATCGCAATTTTCTCACGCATATCTGGACTATCTGCGAAGCATACCTTCTTCCCTTCATACTCTACGTGGCTGGCAGATGTTGATGGCAATGCCAATTTTACCTCTTCATTTGGGTGGCTTCAGTACCTTTAATCCCTTTCTCTCTCATTTATACGAGCCGGTAGGTGCTGCATCATTCTTTGGAGGCAATATTTTTTTCATCGCCGACGTGCTATTCTGGATGGGATGGATAAACCTCCTGGTTGGACTGTTTAACTGCCTGCCTGCCATTCCCCTTGACGGCGGCTACGTATTTCGCGAGATGCTGAACCCCGTGCTGCGGATAGGTATAAAGGATGAAAGGAAGAAAGAGAAAATATCAAGGGCAATTACCACCATTATCGCGATTTTTATCGCCTCTTCCATCGTTTTCATGTTAATAGGTCCCTCTCTCTTACAATTTATTTCCACATAAACGCTTTTTCGTATTTATTTAGCTCCTTTTTATAACCACAAGATTACATAGATTTCTCGTGGTTCTATACAAACACAGGGGTTATTTTGCAAAAACGCCAATAACGTCATCCCGTGCTATTATTCCCACCAATCTCCCTTCGTCATCTACCACGGGAATCCTGTTAAAATCGTTTTTATGCATTATCCGGGCGGCATCGGTGATAGAGTCATCGGGTGAAATCGTTACCGGTTTTTTTGTCATCACGTCCTTTACGTATCCTTCGAACAGTGTGTCAATTTCATCCGGGATTTTCTTTACCTTCTTCATGTAGCCGGACATAGCGAACACCGGGAAAGGGTTAAGTGGGTCTATGTCAGGAAAGGGAACCGTTGCAGTCAATTTCATGATGTCCGCTTCACTAATCACGCCAATAACCCTTCTCTGCTCATCAATCACCGGCGCACCGCTAATTCTATTCGCTCTAAGCGTCTCAGCCACGTGACGAATCTTATCGCGGGGCTTGAATGCTATTAAATCCGTTGTCATCAGTTCTTTTACTTTAACGTTTGTTTTTGTTTGCATTGTCCCCTTCCCTAAATTATATATCATAAAGAGAAGCGATTATGTCCGCTCTGGCAATTATTCCAACTAACTTACCACTTCCGTCCACAACGGGTAATCTATTAAACCCAGTGGAGTGCATAATCTGCGCGGCATCGTCAATTAACGCATCTTGCGATATGGTTTTGGGATTTTTTGACATCACGTCCTTCACTTTCATCTTGCTCGCTTTTTCGATATCCTGCTGTATATCGTGTAAGTCCTCGCCAAACAAATGTATAAGGTCATGAGCCGTAAAGATGGGCGTGTACCAGTGAAAATTGTCCAGGAGCTTTAAAATATCCGCCTCACTAATCACCCCAACTATTTCTTCTCGCTCATTGAGAACTGGAACCCCTGCTATTTTATTCTCTTTTAATACAGTCGCAACTTCCAGTACAGAATCGTTCTCCTTTGCCGTAATTACGTTTCTTGTCATAATCTCTTCAACTTTTTCTTTCATTTCTACATCCCGCTCCTTATGCCCAGCGTTTTTCTTATCACCTGCGTTATTGGTATCGAGCATGCGATATACCAGAGCAACCAGTAAGGCATTCTCAAACGGATTATAAAAAACTCAGACAGTTCCTTCATACCCATTAAAGGAAAAATCACCTCCACGCCGGATAAATTCGCACTCGCATATTGCCACATCCACATGAATATAGGTATAGTAATAATCATAATGTAAATCATGGGCTTCATCTGTTGCCTCATCATCTCACCGGAAAATTGCGTTTGCTTTCTCATCACCTCCGCTCTCTTCTTTTCTATTTTCTTTATCCTGTGCTTGTTGTCCTCCTTTTTCGCCTCCATGTATTCCTTCTGAAGCTCCCGTATCTGCTTTTGAAACTCCTTCGACTTCGCCATCAGCTCCCAGTTCATCGTGTATTTTTGTACCACCGAAGTGTAGATGCCTGTAATCACCGATAAGATGAGGATGGTGATTAGAAAATTATCAGGACCCACGAAGGTAGCGAGAGGGCCAAGAACGACGTTCAAGGCGGTGCCCATTCCCTCTCGGAGGTCTTCGAATATCATAATTCCAAACATGACGAAAAACCCTAAACCCATAACTGCTCCTTCTACGAGCTTTTTCACCTGCTCTTTCTTTCGCTCTATAGCTTTATCTTTCTTCATCATGTTCCCCTATGAAAAATTACATTAGTGCATATAGTTAAAGGTTTATTGTAATGTAATTGCTTTCAACACCGGAATGCCCCGTTAAAGTAATATTACAGAGAACTTGACAAAGGGGCTTGAAGGGCGAGGAAAGGCGAAGCGATTATGAAATAAGCTTTGAGAAGATGTTGTTTATCCTTCCCTACTTTTTATCCCTGAAAAATCACGTAAAGAAACTCCATATTTTTAGTGCTACTTCCATAATACCAACCTTTATTTTGTCACCCAGTCCTACACCCTCAAACCTTATTGCCCCTTCGGTTAAAGCATTCTGGAATGCAGAAACAGGATCTTCGGAATTCATTATAGTGCGAACGGTGCTCTCGTTGGTATATGCCCTAACCGTTGGATCAGAGATTTCGCCTTTTTCAAAACCGATGATTTTTGCCTCTTTGTTGGTCGTAATTTTAATGATGAGCACGGTCCCATCGTTCAGAGAAATTTCAGCGTGTATTCTCTCTTCGCCGATAAAACTATTTATAACCGATATATTCTCAACATTTCGATTGTATACATCCACCAGTGGTTTTATCTCTTCAAATAGATCAGATCCTCCGTCTATTCCAACCGCAGATGGGAATATCCATGCAAAGGTCGCAATCACTAAAACAGCCGTAAAGAATACAGAGCCATATTTTATTTTTCCCATGTTCTTCACCTTCTTGGTTTACATTATCTATTCCTTTTGGCATGTTTAGCAAGGCTTACGGCTTTCCTTGCCACCTTTTCGCCGTATCTTTCTAATTCCTTCACTAATGCCTGACTTGCATCTTCGCTTACTCTCTCTGCTCCTGCGTTCCTAATTATCTTGGTTATAGGTGCTATTGGTAGTTCAGCCATTTTTATCACCATGATTAGGTAAAGGTTGGGTATATATAAGCTTTTCGGTCATATAACCATAGAAACATCATCAAAGCTAATAAATTTGTGTTTTCTTGTTCATTCTCACACTTGGTTTATCCATGCTTATTTGTCCTGGTTCAATAGAAAAATGTTTCTCGTGGCGTTGTAATATCAATATTTTTGCACGTGAAAAAATAGAAAAGCTTTTTATGCTCTATGATAACGGTATATTGAAACTTGAGTCACAACCTGTGCTTAAGTACAGGCTTCGTACTTAAGTACGGGGTATGGGGCTTTGAAGATGAGATGCGTAATTGATGAATTAAGTATGAGGTCAGATTTAAAACGGTAAAATGATATAAACTTTTATACCCTAAATGGGTATGGTGAATTACTATGATTGTTGAAATTGGGCTGGGCGTGTTTGGTGTTATAGGGACGGTCATAGCTCTAATCTCATGTTATGAAAAGCGAAAAGCTAGAAAAATTGAATTTGAAAAAATGCAGAAAGAGCGTAAAAGTTTTGTTGAAACCAGCATTATAAAGATTAACAACGAATTTGAACCTGTAACCATATATAAAGCAAATAACTACGAATTCAAACTTAATGGATACACTGTTTCCCTTAAAACAGGGGAATCTTTGGTAATTCCACATCCACTTCCAGAGGGATTCGATTATCTTATGATTTCCGGATGGGGGTTTGCAAGTAAAGAGGGGACACCTATGGGGGACCTCAACTCTAAAGAAGAACTCGGGAGATTCATTTTTTTAAATATTGACCAAGAGCCAATCAAAGAATTAAAAATTGTCCAACCAAGTTGGGCAAAATGCAATCGAAATAAACCATGTAAAGAATGTGATGATCCCGAATGTATAAAATTTTTGGATACAAAACCAGATCCAGCTTATGGGGGCGATCCAAGCATAGAAGAAGTAAGAGAAAAAGGAATATTAGGTAAAATAAAATCATTTTATGAGAACATCCACACTCATTGGATAGATTTAAATATTTATGTTTGGGCACTTAAAATCCCTCCAAAGGCCAAAAACATTAAAATCTCCTTAGAAAAGCAAAATCTATCACATATTTCATTAAATATAGCTGAAATTCAACTGGCTACAAAGGAAGAATATGCGGGAATAAAAGAAGCACTCAAAGAAGAGATACAAAGCCCTACTATTAAATATGACAGGGAGGTAAAACAGCTTTTAGAAATTTATCAAGAGTTAAGAAACAAAGAAAAACCCTCAGAGGGAGATAAATTGTGGTTATGGAAGTTTGCAGATGAATATATAGAAAACGATATTTATAGGGCATCTAAGCTTCTTAAGTATGCTCTCACCCTAGAAAATGATTTAGAAGAATGGGAGAAGGAAAAAGTCGAAAAAATAATGGAAAAATTAAAAGAAAAAGTCGAAAGAGAAAATGATATTCAATCTTGCGTTTTACTCTCTCATTTCTACGGTTTTAAGGTCAAATTTTATTCAGAACAGAAAGAGGAATACAAAAAGAAAGAGGCAGTGTGTATAGAGAAAGCAGGGGATATGATTGAAGAGATTAGAGAAGAAAATGAAGCGAGATATAAGGACGAGCTGATGAATCTCCATTGGAGATGTTACGAATCGGCTACAAGAAAGTATGCTGAGATGTTAGATGTCCAAAAAGAATTGGAAATAAGAGTCAAACTCAACCAAGTTTTTGAAAGGATAACTAAAAGACATCCATTTGCTTCGCCGATCATAGACAATGCGTTCGAAAACTTCAATAAAACGACGAATATTTTGAAAAATATGGGGCTGCTTCGCTAATATAAATTAATAGTGGAAATAGGAGTCAAGCACGCAACGGGGATGCCTCGGAATTTATTCCGAGGGTGGGACTGTGCCTCGTAGTTTAGTCAGCCAGAGGGTTAAAGTCCCTCCTGCGCCGTTTACCCGTATCGGTGCAGAAGCCAACAGTGGCAGGGTGTCCCTCGTGAGGGGGAATCTGAAGAGCCTGAGGCGGTCTTCAGCCTGGAGCGGAAGCGAACCAGAGGTGGGATATGCTAACGACGACCCTCCTCCCAGCAGGGGAAGTTCGATGCCTCTATGGGGGCGGTTTACCGTATGTAAATGCGGCCCAAAACGGGATATTACCCTAGGGGGTTAGCATGTCTGCTTAGGGTCGGGATGAAGACGAAAGGATGGTTAGGTGACCGAGGGAGATCTCGTATCGTCCTCAACTGCGGTAAGGAAGGTATAACCACCCGGACGGGAAAGCCGGAATGAAGCGATGCGAGAAGTCGGACGGATTCATAGTAGCGATGATGTCGGTGCCTGTGAATGGCTGGTAACAGCCGGGAGGATAAAACGCCGACTAAGCCCTTACAGGGCTTGCGGGGTCGTGGGGCAGAGCCCCACATGCGAAGGAATCCTGCTTTGGCGAAACCGAACAATGGGTGAGAAAGATGCGCAAATCAAGTAGGAAATTGGCAAAAGTAAGCTCATGAGAAAGACGCCACGCTGATAGCCGAAAAGGTTTGTGTATTGAAACAGTTTGTTGGAGGTTGGTGGGAAAAGATGGTTGATCTCACTCCCTGTAATGGGGCAACGCCATCGGAGAGCCGTATACGGGAAATCCGTACGTGCGGTTCGATGAGGGGACGGAGGTCGAAAGACCTCCTCCTACTCTGCAGGTTGGGGCTTTTACAATATCATCAAAAAAACAATGGTTTTAAATAAAGTAGAAGAGATAGGTAAATTATGGCGAAAGTAAAAAATCTTGGGTTATACATCGGCATATTATGCATCATCGGAATTATGGCAATATTCTTCTTTGATGCTTACATTGGTATTTATGATACGCTATATGTAACGGAAGAAGGTTGGGAGCGAGAGATAACGTTCGATAGAACCTACCCTGAACATATCGGAACAGAATACGGAGAGGCCATATATTTTGCCTATGCGGTTACTAACAACATGTTCGAAGAATATGATACATATATTGAAGCATCGGTTTGGAGGGGAGATGAGAAGAATCTAACACTATTTTCAGCGAATGAATCGATAGCACCATTCGATAACACCACTGTCAAATGGGTACTGGAAACCGAAAAATTGGAGCCGAACACAAACTACATCTTAAAGATAAACACAGATACGTTCGAGCGAATAATACGCATGAATTTTCATCAGCCACCAAAGGAGGTTATAATATATGCTGAGAGAGGAACACCTCTACAAGAAATAGAGAAGGAGGAGGGATAAAATATGGGTCAGATGAAAATATATATCCTGTATGCGTTTGGAATATTGATGTGTGTAGCAGGCGTGATATATTTAGCAAGCGAGTATATAAAATACCTATCAGATGCTGGAAAGTTAACAATCCTCATGTTAATGGTCATCATGTTTGCATCTTTTGGTAAATATTTTGAAGAGAGGGGGTTATGATGTTAGGATTTATTGCGACGATCGCGATAGTGATCTTTGTTATATGGTTAGTTTATAGAGCAAGCACAGTTAAGAACGTTGGTAAAGAGATAAAAGATGTGTTAAATCCACATATAATTATGTATGGGCTATCGTGTATTTCTGGTGTTTGTGCCTTCGCATTCTTCTTATCTATGGATATATCGAAACCGTTCAAAATAGTGGTCTGCATAATTCTTGGCATGGCTCTTATATTCGTTGCAAATTGGATGCAAAAGAGAGGTGTTAACAAAGATCATGAAGCCTAACTATGGTACACGGATGCTCCATTTTTCAAAATGGGGTGGCGTGGATGGGGCTTATAATTCCTTTAATTTTTTAAATATCCCCTCGATTAACATCCTGTTTAAACAGCACGAAATTGAGCGCACGGGCTGGGATAAGAAGATAAACTTCGATACACTGACGGATAGTAAAACAAACCTTTACCAAAGAAACTAGTTTTTGATTTGGATTTCCCACCTCTTACAACTACTCACCTCGCCGCCCTCGCCATTCTTTCCTTCTCCTCCTTCTTGCTTATCGAATAACACTTCGCGTTTTTTGCCGCATTTATTATCTCATTAGCAAGGCACCGCTCTACACTCCTCTTACTCTTGAATGCACACTTCTGTGTCCCATGCGCGATGAAAAGCAGTGCCTGGTCCACTTTTCTTTGCGAGGTCACATCCACCGGTTTAGGGACTAATATGCCGCCAAATCGCAACCTGATTGTTTCTTCCCTCGGACCCACGTTCTGGATGGCATCCACGAGCAACTGAACCGGGTTCTCCTTCGTATCCTCATATATCAAATCAAAAGCGTTTTTAACGATTTTGTAGATTTTTACTTTCTTCCCCGTGTTCCTCTCGCCCAGCATTAATTTGTTAATCAGCCGTTCCACCACGCAAACTTTTGATTGCTCAAACTGCTGTTTTGCATGTCTCCCTCCTGTATGCAGCACTGACACGGGTTGGAGACTGGTGTGCCTTTCCACGCCTACGTCCGATATCTTCACTTCTGCGATGTCCCATTTATCAAATATCTTATCAAATGGCATTTGTTTATTCCTTCATTTATTCCCGTTACCTGATGACCTTCTCCTTCCTTCCTTTTATCAATTCATTCAATGATATGTCGGTTACCGCCGTTACCTTAAATCTCACGCCTGGGAGGTCCCCATACGACCTTCCTTTTCTACCTCCCACTCCCACTATCAATACCTCGTCATGCTCGTCTATAAACTTTATGGCACCGTCACCGGGGCAAAAAGCGGTCACCTGCTTACCATTTTTGATTAACTGAACGCGGACACATTTCCTTATTGCGGAGTTCGGCTGCTTCGCTTCTACTCCCACCTTCTCCAGAACGATAGCCCTTGCCATGTGCGCTCCTTCCAGGGGGTCCGCTTTTTTTGCTGATTTCAATGCCCTCCGAACGAACTCCTCGCTCTTCCACCTGAACGTCTTCCTACGCATCTTCGCCTTCCTTGCCGCATACAGTCCTCTCCCCATATCTTTACCTCAATTTACGATAATTATAATATTATCACGTTGTCTATATTTTGATTTCTTTTTACTAATAATTTTACCTTCTTTATCTTCTCCCCGTGCTTTCCGATTGCAATGCCCTTGTCTTTATTGAATACCTCCACGTATGCGCAGATTTTGTCATTCTTGGTCAACAGCTCTATACTCTTCACATAAGCCGGACGAAACAGATTCTCTATGAATTCCTTTATGTCCGCGGAGTGTTCCACAATCTCTACTTCCTTTCTTAGCAGCTTTTTTACCTTATTTATGTTTGAACCACCCTTACCGATAGCTAAGCCCATGTCTCCTTTTTTTACCACCATTATCACCTTATTCGCCTCGTTATCCACCACGCAATCCTTGACTCCCGCACCCGTAAGACTCTCGAATACCCCTATGCACCTTATTCCCTCAGTGTCCAACTTCACGGTCAATTTCAATCACCTGCTTTTGCACTCAATGTTTTCTCTTTAGCGTGAAAGTTAGAGGTCAGAAGCCGTAATAGTTCCGACTCACCGGTATCTATAATACATAAAGAAGCAATGGAATAAGGTTTCCCGCATGCAAGCCCGAGTTCGATGTCATTCGCAGGATATTCATAAACGATGATTCTTTCGTTCTCCTCATTACTATCCATTTCTTTTAATTTCGCTTTTAGCTCTCCCGGGCAATTAGAAGCATGAATGACGATTTTATCTCCTTTTCCACCACCGCTCCTGATCGCTTTTATCGTCTCCCTCGTCCCCATCAGCACTTTACCGCTACTTATCACCTTTTGTAATTCCATCTCCACGTCCGAGAGCTCAACTGACTTACCTTTTGTCTTTGCCATTTTATCTCGCCACTAATTCTACTGCTCCTGTTCCCAACTTTATTGGCTGCCCAACGATTACGCTCTCCGTAACGCCCTTTAGCTTATCCGTTTCGCCATACATAGCAGCCTCCAGCAGATTGTCCACCGTGACCTCAAAAGCAGCTCTTGAGAGAACCGATGCTTTTTCTCCCGCTAATCCATGCCTTCCTATCTGCTTCACTTCCCCGTCCATCGTCATCGCATCTGCAATTAACGTTACATGGCGGGCATCCACGTCCAACCCCTGCTCTTCTAAAGTGTCCATCATCTCCTCGATTATCGCATTACGTGCTGCTTCTATGCCCAATACCTCCGCTATTTCTGCTATGTTATTCGTCGTTGTTCTACGGAAATCCACGCCTTCAATCCCCCGTATCTTTTTCAATGCCGAACCCTCCGTGTACAGCATGTATTCCCCATCAGTGTCTTTCCTCACTATTACTCGCTTTATCCCCTCTATTCCCGTCACCAGCTTGTTTGACACCTTCGCCTCAAGCCTTAACAACTCGTGATAGAGGTTATTCTTCGCGTGTATTCGCAATTTGCCATCCTCTACCGCTTCCACGAACACGTCCGTGCCTATGTCCTTTATCTTTTCTTCTACTTCTTCTCTTTCGAGATGCCTTCTCTTCAATTCCTTTTCCTTTAGCGAAACCCACACACTCATATCCTCTGTGGATGCCTCTACTTTGCCCATATCCTGTATATACGTCTCTTCTATTTCCATTGCCAACCCCTCTGCCTTCGTTCTATCTGATGCATACTCTTCCGCTAATTTTATCTTCATCGCTGGCGTAGATGGCTTCTTCCTCGCATCCACTATTTCTATTATCCGTGGTAAACCAAGCGTTATGTATATCGCACCTACACCGGCATAATGGAAAGTCCGCAGCGTCATCTGTGTTCCGGGCTCGCCGATTGACTGTGCTGCAACTATTCCTACCGCCTCCCGCGGCTCCACCTTCGCTTTTTCATACTTCCCCTCAACTTTATTTAAAATCGCATCCAGCTTTTCCACGCTTAGCTTTGTCCTCACAGCCCTTAACTTCTCCTTCAATTCTTCTTTTACCTTCTCCGGTATCTCGCTTTTATTCACTTTTAGCTCTATGTCACCGAGTTTTACTTCTCCTTCCTCCCTCCTACCCTGCATCATTAAAATATCCTCAGCGTATTCCTCCTCTATCTCCAGCTCTAATAGTTCATCGAGACCAACGGTTAGTTCTACGAGCATAAAATCTTCTTTTATTAGTTCTGCTGTTTCTTCCTCTACCTCTCCCCTCACCAACTCTTTTGCTACTTCTTCCTTTCCTTTCGCCGCTACTCTCATCTCCATCCCTCTCTGCGCTCCTACCTCTCCTCTGTCCCTATTACTTCTCTTATTATCTCGTCTATATCCACGACTTTTCCATACTCACCTTTTGAGGGGTCCACGCTATCTTCGCCGTATTTAAATTGCACGATTGTATCCCTTGTCTCTCTGACCGTTTCGTCATTCTTCACTTCGAGGTCTTGTAAAGCGTTGACGAGCCTCCTCTGAAAGTATCCACTCTGCGAAGTGCGGACTGCGGTATCCACCAATGCTTCACGTCCGCCAACAGCGTGGAAAAAGTATTCGGTCGGGGATAAGCCATCTTTGAAAGACGATTTTACGAACCCGCGAGCATTTGCACTACGGTCTCCGGGTTTAAAGTGTGGCAACGTTCTCCCCTGGTATCCCCTTCTTATCCGTTCTCCCCTGACAGATTGTTGACCTACGCAGGCAGCCATTTGCGTTAAATTAAGCATAGAGCCACGTGCACCTGACTTTGCCATAAGCACAGCCGCATTTTCCATACCAAGGTCTCTCTCTGCAATCTTGCCAGCAGCATCTCTTGCACGACCTAGTTCCTGCATTATCAATAGTTCCAGCGTCTCCTCTAACGTCCTCCCGGGTAGAGCCTCAAGCTCTTCTGCTTCATATGCCTTTATCAATTCATCAACTTTTTCCTCTGCTTCACGCACCGCCTCTTCTCTTATCTGCCTCTTTCCTTCACTCGGTATATCCTCATCGCTTATACCGAAGCTAAAGCCTGCTTGCAGGATATAATTAATGGCAATCCGGGAAGCATCATTTATAAACCTTTTCGCAGCTTCTTCCCCGTATTGCCTGAATATTCTGTCGATTATTCGCCCTTTGAACGAGCCTATCGCCATTTCATCTATTACGCCGCTTATCACTTCCCCTTTCTTTATTATAACATACGCCTCACGGGGGCATTTCTCCTTCTCGCATACCAAACCCCTCTCAATGCACTTCTCGCACATCTTACCTCGAAATTGTAAGTCCAATTCCTTCGGTAATATCATGCTGAATATTTGCTTCCCGGTCCAATAAGGGACTTCCATGCCAATGCCCGAAGGAGACACGAATGTCCCCGCAGGCTCTCCTAAATCGTCAATATCTATTTTCCTCAATACCTCCAGCACTTCTTCCTTCTCAAACCTCTTTTCTCCATGCGTAAGTAAAAACAAACCCGTAATGTAATCATGGATGCCACCTATAATTGGTCTGCCAAATCTCGGCGATATTATATTGCATTTCACCGCCATCAGGATTTTTGCCTCCGCCCTCGCTTCTTCGGTCTGCAAAACGTGAAGGTTCATCTCGTCACCGTCATAATCGGCATTGTAAGGTGGACAGACGGCTGGATTTAACCTGAATGTCTTACCGGGCATTACACGCACGTAGTGTGCCATTAAGCTCACTCTATGCAGAGATGGCTGCCGGTTGAACAACACGATGTCTCCATCCCCGATATGCCGTTCTACCTTCCACCCGACGTCTATCTCTTCTCCTAACGCCTCGTAATTGCTTTCCGTTATTTTTACCTTTTTACCATCCGTTCTTCTCACGTAATTCGCACCCGGATGTTCTCTCCCCTTCATTACTATCTCCTTCATGCGCACGAGGTTTCTTTCGGTCACGTTAACGCCGATTGTCAGCTCTTTTGCTATCTCTTCGGGCACTCCAACTTCATCTATGTCTATGTCCGGGTCAGGGGATATAACCGTCCGAGCGGAAAAATTCACTCTCTTTCCTGATAACGAACCTCTAAACCTGCCTTCCTTTCCTTTTAGTCGCTGCGACATCGTTTTAAGCGGTCTGCCACTCCGGTGTCTCGCAGGTGGTAACCCCGCAATCTCGTTATCGAAATAGGTGCTTACGTGGTATTGAAGAAGCTCCCACAGGTCCTCTATTATTAACTGCGGTGCACCGGCATCTCTATTTTCCATGAATCGCTGATTTATCCTTATTATATCCACCAATTTATGTGTCAGGTCGTCCTCGCTTCGTTGTCCGCTTTCTAACGTAATAGAAGGTCTCGCGGTTACTGGCGGAACCGGTAATACCGTAAGCACCATCCACTCCGGTCTTGCATCTTTCGCACGCATTCCGAAAAGGGCTATCTCTTCGTCTGGTATCCTTTCAAGTCGCTCTCTCACATCGGTAGGCATTAATCTACGCTCTCTCTCTTCTTCATCTATTTCTACGTAAGTGGTGGGCTTATCATATTTTATGACCCTCTGGGGCAACCCGCAGTAAACGTTTAGCTTTTCTTCTTCTTTTTTGACTTTGTACGTCTTATCTTTACCTGTTATCACCCATCTATTGTCTATTCCTTTCCTGATAGTGGCGTTTTTAGAAAGTGGACGTCCCTCCCTTGCGAACGTCTTCTTCAATTTTTCCGGGATAACGCCTTCGTTTAACCCATTTTCTAATCCCGAACTCGCCGCCTCCGTATTAATGCTAAACAAATAATCCTCGCAATAAGTGCATACGCCTTTTTTCGATGCTTCTTTGAACACACGCTTCACTACTTCTCCAACGTCCGTTTGCTTCTCTCTTTGCAGCTCTATTTCTCTTAAAAAGCTCCTCTTTTCGCCCGCATCGTATATGTTTAGCTCCCCATCCTCTTTCTTGATAATGAACGTATTTTTACCTGTTACTACTACCCATTCACCATTCTTTTCTTTTGTAACGCCTATGTCATTCGAAAGTGGAACGTCGTTAGTTTTGAATGCGTCGCACAATTCTTCCGGGATAACGCCTTTGTTTAACTCACGTTCTGTTTCTGCATCTGCTTCTGTGACTGTGCACAAAAAATACTCTCCCTCCAGTAAAACCCTTCCACACTTCCTGCATGTCGCATTCAGCATCCGGTATATCACTTTAGCATACCCTACGTGTATAACGGGAGCAGCAAGCTCAATGTGCCCGAAATGTCCCGGGCATTCACCCATTCTACCGCCACACGTCTTACATCTTAACCCCGGATCGATGACTCCTATCCTCTGATTCACCAATCCCATCTCTATCGGAAAGCCGTCTTCACCATAAGTATCAGCAGTTATTATCCTCGCAGCACTCATCTTCCTTATCTCCTTTGGCGAGAGCAACCCGAATTTTATCCCTTTTATCCTTTTCGTCCTCATCTCTTTCAGACAGCCTCCTCTAATTCTAATCTCGGTGCAATGCACAGCACTTTCATCTCATCCAGGAGCAACTTGAATGCATAACTCATCTCCACCGGGTATATGTCCGTGTCCGCACCACAATTCGGACAATATGCAGACCCCGTTTTCCTATCAAGAGTCGCAATCATACCACAATTCCCACACACCAGCTCAACGACCCTGTCTGACTCATCCAATAGTCGGTCCTTTAGCGATATCGCAGCCCCATAACCTACAAGAACGTCTCTTTCCATCTCTCCAAAACGAAGCCCGCCTTCCCTTGCTTTCCCTTCCGTTGGTTGTCTTGTTAATATTTGCACGGGACCTCGCGCGCGCGCATGCATCTTTGCTGATACCAAATGGTATAGCTTCTGATAATACACCACGCCAATAAACACGTCAGCACCTATTTTCTCACCCGTTGTTCCATCGTACATCACTTCCAAACCGGTATGAGCGAAACCCGCACGCGTAAGTGCTTCTCTTAAGTCTTCCTCCGGCTCACCGGAAAAAGCGGTTCCGTCTATGTATCTCCCTTCCAATGCACCTACTTTCCCACCTATCATCTCCAGCACGTGTCCTACCGTCATCCTCGAAGGAATGGCATGCGGATTTATAATCATATCGGGAATCATTCCTCCTTCTGTAAATGGCATGTCCTCTGGCGGCACGATTAACCCAATAATGCCCTTCTGTCCATGTCGGGACGCAAACTTATCCCCTACTTCCGGTATCTTCTGGTCTCGAACACAAACCTTAGCTAAGCGCCTGTTGCTACTCGATTCCATGAGCACGACAGAATCTACTATCCCACTCTCGTTAGAGCGAGTGCAAACAGAACTATCTCTTCTTTCTAAAGGGCTTAAAAGCTCCGTCGTTTCCTCTAAAAACCTCGGCGGGCTCGTCTTCCCTATTAACACGTCATTTGGCGCTACTTCCGTCTCCGAATTTATTATCCCGCTCTCGTCAAGTTGGTTATACGCTTCATGGCTCCTCACCCCTACAATCTCCATATCCGGTATCTCAAACCTATCCTCCTCGCCACCCGGATACCTCCTCTCTTCTCCTTCGTAGGTTCTGAAGAAATGACTTCTTCCTAATCCCCGGTCTATTGCAGCGCGGTTCAAAATCAGTGCGTCCTCCATATTATATCCTTCATAACTTAAAACCGCAACGACAAAATTCTGCCCCGCTGGTCTTTTATCATGCAAAATAAGGTCGGCAGTCCTTGTCTTTACCATCGGCTTCTGCAAATAATGCAAATGATGTGTCCGTGTATCGGCACGAGTTTTATAATTCGCAGCGAGCAGCCCTAAAGATTGCTTCAACATGGCACAGCCCATTGTGTTACGAGGCGACGAATTATGATCGGGATATGGTATCAACCCTGCAACGATGCCTAAAATCAAAGCCGGATCTACTTCTAGGTGTGTATGTTCCGCCCCATCTGCTTCTGTCAAATCTGCTTCGTTTAATGCTATCAGCGTATTCTCCTCCTCTTCCGCGTCCAGATACTCTATCGCACCGCCCTTTACCAAATCTTCAAACTCCATCTCGCCATTTCTCAGTTTCTCTATGTGCGATTCTGTAACCAAAGGTCTTCCATTCTCTACTATTATAACCGGTCTTCTCGCCCTTCCTCGGTCAGAATTTATTATTATGTCCCTCCTATCCCTATAATATGCGACGTTTACCTGCGAGGATACTTTGCCTTTTCTTCTCTCCCTTCTCACGTCTTCCACAAATCGCTCCGGCTCCGTAGAGAAGCCGATGAAGTCTCCATTCACGAATACGCGAATCATGTTTTCAGCATTTATTTGCAAAGCACGAGCAGGAGGGATAACGCCGAACGCATATAACGTGTTTTTAAAGCTCTCATGGTCTTCTCCCACGGATAATTCAACCATCTGCGAGAAGTTCTTTACCAACCCGCAATTTGGACCTTCCGGTGTCTCAGTTGGACAAATTTTTCCGCATTGCGTGGGATGCAAATCTCGCGCTTCAAAATGCGGCTGCGCCCTCGAAAGCGGAGAAATTATCCTTCTCAGATGGCTCACCGTAGCCACATAATTACTCCTTTCCAGCAATTGAGAAACACCCGCTCTGCCACCCACCCAATTCCCGGTTGCCACGGCATGCAATATTCGTTCCGTGAGCACGTCAGACCGAATTGCCGTTGCGATCTTCAGTTCCCTGCTTCGCATATTTGCACGCTCCAACTGATACCTCATATCACGTGTCAACTTGGTAAATGAGACCCGGAAAAGGTCTTCCATCAGGTCGCCTGCAAGTTTCAGCCTTTTATTCGCGTAATGGTCCTTGTCATCCTCGCCTCTCCGTCCCAAAGAAAGTTCATAGCATGCTTCCGCCATTCTTCCAACGAAATGCGCCTTCGCTATCCGGTCATCAAGGTGCGGGAGGAAATAACGGTCGAGGATATAATTAACGCGTCTTTCTCTATACTCCCTTGCCTGCGTGGGTGCAACTCTACGACCCAATTTATCCAATGCTTCTTCTTTTGTGTGCACCTCGCTCTCTTCTATGTTCTCGCGGATGTATTTCTCTATTTGTGGGTCATCAGAGACGGCTTTCCGTATCTCTTCGTCACTTTCGAGCCCCATAGCACGCATAAGCGTTACGAATTCTATTTTCCTGGCTACTGCGGGAAAAGAGACCTCAACTATGCCTTTTTTATTTATTCCCACCCTTATTGGTACTCTGAATCCATGTTTAAGAGAAAAGACCTTTGAAAGCGCACTTTTATTCCCGTATTTCACCTCGAAATTCACAAATATCCGGTTTGGTGCGAGGTCTTCCAGCGTTATTATCACGTGCTCTGAGCCATTTACGATGAAATAGCCCCCGGGGTCGAGAGGGTCTTCGCCTGCTCTTATCAATTCTTTCTCTGAAAACCCGTAAAGGTTACATCTCTCTGATTTCACCATGATTGGGAGCTCACCGATTTCCACTTCTCTCTCCTCCCCTTCCTCTTCTATTTCTCCGTTTTCGTATTTCTTCACCAACTGCATTCCCAAATATACGGAAGCGGAGTAGTTTAAATTCCGTAATCTCGCCTGTGACGGGAAAATTGATTCATAAGAGCCATCTGCTTCCCTTGCCTTCGGTCTGCCCACGCGCATTTTACCAAACTTCACTCCCAGTTTATGCTTCCCTTTTTCGTCTTCGCCGCCGATAGAAGTTTCTATGTACGACTGCTCCTCCACTATTTTTTGCATGCCTTCGCTGAGGAAGTAATTAAAGGAGTCAAGCTGATGCTGTGCTATTTTTTCCCTTTTCAAATACGCTTTTGAAAGAACGCCCCGGTCTAACATATTACACACATCCCTTTTATTCTATAACCAGCCGGTAAGATATAAATTTCCCCGCTGTTCTGCTCCTCCTTTTTATCTTTACAACATCCCCCATCACCGCTTTTATCTCCTTTATGACAGGGTCGGAGGATTTGATCTTAGGCAGTTGTTCCTTTTTTATTTTATACTTTTCCAAAAGCTCCTTTACTTCTCCCCCCTCCATTATCTCGTGCTTGGGCACTAACCCATGTTCGCGTATGGAAACTTTTCCCTTCTTCATTTTCCTTAATTTTGGCTTCGACTTTAATAACGGGCTCGACGGGATTTGAACCCGCGACCGACGGGTTAAAAGCCCGCTGCTCTACCTTTCTGAGCTACGAGCCCTTTTTAAGAGTCGTTTCTTTAGCATCTCAAGGGCAGCATCCGCCGCCTCACGCTTATTCTCTTCCCTATCCCCATGGAAGATATGTTTCTCATGATAGACGTAATCTTTTGTTGCCAGTGCTATATAAACTAATCCAACCGGTTTGTCAGGCGTTCCCCCGGTGGGTCCTGCAATGCACGTAGTTGCAATACCGACATCGGTATCCAGCAGCTTTCTCACGCCTTTCGCCATCTCAACTGCGCATTCCACGCTCACCGCACCTTTTTCTTCCAATATTTCCCTCGCCACGTGCAATATTTCTTCCTTTACTTCATTGGCATAGGCGATTACACCGCCTTTATAATAGTCCGAGCTGCCGGAGACGTTTGTTATCCGGTGAGATACCTGTCCACCGGTGCAAGATTCAGCCGTGGATACACTGAGTCCCCTTTTTCGTAACTCGTCACCGATTTCTTCTTCTATCATCTAATCTTTTCCCTTTCTTTTCCCCTCTTTTTACTTTTACGCTACGAGAAGATAAAGTTAAACTTTCATGTTCGAGGATAATAGAAATTACTTCTCTATACCATACCTCACCTTCACTGCCACTCCGTGCTCGAATATTTTCATCTCTTCACCTGATAACATCGCTTTTCCCGTTGCAAGCAGTCTATCTTTTTCATCCATCACCATAACTTCATCGTAAGCCCGTATCGCCGGGTCGGCATCTATTACATGTTTACAGAACGCTGTTCCCCCTTTTCTTATAAATTCACTGCTCTCTTCATTCATAACGACTCTTATTCCCGGATATTTGAAAACGTGCTGCAACCTCTTTGCTCCTTCTATGCTTAGCGTTAGCAATCCGTCAAAACTCCTCAGCGTGGCTATTCTCTTTCCATCCTCTTTTACCTGCGCTATTCTTCTTGTCTTCGAGAGGATAAATTCTACGTTATCAGGGAACAGGATTTCACCGGCACCGGCACCGAATTGATAATCTGCTACGATCCTCGCCTTTTTCAGCTCTTTTTTTGTGTTCTCTTCCACCATCCTTCTTTCTCAGGTTTATCCGCTAACTTCTTCGCAAGTTCGGTAACTCTGACTTCAAGTTCTGATATTTTCTCCATGACCGGCGTCCTTGCCTCAATGGACCCAAGCCTCGTATCCACTGCATCAAATCGTGAAATCGCTTCATTCCGCAGGCTATCAACCTTGGTATCCAATGCCGCAACTTTGTTATCCGTCACCTCGAATTTTGCCATCACCTCATTCCGCAGGCTGCCAATCTCCGTTTTTACTTCGGTTCTGAGGCTTGTAATTTCCGTTTTTGTCTCGCTCCCCAGGTTGCCAATCTCCTTTTCCACGGAATCTATACGACTATGCAGAGCTTTTATCGCACCTGTAATTTCATTTAGTTTCGGTAGTAGCAGTCGCTCAATCCATGTGGGTATTTTTTCCATGAAACTGTATAATCCATCATTAATAGTTAAAGCTTTCCTTCTAATTAAGAAAGTTTTTAATGAAGAGAAGGAGAAAAAGGATAGAAGACATCGCATTGCAGCGGATAGAGAGGCTGTTCGAGCTGGCAGAGGTAGAAGCGAGGAAAACGGATGCGAAGGAAAGAAGCAGGAGCGATAGGTATGTGCAGCTTGCTCGTGAGATTGGGATGCGGTATCGGGTGCGAATACCCTCGCATTTAAAGATGCGGTTTTGTAACGGTTGCTATGCTTTCTTAATACCCGGGGAAAACGCACGAGTTCGTCTCAGGAGCGATTATATTACGACAACCTGTTTGAGATGTGGGAAGCAAATGAGACGACCTTATAAAGCACCTCGTGCTCCTTCGCCAAGAAAAATCCAAATCTCAAGCACCGAATCGCAAACAAATCCAAAATTAAGCCCTTTCAGGGTTTGCGGGGACGTGGGCAGAGCCCACGAAATTTCAAAATTCAAAACCCAGAGAAGCTTTTTAAAGTAATTTTTCCTTTTCCGGTTTTGGACATTGGGATTTTGATATTTGATATTATTTGGATTTTGGTGCTTTGAGCTTTGAGCTTGTGATTTTTGGGAAGGGACAATCACTTCACCATTTCCTTCATTATCTCAAAAGCCCGCTTCAAATTTTCAAAGCTCGTAGCATACGATATTCTCACGTGATTCTTGCCACGGCTTCCAAAGGCAGACCCGGGCGTGACTATTATCTTCCGCTTCCTCAGCGTCTCCACAAATTCTTTCTCATCCTTCACCCGTGGAAAAATATAAAATGCTCCTTTTGGAACGCTGAATCCCATACCCATATCTCGAAGAGCATCAACGGCAAAGTCTCGCCTCCTTTTAAATTCGCTTCTCATCTCAGCCACGCAGTCTTGAGGACCTGTAATAGCAGCCAATGCCGCTTTCTGCGAAATAGACGATGCACACGCCTGAATATACTGATGTATCTTCAGCATTTGCTCCACGTATTCCTCACGGGCTGCAAGATAGCCCAATCTGAACCCGGTCATTGCGTAGGTCTTTGAGACCGCATTTACCGTGATTACCTCATCAGAGAATCTCGCAGGGCTTACGTGCTTCAAGCCATCGTATATAAGATGCTCGTAAACTTCATCTGAAATGACGGTTACTTGATGGTCGTTGGCGATGTCAACAATCGCTTTTAGGTTCTCCCCGCTTTCCACTGCACCCGTGGGATTGGCAGGAGAATTTATTATGAGCGCTTTTGTTTTGTCCGTGATTTTTTCCTTCACCGCTTCCGCAGACATCGTGAAGTCTTCGCTTAGCGGAACTCCTACTGCCTTTCCCTCTGCCAGTTTCGTTAGAGCAGAGTAGGAAACGAAGCCAGGGTCGGGCATCAGCACCTCATCTCCCTTTTCCACTACCGAAAGAATAGCGATATGCAATGCTTCACTCGCTCCTGACGTGACTATTATCTCCTCAGGGCTCGCCACAAAATCGTTATCTCTTTTGAACTTAGCGCTTATCGCCTCTCTCAATTCCTCTATCCCTTTATTGAAGGTGTAAGAGGTGAAACCGGAATCAATCGCCTGCATAGCGGCACTTTTTATGTGTTCCGGGGTATCAAAGTCAGGTTCACCGAGTCCGAGGTTGAAGAACTCGCCTGACGAAGCTTCAAACGCCTTTCTTATGCCCGAAATCTCTATGGTTCCAATGCGAGCTGCAAATTTTTTTCTCATTTCCTTCTACCTTATTTCTCTCGTTTAATCTGTGACGAAAAGTAAAATAGCAACAAATATTTTTAAATGTGGAGGTATTTAAAGTGTTATAAATCTAAACGAATTATGATGATGAAAAGAGCAATCATTATTGTTAAAGGGAAGGTTCAGAAAGTAAGGTATAGAAGTAAGGTAAAAGAGATTGCGGATGAACTTGGAGTCGTAGGCGAAGTAGAGAATTTGGAGGATGGTTCAGTCAGGATATTTGCAGAGGGGGAAGAGGAAGTTTTGGACGCGTTCATCGGTAAACTAAGGATTAAAAATCGTTTGATAGATGTCAAAGATATTTCTGTCAGTTTTGAAGATGCCACGGGAGAGTTCAGTGCATTCAAAAAACTGATTTCCGGGACGATGTATGAAGTTGCTGAGCGGCTTGACGAGGTGGCGAATATATTAGAAAGGCATACCGGGGTTGTTATAACCGGTAACGAAAAGATTATTGGCACTATTGAAACCGGTAACGAAAAGATTATTGGCACTATTGAAACCGGTAACGAAAAGATAATAGATACGATTGAAACCGGTAACGAAAAGATAATTGGGACTATTGAACGTGGAAATGAGATACTTGGAGAGAAAATAGATGCGGGAAGAGAAGAGAATCGAGAAGGCTTCGCAATGCTTGGAGAGAAGATTGATGCAGGGGGAGTGGAAAATAAACAGGGATTTAAGATGCTTGGAGAGAAGATTGATGGGATAAAAAGGGGATACATCCGCAATGTTAGAAAAGGAAGATACAACAATAGAGATATTGAAGGATGTGAGGGCGGATACGGGGGAAATAACGAATGCACTGGTATTTTTGAAGGAGCTATATCGAGAAACATCGGAGTTAAGGGAGAAATACGAAGTGCTGAGTAAGGATGTAGAGGCGATAAAGGTTAGGTTGGAAGGTTGAATACCAGCGATAAGATTAGGAGGATAATATGAAAAAAGAAATATTTTTGGTTGGGATCACGTTCATGCTATTAGCACTTGCAGGCTGTGCAATTGCCTCTGCTCATATCTATGGTGACACGTGGTCCATCACCAAAACGACTCAACTAGCAAACAGCACAGCATGGGAAGGCTCGTCCATTTGGTGTGATGATGGAACAAGATTATTTTACGCCTCTAACGAATCGGGCAACTTCGATGTTTGGATGATGGATGCAGATGGCACAAACAAAATCCAAATCGCAAATGAATCGGCAGACGAGTTCCCGCTGTTTTGTTGGTATGATAATCTCATATACGTGTCAAAACAATTTGGCAGCAGTAATCTTTGGGTTGTAAACAATCTTTGGAGCATAAATGCATCCGATGTTGAGATGATAGCCCTGACCAACGATAATTATTGGAACGCAGACCCTGCGTTGATTTATGTGCCAGTGCCACTAATTTATGATATGCAGCCCACTGATACGATAGATAATAACGTGCCTTTAATCCGCGCTAATTTTTCGTGCTCTTTTGGAAATGTGTCTAAGGTAAACATCTTGGTTGATGCTGTCAATGTAACTCAAAATGCAACAATCACGGATTCTCATGTGAGTTATATCCCAACAACGCCGTTAGACTGTGGAACTCATAATTTTACGGTGCGTGTGGAAAGCGACAGATACACATACGGTTACGGTTTTCAATTTTTTACAATAACTTATATCACCAATATAACGCCTATCGGTGGCGTGTACACGAATACACCCACGATCAGTGCAAATATCTCTTGTGGCTATGGTGACATTTCTCTGGTAACAATTTCTGTGGATGAAGTAGATGTAACACCAAATGCAACGATTACACCTTCTTATGTTAGTTACACGCCAATCACACCATTAGCGAATGGCACGCACAACGTTACGGTCTATGTGGAGAGTACAAAAGGGATTAATGATAGTAAAAGTTGGACATTTGTCGTGAACCCTGAATATCCCCCTCCTCGTCCAAGAGGAGGTGGCGGTGCTGCGCCTCCTTATGCACCAAAGATTATATTCGCATCAAACCGATCTGGAAACTTCGACATCTGGATGATAAACCCAAATGGAATTGGATTACAGCAATTAACCTTCGATCCATCGAATGAATATTCACCCGTAGGCATTGGTTCAAAAATCGTATATGTGTCGGATAAAGAAGGCAATAAAGATATATGGATAATGAATAACGACGGGTCAAATAAAGTGCAGTTAACAACTGAACCATCAAACGAATACGCTCCAGTAATTATTCACTCAAAAATTTTTTATATATCCGACCAATCAGGTAATGAAGATATTTGGTCAATGTGTGAGGATGGCTCGAATAAAGAGCGGTTGACATTTTCGACGGTGGATGAAAGTATGCCATCGTGGAGTCCAATCGGCGGCATAATCTATGCTGCGAGAACAGGTGTAAACGATGATTACGATTTGTGGATGATGAATACTAACGGGACTGGCAAGACACAACTCACCAATAGCACAGTGAATGAAACAAAACCTGTCTTTTCACCATCACCGTATCGTTTAGGAGTGGCGTATGTCACAGAACAAGACGATGATGCAAATATATGGATTACAGATTTCACCGAATCAGGGGATAAGGTTAGGATATGGTCGCTTGAAGAGGGATATACGCTTGTATGCAGATGGGCTGATGATAATGGCTCCTTGCTGAGTCTATGTAGAAATGGTACATTTGTAGACCATGAGTATGTTCCAGTAGGCTGTACTTTTTCATTACCACGGACGTATGGTAGCCCAACAATTACTGGAACAGTGAATGGCATAAGCACATTTGAAAATAACATCTTTGAGGTGGAAGTAGTGGACGTTACGCAGTACTCTGATACTGGCGAGGTTTTATTCAGTAATGCAACGAGGATATTGACCAACGCATTGATTCCCTTGAAGATTGGCACACCTGTCTTCGACACCGACTCACCATCCAACCCCTACCCAAGCATCTTTGGCACACACAACGGCACAATCACACCAGACCAAACAATCACAGTATCCAAACTTTACACATATCCATGCGCAGGAACAGGCGGGCACACTGAATCTATCGAACTATATGAAAAAGGGGCTTTGATTGCAAACGGCACCTGGAACGGCTACCAAGGCGACTGGCATAACATAACAATACATAACGTATCCGGTGCTCCTTATGTCACGCTATTGGAAGACCATGAATACAACTACACTGTAAAAACAGGCTCTTATCCACAGATAATCCATGCGAGAAGCAAAGAGGCAATAGCAGGAGCAGGAACAATCACCTGCGATAAGTTCATTGACGCCAATGGAAAAGTTTACGATGACTGGATACCCGCCATCAAACTGCATTAATTTTCATTTTCACTTTCGAATGCCTGAAAAGAAGAACTTGTTAAAAATATTCGAAGACCTCTCGGACTATTGTCAGGAGCATAAGGTAATGTCAGAAGGCGAACTCGCTTTGAAGATAAGAGAGTGCGTAAATTCGCTCGGCGATGCAGAAAGAGAAGAGTTGGAAAGGAAATCAGGTGGAAATTTAGAAGAGTTGATATTCAAAAGCATAACGAGTGAAGATAAAATTTCTGTTTTTTCTCCTGACATGCGCACTCGGATAAATTATCAGGGTGAGATATTTTACTGTCTGCCAGCGCATAGATACATGAATGATGAGCTGGAGGAAGCTTTTTTACGATGGGCAAAGATAAGAAGCCCGTTAAGTGCGTTGAAGAGCGTGGTGAAAGATTTCATGGCACAGAGTGGGTATCAGATAAAAAAAAAGAATGAGAAACGTGAAAATGAGCATCTCGAGATTATGGCGGTGAAAAATAAAAATAAAAACAGAAGCATACACATCTTCATTTTCCCTTCGATAAAGTTTGTTCCTCATTTCGTAGAAGCAGCATTGTTAGAGAACTCGGAAGTAAGGGAGGAAAAAGTAATCGTTGTTCCGACAGAGAAGACCCCGGCTCCTTTTATCTCTTTCGTCCGCGAGCAGAACATTGGTGACGCAATGGTCTGGGTTGCAGACGTGGAGAAGAAAACAATAGACCCTTTCATAGGTAATCCCGAAGATGAAGCCATAGAGAATAATTTTGCCAATCCGGAACAGGCGAGGAGAGCGGTGAGCGTATGGATGAGGAAAATGCACTTCCTTGAGTTGTGATTCTCCGCCCATCACGGTATCACGCTCAGAACAAAGGCGCTATTGTTTCGTTTGTATCCATCAACACCTTATATTCGCGCTCTTTCTCGCTTGATACTTCTTTTATTTTCTCCTGTGCTTCCGCACCTATTTCTTGTAGCTCTTTTATCCTTGGAATCTCCGATACGCCGGAAAACAGAACAACCGTCGCTACATGCTGCCCCTTTACGAGTGGAAAATCACCGCCCCTTACTTCCGTTCCTCTTATCATCTCCTCGATTCGCACCTTTGACTTCTCTATACCTTTTCTGCTTAACTCCTTAGGAGGTCCCGCTGCGATTATCAATGCTCTTTCCGCAGTTGAGACGTCGCATGGAATCGTTAATCTTCCCGCTATTGCTCTCCTTACCAGAGAAGTAACCCTTGTAACCGTATCCATCCTCTCCAGCGTCCCTTTCTTACTAAAGAACCTCTTTATAAATCCCTCGCTCTCTATTTCTTCCGCAGCATAGCCAATCGTTGATATTCCGCCTCCTTTAAGCGTGTTAATCACCTCTGCCGCATCTACCACCATCTGCCCCACTTCGTTCGCTTCTCCCGCTCCAAACAAAATCCCGAACCGCCTCACTATCTCTTCGTTTATATCCACAAACGCCTCCTTTACGCTCTCGCCACCCTTCTTCCACGCATCGTTATCGAAAAGGAACAGATTATCCACTTCGTTCACGAAAGTCATCAGACTCCTTGCGGCATTTAAAGAATATAAGCTCCCTTCGTCCTTCGCTGGCAAAACCCCAAGTCCATAAACCGGCTCCTCGTATAGCTTCTTCAGCCTTCTTGCCAATACTGGCGCACCTCCGGAACCCGTTCCACCGCCCAGACCTGCTATTATCAAGAAGGCATCAATCTGGTGTGTCCCCCGCTTGTCTATTGCGCTCTGTATCGTATAAATTTCATCAGTGGCAACCTCCGCTCCAAATTCGTTATCTGCTCCTATCCCATGCCCCTTCACCATTGACTCCCCTACAAGCAACTTGTCTTCCATTGGTATGTTCCGTATCCCGATCAAATCCGATCTCGCGGTATTAATAGCCAATGCACGAACCACGAAATTCTGCCCCGTTCGGTTAGCAAACTCTACGAATGAATCCGCTACTCTCCCCCCGGCTTGCCCATATCCTATCACAAATACCCTCATTTTTTCTCACCTTTTTCACTATTTACTATTATTATTGCCAATGCCCTATATAAAATAATAGGTAGTTTGAAAAAATTATTTCATATATTTTTATTTTTTTAACAATATGATGGATTTCGTGGGACGCCAACCTGTGTTTTCACTGCCCAAACCTTCTCTCTCGCCATTGAAAATCTCGAACCGCCCTCAGGAGGTCTATTTTCCTGAATTGCGTCCAATTGACGTCCGTAAAATAAAATTCACTGTACACAGATTGCCATATCAAGAAATCCGTTAAACGCGTTGCACCTGACCTGATGACGAGGTCGGGCTCTGATTTGAAAATCAACTCGGATTCTATCAGCTTCTCGTCTATCTCTTCGGGCTCTATTTCTCCGGTCTTCACTCGCTTTACAATCTCTTTTATCGCCTTCGTTAGCTCGCTTCTACCACCTAACCCTATTGAAACGTTTATCTTCCTCTCGTTATCGTTCGTATCCTCGTTATCTGCACCTTTTATGATTTTTGCATACGCCGGTTCCGGTATGTCCGCGTATATTGCAATGGACGCTTTTTCTTTACTCAACGCCTTTGTTATATGTTCCATGAGGTGAACGTGAGTTTTTTCCAGCAACTTCTTGTCCATACCATCCCGGATAACGCTGATATAAACGCTTATAATATCTATTTCCAGTGCATGGCACCACTTTATGAAGTGCCTTAGCTTTTCCATTCCCATCGCATCGGAAAGAAGGTCGGTTTCATCCAGGACAAGAAGGACATGATTCACGAGAATATGCGAATTCAATATTCCTCTTTTCAATATTCTTTCGTATATACACAAAATTGGGTTCAACATAAGCGCCGGGAGAGGGATTCGAACCCTCGCTCCCCGTAAGGGGAAGTAGGTTAGCAACCTACCGCCTTAGACCACTTGGCTATCCCGACATTGTTTATGTTTATTTACGTTTCGGTCTTTTATAAATGTTTCCATCGCTTTATTAAACCGTTCTCCTTCCCGGTTCCGAGTTCAATCCCGAATACGTCAAGTGCGCGTGCCACGATAAAATCTGCCATGTCAAGCACGGTTTTTGGCTTATGATAAAATGCCGGTGATGCAGGCAAGAGAATAGCACCTGCTTTCTTCACCGTAACCATGTTCTCCAGATGTATAAGACTGAGAGGTGCCTCCCTTGGTATAATCACCAATTTTCTACTCTCCTTTAAGCATACTTCCGCGGCTCTCGTGATTAGCGTAGTAGATATGCCGGCTGCGATACAGCCCAGAGTTTTCATGCTGCAAGGCGCTATTATCGCTCCGTCATGCCGGACTGACCCGCTGCTTAGCGGTGCCGTGAGGTCTGAATTATCATAGACATGAGAAGCAAGCGCGTATATTTCCTCAAGTTCATAATCTGTTTCTATGGCTATTATCTTCTTTGCACTCTCTGATACGATGAGGTAGGTTTCTGCGGTGTTTCTTTCTCTTAGCACTTCTAACAATCGTATTCCATACACAACACCGCTTGCTCCCGTAATTCCCACTATTATTTTCATGTTAAAGGGTTAACATTTGTAGGGTTAAAATCTATATCTTTTTGCCCATCTCTTCCTAAAAAATATGGTACTGTTATTCCTATTACCCTTTCTCCTCTATATCGCACAATAATGTCGTTATCCATGAGTTCAGCATCATCCACAGCAGTTGGTGTTATATTTAGATTTTAAAGAGTGGTTCAACCTTTTCCGCGAATATTCGTGAAAATTTTTCCTTCAAAAATCCTTCTGGGTTGTAAGAAGAAAAAAGACGTTGGGATAATATTTCTCTGTCCCTTGTGATTAAGATGGAGTTTTCATTTCTGGCTAGCGCTAATATTAAACAATCAGATTTAAAATCTCCTTTGGAGCAGGCCAGAGTCTCATTCTTGACTCCAAGTCTACCTCTTCACACAAAACATTTAATATCACATCTGTATCCAGAAATACTCTAAGCACGTTCTCGCCTCATTTCTTTTATTATATCAGTAGATGTTTTTCCTTTTGGAATAGCTCCTTCAAACACACCCAAAAGTCTGTCTCCAAGCATTTCCTCTGACGTTGTCTTTTTATATTTATATTCCTTGGCATATTCTATTATTTCTTCGACTTTTATTGGCATTTTTTTACCTCAATTAATTTATTTGTGTTCTTATATATATCCTTTCTCCACCAACACTTCTGCATTCAATATAGATGCGCCAGCAGCCCCTCTTATCGTATTATGGCCCTGTACAATGTATTTCACCTCGTTTCCCGCTTCTATTCCACCTGCCCTTATTCTTCCTACCGAGATACTCATCCCCTTGCCTGCATCGCGGTCTAACTTCGGCTGCGGTCTATCCTGCTCCTCACGCAGTATTATAGGCTTATCAGGAGCGAAAGGCGTTTTTATATCCGAGGTGAAGTCCTTAAATGCCCTCTTCACTTCCTCCGCACTTACGCTTTCTTCAAACTTCACCCATACCGCCTCCGTATGCCCATCCATCACGGGAACTCGATGGCAAGAAGCACAGATTTTGAACGCCGCATTTTTTATCTCCTTTCCTTCCAGCGTCCCGAGGATCTTAAGTGGCTCACTTTCCATCTTATCCTCCTCCTGCCCTATAAACGGTATCACGTTATCCAGTATCGCCATTGAAGGCAAACCCGCATACCCGGCACCTGATACCGCCTGCATGGTTGCAACCCGCACCTCTTTTATTCCCAATCTCATCAAAGGCTTCAAACTCAGGGTCATCACGATTGCCGAACAATTGGGATTTGTTATAATGAACCCATCCCAGCCCCGCTTCTCTTTCTGCACCTCGATTAATGCTAAATGGTCCGCATTTATCTCGGGAATGACCAGCGGCACGTCCTTTTCCATTCTATGCACCGCGACATTAGTGGAAACTGCATATCCTGCCTGTGCGCATTTCTTCTCCACCTCGCGTGCAATTGACCCCGGGAGAGCGGAAAACATAACTGCTACGTCTTCATTCCCCGCAGCGTCCACATCGTTCATGGATTGCACCACCATCTCCGCTGCTTCCTCCGGCATCTCATACGGAAGAACCCACTTTGCCACTTCGCGGTATCTCTTACCCGCACTTCTCTCAGAAGCAAAAAGAGCTCCAAACTCAAACCAGGGGTGCCCATCCAAAAGTTGTACGAACCTCTGTCCTACGCTTCCTGTCGCACCCAATATCCCTACTTTTATTTTTTCCATTTTCTACCACTTATTCCTTTATCTATCTGTGAAAAGATTTAAAAGAATTTATAGGTTTTTATGGGTGTAGGTAAAGTAGATATGTAGAGGTGAGAAATGGAATGGCAAGATTCCCGGAAGCGGAGGCAAGGCTCTTTCGCGTGAAAATATGCATGGACTGTAATGCGAGAAATGCACTCAGGGCGACGAGGTGCAGGAAATGCGGGTCACATGATTTGAGGCTGAAATCCACTCATAGGGGTAAATAGACCGCTTTGGGTTATAGGGGGGGTATTTTCAACGTGGAGGACAAAGGCGTTAGGAAGGAGGCTCTATGAGCCGAAAGATGAGAAATAATGAAAGTGAAAGAAAAGATGAAGAAGTGGGAAGATACCACGCCGGAAGCTGTAACATCAGAGGAGAATTGGGGGGAAGGATGGGAGATCGTAGATGAAAGAAGTGCCGTAGAGGTCCAAGACCTGGAATACCTTGAGGGAATGGAAGTGAAATATAGCTTTGAATGCCAAAAATGTAAAACACCCTTAGAGCTAAATGTTAGCCAAGAATATCCTGGTATATTCAAAACTTTTTGCCCCGTATGTTACACGCCCTTACTGTTAGACAGGGAATTAAACGAAGTAAAAATAATTGATGAACCCATACGCTGCTTAGCTTTCTTTAGTCATTCCGCAGAGCTTGAGGATGGGAAAATTGTGGAATTTGTTGAAGGATTTTTGAGATGGTGGGGTATTGACCCAAAATCGTTAGAGATAGGTCGCGGTAGACCCTCATCAAATGTAGAAACGATAAAAGAACTGATTAAAGAAACGGACATAACCTTTGCATTAATAACAAAAAGGTACATCTGCGAAGCCAATAGGCAATTTGCATGGAAAACATCCGAATGGATACAAAATGAGATCGGGATAGCGTATGCTTATGGTAAGCCTATGCTCGCACTGGTTGAGAGGGGTGTGAACATCAGAGGGATACTACCTCAAATAACCTGTTACTACGAATTTGAGAGGAGCAAAATGAACTCGCCAGCTATACCTGTTGAGTTTTTCAATCGTTTAGAAAACACCATAAATTATGTTGAAGAAGCAAGAGAGCGAAGAGTTCGTGAAGAAGAAAAGAGAAAAAAAGAAGCTCGCGCTAATGCAGTCTTGACGCTTGCGCTACCTTTGATCGCCGCGGGTGCGGATGCGTTTTTAGGTGCAATTTTGGGTGGAACGGTAACAAGGAAGTAGTATATAGGCGTTGCGGGGTATGAGAAAGGGTAAAATAATAGCGGTGGCAGGAAAGGGTGGAACGGGGAAAACGGCTATTTCCGCGCTGTTGATACGCGAAATACTGAAACTTGCTGGTCAGGACATTTGCATATTAGCCATAGATGCAGACGCGGATTCTAACCTGCCTGACGCTCTCGGAATAGCGTGTGATAAGACGACCGGCGATATAAGAGAAAGTTTGTTGGAGGAGAAGCAACGAGACGTGACATTAGACGTGAGGGCGCAATTCGAGGGTAAGATAGCAGAGATAATCGAGGAAGAAGAGTATTATGACCTGCTGGTTATGGGTCGCCCGGAGGGACAGGGTTGCTACTGCCCGGTAAATCACATAATACGATTGATTATAGATACGTTGACGAAGAACTACGATTACACGATAATAGATTGCGAAGCAGGTCTGGAGCATCTCAGCAGGAGAACGACAATGGACGTTGACGTTATGCTGGTTGTGCTGGATACGACGTTGAAGAGCATAAAAACGGCATTGCGGCTTAGAAAGATTGCCGGGGAAATAGACGTTGACGTGAAGAAACTAATTTATATAGCGAATAAAATACCGGAAGGTGCGGAGGCGAGGATAATAGCGGAAGCGGAGAAACATGGCCTCGATATAGAAGAGGTAATACCTTTTGACCCGTTAATCCCGGAATACGACTTTAAAGGCATGCCGATTGTGGATTTACCCGACGATGCACCCTCCGTTGTCAGCGTGAGAAGGATAGTGGAGCGGATAATGTGACGCGTGAGGTGAAAAAAGATGGCTGTAATAGAAATACTACAAAGTTTGATCCGGAATGAATGGTTTCACTTCGGCTTGATTCTGGCAACTTTCGCCATTCATACCAAAATAGCCCATATTATCCTCGTGAAATACGTCAGAAGAATCGCGGCTCGAACAAAGACCGACATTGACGACATTATATTGAAAATAGTTACAAAACCGGTGTGCATTTTTATCATGTTTGCTGGGTTTTATTTCGCATTGGGATCTCTATCGGGCCTCGAAAAGTATTCCGCGGAGATAGGAGGGATATTTTTCGTCGGTAGTATATTGCTGCTGTCTCTGATCGTATCGCGAATTTTGGGCGTCCTGGTAAGTCACTGGTTGAGGGTGCAGAAGAAATACGAGAAGATGCCGAAATTGATGGGCAACGTAGTTGCGATTGTTATATATCTAATGGCTTTTTTAATGATTCTGGACCATTTTGATATAGAAATAAACCCTTTACTTGCTGCTTTTGGGTTGGGTGGTTTAGCTATTGGACTGGCTCTTCAAAACACACTTTCAAACTTCTTTGCTGGATTGCACATTATCACTGACCGGCCAATAAATTTTGGAGATTATATAGAGATAGAGGGAGGAACTTCAGGTTTTGTCGAAGATATAGGCTGGCGGTCCACGAGGGTGCGAACCCTGCCAAATACGCTTGTCATCGTTCCAAATTCAAAACTCGCGGAGAGTGTAATAATAAACAATTCGCAGCCGGTGCTGGAGATGTCGGTGGTAGTTCAGTGCGGCGTTGCTTACGAGTCGGATTTGGAAAAAGTGGAGCGTGTCACGATTGACGTAGCGAAGCAGATACTAGAAACCGTCCCCGGGGCAGTTAAGACCTTTCAGCCGCTCGTCAGATACCATACTTTCGGCGACTCGAACATCAATTTCTCGATTATTTTACGTGTGGAGGAGCCTGCGACTAAATACATTGTCACGCATGAGTTTATAAAAGCGTTGAAGAAGCGATACGACAGAGAAGGGATAGAAATATCGTGGCCTGTGAGGAAGATATATTATGGGAAATAGAAATTTGACAAAGTTAAAAAAGAGAGAAATAAATTATTGACACAGATTAACGCAGATTAACACAGATGATAAAAATCAACAATGTCAAACTTAAATAAATCCGTGTAAATCTGCGTCTTAAATTTTAGAGAAGGAAGTTATACTTTATGTACGATAAATAATCTGCCATATTTCCCAATAACAAATGTTTTCAGAGACAAGAGAGGGAACCACGAAGATATTAGTGCCGAAGCAACCCACAAAGTCGGTTTTTTATAATCCAAAGATGGAATTGTGCAGGGATATAGACATAGCGGGAGTGGCTGCTTTTGTTTCCTCGCTACCGAATCGTTCTCGATTGAGATACATAGACGCACTTGCGGGGTCAGGAGTAAGGGGCGTGAGAGTGGCGAAAGAAGTTGGGCTGTCCGTGGCTATTAACGACCGAAGCACGCCCGCTTACGAACTCATAAAACGAAATATAACGTTGAACGAGTTAGAAGAGAGCGCGAAAGCATATAACGAGGATGCGAATGTGCTTCTATTACAAAACAAATACGATCTGGTGGATGTGGACCCTTTCGGGTCGCCAGTTCCGTTTTTGGATGCCGCTTGCAGGTCGGTGAAGAAGTTGTTGTTGCTCACAGCGACGGATACAGCGCCATTATGCGGCGCTCATTCCGGTGGCTTGAGGAAGTATGATGCAAAACCGCTTAACACGGAATATCATACGGAGATGGCAACACGTATTCTCTTAGGTAGAGTGACGAGAGACCTGTGCAAATTCGATAAGGCGGTTCAGCCGTTGCTATCGTATTCAAAGGCGCATTTCATAAGAATCATAGCGAAAGTGGAAAGAGGAGCGAAAAAAGCAGATGCCAGCATGAACAGGCTTGGGTTCATTGCACATTGCTTCTCTTGCGGCACCAGATTTGCTTTTTCATGCTCCGATATGCGAGAAATGCGCATAGAAAAGAACTGTGAAGCGTGTGCTGCGAAAATACGGATTGCAGGTCCTTTGTATATAGGAGCGATAAAAGAGAAGTGGTTTTGCGAACGGGTGCATGAAGAATTGTGTAAAAGAGAGATGGGAAAGAAGAAAGAAGCGGGGAAGATTGTCGAAACGTGCATAAATGAGCTGGACATACCTTTTTATTATGAGCATCATGCGATATGCAAGGCTTTGAAGGTTCAGCCTCCTTCCATCGCGGCCTTAATTGATGCTTTGCGCTCAAGCGGTTTTTCCGCAAGCAGGACTCATTTCTCGAATACCGCATTTAAGACAGATGCGAGTATGGAGGAGATAAAAGGCATTTATATTAACTTGACATTGTCAGATTAACCGCAGAGTTCACGGAGAACGCAGAGGATGTATTTAGAGGTTTAGAGGTTTAGTCTAAATCGCTAACGAGCTGAACCGCTTAAAATTAGAGGTTTGGCTAACGAGCTGAACCGCTAATAAACTAAACCTCTAATTCCGCGTTCTTTGCGGTAAATTTTAAATATGACAAAGTCAACTTAACAAAGGAATGCGGATAGAAAGAGCACGTGGGACGAGGGATTTCTTGCCGGAGGAAATGAGGAAGAGAAGGATAATGGAGGCAAGAATGCAGGATATAGCAGAGAGATGGGGCTACGAAGAAATAAGAACACCCACTTTTGAACGCTCGGAACTCTTCACACTAAAATCCGGCGAGGAAATCTTGAAGGAGATGTACGAGTTCAAGGATAAGGGAGGACGGCATTTAGCACTGAGACCGGAATTGACTGCTCCGGTGATAAGGATGTATGTTAACGAACTGAAGATGGTGCCGAAACCAACGAAGGTTTATTATTTCGGCAATTGTTTCCGGTATGAGGAGCCGCAGAAATCTCGTTACCGGGAGTTCTGGCAGTTTGGCACCGAGATAATCGGGTCGGACAGGCCGGAGGCGCAGGCAGAGATAATCGCACTCGCTTACTTTATCGTGAAGTCGTTGGGCATAAAAGCAGAGCTTCACGTGGGTCATGTGGGTCTGATAAGAGCGATTTTACGAGACGTGAAGGTGGAAGAGGCGGAGATAAACAAAGTGATGAGATTGATAGACAAGGGAGAAAGAGAAGAAGTAATCGAGTTTATGGACGAGATAGGTGCGAAGAAGGAGTTGATTGCCAATTTAATGCGTCTGATAGATTCAAGAGGAAAAGAGGCATTGGAAGAAGCACGCAGGATAGTTACTTCTGACAGCGATGCGTTGAAGGAATTGGAGAAGCTGCTGGAAATTCTCGATTATTACGACGTTGTTTATACTTTAAACGCGGGAATAGCACGGGGTTTGGATTATTACACGGGAATGGTGTTTGAGATATACGAAGCTGGTGGCAAGTTAGGAGCACAGAATCAGGTATGCGGTGGTGGTTCATATCGGCTGGCTGCTTTGTTCGGCGGTATTGACGTTCCTTCTACGGGGTTTGCATTTGGTTTTGACCGATTGGCAGAGACATTCGCTTTAGAGGAAAGGTATTTGAAGAGAAAGGAAGTGGTGGTGGTGCCGATAAGAGAAGGAAATGATTATGACCGGGATGTGATAAAAGAAGCGATAAAAATAACGTCTAAGCTAAGAGAATTCTTTCCTACGCACTTAGACGTGATGAGCAGAAGTCTAAGCGCTCAGTTGTCTTATGCAGGTTCCATTCGTGCTTCGTTTGCCGTGCTCGTGGGTAAAAAAGAGGTGAAAGAAGGAAAAGTGACGTTAAGAAATCTTGATACGGGGGAGCAAGCGAAACTGAGCGTAGCGGAATGCGTGGAAAGGGTAAAGGCGTGGTTTGAGTCAAGCAAAGGAAGTGGATGTGCTCAATAAAGAGTGGAAAACCCTAAATCCTAATTACTAATCTCTAAACAATTTCAATAGTACCATGTGACTCCTGGTTACCCTTACCATCTATATTCACCTCCTTGCTATTTAAATGAATACATTCAGGGTAGTATGTTCTGATGATCTCCGGATACTCCTCCACGAGAGAAGGACCCATTCTTGTGATCCGAGCAATTGTTTGCACGTCTTTAGAAGCCAATATCTTCACTCCGTTTACCATACCCCTGCTTATCTTTATCAGATCGCGCAATCCAGACCATTTGTCCTGTTTTTACTCTATCTACCGGCGGTGAAAACTGGTCTATCGTATCTAAGAACTCATCTACAAGTCGTTTCGCTATCTCCAGCTTATCTGAATATCCATATCCCTCGATGAGCTTCTTTATAAGTCCATTTCGTAGTGTTCTCTCCTGAAGCGGTCCGTAGACATGTATCTGCTCAAAAATCGGTGGAATTTTGACCAGACATTGAAAAATGAAAATTGCAAAGTGCAAAAGTCATTTTATTTTGCATTTTTCAATTTGCATTCTGCATTCTGCATTTAATTGCTCGAAATCCACAAGATTTTGAGCAATTACAATTCACCGATACCATCCGACAATACTTTATTGGCTTTCCCGCTGGTTCTCCCAAAGCAACTACTGTTTTTGTTATTTGACCGGGTCCCCTGGCACCCTCGTAGTAATCCTGGTTAAACAGAGTGATTCTATCGTACAACGCTTCTGCTTCCACCTGAGATAGTCCAAAACTGGTGTTCAAGTCATTGATAAACAACTGTCTGTCCGATTTGTTTACCAATCTTTCCAACTCTTCCCGATTCATGTTCATCTCCTATTTATAGAGAAAGATGCCTTCATGAACCAGGTGTCATATAACACAAAGGGCAATATATAAAGATTATATAAATTACACGAGCTAAGGAAACTCAGAGAAGTGACTGAAAATGAAAGAAAAAAAAGAACGTGGGGCTCCGCTCCACGACCCTGCAAGCCCTGTAAGGGATTACATAACATCCGAGGAGATGGCTGCTCTGGACGAGAACTGCAAATTCTTCGGGCTTTCTCCGCTGCAACTAATGGAAAATGCCGGTGCCGAGGTTGCGAAAGCGGTGAAAAATAAATTCCATGATAAAAGAATCAGCAGCGAAGGAAGCGTGAAAGTCACGATATTGGCAGGTAAAGGGAATAATGGCGGCGATGCTTTTGTTGCTGCGAGGCATTTGCACGGGGTTGACGTGAAAATAATGTTAATCGGACGTTCAAAAGACTTGAGAACGGAGGAGACAATGCGAAACTGGCGAATTTTAAACGCGAGTGGATACGACACGGAAGAAATAACCGATTCTTCGGAACTCAAAGCGAGACAAACGCTCTTAAACAGTTCGGATGTGATATTAGATGCGATTTTCGGCACCGGTGTAAGAGGTAAAATAAGAGAGCCCGAAGCAACTGCAATAGATTTGATAAATGAAGCGAGAGCAAACTCAACTGCATTCGTTGTTGCGGTGGACGTTCCTTCCGGGTTGGACTCCGACACAGGCGAAACGGAAAAAGCAGTTCGAGCTAATCTCACTCTCACGTTCCACCGTGCAAAAAAAGGCTTGCTAAATGCTATGGATTATGTCGGTGAATTGGTGGTTGCGGATATAGGCATTCCGGAGGGACTGGAGAAGCTGGCAGGTCCCGGAGATGTGAGAATGGTAATGAAGAGAAAAGCAGGTAGCCATAAAGGAGATAATGGACGTGTGTTAATAGTCGGCGGAGGTCCTTTTTTTGGCGCTCCTACTTTAGCCGCTCTCGCTTCGCTACACGCTGGTGCGGACTGGGTAACAATAGCGGCACCTAAAAGCGTTTCTTCTATCATCTCTTCTTTATCGCCCAATTTGATTGTCCAACCTCTTTCTTCGGAGATATTGCTGGAGAAGGACGTGCCAACGGTATCAAGTTTGATAAAAAAGCATGCCGTAGTGGTGATAGGCATGGGCCTGGGTGCAGAAGAGGAGACGAAAAGGGCAGCGAGAATGATAATCGAAGATGATGCGAGCAAGAAAGTGGTAGTAGATGCGGATGGATTCTACGGGTTGCATTTGCCTGTGGGAGTAGAAGATAAGCTCGTTATCGTAACTCCTCATGCAGGCGAATTCTCGAAGATGGAAATAGGCGGTGAAGGGAGGAGCGTAAAAGTGCATCCGGAAGATACGATGGCGGAAAGGCAAAAATTTGTAGCGGATTTTTCACGGCTAAACAGAGTTGTCACTTTGATGAAAGGTCCGACCGATATTATATCGGATGGCGTTAGGGTAAAAATAAACAAAAAAGGAAATGCCGGAATGACGGTTGGCGGGACGGGAGACGTGCTGGCAGGTGTAACTGGTGCGTTCTTTGCAATCGCCACTGACCCTTTCAAAGTGGCAACTGCTGCTGCGTTCGTAAACGGCGCTGCGGGAGATATTGCATTTGAGGACAAAGGGTATGGATTGCTTGCTACGGACGTGATGGAAAATATTTCAAAGGTTGTGAGGGCGATGCAATGATATTCTTCAAAAAAAACTATCTTCATTCCGTTTATGCGAAACATTTTTAAAGTGCTATTTCCAAATATTCAAAATAAAGAACACTTCATAAAGGTTTTCTATTCTCTCATCACACGCCGATTTCGATCCTACACCTATTACGGCACAACCAGCGGATTTGCCAGCCATGAAATCGCTTTCGGTATCTCCCACGAGTATCACATTCTCCGGCTTCACGTTTAGCTTCTCACAGGCCTCTATCACCATCTCAGCATCGGGCTTACCCTTTTTCACGTCATCCCCGGTAACAATCACGTCAAAAAGGTTAAACAGATGGAAATGCTCTAATATCCTGTAAACGTTCTTTCTTGGCGTATTCGTGACCAACCCTACCTTAAGCTTATATTCTTCTCTTATGCGGCTCAAAACCTCTTTTGCACCGGGGAACAGCTCTATACGCTCTATCAAGTTCAGTTGCTCGTTTATGCAATACTCCCCTGCTTCTGCATCAAGATTTAACGCAGCTAAGTTATGCTTCAGGTCGGGACCCCAGCATTTCGCATTAAACTCTGCTCTGCTCATTTCTTCTTTCTTATACGACTTTAACATCGCATTAAACGCTTGATACCAGCTTTCGAATGAGTTTATTAATACACCGTCAAGGTCGAATAAAACCGCTTCTATCTTTTTCTCTTTCATTGTATTTGTAATTGCTTGTCCATTACTTTTAAATATTCATCCGGTATCAGATTAACATAGGAGTAAATGAAACGGCATTATGCTATACGCTAAAACGAGGATAAGTATGGATGATAACAAAAAATATGTGGAACTGCTCCGGGCAGAAAAATACGGAGGTGTATAATGGATAAATTAGAATTACAGGAAAGGATATTAAAAAGGGAAAATATACATACCGAGTTCAAGGAAAGTTTACCAGATAATGAAAGGCTTGCAAAGGCTATTGTCTGTTTTGCCAATGCAGATGGCGGGCAATTAATAATCGGTATTAGCAAATCAGGAGATATTGTAGGGGTTGAAGATTTAGATGGGGCGATAAGAAAGATTGATGACGTTGCTTTCCATCGCTGCGAACCCTCTGTAAGTATCCTTACGGAAACAGTAGATATTGACGGGGCGATTATTTTAATTGTCCGTATCCCAAAAGGGGAACAAAGACCTTATCGGACGGTAAGCGGTCTTTATTATATCAGGTCAGGGAATAGATGCAGACAAGCGTCATGGGAAGAAGTTAGGAGACTTTATCAAACAAGTGAAAGCATTTATTATGACGAAAGTCCTATCTCTAAAGCCCCATCTGGTAGCCTTGACATAGATTACTTTAGAACTTTTCTTGAAAAACATCTGGATATTTCTCCGGGAGAAAGTTTAATTGAAAATTATCTTGAAAATCTTAAAGTTATTACACCGAATAAAAAACCTACGCTTGCCGGGATATTATTTTTTGGAGATAACCCTCAACGATTTATTCCGTATGCAAAGATTATAGCCGCTTATATTCCGGGCACGGACATCTCCATCCCCCCCGCGGATAAAAAAGATTTAGATGGAAAAATTATAGATATACTTGAGAATTCATCAAAATTCCTTGGATTGTATGTAAAGGAAAAACATGAAATAAGAGGTTTTGAACCAGAAGTATATCCAGAAATTCCTATGGCGGTTTTAAGAGAAGGGATTGTAAATGCGATAGCACATCGAGATTATACTATTAATGCTTCAATACGATTATTCATATTTAAGGATAGAATAGAAATCAGAACGCCAGGAAGGTTGCCTAATACCGTTACGATAGAGAGCATGAAAATAGCGGGTTGTCATGTGCTTCGAAATCCGACTCTTTATAATTTACTTTATAAAATTGGGATGGTAACAGACATTGGCAGTGGAGTTTATAGAATGATTAAAACGATGAAAGAGAGATTAAATAAAGAACTTAAATTAGAGCAAACCGAAACCGAGTTTATCGTATCAATTCCTCGAATTTGAGGAAACGAAATTTTATAAATATGGCAACGTATGCTGGAAAGACGCTGTTATGACAAAACAGAAGATATAATGCTAAAATTACGTGAGACTATAAATGAGCAAAAAACCGCATACGAAGCTTAGAGTCAACTGCCAAGTCCTATTCACTGTCATGGGCATGTTTGGTGGACTATGCCGGCGGTTCCTTCGCCTTCACCGGTAGCAACACCAGCACCACCGGGATTCGAGGCGATTTTCGCCATTACAGGCATATTAGCCGTGGCTTATCTCGTGTTGAGGAAGAGGAGCACACGCTAATCTCTCGAAGCAGATAAAAAGACCCTAATGTTAGTTACATATCGCCTAACAGTATGGCTTCGCCTTCGGCTTCGCCCAAATTGCCTGTGGTAACTTTAACACCCACAAAGGTTATATGAAATAGCGGTATATACAGTATAATAAAGATGGCATCAAACAAAAAATATGTGGAACTGTACGATCAAAATATAGACATCAGGCTCTTAGTTACACCTTATCAAAATAAAAGACTTCCTGTGTATGACTGGTACAGTTACAAGCATAGTTTTTCACGCGATTTGGTAATAAAATTAATTGAAAAATTTCGGTTAAATGACGAAGATAAAATATTAGATCCATTCTGTGGTAGTGGAACTACTTTGTTAGCTTCAAAAGAAATGGGTATTCCTGTGCAGGGCATTGACATTTTACCTCTCTCCGTATTTATCTCCAATGCAAAATTGTTGAGATACAATGCGTATCATATAGAAACTGCTATAAATGAAATTGAAAATCTTTTAGAGGAAAATAATACAGATTACAGAATCAATAAGACAAAAAAAGAGTTACTTATAAATTTTTTTCACGAAGATATTCTAGATAAAATTTTGTTTATTATGGGGTGGATTGAAAGAGAAGATGATAAAGAAACAAGGTATTTTTTACTTACAGCTTTGCTTTCTATATTAGAAGATGTTTCATACACACGTAAAGATGGCGGTTTTCTGCGCATTTTAAAAGAGAAAGAGATTCCCGATTTAAAATCTGTCTATTTATCTAAATTGCATAAAATGGCTAAAGATATTGAATTCATTAATAATGTACCACCCGATATAAATGCTGAAGCAATTGAAGGTGATGCACGGAAGACAATGTTTGAACCGAGTTCTTTTTCGACAGTGATAACATCTCCACCTTATCCAAATAGGCATGATTATACAAGAGTGTATTTATTAGAATTAATAACAGGTTTTATAGATACCCAAGAAGAGCTAAAAAATCTCAGATACTGTTCAGTTCAATCACATGTGGAAGCGAGAAGAAAATTTATAGCAGAGGATTACAATCCTCCAAGTACATTAAACGCTATATTAAACAGATTAGAAGAGATATCTCTACCAAATAGACAAATAATAAAAATGCTTGAGGGTTATTTTGAAGATATGTATTTGGTTTTAAAGGAAATTAAAAGAGTTCTTAAACCTAACGGTAAAGTTGCATTCGTAATTGGGGATGTCAGGTATGGTGGGATAATGGTTCCTGTAGGCGATATCCTTATAGATATTGGGGATGATATAGGTTTGGGGTTCAAAGAGAAAATTATGGCAAGAATGAGAGGAAATAGTCCTCAACAAATGAAAAAATACGGAAGAGAGCCAATGGAAGAAAATATTTTGATATGGGTGAGAAAATGAAAAAAAGAGAGACTCTATGGATGAGATATGTGGACTTCAATAATATAAAAGATATGTTGCATTTAGTGTATGAAAACAATGGTAAACGTAGAGCGGGGACTCTGGAGCAATTAGCCATAGAACGGGGAGTTCTAATAAAAAAGGAAAATGGAAAACCTTTAACACATTCTCCACGGTATCATTATAGGAAAGTGATGGAGGGTTTGGGGTTAGTAGAAGTTAGACAGGGAGTTTATTATGTTTCCAAAGATGAGAGAGTTTTGAGATTTATAAAATTAACGGAATTTAAAAATCCTGAAATGCCCAATGAGGCAAAGGAAATATTAAGAGAAATAATTATAGAAAATAACGATTGCAGGAAGTATTTTTTTGATGTTTTCATGGAGAAGGATATTTATTCATTAGAAGACATTAGAAAAGAAGGAGAATATATTATTGTTGAGACAAAAAGCATGAGAGAGCCTCCTGCGGAAAAGAAAATGGAGCAGAAAAAAAACAACGAAAATAGCCGTAAGAAAAAGAAGGTAGGGACTGTAATCCTTAAAAATCCATCAGGGAAAATGATTGAATTAAAAACTCAAGATGAAATTCATGCTATTTATTGGGGAGTTCGGTTATGGGCTTTAGAGTTAGAAATAACCGATGAGATTTTAATGAGTTTCGCTGAAGGCAGGATAATATATCCTGTAAATCCAGATTTTTCGGATAAGATATTAATCAACGCTCTACTAAAGAAGATAAAGGCAGATAAAGGTGATTCCGAATGGGTAGTATTACATATACCAACATTTATTAAGGAAGTCGCTTTATCAACCCGATTTTCAGTTGATAAAATTAAGAATTTTCTCAGAGACTTGAAAATAAAGTACCCGTTATCTACGATGCTTATTCCATCTTCGACTATGTTTATAGATATAAAAACACCATTTGAAAAACAAGATTCTGCGATTTATAATTCTTACCTATATAAACAAGGAATAGGTTATATTTCTCATTTAAGAATAGGGAGAGAAATTTTAAAGGAGGTGAAAGCATGAATGAATCATTTATAGCAGGAAAGTATAGACTATCCAGAAATCCGTTCCCGCCAGCCGCATCGGGAATTGATGTAAAGAGAGACCTGCATATACCACCAAAATTGGAAGAAAAGATAGGGGAATATTACGAAACGTTGCGTCACGGAGAAGGAGCTAAGGCATTTCCTATTGTGGGTGAGTATGGGAGTGGGAAGACGGCCTTACTTGAAGGTTATCTAAAAGATTTCTTTGAAAATAAGAGAATAAAAACTATTTATTTTGAAAATCCTGGGGTTACGTTCTACGACCTTGCAAACACTTTGTTGAGGAGTTTGGGTAGATACGAGTTCTCCAAAGCTCTCTGGGAGAGATGTAAAGAGTATCTTGCAGAGAGAGGACAGAAATTACTATTCCCCATGAGTTTTGTCCACATGTTATCTACTTTAAAAACAAGGGCCGATAAAGAAAACAAGGCGAGAGAGCTTTTAACTGTATTACAAGATAAATTAAAACTGACAGATGACGAAGAAGTGGCGTATAAACTCGGTCTAATGATTGTAGAAACAGCATCGAAGCCTTATTTTTCATATAGGGATTTCGTTGCTGGTACTAAGGGCGCTTTGGTAGCTGAGAAGGAAGAATCAAAATATTTTAAAGCAGTAATAAAAGCCATAATTGAAACCCATGATGTTGAGGGTGTTGCTTTTCTTATAGATGAGTTTGAAGAGATTGCATTCCCTAAAAGGATGACTCGTAAGCAAACTTACGAATATCTTGCCACTTTGAGGAGTCTGATTGAGATATCCGAAAAAGAGAATTTATGGATAATCTCCGCGATGACTCAAGAGGCCGTTGAGGAGACGAAAAAGATGAACGTTGCACTATGGCAGAGATTTACACATCAAGAAAAAGAAACTATATTGACGCTTGAACCGTTAACTGTGGAGGAATCTAAAGAGCTGATAAAATGGTGGCTAAATAGAGCAAGAGATGAAGATGATTTAAAAGAGTACCGAGATAGCCTCTTTCCTTTCCCCGAAGATATTGAAAAAGTTCTTAAACGCCCTGACATAAGATCGCCCCGCCCATTAGTAAGAATAGGGTTTTTCACTCTTGCGAGAGCAGAAGAAGAAAAAATGGAAGCACCTATCCCAATGGACTTCATTGAAAAGATAATAAATGAATTATACCCCCCTCCAAATCAGCAAGGAGTCTGAAAATGGCAGAGAATGACAGACCTTTTGTTATACTTATAGATACAAACGCAATGACTGCGTTGTCATTGTATGTTCAAAGTTGTACAACGGTAGAAGCAGCGCTTGGGACTACTGTTGATGAACTTAAGAGTAAATTTAGAGAAATAAAAAATACAAAAGATACACAGTTATATTTTGAAGGAAGAGGGGGCATTAAAGAGGGATATAAGCTTTTTAACTATTTAAAAAGCAAAATTGAAGAATTTGATACTGTGCAGATATGGTTTTCTCTTCTGAGCGAGATAGAACTCTTAGATGTCTTTTTAGACAGAACTTTTGATAGAGAACTTACAAGAAAATGTATTCCTTATAGAATACGCCGCAAGAAACCTTTTAGAGTGCAGATTGATTTCGATTACGAGGAAGAGATTGCTAAAAGCTGGGAAGATATAAAGGAAAAACTTGGCGAACAAGGTATCGAATTTGATAATCCTGAAAATCCGGAAAAAGAAAGTAATGCAATACAAGACATTATACGAATTGCTAAAATTGTAACTCGGTATGTGGCATTGGAACCGGTAGATTTGTATCTCTATGCTTCAGGCATATATTTGAGAGTGGATGAAATATATACTCGTGATGAGGAGTTCCGAGTTATTATAAATAAGATCCGTACTGATAGTGAATGGAGAAATATTTACGATGATATTCAAAAAGATTTAAGAAAATTCATTCGATCCTTCCAAGAGGAACGTAAAACATATTATGAAATGTATGGAAAGGAGAAAAAAATAGATCTTCCTAAAGGAGTTCCCACTAGGGTGACAAAATGAAACCAACAGAACTGTTACACCCAGAACAAAGACATCCAAGCAAAGCCTACTTAGTCAGCGAACTTCGCAAGGCAGTATTCACCGGGCGAGAGCAAGATTATCCGGGCGTTACTCCCACAACAAAAAGACTGTTGGTTGCAAAACAGAGAACAAACGCTAAAACCTCCTCAAGAACTCTTCAACAACCTTTACATCTTCCTCGTTTAACCCGTACAACTTATAAACAAGCTCATTTATCTCCTCTTCGAGCTCGGCAACCGAAGGAGATTTTATCTTTGCTTTATCCACTTCCATTTTTTTCAATATCTCTTCTACAATTGCATCGCTCTTTGGAATGAGAATCTGCTTCTTCTCGTCTTTCTTTGCACGCTTGCCTTTCAGTGCGGTAACAATATAATCTGCCTTTAGCCACGATTCGGCATAAACCGGCTTTTCTTTTTTCCCTATTGCGATGTTGTAGCCTCTACCGTTGATGTCTTTCTCTACCACTGGCTCAATCGTCTTGTGATTGGAGCTAAAAGAAATGTTTTTAGACTCAAACTCCTCGCCCCTGATTCGGTATTCTTGAATGTATTCGTCTGGGAACTTCTCGATTTTCTGTTCGAGTTTTGTTTTTTGGAGGATTTGTTTGACTTTGTCGGCGATTAAATCGGCGAGATTATGCTCTTCTTGAGTTTTAGGAAGAAAGATGGGAATGTAGTCTACGTATCTGCGTGTGAAACGATAATAGCCCCCTCTCAATGGTGGACTTATCTGTGCAAAATAAAATTCTATTAGTTTTGAATTTAGAACACCGAGGACGAATTCGTATAATGGCTTTAAATCATCCTTTAGTACAAAAAGATAGGTAGTGTTCAAACAGTAGAAATGTCCCTCTTCTAATGTAAAATTAGTATGATTAGAAATATCAGGAGAAATTATTTTCTTTGATTCTAAAATTGATAAATCGAGGGGTATATTCAGTTCAAACCATTTCCTCTCAGCGCTAATAAAAGCACCGTCTTTCCGTTCAGATAGCTCATCTTTAAATTCCAACAAATATTCTTTAGTGTTAGGATAGGAGTCAATATCAATACCTGCAGTATAAATCAAATAATCTCCTCGATGTGTAAATGAGTACTTCTTAATATCTTTCCCATGTAATACAGGCTTTAACAGGGATTCTTCAATCGCTATAGCTTTTTCCGAGTTCACCACGAAAATATTGTTTGCACCGGTCTTAATGCCTGCGCAAATAGTCTTACACATATCTCGAAGTTTGGTGGGTGCTATTCGGTCTATTTTTCCTATGATTGTATCTACGTCAGTAGGTACCAGATTCCATTCTTTTTTACCAAGTGAGGCTTGGGGATACTGGAATATTTCGACGTATTCATCAGAGTATTTCTGTAAATTCTCCTTGGATTTGCAATGTTCAATTAATTCTGCAGCAGTTCCTTTATCTTTTTTTGCTATCACAACTGTGAATTCTTCATCTTTGGGTATTGAATCATCTTTTTCCAGAATCAGAATGCATGGATAAGTTGTAGCATCTCTAAAAACACCTGCTCTCTCAAGATTCAGGAACTTAAGTATTCTACTCGTTTGTTCGATTACCGAGCGTAATTTGTTGCCATAGGTGGTTTTGGTGAATTTATTTGACACAATAAAACCAAATTTACCCCTTTGCGACAATTTCGAAATCCCACAAGTAATAAAATAAACATATAAGTCATTGTTTCCACTATAAATCACTTCATAAGTCTTTGAAAGTATCAGATTTTTATAACTCTCAGGAATTAGCTCCTTCCTCACATACGGCGGATTCCCAACCACGAAATCATACTTTACATAATTCTTCAGAATCGCGGCAAGCATTAAATCTTCGATGGATTTTATTAGTTTGCCGTCACCGAAAGTCTCTTTGAGTTCCTTGAATTTCTGCAGGAAGTGCTCAGCGTAAGGCGTGAAGAAAGACACTAATCCGTTCCACTCCTTATCTTCGAGATACTGCTTGAAATTTCTTTCCAGCTTCCCTTTATCAACCTCATATTTTTCCTGCCATGCTGATTTTTTCACCGTGTCAAAAACCGCTTGAAGAGCGGCAAAGTATTCCTGAACGTTTAACAACTCTGTTCTTGAGAATACGTCTTTATCATAAGGCATTTTTATTTTCAGGTTTCCGCCGTCAACCGGCAAGCTTGTGTCAATTAAAATATAGCGGATACCACTCTCGAAAGTCTCAATAGTTACTTTCATTGCTTCTCCCTTCGTTTCATCAACCAAAGAATCTGTCCTGAAAATAGGCAAGCGGTTCAAAACAAATTTCGGGTCTTCTTCCATCGCTTTCTTATACGCAGGAATCAGCACGAGCATGAACTGCATCTGAGCCATGAAGGTAGCGAACGGATGAATGTCAAAACCTGCGATGCAGTATTCGTTACAGAGCTTTTTTAAAATCCTCGGCCAGCCGTCTTCCCCTGTAACTTGCTCGGAAGCTTTCAGGTATCTCCTCAGCGCTTCTACCAGAAAAGTCCCGGAGCCACATGCAGGGTCTAACAATCGTTTGTCAATAATACCCCGCCCTTCGTAGCCAACCGCATCAAGTATATACTCAACCACCTCTTTTGGCGTATAAAATTCCCCAAGTGCCTTTCTGGTCTCCTTATCAAAATATCGCTGGTAGAGTGTTCCCAGCGGGTCACCAACAATCTCAGAAAAGTCGAACTTGTAGAGCGTTAGGATAATCTCAGCAAGAGCTTCGCCAAAGTAACCTTTTTGCTTTTCATAACGTGGGCTGTAGAGAGCAGCACCCGCTCTCAATTCTCTATAACTGTCCTCCCACCAGTAGAAAATATCTCCCTCAAAAACAGATTTCACAAGCTTCTGCTTCATGCTCTCGATTAAATTCTTCGTGGTTACCGCCCATGCTAAGAGCGTGATATCGCCCCGGTAGGATGTCCGCTCAATTTCCGTCTTAATGAACTTTGAAAACTCAACGTAAGGCAATTTGTAATCCTCACAAGCTTTCGCCAAAATTAACCTCGTGAACAACGAATAAGCACTTTCCAAACAGAACATGAATTTGAATAGATTTTCTTCGTTCGCTTCAAGCCCGATTTTATCCATTATCCTCTTCCAGTTTTCAGGCACTTTCTCAGGCTTCTTTGCGTATGAAATCCTCCAGAAGTTGTATGCACTTTTAAGAAACATAGACCGTTCTAATTCAAAATCAAAGAGACCTATCGTCTTTTGAACCAAGTTCACAAAGATGGACTCCTCTTTCAATTCGAAGCTATCAAAGAAATGCTGCTGCGCAATCTCCGAGGATAGATTTATTTTCTCCTCGGGTTTATCGAATCGCTCGAAATAGCTGAGCACTTCGTCAATCCTCGTTCTTTCTATTCTCGGCTTTTTTAGCCACTCATGTATTTCTTCGCACTGTGATAAGGTAACCTCGCCAAGATTTACTCGCAGTTTTATTTCCCAGTTGGAGTTTATCCGCTCATATATCAGAAGTTCCAGCCCATCAGTAAGCAGCCCATATCTCGCTTTTAGCGGTTTTACATACCGCTCCCAAAGCTGAGCAAAATCTTGTTCTAACTCTATCTCGTTAGGCTTTTTAAACTCGACCACAAAAACTACATTCATATAGTCGTCAAATGCAAGCAGGTCGCTTCTTTTACCTTTTACCCCTTTCTCAAATCTTATGTCTTTTAACTCGCCTTCGTAACCAAGCTCTTCAAGAATACCGCTTTTAACAAATGCCACCCTTAAATCCTCCTCAGAAATCTCCTTTGCGCTTTTTATCTTCCCGTGAAGCTTTTTTAAGCTCGCTTGGATTTTCTTGATACTATCCATCTTTATACTTCCCTGATATCCTTTACAAGGAAATTCCCACCATTTAGCTTTACGCCTTCTATCTCAAACTGCTTTCCGATTAGCGTTTCCCGCATTCGTGCAAGCGTTGCCGCTTCTCCCAACTTTTTCGCTTCTTCCAATGTAATATTCGCACTTTTCTCCGTGACTTCCTTTTTGAAAATCAATGTGTTTCGTCCCTTTCCATCGTCAAATCTGGCTTTGATCCTTAAATCCCAAACCCCCTCAACGTCGCTGTGAACTATGCAAAAGTTGTCTATTATCCATCTGTCGCACTTCGGACAACGCTGAATAAGACCACTGCCATCGTAAATCTGCGTTATTTTTCCGCTGAGCATTAATTTATTAGTTTCCACAGCCTTTTTGATTCTCGTTATTCCAAGAATCCGTTCAACGTGTTTAACCTCGATGACAATCGCGTCCGGGAACTTCTCCGGAACGGAACTCAAAACCTCAATGGCTTTTTCATCGTCCAGCGACTCGAGAATTTTTAAAGCAGCCGGATGTATCTGGTACCCACATCCAAGAACCCTTTTCAATATGCCTTCTGAGGATGGTGAATAATCCATTTTTCATCTACTGTGATATCTCTAATACTTTTTAAAACCATAAACCTTCCTTAAACCAATGCCCAACTTCATTGACCTCAACGTGCATGCATACCCGGAAACCGACGTGCCAGTAGAGGAAATGCTCCGGGTTGCGAAGAGATACGGATATGCCGGCATCGCAATAACCAACCACAATGAGGTCTTGAACAACAAAGTATCAAATTCCATTTTCAGCGGCGTAGAGATAAGAACAAATTCGGTCGCGGAATTGAAACGAAAACTAAAGCACCACTGGGGAAAAGAGACCTTATTGGCAGTTCATGGTGGTAATGAGAAGATAAACCGAGCGGCGTTGGAGGATTCCAGGGTAGATATATTGGCGCATCCCTGTGGAGAAAAAGGAGAAGGGGAATTGAACCACGTGCTGGTGCGATATGCTGCCAAAAACGGTGTTGCAATAGACTTCAACCTGAATGCAATAATTCAGAGCAGCAGCAGAAGAAGCGAGAGAGCACGAATCCTTTCGAAAATGCAAGAGAATTTGAAGCTTGTGCGAAAATATAAAGCCCCGATGATATTAACCAGCAATGCCCGCTCCATATACGATTTGAGGGCACCGAGAGAGATGATTGCACTGGCATCTTTATTTGGGATGCGAAAAGAAGAGGCGGTTCTCGCTTTAAGCGATATCCCCACGGGCGTATTAGAGAAGAAATGGAAAAAGGAGAAAGAAGTGGAGATAATATGAAAAATCCCAATTTCAAATACTACCAAATCCCAAGTAAATCCCAACTACCAAATCCCAAGCAAGTGAAAATAAAACAAAAAGTGGGTGCAAAATTGGTAGTATTGGGATTTAGGATTTGTTTGGTAGTATTGGTATGTATTGGTATGTATTGGGATTTGATGCTTTATTTGCCGCCTTCTCTTCGTGGAAGGAGAAGGTATATCGTGTTTGAGGTGATAAGTGAGCGAGGAATAGATAAGAAGGCGTTACTGAAAGAGATATTGGACTCGATTTATTCGCTATATGGAGACGTAGGGGCGAGTGAAAGTAAGTTATGGCTGATAGGATATGATAAAAGGAAAGACACAGATATAGGCACAGGCAGAGGAATCCTGAGATGTGCTCATGATAAAGTCGAAGAAGTAAGAGCAGCGTTGGCTTGTATTCATTCGGTGAATGAAGCAATGGTTGGCATAAGAGTAATCGGCATCTCAGGGACGATAAAAGGTGCGACTCGCCTACGGCGACAATTCTTGTGAAAATCCGTGTAATCTTGTGGTTTATTTTGCATTTTGCATTGTTTTTAAACGCTCCCTTTCAACATCTCTATATAAGTCGCCAAATCCCTTTTCGTTATGATTCCTACGAAGTTTTCGCTCACCGCCTCTTTCACAGCCAGAACGTTCCTTTTAGTTCTTATCATCCATTTTAGCGCTTCTGTTGCCGCTGCCTCCTCCTCTAATATAATATCGCTAACGCTATCGAATGGACTTATTACGTCAGAAACCCTTAAAAAGTGACGTTGCTCGGCTGACAGGTTTTTTATCTCATCAAACGTTACAATCCCTCTTAATTCGCCGCTTTCATTCACCACTGCATATTCGGCTGTTTTCTCCGCAAGCATCTTGCTCGCCAGCTCCTCGATTGGCATATCCTCCAGCACGCTTGTTCTCTCCGTTCTCATTACATTCTTTACCTTTATTCCATCCAACGTGGCAAAAGTGATGGTAGCACTTTCTTCTTCTGTCGCGGCGATGTACAGGAAAATAGCAAGTAGGGGAAGGAAAATATTTTGCCGCCACGTACCAGTTAAAATAAACCAGAAAGGGTCTGCAACAAACCCTGATATTACCATCGTAACGGCAAATAATTTCCCTATTAACACCGCCCTCTTCGTCGCTTTTAGAAATGGCATTCTTTTAGCAAGAAAAGCCCTTAAAACTCGACCTCCATCCATTGGAAATGCAGGTAATAAGTTAAAAAATGCTAATACCAGATTAAAAAAGCCGAGAATGAACACTAAAATCGCTATCGGGTCGTAAATGACCAAATTCAACGTTTTTATGCCCAAATAAGTGAGAAGAAGTACGCATCCGAGGGCAAAGCTCATCGCAGGTCCCGCAATTGCTATCCGCCACTCCTTTTCCGGGTTCCTCGGTATATCATCCATCATGGCTAAGCCACCGAAGAAGAAAAGCGTAATGCTGTGTATTTTCGTCCCAAATTTCATTGCAACGTATGAATGGGACATCTCGTGGAGTAATAGAGTAAAGAAGAAAAGAATAGCGGCTATCGAGGATAAGGAATAGCGGAGGAAAGGGTCCATCTCAATATCACCTAAGCCTAATGGCATACGATATTCCCAGGTAGGACCATTCGCAAATCCCAGGATAATCCCAAACAAGATGAATAAAAAGGTGAAATGCAATCGTATCGGTATGCCTATGATTGTACCAACTTGTATAGATGTTCGCATAGTTTCCTTTCTTCGTTAAGTTAAACCGTTAAATATATATTGCCTTCAATCCATAAATAGCATTATGGAAATAGAATTGTCTTCCCTGTATGGGCAGGATTTGTACACCGATAGAGGTATATTCGTCGGTAAGATAGAGGACGTAAGCGTGGACATAAAGGAGAAGAGAATATCGGGACTGGCGGTGAAGAACGTGAATACGAACGCTTTCAACCTGGGTAAGAAGAAAGGGGTAATTATCCCCTACCGATGGGTAACGGCGATTGGGGACATCGTGCTGATAAAGCACGTGAGGAGAAAAGTAGCGGAGAGAGAGGCTGTGGAAGAAGAGGAAGGAGAAAAGAAGAGGTAATTGTAAAGAAACCACGAGATTTCACAAGACGGACACGAGACCAGAAATCAGAGAATAGAAAACAGAATTCTGACTCTGCCTCATGTCCCCGCAAGCCCTGAAAGGGCTTATGTGTAATCTCGTGGTTATAAAAGGATACGAAAAAGAGCCGGGGATGAAGGGTCATAACCGAGAGAGACATAAAGATAAGGGCAGAGATAGGGAGATATACGCGAAGATAAAAGCTATTCCTCCTTTGTTCGTGCGTGCGGATGGAAGGGACTTCCGGCGTCTCTTAAACAATTTCGAGAAACCTTATGACGAAAGATTTGCAAAGGGAATGGCGAAAGTAGCGGCAATCTTTTTCGAGGACAGCGGATTCGACCCAAAACTTGCTTATATCTTCTCTGACGAGCTAAATCTTTTTTTCGAGCATATCCCTTTTAAAGGCAGGATAGAGAAACTGGATTCTGTAATTGCAGGGTTTTTAACGAGTGCTTTGACCATCGTTCTGGATTTTAAAGATGCTATTGCTTTCGATGCAAGGGTAATTCCGGTTTGCGGAGGAGAAGACGTTCTGGACTATCTTGCGCAGCGGCAGGCAGAAGCATGGCGAAACCACGTCAATGCGTATGGCTATTACGGGCTGCGAGAATCGGGACTAAGTGGCGCGGAGGCGGAGAAGCGGCTTAAGGGGATGAAGGCAGTGGACGTGCACGAGATGCTTTTTCGCAAGGGGATAAACCTGAATGAAACGCCGAAATGGCAAAGAAGGGGCATTTTAGTCGCAAAGCAGGGGTATGAAAAAGAGGGATACGATCCGAAAGCGGCGAAGAAAGTTACCGTCGCACGCTATAAAGTAGTTCAGCTATGGGACCTGCCGTTATTCGAGTCAGAGGAAGGGCGGGATTTGATATATGGGGTGATAGACGCATAACTTTAATAACAGTATCATAATTAATAGGGATAAATGAAAGGTGAAGATGTTTGTATTTTAATACCCACATTGAACGAGGAAGAAACGATAGGCGGGATTATAAGGGAGTTTAAAAGCGAAGGATTTGAGAATATTTTTGTCATTGATGGAAATAGCGAGGATTCAACGCGGGAGAGAGCAAAGAGAGAGGGGGCGAGGGTAGAAGTTCAGCAAGGAAAGGGTAAAGGAGCGGCAGTTAAGCAGGCTTTTGAACGAATAGGAGAGGAAATAATTGTGATGATTGACGGCGACGGGACTTATTCACCTTCGGAGGTGAGAAAATTAATTGACCCGATAGTCAGCGGTGAGGCGGAGCACGTTATAGGTAACCGATTTGCATACGGAGGTGCATTTGCAAAACTCCATAGAGTCGGAAACTGGGTGTTGAACAAGATTTTTGGCTTTGGCTACGGCGTAAGATTGAAGGACATATTATCGGGATACAGGGCGCTTACGAGGGAAAGCGTGAAAAAGATGAACCTCGAGAAGAAAGGGTTTGAAATAGAAGCGGAAATGGCAATAGAGTCAGTAAAAAAAGGAATTCGGCTAAAAGAAGTTCCTATAAGCTATGAAAAAAGGAAAGGGAAATCAAAACTCAATTTTGTCCGCGATGGCTCAAGAATCGCCTACACGCTTTACGTGCTTGCAAGAACGCATAATCCGATGTTCTATTTTGGCATCATCGGCTCTCTGTTTATAACCGCCGGCATCCTATCCGGTGTTTACGTTGTGATAGAGTGGTTTAAAAATATATCACATGATCTTCTTACCGTGTTTACGGCTCTGATGATTATTTCAGGCATGCAGTTCCTTATATTTGGATTATTTGCCGATTTGATGGTGACGTTGCAAAAAGAGGCAATAGAAGCGTTGAGAGGCGAGGGTGAGAGGAAGAAGTGAAAGCGGAAGAAGAGCGGAAGGGAGAGAAAGAATTAAAGCATGCAATAGCGCAGGATTACGAAACTGGCGAGGTTCTCATGCTTGCGCACATGGACGAAGAGGCGCTGAGGCTTAGCATAGAGACGGGGAAGGCGCATTACTGGAGCAGGAGCAGGGGTAAACTATGGCGGAAGGGGGAGATTTCAGGTAATGAGCAGATAATAAAAGATATTTTGATAGATTGCGACGAAGATACGGTGCTGTTGAAGGTGAAGCAGATAGGTGGGGCATGTCATACAGGATACCGGTCTTGCTTTTACCGCAGGATGAACGAGGAGATAGTAGGTAAAAAGGTTTTCGAGCCAGCGGAGAAATATGGTAAGAAGGGAGATAAATGAGCGGATTAGTGGTTTGGTTTTTGTTTAGCAGCGATGAAGGTGTGAGTATCCCTTAAATCTAACTCCTATACAAATACGCGGGTTGATTTTTCGGTTATTCGACTTCTGACCCCGCTAAACCGCTAAACCGCTAAACCTCTAATTGCCCAAATCAGGGATACCTATTTATATACTCATGACCTATATTCAAAATGGTGATGCAAAGTGCCAGAAGACAACGTGATATATGTCGGAAACAAACCCGTGATGAGTTATGTCCTGGCGGTAGTGACGCAGTTCAACAACGGCTTTGACGACGTAGTGATAAAAGCGAGAGGAAGAGCGATCTCAAGGGCTGTGGATACCGCAGAAGTAGTGAAGAATAAGTTCATGCCAGGAGTAGAAGTGAAGGACATAAAAATAGGGACTGAAGTGATAGAGAGCGAAGGAGGAGATAAGGCGAACGTATCCTCGGTGGAAATAACAATGAAGACCAAGGCGTGAGAGGAGAGAAAGCGAAGTATCAAAGAAAAAGTAAGACTTTTTCTCCTATTTTTTATTTTTCCTCTTTTCTCATTTTTTATTTTTTAGAAGTTTATTTATACTTAAATGTAACTTCCTAAATCCTTATACCAGCGATGTTCACGAAGAGGCATATCATTTCGACACGGGAGTTCTCAAAGGAAGAGATAGATTACGTATTAAGCAGGGCAGAGGAGTTGGAGATATATGCCCGAGGAGAGGAGCAGGGAGAGGGAAGGAAAAGCGATTTATTGAAGGGGAAAATACTTGCTAATCTCTTCTACGAACCAAGCACGCGGACAAGGTTTTCTTTTGAAACGGCGATGAAGCGGTTAGGCGGTGGGGTGATAAACTTATCCTCAACAGAAGCAAGTTCGGTGGCTAAGGGTGAAAATTTAGCGGATACCATAAGGACCGTATCGGGATATTGTGACGTAATAGTGCTCAGGCATCCACAGGAAGGAGCATCGAGAATGGCTGCTTCTTTCTCTTCCGTCCCGATAATAAACGCAGGCGACGGTGCGGGTCAGCATCCTACGCAGACCTTGCTCGACTTATACACGATAAAAAGAGAGGGGCTGCTTGACGGGCTCAAAATTGCTCTGATAGGAGACCTGAAATATGGGAGGACAGTGCATTCTCTGGCTTATGCGCTATCCTTATACGGGGCAACGCTATTTTTCGTATCGCCAGGGGCGTTAAGGATGCCGGATGAGATAAAATTGGATTTGAAAGAAGCAGGAGCAGAAGTTATTGAATCCACGGATATAAAGGAGATTGTAAAGGAAGTGAACGTTTTATATATAACGAGAATACAAAAGGAAAGGTTTCCGGACCCTGCCGAATACAGGAAAGTAGCAGGAACGTATCGAATAACCCCCGGGCTTATAGAGGAGAATGAGGACGTGATAATCATGCATCCGCTCCCGAAAGTAGATGAAATAGATGTGGAGGTGGACGGGACGAAAAATGCAAGGTATTTCAAGCAGGCTTTTTATGGCGTTCCAGTGAGAATGGCTATTCTTTCTATATTGTTAGGAAAAGAGGAGATAAGATAGGATAGGATGAACATGCAAGAGGAGATAGGAAGTGTCGTAGATGCGGTGAGGAAGCATCACGAACTTTATAAAAATGCACTGCCGATGATAGCGAGCGAGAACATTGCAAGCAACACGGTAAGGACGCTCCTTGCTTCGGACCTCTCGCACAGGTATGCAGAAGGAGACGTCGGGAATAGATTTTACCAGGGATGCGAATACATAGATGAGGTGGAGGAGAAGGCAATAAGGTATGCGAAGGAGCTTTTCGAGGCGGAGCACGTGAATGTAAAGCCGACTTCGGGCGTAAATGCGAATATAGCTGCTCTTTTTGCTCTTACTTCGCCGGGTGACAAAATAATGGCACTGTCCGTGCCTGACGGAGGTCATATAAGCCATTCAAGGTATTCGGTGCCAGCAATGCTGAATTTAAAGTTGGAACAACTCCCGTTTGATCCAAACGAGATGAATATAGACGCGGCAAAGATGGTGAAGGCGATAAAAGAAAAGAAGCCGGAGTTAATATTGCTCGGCGGCAGTCTTTTCCTGTTTCCACATCCCGTTCCGGAGGCGAGGGAGGCGGCGGATGAAGTGGGTGCGAAGATAGTGTACGATGCCTCGCATGTACTGGGTCTCATTGCAGGTAAGAGATTTCAGGACCCGCTGAGGGAAGAGGTTGACGTTGTCACGAGCAGCACGCATAAAACCTTTCCAGGTCCTCAAGGTGCGATAATACTGTGTAAAGCGGCTTTGAAAGACGAAATAGATAAAGCAGTGTTTCCGGGAACGGTGAGCAACCATCATCTGCATCACGTTGCCGGATTGGCGGTTACGTTAGTGGAGATGAAGCATTTTGGTGCGGAGTATGCATCGCGGATACTATCAAATGCAAAAGTGTTAGCGGAGAGTTTATACGAGGAAGGATTCAAGGTTTTATGCGAGCATAAAGGTTTTACCGAGTCGCATCAAATTGCGGTTGACGTTCGTGGCTATGGAGGGGGGGATGCGGTTGCAAAGAAATTGGAAAGGGCGAACATAATAACAAATAAGAACATGTTGCCTTTCGATGAAGCACCCGAAGAGCCATCAGGGATCAGGTTTGGCGTGCAGGAGCTCGCACGGATAGGGATGAAGGAATCAGAGATGCGAGAAATAGCGTCTCTTATAAGAAGGGTGACGATAGAGGGAGAAGACGAAAAAAAGATAAAGGAAGAGGTTATAGAGTTAAGGGCGGGTTTTCAGCACGTGCAGTATTGCTTTGATGGTAAGGATGCGTATAAATTTCCAGAAGGACTTTCTTTCTGAAAGAAGAAAAAAAGCGAAAAAATGTTTATGTTTGTAATGCTATGGATACAAAAGAGGGATATAAACAAGAATGCTTGAGGAGTTAGTGGAGCGGAGAGCGGAAGTAGTAAAGAGAGCCGACGAGTATAAGAGTAGAAGGACGGAGTTAAATTCAGAGGCGAGTAAGTGGTCAGAGTTAAGAGACGAGTTGAACGGGCGGATAAAAGAGGCGGTAGAGAAGGCGAAGGGTTTTAAGAAGCAAAGAGAGGAGTACGAGAAGCTGATAGAGGAGAATAAGGCAAAGCGCGGTGAGTTGAACAGAAAAGCATCTACGTATTATTCGATGGTGGAGAAGTTGCGGAAGAAGAATGACTTAAAGAGCATACAAGTTTTTGAAAGGCTTAGGGGAAGGATAGATGAGTTAGAGTTAAAGCAGCAGGTGGAAGTGCTTAGCAAGGATAAAGAGCGGAAATTAGTGGCGAAGATAACGGAGTTGAGGAAGGAATTCGATATAATGCAAAAGGAATTGGAGAAGGACAAAAAGTTAAAGGAATTGCTGAGAAAGGCGCAGAGATACCGGAAAGAAGCGGATAAATACCACGAAGATGCGATAAAATACGTAAAACTTTCCCATGAATGCCATGATAAGATGGTAGAGTGGTTTAAAGAAGCAGATAGGGTAAGAGAGAAGGCGGATGACGCACACAGGCTTTTTGTAGGGGCACAGGAGGCGGCGGATGACGCACACAGGCTTTTAATAAAGCATCTTCGCGACATAAAAGACTTTGACCGTGTAATAAACGGGCTGAGGAGAAAAATAAGAGAAGATTTTGGATTCAGGACGCGAATGGAAGCGAGAAAGAGGGCTAAAGGTATTTATGAGCGGTTTAGAGATGGAGAAAAGCTGAGCACTGAAGATTTGTTGCGGCTTCAGAAATCTGAGATGTTATTAAAATAAAAAGCCCAATTGCCAAATTCCAAGAGATAAATAGTGGTTTCTTTAGTAAAGCATTCTTTACACTTTTTCTTTTTAGAAAAAAGAAAACCTGTGCTAAAAGAAAAACAAATAAAGTTCTTTTGGTAAAGCTTTTCTTTCTAAGAAAAGGTTTGAGGTGATTGAAATCATAGACATACACTGCCATCTGACGTTTGAGCAATACGATGAAGATAGAGAGCAAGTGATAAAGGATGCGAAGGCGGTGCTAAAAGGGGTGGTGTCAAGTGGAGTAGAGCCTGGAGACTCAAAGAAGGCGTTAGAGCTTGCGACAATGCACGAAGGCTTCATTTTCGTCACCCTCGGACTTCATCCGATACACGTTGCGGGGAAAACGGACCAGGAGATAGGAGACTATGAGGAGTTTATAAGTGAGAACAAGCGAAGAATCGTGGGTATTGGTGAGATAGGGCTTGACTACCACTGGGTAAGAGACCCGTTAAAGATAAGGAGGACGAAAGAGGTATTTGTGGAGTTTCTTGGGCTTGCGAAGGAGCTTGATTTGCCGGTTGTGCTTCACTTGCGTGGCACAGGTAGCGAGGCAATAGAAGACGGTTTGAAGATTGTCTCGGATGAGGACATAAGGAACGCGGTATTTCACTGTTTCACGGGGAAGCCACAGCTTGCGGAGCAGATATGCGAGGAGGGCTATTATATATCGCTGCCTGCATCAATAGTGAGAAGCAAGAGCATGAGGAAGGTGGCGAAGCGGATACCTCTTTCGCTTTTACTCACCGAGACGGATGCACCCTATCTCTCGCCTACCGAGGAGGAAAGGAACGTTCCGCAGCACGTGAAAGTGGTGTATGAAGAGATAGCGAGGCAAAGGAAGATTGAGGTGCGTGAAGCAGAAGAGGAAATAGAGCGGAACTTTGTGCGGTTGTTTGGGGTTGAGTTGAGATGAGGAATTGTGCTTACAATTCCGGTCGTGACTTTACGTCGTACTTCATTTTGTCGTCTCTCTTTTTTTACAGATGGGGCATCGGTCGTGGATTTTTTTGAGTTCTTCGGATAAAATAGGTAGATACAGAACGTTTTTTTTCCGAAATCGTAGTTAATACCAATAGAGAGTCGCGCGTGACCGGGTGTCCCATACCCTCCAACATATCAAAGACCTCATTTGGAGTTAAATCTCCTTGCATCAGCCGAACCGCTAAATAAGAGAACTGTACATCCCCTATGGGAAAATTAGTCGGGAACGACGGGTTAGTACCCAAAGATCGGATGTGCCGCTGGATAACTTTTCCACCAACTCGGACTGATTCTACCTCGGCGTAATAAACCTTGATTTCGCCGCTTTTATTACGCCGAATAATTTTTCGTTAAATTCACATTTTTCGTGTCATCAATCAGCGACACAAGCTCAAATAACTTATTTTTTCGACGGAGATTTTGTTCTTTAGTTTTATCGGTTCAAAATCAATTTCTCCCCTTTTTTTCTCTTCCATTCTGATTTTCGCATGTTCCCCTTCCTCCATTTCCACCTTCTCCAGCGGCTTAAACACTCCTTTCTCATAAACAACTTCTATTGTTTTTTGCATCAGGCATCGCCTCTCTATTTCATCCTTGATTTTTAAAATATTATTCCTGTATATAAAAAGAGTTTTTGCATTTTTCATTTTGCACTCTGCATTTTGCATTTAATTGCTCGAAATCCACAGGATATTGAGTAATTATTATATCTCCACCTCCACCGCGGTCTTTTCCAGATACAACTCAACACCAGCCCCATTCCCGTACAAATTTACCTCCACATTGTTTGCCGTCACACTAACGTCATAATAAGAACCGTCCAATCCTGATTCCTCTGCAAACGTCTTATTAAACCAGTCACCCCAGACGGAAGGATAGTCAGTGGTAACGTTGATAGTCAAGTCTGGGTAGTTCAAACAGTCAGCGAGCAGCTCGTAGCTTTTGAAACGTTTTTTCACCGACGTCGTAATTGACCCGGAGTAAGAATAGTTGGCGCCAGTCAAATCAACCAAAGAAATCTTTATTGCCGGGATGCCACTCTCGTTGCTGATAATAATAGGCGGTTCTTGAAGCATAAATCCACCTTCCCTTTGATACTTAATCACTGCACCGTGCTCATACACAATCTCCTGGTTGGGATAGTGGAGGTAGTTGCTTTTGAACTTGATGCTTCCGGAGGCGTTTGCCAGAACGGGAGTTTGAGCAGGGAAGGAATAATTGATTTTTATTCGAGTTAAAACAGGTGTCTTAGCGTCATCATCGGTTGACAATTCCGCACGAAACTGAACGTAGCGATGTGCAACAGGGGATACAGAGCCTACACCCGGCAACTCAATTTTGTTTTCTCCATCATCCGATTCGAGCTCGGGGCAGTCATCCCAGTGCGTTGCATAAGCCATGCTTTCATTCCAGTCTGTTCTGACCTTCATAACGAGGTCTTGTCCGTTCAAAGCAGCGTCCCAGGTCATCTCGCCATAACATACGCTGTCATTTCCCGTATCGTGCACAGTGGAAACGAAGTAACCGGTTGAATAGTAAGTAATATCGGTGGGGGAGGTGGGGTATGCGGCTTGCTCCAGGTAATAGGTACCCGCTTTCCCATTTATACCCCCTGGAGTTCCCCAACCTCCTAGTCCCCAATCCACCGACCTAACAGGACTAACAGTACCTAATTCATAAAATACTTTGATTCTTCCGCCGCCTCCACCTCCACCTCCACCTCCATCACCACTACTGCGACCATCACCACCGTTTGCAGAAAGCGTGCCTGAGATTGTAACGTCTTTTCCACGTATCAGAATGCCACCTCCGCTGCCTCCACCTCCACCGCCTGCATCATCACCGCCAGAGCCAATTCCATCTTCAGCATCTACACCGTTGGCAGAAATGATTCCGTCAATGATTATTTTTTCGGCATCCAGCCAGACGCCACCACCACCAGTACCACCAGTACCACCAGTACCCTCCTCATTTCCACCACCACCTCCAGAGCCTATTTGTATGAATAAGGAAGTTTCATCTCCATACTTCACTCCTCCATCTCCTCCGTGCTTTCTACCACCGTCTCCGCCTTCTCCACCATAACCAGCACCACCGCCTCCATCATCTGAACCTACATCTGCCGGTTCTCCGGAACCTGTGCCAGAACCCGCCGCCACCTCGTCCCCACCCGGATTCCCCCTGCCGTTGGCATCTATTTTTGAGCTGGCATCTACAAGTTGTGTCGATGATTTTCCAACACTAGAAACCAATTTCAACAAACTCCACCTAAGTTCTTTATATTCACTCTTGATATGAATTTATCATGGCAATAGACGTTAATTATGTGTTAGAGCGATT
>Ga0209986_10000035_pt1 | contig 107449 bp, 70 predicted proteins | sample BlataG_FD_183168 | JGI IMG/M metagenome (GOLD analysis project Ga0209986, IMG submission 183168) | Deep subsurface microbial communities from Black Sea to uncover new lineages of life (NeLLi) - Black_00105 metaG (SPAdes) (version 2) | ecosystem: Environmental > Aquatic > Marine > Oceanic >...
AAGCGTCCACGATGACGCAGCAGTTGCGGTCTGATTCCCGTTCCCGCCAATGAGCACCAGCAGAACGTCACAAACCTTGGCTTTGTGGCGTTCTGCCCCAAGGAAAGTCGGGCACGAGGCCCGAGCTTTCCGTGAAGCGAGCTCTTTCCGTGAAGCCAGCAGCCGGTCGGGAATGCCCGTGCCCACTCGCTGGCCGTTCACGTCGGCCTTCCTGGCCTCCGTTCACTGCCCGTCCACTGCGCTTCGCCATCCTGGCTTCGCTTGCTTCCGGAGCCCGCTCGTGGGCACGGGCATCCCCGCCCTCGTAAACAATGGGTGCTGCAGGAAGCCGGGAACGGAAGTGAGCGGACCCGCTGGACGTTTGGTGCCGCGTCCGCGTCCTCCCGCATCACTGCCACCCGGCGGCAGGATGCCGCCAATGAGCACCAGCAGAACGTCACAAACCTTGGCTTTGTGGCGTTCTGCCCCAAGGAAAGTCGGGCACGATGCCCGAGCTTTCCGTGAAGCGAGCTCTTTCCGTGAAACGAGCAAACCCGGCCGCCCCTGCGATCCGCCTGTTCGGCAGGGGTGACCGGGCCTTGCAGAAACGGCAGTGGGCCGCGTCTCAGATCGCGTCGCTGGCGGTCTCGCCAGTGCGAATCCGAACAACTTCGCTGAGGTCGCTGACAAAAATCTTGCCGTCGCCGACCTGACCGGTCCGGGCCACCGTCATGATCTTGTTGATCACGGTCTGGGCCTCACTGTCATCAACCACCACCTCAAGCTTGACCTTGGGAAGAAAGTCAACCGAGTACTCGGCGCCGCGGTAGGTCTCGGTATGGCCCCGCTGCCGGCCAAAGCCGCGAACCTCGGTGACGGTCATGCCTTTGACGCCAATCTCGTTGAGGGCGTCCTTCACTTCTTCGAGCTTGAAGTGTCGCAGGATGGCTTCAATCTTTTTCATCGTTCTGTCCTTCTCACATCAGGGAAACAGCCAGTCAAATCGCGTTGCCGGTACCGCCGCCTGCAGATCGCGGAGCCGGATACCTAACCGGCTCTACCAACAGAGAGGTGCATCCTGCGTGCCAAATCATGAAAAATCGCTCCCTGCCTGTTTTTGCCTGATTTTCGCTCGTACTCCCTTTGCCCCTGTGTCGCGCGAATGTGACATTGCGAATTGGGGCATGCTCTCCGAAAGAGCCTGAACTGCCGTCATCCTGCAATTCACGCCGCTGAGGCGCATTCTCGCCAGCGCACCACGCTTGCCCTAAGGCTCTGTCCGAAAACTCAGTACCTGGATTCGAGCGGCTCATTTGGCCTCTGGCTACGTCCGGCTCCATCGCCAGATCTGCGAATCTGGCTGCTTCGCCGTCCTTGCCAGAGGCCAAAGCAGTTCGCTCTCGGGCGAACGGTAGCCTTTTCAGACAGAACCTAGTCAGCCGCTGCCGGCTGCCTTTCCTCCCGTTGCTTGCGAAAACTCGCAGCGTCGAGGTCGTGTGATTTCAGCAGGCGGTAAAGTGTTCCCCGCGGCAGTTTGGCCTCCTTTGCTGCTGCCGAGACATCGCCGGCATGCCGCTCAAGGAGGGCGGTGAGGTACTGCCGTTCAAACTGAGCCACGTAAGCCCCGCGTTCAGCAAAAAACCCGGCGGCTCTGCCAGCCGTTCCGTTGCGGCTCACTGCCAGGGCCGGCTCCTGTCGCCCCGAGGCCGCGATGATCTCATCGGGGAGATCATCGACCCCTGCCACATCTCGAGTGGCCAATGCCGACGCCCGGCGAATCACATTTTGCAACTCGCGAACATTCCCCGGCCACTGGTAATGCCGCAGCACCTGATAGGCATCGGTCGACAGCCGGGCCGCCTCACGGCCCATCTCCCGACCGGCCCGGAGGGCAAAAAACTCGGCCAACAAACCGATGTCATCGCCCCGCTGACGCAGCGGGGGCAGACCGATGCGGACAACATTGATCCGATAAAAAAGATCGCGGCGAAATGCCCCCTGCTCGACCATTACATCGATGTCGCGGGAGGTGGCCGCGACAACCCGGACGTCGACCGGCGTCTCCTTGCGGGCACCTACGCGACGAACGCGGCGTTCCTGCAGCACCCGCAGCAGCTTGGCCTGCAGGGCTGGCGGCAGTTCGGCCACCTCATCCAGGAACAGCGTGCCGCCGTCGGCCACTTCAACCAGCCCGATGCGGCGAGCATCGGCCCCGGTGAAGGCGCCCCGCTCGTGGCCGAAGAGTTCACTTTCCAGCAGTCCGTCGGGAATCGCGCCACAATCGATCGGTACGAACGGACTGTCGGCCCGGCGGCTACGGCGATGAATAGCCCGGGCTACCAGTTCCTTCCCGGTGCCGGTCTCGCCGGTAATGAGCACATCGACCGAACTTGCAGCCACCCGCTCGATCAGGCTGTAGACCTGCCGCATGGGCGGGCTTTCGCCCAGAAAATCCTCAAATGTGTAGGGCCGCTCGACAGCCCGCCGCAGGGCCTGTTCGGCTGACCGGCGGCGGGCGTCGGTCAGGGCCTCGACAAGCGAATCCTCAAGGTCGCGGTCGGCGTTGGCCAGCGGCAGATAATCGGCCGCCCCGCGGCGCAGGCAGGCTCGGGCCGCAGCGGCATCTGAACCTGCATCGACCACGACCACCGGGAGGTCGGGGTCAGCCTGCAACATCGCGTCGAGCAGACCGACTGCTGGGGCCCCATCCCGCGCTGTCAGCACCGCAATATCGAAACTGTCGCTTGCGAGCAGCGAGACGCCAGCCTCGGCCGTCACGGCATGCTGCACCTCAAGCGGCTGCAGGCGGGCGACCAGCCGGCCGTAGGCCAGACCGCTGGGGCCGGCGGGATCAATAATCACGATCCGGGGCTGTCGCATGGCGGCCTGTCGGTGGGAGGAGCGGACGCTCGCAGTTCGCCACTGCCGCCTGACCTGCGTAGCGTCCTCCAGTATTGCCCCGGCACCGGCTCGCTTCAACCGGCGACCACCCGGAGTCGATTCCGGCCCCGGACCGGCTCTGGTAAGGTACGAATTCCACACGTTCAATCGTCTGCACGCCCGGTTCGACCCGGGAAAGGAGCCTCACCCATGCCGCTGGATCCCTACTCTCCCTGCCCCGGTGGAACCGGCAAAAAAATCAAGTTCTGCTGCCACGAGCTGCTCGGGGATCTCGAGCAGCTCGACCGGCTCGTTGAGGGTGAGCAGATTCAAGCAGCCCTTGAGCAGGTGGTGCGGCTCAGCGAAAAGCATCCTGGCAAGGCCTGCCTGCTGGCGACTCGCACGAAGCTGGAATTGGCCGCCAAAAAGTTCAACGACGCCGCCGTTACCAGCCGGGCCTTTCTCGAGGCCTATCCCGAGAATCCGCTGGCCCTCGGCCACGCGGCTGTCACCGCTGCCCTCAACGACAACATGCCAGAGGCAGCGAGTCTGTTCGATCGCGGCCGTGAGGCAGCAGGTGCCGACGTGCCCGATGACCTCACGCGGATCGCCATGACGCTCGTCCAGGTGGCCTCACAGGTGGGCCAGTTCGGCCTGGCAGAGTCGACCCTTGAATGGCTCAGCGAAAAGTCACTCGGTTCGGAAGAGGAACGCGGCCTCTTGGCCGAGACCTTCCTGTCGGCGGGGCCGCCACCGGTCCTCCGGATCAGGGTGCCGCTGGCAGGAACGCCGGAGGAATCCCCCTGGCGGTTCGAGTTCGACACTGCGCTGAAGCATGCCGCGGCCTGGAAGCTGTCAAAATCACTCAAAACCTTTAACAGCCTGAAGAGTGTGGGCGGTGACAGTTCTGCCGTCTTCACCAACATCGCCCTGCTCTGCGAGCAGCTTGCCCGGCCGCTGGAAGCAGCGGAGGCCTGGCTGAAGGTGGCCGACCTGCGGGCAACTGCGGGCGACCCCGCCGGCCCTGACGAAGCCGTCGAAGCGACCGGCCGGGCAGTGGCACTCGAGAGTCAGGCCAATCCTGAACGGTCGCCGGTGATCCGCTATCAGGTGCTGCGGGGCAAGCTCGATGGCGACCTTGACCTGCTGGAGGACGCTCTCCGCAAAAACGAACATTTTGAGGCCAGCCCGGTCGACCGTTCCCGCTGGGTCTCACGGGGAGCGGTGCCACCCCGATCAAGCTGGCGGGTCTATGGATCTGCCGACAGTGAGGATGCCGGCCAGCGGCTGCTCGCCTCGATTCTCATCCACGGCAAGCAGACCGACCGGGGCGCCGAGGTGACGCTGCAGGGCCTCGCACCCGATGTCACTGAGGCAAAGCCGCTGGTGGAGACACCGCTGCACTGCAGCCTGGAAGAGGCCGAGCAGCCACTCGGCCTGCCCACAGCGACGCCGATGAACTACCTCGCGGGTGCGCAGTTCAAGATGGTCCCGCCCCCGCCGCCAGCCGCACCGCCGGCGGCTGGTGAGGACGCACCGATCGACACCCTGCTGGCCGAGCAACAGGGTTACGTTGTCCGCCGGTTCGTCTCGCGGTGGCCCGAGACCCCCCTGCCTGAACTGCTCGGCAAAACGCCACGTGATGCCGTTGCCGCCGGGGGCGAGTCGCGACGTCGGGTCGAGGCGATCGTCAACGATGCCGAGGCGACCGAAATGATTCCGGCCGGCCGTGACATCTGGCCGGAGCTTCGCGACGCGATCGGACTGCCTGCCCCGCAGCCGATCGAGTCTGCCACGCCGCTGGGCGAATTGCCGCCGCAGCGGTGGCTGCGGCTGGATCTGGTCAAGGTCGACCTCGACCACCTCCGCGGCCTCCTGGTGGCGGCAGCCGACGTCGGCTACAGCCTCACTGCCGAACAGGTCGCCCAGGCACTGCTCGCCCATGACGGCATCACCGATGCCGATCGCTGGCAGGCCTACGGGGTGCTGGAGGCCCGGGCTCGGACGACGACAAAGCGACTCGAAATCCTCACGCAGATCCGTGGGCTGGCCAAGGCGATGCGGGCTGACGAGGGCATGCTCGACGTGGCCGAACTGCGGATCCAGCTGCAGCGGGGTGACCAGCAGGCCTTCATGCGGGTGATGGAACGAATCCGCCGGCTGCACGGCCAGAACCCGCGAGTGGCCAACGGTGTGGCTCAGGTACTGATGGAGGCCGGTATCGATGTCAATGCTCTGGCAGCTGCGGGGGCTGGTGGCCCGCCGCCTGCAGCGGGCGGGATGCCGGCCGGACCGGGAGTGACGGCAACTTCCCCGGCAAACCAGCCCGGCAAACTCTGGACCCCGGGCAGTGAGCCAGCTGGCGGGGGTGCTGAAAAACCGGCTATCTGGACACCGTGAACACCCGCTCTGAGCCGCCGAGCTTCTCACCGCACGATGCCTCGCTCATGCGGCGGGCCCTTGCGCTGGCCCGTCGGGGCGAGGGGCTGGTTGAGCCCAACCCGATGGTGGGCGCGGTAGTTGCAGACCGGTCGGGCACGATCGTCGGTGAGGGCTGGCACGAGCAGTTCGGTGGTCCACATGCCGAGGTCCGGGCGGTCGCCGCGGCAGCGGCTGCTGCCGGCAACGCGACGCTTTACGTCACGCTGGAGCCCTGCTGCCACCATGGCAAGACACCCCCCTGCACCGAGGCCATCCTGGCGGCCGGGATCAGCCGGGTGGTGGTGGCTGCAGGTGATCCCAATCCGGCCGTGGCCGGGGGCGGCATTGCGGCCCTGCGGCAGGCGGGTGTGCAGGTCGATTGCGGCCTGCTCGAGACCGACGCAGTCAGGCTGACAGCCCCCTTCCGCAAGCTGATCACCACCGGCACACCCTGGGTGATTGCCAAGTGGGCGATGACCCTCGACGGTTGCCTGGCCCTGCCGCCCGCAGTACCAGAGCAGGCTGGCCCTGGCACAGCGACCGGCCACCGCTGGATTTCATCCTCCGCCTCCCGGCAGCTGGTGCATGATCTCCGCCGCCGGATCGATGCCATCCTGATTGGGGTTGGCACGGCGGTGGCCGACGATCCGCTGCTGACCGCCCGGCCACCCGGCTCGCGGCCGTTGCTGCGGCTGGTGCTGGACCGCACCGCCCGGCTGCCGCTGGCATCACGGCTGGTACGAACCGCCTCGACGGAGCCGCTGCTGGTCGCGGTCGGGCCGCAAGCACCACCGGAGCGGATGGCCGGCCTCGAGCAGGCGGGCTGCGAAGTCTGGCAAAGCCCGACGGCTGAAGCCAGCGAGATGCTCACCCAACTGCTGGCCGAACTCGGCCGGCGGCAGTTGACCAACCTCCTGATCGAGGGCGGGGCGGCGGTGCTCGAGACCTGCTTCGCCGCCGGGGTGATCGATGAGGCTTGGGCCTTTATCTCCCCCCGGCTCGCCGGGAACGAGCCCCAGTCGTTGCCCCGGCTGCCACGCAGCCTGCCGGAGCTGACACTTGAGACCGTCAGTCAGGTCGGGAATGACATCCTGCTCCGCGGCAGGCCGCGGTCGAGTGGTCTGCTCACCACTTCTCGAACGGCTGCTGCGGATCCGGATTGACCGCCGGCATGATCGCCGCGGTATCGGTACGGAACTGATCGAGCAGGGCCTGGAGCTCCCCCAGCTTCTCTGGCTGACTGCCAGCCAGATTGGACTGTTCACCCGGGTCGTCAGCGAGGTTGAAGAGTTCAGGTTCTTTGCCCCAGTACCACTCGATCAGCTTCCAGTCTTCCTGCCGCACCGCCGCGCCGGGAATACCACCCTGGTTGCCCCAGTGTGGATAATGCCAGAAGAGCGGCCGATCGCCGCTTTCGGAGGCCGCATCTTTCAGTGCCGCCAGCAACGAGACACCGTCACAGTGCTGATCGGGCAGCAACGGCAGGCCGGCCGCTTCAAGGATGGTGGGGAAGTAGTCGGTGGACGTGACCGGCCAGCCCGATGCGCTCCCCGGCTTGGTCACTCCCGGCAGCCGCACAATCACCGGCTCGCGAATACCCCCTTCGTAGAGCCAGCCCTTGCCAGCCCGAAAGGGCAGGTTTGAGGTCGGCGATCCCTCAGAGGTTGAGAGTCCACCGTTGTCCGACGTGAAGACCACGAGCGTACGGTCGGCCACACCCTGCTGCTCGAGGGCGTCCAGCACTTTGCCGACAGCGGCATCCATCGCCTCGACCATGCCGGCGTAGACCGCGTGGGCCTGCACCGTCCGGTTCTGCCGGGGTGGCTCGGGGGCGAACGTGTCCTGCAAACCGCGGTCCCGCTTCCGTTGCTGATACTTGGTCACCAGGTCGTCCGGGGCCATTAACGGTGTGTGCACCGAGTAGAAGGAAAGATAGGCGAGAAATGGCCCGTCCTTGTGCTGCTCAATGAACCGGGCGGTCTCTGTGGCCAGCCGGTCGGGCAGGTGCTCTCCCGGTGGACCGTCCGGCAGCCGGGGGTTGCCGTAAGGCGAAAAATACTTCTTGCCACCGTAGGGGCCGCCCCGATCGACACCCCCTTTATTCACATCGAAGCCGTGATCCTCAGGCCACGAGCCTTTCCTGCCAAGGTGCCACTTGCCGGCAAAGAAGGTGGCATAGCCGTTGGCTTTCAGGGCCTCAGCCAGCGTGGTATGGGCCTCAGCAAGCTGGCCGAGATACGGGGCCGGCCAGAGCGGACGGTTCTTTTGCCGGCCGAACGAGCCGTCCGTGGCCGGGTCGTACGCCGCCGGTAACGCCTGACCGAAGAACTGGTTTGGCCCACCGAAAAAGTCGGTGTTCCGCGTCCGGGCCGGCCACTGCCCGGTGAGCACGGCTGAGCGGGTCGGGGAGCAGACCGGGCAGGCCGCATAGCCATTGGTGAATCGCATGCCGGAGTCGGCCAGCCGCTGCAGGTTCGGCGTGTCGTAAAAGCAGTCGGGATTGAACGGCGTTGTATCTTCCGCCCCAAGGTCATCGGCAATGATGAACACGACATTCAGCGGAGCGGCGGTCGCGGCAAGCGACCAACCAAAAAGCACCGCAGCAAAACAGGGACGAACCATCAGCAAACACCTTTAACTTGGACTCGCAGGCAGGGAACCAACCGAAATTAGTCGAAAACAACCCAGCTCACTCGTCAACCGTGTGGCGGCAGAGGAAGCCGGCAGCGGAAGCGCCCGGATCAGCAGCACGCTGGACTGAACTGCAAAGAAAGGTCCATCGGGGAGTTTTGTGGGTCGCAGGTCTTTTCCGATGCGTCGGGGCGGTTCCCATGCCATTTCGCCGGACGTTCGCTCCGGTCATCCTGACCTTCACTCACTCGACGGAAACCCCACTTCGCCATCCCGGCTCCGTTCAGTTTCCGACGCCGCTCAATTGGCATGGGCAACACCCCTTACCCATTAAGTTCGCCAAAGAACCCAAAGAAATCGCACCCGTTCGGGGGCGGCCTCACACGACCTCAGGAAGTCCGAATCGCGAGTTTTGATGGTGCGGCTTCGGGTCTCCCAGCAAAAAGTCCCCATGCTTCGAAGCCCGAAGCGCACGCTGAGGGAAATCGCGTGTGTGATTCCCGAAACGCATTCCCTCGGCTCGCGGCTCCGGCTTTCTGGAGTTTGGTTCCGCTAAGCGCAAAACCAAAACCTATGCCTCTAGCTTCCGGGGATCTTCAGCATCCCAGCAGCGAACCGCTTGTCCCTGCCGAACACAACTGGCACGGGGACCGAACTCTTTCCATGAAGACCGCTTCCCTAGCTGTCTGTGGAAAAAGCCTTCCATGGCCTTTTTCCACGAATGCGAACCCCAAAAAAGCCGAGGTTTTCGGGGTTCGCTGCCGCCGCATCCAGCGGCGGATCACTTTATCCACGGGCTGCTAGCGATCGGAATAGACGTGCGTCATCTCTTCTGCGGTCAGCGGTGTCTTCTGGTCATCACTCTTCAGCATGAACTGCACCCGTTGGTTGCCTGGACGTCGGCCCCGCACGCGAATCCGGAAGACCGCCTCGTCCGCCGGCGCGAGTGTGGCCAGCGGGTCGAACGAAACCAAGAGGTTCTCGACGCCGAACGGCACCGGCCCCTTGGCATCGATCGGCTCGAGATCACCCAGCAGATTCGCTGCTAGCTCCACGTTGGTCGCCGCCTTGGTGCCCTGGTTAGTCACCCGCACCACATATTCGGTCAGGCCACCAATTTCGATCGGGTCTTCACTGTCGACCACTTCAAACGAGAGGGCGGCCAGGCCCTCCACCTCGATCGTGTGCGTCAACTGGTCGGCAAGACCGGCCGGGTTCCGGACCGCTGCCACGATTGCCTGGGGCCCGAGCGTGGTCGGCATCACCACCAATTCGACGGTGCCATCCTCGCCCGCCGGCAGCTCCTCCAGGCTCCAGAGCACGCGATGCGTCCGCTCGTCGTAATAGCCGGCGTTGTTCGCCCGGACAAACTTCATCCCGGTCGGCAGCTGAGCCGCCAACTCCACCGCCAGGGCCGGGGCTGTGCCGGTGTTGGTCATCTTCAGTTTGCAGGTGGCCGGCCGCTGCAGGTAGCGACGGCTGGGAATGTCGGCCGCCAGCTCGAGCATCGGCGCGGTGATTTCAGCGCGGAGTCGCTGGGCCACGTCGATGCCGCCATCAGCGCGGGCCGCCAGACGAATTTCATGGACACCCGGGGTCACCGTTGTCAGCACCAGCGTGATCGACCGGGACGTGCCCGGCTCGAGCCGCCCCACGTCGAACTCCACCTCACGGCCAGCCGGGTGCGAAACCGCCTCGGGCAGCTGCCCCTCGACTACGACACCGGTCGCGGTGCCGGTCCCCGGATTGGAGAGCGTCAGCTCGAGTGTCATCGCCTCACCGATCAGCGTCTTCTGCGGTGGTTCGGCGGTGATCTCAAGCGCTGGCTTGGTCACCCGTGAGCGAACTGTGGCAGCGGCCCGGAAGCTGACACTGGCAACGCTGCCAATCTCCCCTTCCAGCCGGGGCATCAGTTCCATCGCCACCCGGGCTTCCTGCCCCGGCTTGAGCTCACCGATGCTCCAGAGCAGGTCGCCAGTCGGATCCCCTTGCCCTGCCGGGCTGGCCGGCGGCATGGTGGCAATCAGGCTGGTGCCATAGGGAATTGAATCTCGGAGCACGGTGTCGTACGCCGTTGCCGCCCCGACGTTACGAATGGTCACCTCGAACCGGGCCGGCTTGCCGACCTGCAGATCACGCGGGCCACTTTTTTCGATCGTCAGCTGCGGCGTCTGGAGGCCTTCGAGTTGCGGCACGCCGGGCCGGCCCTGACCGGTCGCACCTGTGGCTGCCAAGGGGGAACCGCTCGGTGGCCGCTGGCCGGTCGCGGGCGGTGGGGAGACCATGGTCTTTTCGGTCAGCGGCGGTGCCGCGGCGAAGGGAACCGCACCTGCCGTGGGCTGCAAGGCAGCTTTAGGTGGCGTGGTAGCGGGCCTGGCAGCCGCCGCCTGCGACCGCGGGCGGGCAAAGGGATTTACCTGGGCCGCAAGGGGGGCAGCGGCAGCATCTGACGCCAGCGGCTGAGGGGGTAAGGCCGGCGGCGGAACCGACGCTGCTGGCCTGGCTCCCGGCGCGGGACCAGACTTCGCTGGCACAGTCTCAACGGCCGACTTCGACACTGCTGCGGCCGCCAAGGCGGGCGGGGGGACCAGGGACGTGCCGGGGGACGTTGGCTCGACCGGCGTGGCTGCAGCCCGTCCAGTGAGTGGCGCTGCCGCGACCGGCTTGGGCTGCTCGGGCTTCGGTTCTCGGGGTTGTGGCCCGTCAATTTTCGTCGGGTCTGGCAACGGCTTTGCGGCCAGGGAATCGGCCGGCATTTCCACTGCCGGCGCTGGCTTGATCGGCGCTGTGTCGGCTGCCTGTGGAACAATCGGCTCGGCGGTGACCGACTTGACGGCGGCTGGCCTGGTCGTGGCCTCGACAGTCTTGTCCTGCTCGGACAGGGGCTTATCCGCCGCCGGCTTCAGCTCAGTCTCTGCTGCCAGGTCCAGTGCCTTTTTTGCCGCCTTGGGCTCGGTCTTCTTGGGCTCGGTCTTCTTGGGCTCGGTCTTCTTGGGCTCGGTCTTCTTGGGCTCGGTCTTCTTGGGCTCGGTCTTCTTGGGCTCGGTCTCCTTGGGCTCGGTCTCCGTGGGCTCGGTCTCCTTGGGCTCGGTCTTCTTGGGCTCGGTCTTCTTGGGCTCGGTCTTCTTGGGCTCGGTCTTCTTGGGCTCGGTCTTCTCGCCGTCAACCGACTTTCCCCTGGTCGGCTCGGGCTCCACCGGCTGAAGAAAAGCCGGCTTTGCCGGTGACTTTGGCTGCTCCGACGCGGCAGCCGGAACCGCTGGGACGGCGTTGGGCAGCTCCTTCGCCTGCTGTTCGGGCCCGGCATCCGGTGGTGAAATCTGGCGGGCAGAGAATCGCGACAGCCGCCCCGGCGGTGTTTTGCCGTCGGCCGCGGGCGGTTCAACCGTGGGCTCGTCCTGCTTCTCGGCACCGGTGGCAGGCTCCAACGGTGCCTCGAACGAGGCCGGTCGCGTCGGGAATCTGGCGGGACTGGCTGGGAGTGGGCGACCCATTTCAGGATCAACAAATTGGTTCGGTTCGGCGTAGCGATCGACTTGAGCGGCTGCGGGGGGCTCTGGTGGGCCGCGGAAGCCACCAGCAGGCAGGGCCGCAGCCGAAGGGGGTACAGGGAGGGCCGATTGGGTCACCGGCAGGGTCCGGCCAATCCCCGAAATCCAGACGATAGTGAAGCCGACGCAGCCGCAGAGCACGGCTCCGACGATCACTGGAGTTGCCGACCGCCCCCCGGGGGGAACGACGAGGTCCTGCCGTGATATCCGCTCCTGCATCTGTCAATCCTCCGTCAGTTGCATAACCGGCCGCGGAAAACGCCCTCCATGGCCCTGCCCGCGACGGCGAGCGACAACGAGACCACTTGGGCAGCGGCCGAAAACGCCGAGGGTTTTCGGGGTTGGCAATCGCCGCATCGTGCGGCGGAAGACTTCTCCACCATTCACGCGCCGGAGAGGGGAGTACCAAAGATGGCGGACTGGGGAAAGGCGACATTCGCCGCCGGTGGTCCATCATCCATCATCGGATCAGCCAGCGCATTCTTCGCCGAGTCCGGCTGCCGCAAGCACTTGATGCAGGTGGAAATGAAACTTGCCCAGCTTGCCACCGTAGTTGCCGGCCGAGATTGCCGGGATGTCAGCCGCCACAACCGCCTGAATGGCTGCAGCCATGGCCCGGCTGATCACCGCCTCATCGGTGCCATCGATCACGATTTCGAGGCTGGCGGCCACCCCGGCTACCAGTTCTGACTCGACCCGACCGACCAGACCGGGACAGAAGGCGTCGTTGGTCGAGGCCCGCAGCGCCGCGTACCGGGAACCCACTTTGCTGCCGGAGCGGACAACGCCACCGGGAAACGGGGTGATCGTGCCCTCCACGGCAGCGATTGCCGCAACCGCCCGGCGGGCGGCGGCGAGCGCCGCGGGAAGCGTATTGCCCTGCAAAATCAGATTGCCACCGCCAATTCCCTTGGCAATCCCGCAGGTTTCCTCAATCAGAAACTCACCGTCCATCACAGGGATCCGCCAGAACCGCCGCCCAGCAAAGACCTTCGTTTTTTCAAAGCCGTCGCCAAAGAACCGGATCTGCTTGCCCAGCGGAGCCCGTTCGTCACCATCGGGAAGGCCATCAAAGACGGCCGTCGTTGGACAGGTCAGCAGGCACTGGCCCACCCGGTTGGCCACCGCTTTGGCGAGCGATTCGGCGGCAAACCCGAACGCCAGAATCGATACCCCCGGCCGGCCGTCAGGGCTCTCTTCCGGGGCTAGCTGACGCTCGACACCAATCTCAGCGTCACAGCCGATGACGCTGGTACCGTAACCACAGACCGCAGCTGTCGCCGCCGCCACCCAGTGGGCGTCATGGGCGGTCACCTGCAGCCGGGCGAAGCGGAGCCGGAAGGCCTCGGCAAAGGTGTCGGCAATCACGGTTGGGCCAAGTTGCATCGCTGGTCCGATCGGGGTGTCACGGCGGGGGGATAAAAGCGGGCTTTCCCAGTTCTCATAGCAGTCGACTTTCGCATAGTCTAAAGGAGCTGCGGTGTTCGGTCGCCGGCTCCCACACACCCAAATCTCCTTTCCGAGGACTTTCACAGATGATTCAGCAGATCGGATCCCTTCAGCGTTTCAGCGACCATTCAACCAGCTCCCCCAGGCGGCGGTTTCAGCCCGGCCGCTGGCTGGTGCTGCCCGTGACTCTGGTGGGCATGCTGCTGCCGACGGTGGCAACCGCTGCTGAACCGGGCTTGGCGATCGTACCGGCTGACGCCGCTTTCCTCTCCAGCACCCTGCGGGGCCGCGAACAGTACGACCGGTTCGTCGGCAGCAACGCCTTCGCCGCCCTCCGTGACCTACCGGCGGTCAAGAAGGCCTTTGACGAACTGGCCAAGCAGCAGGCTCAGCCGGGCAATCCACTGACCATCGCGGCGATGTTCCTGCAGATGCCCGAGAACCAGCAGGCCCTCGCCCTGCTGCAGGACATGATCGCCACCGATACCTTCGTCTACGGCACCCCCTCATGGGTCAAGCTGGCCGGCCTGTTCAAAAAAGTGCAGCAGGCGCAACAGGCCGGGAACATCGCCGCGCTGAGCAAGGGGACGGGAATTGAATTCGATTCCCAGGAGACGACCCTCCGGCTGATCGTGAAGGCCCTCGCCGAAAACGCGGCCGACATCGTCATCCCCGACTTGGTCTGGGGCTTTCAGACCACGCAGCAGGAGGCGGCCGAGACGCAACTGAAACGGCTCGAACTGACCCTCAAGATGTTCACCCAGGCCCAGCCTCTGCTGGCCAACGCCGTCAAACGACAGACGATCGGGCAGGGCGATTTCGTCACCCTGACGATCCGGCCCGACCCGAATCTGGTCCGCCTGGCGATCGCCGACGCGGTGGAAGATCTGGATGCCCAGGAAGAGGTCGACGCGATCCTGGCCCGGCTTGGTGAGCTTGAATTCGTAATCGCCCTCGGCCTGCTGGGAGACCATGTGATTCTCTCGCTTGGTGGCGGCACCGACCATCTTGAGAAACTGGGCAGTGACAGCAGCCTGCTGGCAACCGAACCTTTCGCGGTGGTCAGAGCAGCCGAGGGCAAGCCGCTGACCGGCATTTCGTACCTCAGTAAGCCGCTGGCTGCGGCGGCCATGCAGTCGGCCGATGACTTCAAGCAGGCTGAGGGCCTGATTACCGCCCTGGCAAATTCGGGCAAGTTGCCGGCCGAGGCCGAGGCTGAGGCGAAGGAGCTACTGCAGAAACTGGTGGCCGGTTACGCCAGCCGGCTACCGCTGCCCGGCCCCTGGCTTGCCTCCTCACAGCTGACCGACACCGGTTACGCCGGAGAGGTCTGGAACTGGGCCCAGAATCTTCCCTGGAACGGCAGCCAGCAGCTCGACCTGCTGGAGTTCGCGGGTGGCAGCCCATTTGCGGCCCTTGCCTTCCGCACCGAGACAGACCCGGAAGCGTTCGAGGCCTTGGTCGCCTGGCTCGCCTCAGCCCGGGACTTTGCGGTGAAATACTTTGCCGCCGCGGCGGACGAGGATGCGCAGGAAGGCTTTGAAGCCTTCGAAAAACACATCCTGCCGCTGAGTGGCGAGTTGGTCGACACCATCCGCGGCAAGTTTCTGCCGGCGCTCAAGAGCGGCCAGTTCGGCCTCGTGCTCGATGCCGACTCGACCACGACCAAGCTCCAGCAGGCCTTGCCGACGTCGGCCGATCCGCTGCCGATTGTCGAACCGGCCATCCTGCTGGCAATCGACGACGAAGCAAAGTTCCGCGCGGGGCTCAGCGACCTGTTCGCCCTTAGCGACAAGCTGCTAGCCGCCATCCGGGAGATCGACGACAACGCCGTGCCGAGCGAATACAAGATTCCCGATCCGACCCAGACGGAGGTCGACGGCGGCAAGCTCTGGACGTTCGCCCTGCCTGGAGCCGGCCTCGACGAGCAGGTGCAACTGAGCATCGGCATCGGTGAAAAGGTGGCGGTCTTTTCGCTGGTGCCAGCGCAGGCCAAGCGGCTGCTGGTGGCCAAGCCGCTGAAAACGGCTGGCAGCCTCGGAGCATTTGATGCAAACCTGGCCGGGGCAGCTGCCCTCGACTGGGTCGGGCTGATCGATGCGATCGAGCCCTGGGCGGTCTACCTCGCCCGCTGCGGCGTGGTGCAGCAGGCGGAGGGTCGGCTCGATCCCGACGCCACCATCGGCGCCGAGGCCGAAACCGAAGAGGCGACCGAGGCGCTGGCCCAGGTGTCCACCATCCTCAAGGTGGCCCGCTGCCTGAAGGCGGCAGCCGCCGAAACCAGCGTCGAGGGCCAGGCAACCGTCACCCGCTGGCGGAATCGGATCGAGGACCTGCCGGCCGACTGACCCCGATCCCGGGGCTGGCCGTCGCAGCGTCATGGTGTGGGCTGAGCCGCGGTCCCGGGGAAACAGAAAGTCCGGCCCCCGGCGCCAGCCGGGGGCCGCAGTGGTGCAGCGTGTCACCCGCCGGCGTTACACCAGCGTCTCCAGCAGCAGCCGCATCTTGCGGAGTTCGCCAACCTGATCGATACCCTCCAGCGGCGGCACGTGGGCGCAGAGACCACGCTTGTAGCCAACCCGGCTGAGCTGGGCGACGATGCGGCCGTATTCGACATTGCCCTGCCCCACCCGCACCTGGAAGGCTTCAGGCTTGGTGTCGCGCAGGTGAACATGGCAGACATACTGGAGAATCGAGTCCCAGGATGCCGGCTTCTTCCGGCCGAAGATCGAATGACTGGGGTCGAGCGTCACTCCCAGCCCCGGCACGTTACGGCAGAGCGAGGCTGTCGTTTCGGCATCCTGCGTCATCCGTTCGGCCTCGGTCTTGACGCCGACAAGCATGCCATAGGAGGCAGCAATCGCCACGAACTTCCGGAGCCGCTCAATCTCACCGTTGAAGGGTGTCCCGAGTTCAGAAGACTCAACCACCAGCGTCACAATTCCCAGTGACTTCGCGAGGCGACAACAGGCATCGAATTTTTCATAGACCGTGTCGTCGGTGGGAGCCGCAAAGGAGAGCGCCACGGGCTTGAGTCGCTGAAGATCGCTACAGGCCGCCACGGCGGCCGTGGGATCGGCGAGCACAGCGTCGGGCTGAAGATGACTGCCCCCCTCATGAATATCGATTTCGACGGCGGTGTATTCCAGTTCGGCAAGCCGCTCCATCGCCTGATCGAGGGGCAAGTCGGGAAAACATTCGGTGCTGACGCAGACAAACACAGTGGCTGGCTCCTGGTGACCCGGCGGCCTGGTATGCGGCCACCGCTGCTGGCAAGGTAGCGACCCCGCCAGAAAACTGGCAACGCCGAACTCACCGCCCCGGTTGCCCGATCTCGTAGAATGAGGCTGCTTGTGGTCGGCCCGTCCGACTTCGCAGACAATCGCACCCATTTCGCTCACCCCCCGGAGCCCGTCCATGGCATTCGAACCCGGCCAGCCTCCCACCCGCGTCATTCTCGAGCAGTCCGGCGGCTGGAACCGATGGGGAGGCCGCCTTGCCTGGGTCGTCGCCGGTATTTCGCTCCTGGTGGCGGTCGTTTCGGCCGGGGCCAACGCCCAGTATTTTCAGACCAACCCCAAGGTGATCGAGCAGTTTCATTCGCTGGCCCGAAACGCTGCCGACAAGGTGGCGATCGTTGAGATTCGCGGCGCCATCATGGGGGGTGACGGCTTTGCCCGGCATCAAATCGACCAGGTTGAAGCTGACGAATCGGTGCGGGCCATCGTGCTGCGGATCGATTCGCCGGGTGGCACGGTCAGCGGGAGTGATGAACTCCACTACCGCATTACGCAGCTGGCCCGAACCCGGAACCTTCCGGTCGTCGTCAGCATGGGCGGAATCGCTGCCAGCGGCGGCTACTACATCGCCATGGCCAGCGGGGGCCGCGAGGAGACGATCTTTGCCGAGCCTTCGACCATCACCGGTTCGATCGGGGTGATCATCCCGCACTTCGATCTCTCGCAGTTCCTCAAGCGATTCGAGATCACCGACGACTCGATCACCAGTGGTCCACTCAAGGAGATGCTGAGCCTGACCAGGGACCGCTCGCCGGAGATTGCGGAGCGGGAGCGGAAGGTACTGCAGGGACTCGTGGACGAGATGTTCACCCGATTCAAGACAATCGTGCAGGAGGGGCGGCCTGAACTCGACGCTGAGACGTTGGCCGCGGTCACGACCGGTCAGGTCTTCACTGCCGAACAGGCGGTCGACTTCGGCCTGATCGACCGGATCGGCTTTCTCGAGGATGCGGTCAGCCGGGCGGTCGAACTGGCCGGCCTGTCGGCCGAGACAGCCCGGGCGGTCCGCTACAAGCAGCCGCGGGGCCTGCTCGACGAGGTGCTCGGCGGTGCCGGCCAGGCAGGTGCCACGGCGTCACTGCGAACCCTGGCCGAATGGACCACGCCCCGGGCATGGTACCTCTGCACCTGGTGGCCAGCAGTCGTCGCCAGCAGATAGCCGGCCGGGGGCACCCTCGAGTCTCGTCAAACGTGCGGCACAGGAAGCCAGGAGCCGAAGCGACTGGACACGCAGCGTGGTTGATCACGAGCACGCTCAAGCAGCCAGCCTACCTCGCCTCGAGCGTCAGCTTGCCCAGTGCCGCAAGCTCCGCCTGATCGGCAGGGGCCAGCCGCCTGCCCGTTGCCGCAGCCAAGGCCTCGCGGCACCAGCAGCCGGCGGCCAGCACTGCCTGGTCGTCGGCCTGGCGATCGGCCTGATGGACAACTGCCAGGCAGGAGATGAGCTGCTGCAGCCGGGTGGAAAGGTCGGCCACCACCAGCTGCCGGTCGGCCAGCCCACGGCCATACCGCCTTAGGCAACGGTCAGCCTCAAGGCTCCAGGCAGCCAGGCCCCGGCGGGCCTGGTGGGCCCAGTCACGCAGCTCGCCAGCAAGCAGCCGACGATCGTCGCCATCACCGTCCCGTCCCCAGCGGCGGCCCAGCTGCCAGCCGAGCCAGCCGGCCAGCCGCCGCCATCCAGTGACAGCGGCCAGCGGATGCCGTTTGGCCACCCCCTTGAACAGCGCCAGGCCCAGCAGATCGCTTTCACCTTCGTAAACGCCGGCGGCAAAATGATCGTGGAACGAATCACCCAGCGGATGCCCGACCAAGAAGGCCCGGCCACCATGAATCCCAAGGGCCTCGATCGCCGCCGTCCGGAGGCAGCGACTGGCCACCACCTTGGCCAGAATTGCCTCGCATTCCCCGGTCTCGCCGGCCTCGATTGTCGCCGCGGCCCAACCCGCCAGCGCCTCGCAGGCCAGCCGGGCCGCCGCCATCCGGCCGATGCGACCCTGCACCAGTTCCCGCCGGGCAATCGGCTCGCCCCAGGTCTGCCGCTGCCAGGCGAAGTCGACCGCGCGGTTGATGAGCAGGCCGATCGTGCCGGCTGCCTGAGCCGCGAGGCTCACGCGGCCGCGGTTGAGCCCGTGCCAGACAATCGCCATGCCGTCGCGGTCCCGGCCAGAGTCCGACTGACCGGCAACCAAGATGTCATCCGGCGCGACCGGCAGCCGCCGAAATTCGACCGCGTTGTTGTGGGCATGCTTCAGCGGATGGAGGGCGTAGCCCCGCAGAGAAAATTCAGCCGTATCCGCCGGCGGCAGTTCAACCAGCACGATGGTCGGCCGGCCGTCGAGCCGGGCCAGGAGCTTCACCACGCGGCCGTAGGTTGCCCCGGTGATGAACATCTTGGTGCCTGAGAGCAGCAGCCGGTCGCCATCGCGTTCAAGCTGGCAGGCAACCCGGCTCAGGTCGCAGCCGGCGTCGGGCTCGGTGGCTGCGAAGACCGACAGTGGCGTTCCTGCCGCCAGCCGGGGCAGCCAGCGTTGCTGCTGCTGCGGACTGCCAAAGTCGGCCACGGCGGCGACGGCACCGATCGTCGAGTGCACCGAGAGCAGGCCGGCAACGGTGGGGCAGCAGCCGGCCAGCCGGGTCACCACGCGTGTAAAGTCACCAAACTGGCAGCCACTGCCGCCAAATTGCTCCGGGACAAGCAGCCCCCAGAGACCGGCTTCAGCCAGCCTCGCTTCAGCCTGGCGGGTGAGCTTGCCCGTGGGCGGTGGCGGCGGGTCAGCCAGCGGAGCGGTCGGGCCGGATGGCAGGTCGACCGGCTCATACAGTGTCCCGGCAGCGGCGAGCTCCGCAAGCAGACGTTCGGCCTGTTCGACCACACCGGTCACAGCAGCGGGCGGCGGCACCGTCCCTGCCGCTGCCGCCTGAGCGAATCCCGACGATCTACCGCTGAACGCTCCCTGCCAAACGGCGGTTGCCACAGCCGCAGCAGTGATCGCATCGGTGGAACCCTGACCAGAATCCTGTAACTCGATCGCCCCGGTTCGCTGCGGCAACAGCCCCGCCTGAAGCTGGTCGAGCAGACTGGCAAAATGGTCGGCCACGGCCCGCCGCTTCACCTTGAACGATTCGGTCGCCTCGCCGTGCGCGGCATCGAAGGGATGGTCAACCAGCACGAACCGGCGAACCTGCCAGCCGCGGGGCAGCTGCTGCTGCCGGGCCGCCAGCCGACGGCTGAACCAGTCGAGCAGCCGCCGGTCGGCGAGCGCCTGCCGGCGGCTCCAGACCCGACTGCGAAACTGCCGCAGCAGCCGCCGCACCCTGGTCGGCTCGGGCACGATCAACGCCACCGGCCAGGGCTGGCCACTGCCGGTCACGCAGACCTGGGCCACCGCCGGCTCTTCGAGCAGCACTGCTTCAACCTCGGCAGCCGGCAGCTTGAGGCCGTTGGCGAGCGTCAGGACGTCATCGAGCCGGCCCCTGATCCGTAGCTGGCCATCGGCATCGAGACTGCCCAGATCGCCGGTCTCCAGCCAGTCGGAGGTGACGATCGGCCGTTCCCCGGCGGGATGTCCTGGATCGATCACGGCCACTGCCCGGCACGGGGTCTTGATCAGCAGCTGTCCGCGGGTGGCGGGCCGGTCATCGATTTTCAGGTCGATGCCGGCCAGTGGCCGCCCAACGGCGCCGGGCCGATAGTTCCGCGGATTGGAGACGGCGACCACCGGCCCAGCTTCGGCCAGACCGTAGCCCTCCACGAGCGGCACGCCCTCACGACGAAAAAGTGCCACGGTCCGTCGCCGCAGCGGCGCCCCGCCCGAAACGCAGGCCCGTATCCGACCGCCGAGGGCCGGGGCCAATTCGGCGATCCGGCCGGCCTCGACCGCCGCGGCCAACCGGTCAAAAAACGCCGGCACCCCGAGGATCACCGCCGGTGGCAACAGCCGACAGGCCTCGAGCAGCCGCTGGCGGTCGGTCACGACGCTGAGTGTGCCCCCCCGGACCAGGGCAGTGTAGAGGTCACCCACCCGGGCCAGGGCGTGACTCATCGGCAGCCAGGCCAGCCGGACATCATCCGGCTCGTCGAGAAACTCAGCCGCGGCGGCAATCGCGTTGCTGGCCAGTGCCCGCTGGCTGTGAACAAAGCCAGACGGCCGGCCGGTGGTGCCAGAGGAGATCAGGATCGTCGCCGGGGCATCAGGGTCACAGGAGGCTGACCGACGTTCGATGGCGGCGGCAAGCCCGGCCGTGTCGCTGGCCGCCATACCAGGGGTCGCCCAGTCCACCCGGACCTCATACCGAGGCCGTGACAATTCCCCCGGGGCCGGCAGCGGTCGCGCTCCTGACACAAGAACAGACCGCGGCCGAAACAGCTGCAGCTGCTCAGCCTGCTCAGCTGTCGCCGCATCGGCGTGGAGAGCCACCTGAACGAAGCCTCCGAGCAGGCAGGCGACATCGGCGATGATCCAATCGGCCCCATGGCCACCGACATGGACCAGCCGATCTCCCGGCTTCAGCCCCGCAGCCTCAAGTCGCTGGGCCGTTGCCAGCGACTGGGCCACCAGTTGACCCCAGGTCAGCCGCCGACTGGCAAGGGGATCGACGATTGCTGTCCGGTCACTGCTCTCCCGCACCCGCTGGGCGAGCAGGTCAACCAGCGTGGTGGCAGTACCCGAATCGACCGGCAGCGGTGACGTCTCGGTTGTGGTGGTTGCCATCGCTGGTCTGCTCTGCTTCGTTTGAATGTTGCCGCAGCCGGCCCAAGCTCAACCCACCGCTTCGAACACCACGGCAATCCCCTGGCCCAGGCCGATGCACATCGTGGCCAGCCCACGGGCAGCCTGCCGGTCCCGCATCGCCTGAATCAGCGTCGTGGCGATTCGGGCACCGCTGGCCCCCAGTGGGTGGCCGATCGCCAACGATCCGCCACGGACGTTGACCCGCTCGTGATCAAGCCCGAGGTCATCGAGACAGGCAAGCGTCTGGGCGGCGAAGGCCTCGTTGAGTTCAATCAGGTCGATGTCGGCCAGCGTCAGGCCCGCCCGGGCGAGCACCTTCCGGCTGGCCGGCACGGGGCCGATGCCCATCACAGCCGGCGGCACCCCGACCACCGCCGTGGCCAGCACCCGCACCAGCGGTAAAAGCCCCTGCCGCTGGGCCTCGGCCTCACTCATCACCACCAGGGCCGCGGCGCCGTCACTCAAGGGGGCGGACGTTGCAGCGGTCACGCTGCCAACCTCGGGCAGGAAGGCCGGCGGCAGGCCGGCCATCGCTTCAAGGCTGGTGTCATCACGAATCGACTGATCGCGTTCGGCAAGGGTCACGACGCCTTCGGGATCGAGCGCCTGGACCGGCACGACCTCGGCCCGAAAGGCCCCCGCCGCCGTGGCAGCCGCCGCCCGGCGATGGCTTTCGAGGGCGTATTCCTCCTGGCGTCGGCGGCTGATGCCACGACTGGCGGCCAAATGCTCGGCCGTCATTCCCATCGACAGCACCGCCCGGCTCGAGCCGGCCAAGGCCCGCGGGTGAATGTCGATGCTCGAGTCCATCGGCAGATGGCCCAGATGCTCAACGCCGGCGACCACCTGGACGTTCTCGCTCCCGGCAGCGATGGCATGACAGGCCTGGGCAAGCGTCTGCAGCGACGACCCACAGAGCCGGTTGACCGTCGTGGCCGCCACCTGCTGCGGCAAGCCGGCCAACAGCCCGATACTCCGGGCGGCGTTGCCCCCCAGTTCATCCCGCTGTTGGCTGGCGCCAACCAGCAGGTCTTCGATGGTGGCGGGATCGACGCCACTACGATCGACGGCCGCCGCCACCGCCGTTGCGGCCAGTTCATCACCACGGACGTGACGGAACAGTCCGCGTTGGCCGTCCGCCCGACCGATCGCCGTCCGGCAGCAGGCGACAACGACGGGAGTGGCCTCAGGAGAGCGGCGGAGGATGGACATTGGGGGGCAGCGACCGAAAGCTGTCGGGAAACCAAATGTCACCATGGTAACAGCACTACAGGGCTGCCCGACGCAAACAGGCCGAGCGCAAACAGGCCGAGGAGGAGCAACTCGATTCGCCGGCGTGAGTGGCTGGCAGGCGGAGCACTGCGGCGGTCGGAATTCTGGCGAATTCCGCTACGGGCCAGCGGGTCGGAGTTTTGATGAATTCCGTGACGGGCCGATGGGTTGGTCGGAATTCTGGCGAATTCCGTGACGGGCCGATGGTGGGCTTTTGCGTTGGTCGGAATTCTGGCGAATTCCGCTACGGGGCGAGCAGGCTTCGCGACCGGGACAGGCTGGCGGGCGGGGTCATCCGCGGCCCGAGGTCGGCAAACCGCTCGAGCCGGCGGAGGATTTCAGCTGCCCCCAGGCTGTCGCCCCAGGCCAGCAGGCCGCCGCGGAAGGCGGGGAAGCCCAGGGCGTAAATCACCGCCAGGTCGATATCGCAGGCATCGCGGACGATCCCCTCATCAAGTACCCGCAGCGCTTCCAACAGCATCGGCAGAAACAGTCGGTCGGTAATCTCCCTGTCCGTCGCGGCTCGATCAGGCAGCCGGTAAGGCTCAAGCGTCCCCGCCAATGCCTCGTCAACCGTCTCCAGCCGGGCGTCGTGCCCGACTCCCCGATAGCGATAGAACCCGCGGCCGGTCTTCCGGCCCAGCCGGCCCGCTTTGACGAAGGCCGGAATCAACGGCGACGCGTCAATCCGGTCACCGAAGGCCGAGGCCATCACCAGGCCGGCATAGAAAGCGGTGTCGAGGCCGACCATGTCGTACAGCTCCAGCGGCCCCAGGGGCATGCCAAAGCGGCGGGAGAGCCTGTCGATTCGGGCCGGGTCGATCCCCTCCCGCAATAGTTCCACCGCCTCATGCAAGTAGGGCGAAAGCACGCGGTTGACGAGGAAGCCCGGACTGTCCTGAACCACCACGGGTGACTTCCCCAGCCGCTTGGCATGGGCGACGACGGTGGCCACCGTGGCATCACTGGTAGCCGGCCCCCGGACCACCTCGACGAGCATCATCCGCCGAACGGGATTGAAGAAGTGCATGCCGCAGAAACGGCTGGGGTCGGTCAGTGGCTCGGCGAGGGTGGCGATCGGGTTGGTCGAAGTGTTGGTGCAGATGATAGTTGAGGCCGGCACCGTCGCCTCGATCTCGGCCAGCACCCGCCGCTTCAGATCGGTCCGTTCGATCACACTTTCAATAACCAGGTCGGCCGTGGCAGCCGCGGCGAGGCTGGTCGCCGGCAGCAGCCGGCCGGCCAGTTTCAGGGCCCGTTCTTGATCGGCGGCCCCACGCTGCCGGTCCCAGGCGGCCTCATCAAGGATGCCGGGAACAGCCCGGGCGAGGGCGTCGGCTTCGATGTCGACCAACGTCGTGCTGAAGCCTGACCGGAGGTGCCGGGCGACGATGCCGGCCCCCATGATGCCGGCACCAATCACAGCCGGAGCGGCAATGGCCAGCGGTTCAGCCGCCGATTCTTCAGCCGCTGCCGCCAGGCCACTGTCGCGGCGGTTTCGCTGCCGCAGCCGGAAGACCCGCACCAGCTGCCGGGCAACCGCAGTCCGGGCCAATCGGGCGAAGGCCTCGCTCTCGATCACCGCCGCCTCGGCGGCAGGCAGCGCACAGCCCCGCAGCATTGTCTCAATCGCCATGAGTGGCGCAGGATAGTGACCACCGGTGCGGCTGAGGATCAGCGCAGCAGTGGTCGCCTCCAGAAACTCCCGCTCCGCATCGTCCAGCGGGATGGCCGCTGTCTGCCGCTGCCGCCGCTGGTGGTGACGGCCGTCAGCGATTGCCCACTCCAGCAGCTGGAGTGCCGTTGGGACCGCCGCAACCGGGCTCACGCAGGCATCGACCAGGCCGAGCGTGAGGGCCCGGGGGCCGGTCACCGGCTCACCGGTCACGACCAGTTCGCTGGCCGGCCCGGGCCCGATCAGCCGCGGCAGCCGCACGGTGCCCCCCCAGCCGGGCAGCAGGCCGAGCTTGACCTCGGGGGCGGCCAGCCTGGTCTCCCGGGTGTCGGTCGCCACCCGCAGGTCACAGGCCAGGGCCAGCTCCAGCCCGCCCCCCACGCAATCGCCAGCAATGACGGCAACGCTCGGCCAGGCGGCCTTCGACAGCCGTGCCAGCAGCTGTCGGCCCCGATCGCAGAGGCCTTTGACCGCTGCTTCAGGGAGTTCCCAGAGCCGGTCGATCCGCTCGATATCGGCACCTGCCAGAAACGAGCCGGGGCGGCCCGACGCCAGCAGCAGCCCCCGCGGCGGCTGTCGCTCAAGGCTGTCGAGCAGCTGGCCGAGTTCCTCCAAAAAGGCCTCGGTCATGACGTTCTGCCGGTGGCCGGGAACCGTGATCGTCACCGCGACGATGTCACCTGCCAGCCGTTCCACCGCGAGGCTGGCAGGATTGGCGGAGGAGTCAATCATGGCGAATCCGTTTGGTGGGACAAATCCGGCGGCGGCCCGGTGAGGCTGGCTGCATGCGGTTCGCTTGCCCCTCAGCTGAAAAACGCTAGTGTATCGGGAGTTTCGCCAGTTGCGGGAGGCTCGTTCCACGGGCTTGATCCCGCGGCAGACGGAGCCTGCAGACTTTGCGACAAGTCTGCCGCCCCAAGGATGCGGCGACCGGCAACACCGGAGAACCCCCGGGGTTTATGGATGTTGCTCAAGTGGAAAAACGTCATAGACGGTATGTTCCATAAACAGCACAACCAGTCAGCTGGCAGGCAAGCCCCCACGAAAGACGAGCAGGTTGATGGCAAAGCGAATGGATGAGGCGTTCCGGTTCGGTCCCCGGGCACAGGTGGTCATCTGGCTGGTGCTGATCGCGGTCGGCATCTGTGGACGGCTCTGGCAGCCGACCTACAACGTCACGCCCCTGGCAGCCATCGCCCTGGCGGCCGGGACGGTACTCTCCTCCCGGCTGGCCGCGGCGGCGGTGCCACTGGCCTCCGTCATGCTGAGCAACCTGGCCCTTTCGCCCTACGGTTCGCCGCTGATGGCGGTGATCGTCTACGCGGCGATCGCCTGGCCTGTGCTGCTCGGTGGCCTCATCCGCCGCCAGGGCTGGCTGGCGGTGATCGGCGGCAGCCTTGCCTCGTCGCTGGTCTTTTTTGTGGTGACAAACGCCGCCCACTGGGCACTCACCTTGCAGTATCCCCATTCGCCCGAGGGCCTGCTGACCTGCTTCACCGCAGCGTTGCCTTTTTACCGCTGGATGCCAGCGGGCGATCTGGCCTGGAGCCTGGCGGTCTTCGGCGGGCTGGCGGCGGCTGGCCCGCTGATCCAGTCGACAGGCCCCACTCGATTGGTCCCGGTCGTAGCCGCCCGCGATCGACAGTGCAATCCATCGACCCGGTCGCTTGACTGAAGGCCGCAAGAGCTGACAATGCAATGCTCGACAGGTCTGCTGGCATCGTTGTCAACGGATTCTGTCGGCAACGATATCCGCGGGAATGGCGGAATTGGCAGACGCGCTAGGTTGAGGGCCTAGTGGTAGTAATACCGTGCAGGTTCAAGTCCTGTTTCCCGCATTTTCTTTCTGGGGTGCTGGCCGATGAATGAGACGCCCGAGGGTGGGGCCGACGGGGTGGAGACGGCCGCAGCCGCCACCCCACAAGATGTGGCGGTGACCGCAGCGGCAGCCGATGCCTCCGGTTCGCCAACGAGAACGGAGCCGGCCAGTCCCGAGCAGCCGGCCACTCCCGAACAGTCGGTCGGCCGCCGAATCGCCATTGGTACCCAGCGGACTGGTGGGACGGGCAGCAGCATGGCGGGCCGCTACACCTATGTGACCTCGGCCGACCGTCGGGTCGCAGCCCAGCCGGCAGTGGCCCCGGCCACCGGCGATGCTCAGTCCGGCGAAGCCAGTGCCTCCGCGGTCGCCGCCCCACCGGCATCAGCCCCACCGGCCCCCGCCAGCCGCGATCAGCGGCGTGGCAAGCGAAGGCCCGACCGCGACAACAAGGCAGCGGCCTTCACCGATGCCCTGCCGCCGCAGAAGCGGGTGGCCGTGCCGAACCTGCGGCAGGACCTTGATGACGATCTTGAGGAAGACTTCGAGGCGGCCCTCGCCGGCATTGAAGTTGACGCACTCCTCGACCAGGCCGCTCTCGTCGACCAGCCGATTTCGCCTGGCTCGAGGGTGCAGGGCACCGTCCTGTCAATCGGCCCCGACACCGCTTTCATCGACCTGGGCAACCAGCGGCAGGGTGCCCTGCAACTGGCAGGCATTTTCGAGGAAGAGGGAGAACTGCCCCAGGTGGGTGAGGTGCTCGAACTCTCGGTCGGCGGCCGCAATGACGATGACGGCCTCTACGAGGTCGCGCCCGCCAACCGGGGCGTGGTGGTCGAGGACTGGTCGCAACTGGAAGTTGGCATGATCGTCCAGGCCCGCTGCACGGCGGCCAACAAGGGTGGGCTGGAGTGCGAAGTGGCCGGCCTGCGAGGCTTCATGCCGGCCAGCCTGGTCAGTCCCTGGCGGATTGAAAACCTCGAGGAGATGGTCGGCCAGACGCTCGAGAGCCTGGTCACCGAGATCAACCCCGACGCACAACGGCTGGTGCTTTCGCGGCGGGCCGTCATTGAGAAGCAGGCTGCCGACGCCCGGGCCACGATGCTGGAAACCCTCGAGCCCGGGGAGACCGTTGAGGGGATTGTCCGCAGCGTCCGCGACTTCGGTGCCTTTATCGACATCGGCCACGGCGTTGAAGGACTGGTCCACGTCAGTCAGCTGTCGTGGGAGCGGGTGGAAAAGCCCGAGGAAATCCTCCAGCCCGGCCAGAAGGTCGAGGCGGTCGTCAAGAAGGTCGACCGGGAAACGGGCAAGATTGGCCTCTCGATTCGTGACCTGGTGGAGAACCCCTGGAAGCAGGCCGACGCTAAGTACCCCGTGAGTTCAACTGTCCAGGGCACCGTCAGCCGGATCGCCGACTTCGGCGCGTTCGTCAAGTTAGAGCCGGGCATCGAGGGGCTGATCCATGTCTCGGAACTGGCGAACCGGCGAATCCGGGCTGTCAGTGATGTGGTGACTGAGGGCGAGGAGATCGAGTGCCGGGTGCTGGCAGTCGATCCGGCCGAGCAGCGGCTCTCACTGTCACTCAAGGCGCTTACCAAGGGTCCGGAAGCCGACGCGGATGCCAGCGAAGAAGACGCCCCACCGGAAAAGCCCCGCAAGAAGCGGACTGGCCCGCTCAAAGGCGGCGTTAGCGGTCTCAGCGAGGGTGCCCGCTTTGGGCTGAAGTGGTAGCGGTCAGCCGCCGATCACGTCCTTGCCCATCCACGGGATCAGCGGCTCAGGCACCCGCACCGTGCCGTCGGCCTGCTGGTGGTTTTCCAGGATGGCGATAATCGCCCGGCTGATCGCGATCGCGGTGCCGTTGAGGGTGTGGACGAACTGGGTTCCCTTCTCACCTGACTTGCGAAACCGGACCGCCAGCCTCCGGGCCTGATAGTCGGTGCAGTTGGAGGTGCTGGTCACCTCCCCCCACTCGCCGGCCGCGCCCCGACCCGGCATCCAGGCCTCGAGGTCGTACTTGCGATAGGCCGGTCCGCCGAGGTCGCCGGTGGCCGTGTCGATCACCCGGTAGGGAATGCCGAGGCCGTCAAACAGCCGGCATTCAAGCTGCAGCAACTGCTGGTGCATCGCCTCGCTCTGGTCGGGCAGGGTGAAAGCGAACATTTCGACCTTGGTGAACTGGTGCACCCGGTAGAGCCCGCGTGTCGACCGCCCATGGGCGCCTGCTTCAGTGCGGAAGCAGTGGCTGATGCCACAGAGCTTCAACGGCAACTCATCGGCATCGAAGATCCGCTCGTGCATTGCCCCACCCAGGGTGATCTCAGCGGTCGCCACCAGCGACAGGTCACTGCCAGTAATCGAATAGATCTGCGTCTCCGGCCCCCGCGGCATGAAGCCGGTGCCCTCAAGAATGCTGTCGCGGGCGAGGTCGGGGGTGGTCATGACCGTGAATCCCTCCTGCAACAACAACTCGAGGGCATACCGCTGCAGGGCCAGTTCCAGCAACACGCCGTCACCGGTCAGAAAATAGAAACCGTGGCCGGCCACCCGGCTGCCGGCTTCAAAATCGAATAGCCGGAGGGCTTCACCGAGGTCGACATGGTCTTTGGGGGCAAAGCCGAAGGCCGGCAACGGGGTTGCCCCCCGCCGGATTTCGACTGCATCGTCTTCGCCGCCCCGGGGGGCGTTAGGGTGGCTGAGATTGGGAATGGCCCGCAGGATCTCATCCGCCTCGGCGAGGACCTCGGCCTGCTTCGCCTGGAGGGCAGCCCCTTCTTCCCGCAGCCGCCGGCCCTCGGCCTTGAGTGCTTCCCGTTCCTCGGGTGCCGCCTTGCCGATCGATTTGCTGACCCGGCCGGCCTCCTGGTTCAGCCGGTCGATGTCGGCCTGCAACTGCCGCCGCAGCAGGTCGAGTTCGGCAAACCGGCCCACGTCGGCGTGAGCCCCACGTCGGCAACAGTTTTCGGTGATGAGTTCGACGTTTTCAGCGACAAAGCGGCGATCGAGCACGGAAGTCTCCGGTGCGGGAATAAGTGGCGTGGACGATCCCGCAAACTCTATACTCGTGGGGGATAGTTTTGAACCACAGCCATTCGGCCGCCACGTTGAGGGACTGATGACCGCCACCACCGCCGATCCCGAGATCGTACCGGACAAGCAGGCTGAGCAACGAGCCGAGCAGGCCCATCAATCAAAACGGCAACCGCGGTACCATGTCATCCTCTGGAACGACGATGATCACACCTATCAGTACGTCATCGCCATGCTGCGGAAGGTCTTCGGCCATCAGCCGGCAACCGGACTGAAGCTGGCGACCGAGGTCGACCGCACCGGCAAGGCGGTCGTTCTGACCACCACGCTGGAACATGCCGAACTCAAGCGGGACCAGATCCACGCCTTCGGCGCTGACCAGTTGCTGGCCCGCTCGAAAGGGGCGATGTCGGCCTCGATCGAGCCGGAAGGGGAATAGGACAGGTCAAGGAGCCCCGGCCTCACGATCGAGGCGACCGGCTGACCAGTACCGGGAATTGCCCAAGGAAGATCACCACGAAGGGGCGTCAGGCACTGGTGGCTACGGATTGATTTGTCTCAGGCCGCAACGGATGAGGGGCGGGCCCGGATGCCCGGAGCGAACGTCCGGCGAGATGGCATGGGCTCGCCCCGACGCTTGGGAAACGACCTCCGGCAAAAAGCACCGCCCCATTTCGCTCTTTCTGCCTTCGTGGTGAATGCCCAAAAAAAAGCGGCCCGGATCGGTTGATCCGGGCCGCTTCGTTTCCAGGGGATTGGCCTGGGGCCGGCTCACCGGCCCTGCTGCCAATCAGTTTTCACATCCGCAGGTCGGCTCGCAGGGCACTTCCCGCCAGACGGTCTTGGGCACGCAGCGGGTCACCGTGTAGGCAACCTTTTTCGGCACCAGCCGGCAGACGTCGATGGTCTTGGTGTAGTGCACCGGCCGGGTGACGCAGTAGGGCACCTTCTTGACGCACGTCTCCTTGACCATGGTGCAGACCTTGTAGCACTCCTCCCGGCACCGCTGCTCGCGGACCATGCGACAAACCTGATAGCAGCAGGTCTTCACCCGCTGCTCCGGCACCATCTTGCAGACCTGATAGGTCCGCACCCGCTGCTCCGGCACCATCTTGCAGACCTTGTAGGTGCAGGTCCGCACCCGCTGCTCCGGCACCATCTTGCAAACCTGATAGGTCCGCACCCGCTGCTCAGGCACCATCTTGCAGACCTGATAACAGCAGGTCTTCACCCGCTGCTCCGGCACCATCTTGCAGACCTGATAGGTCCGCACCCGCTGCTCAGGCACCATCTTGCAGACCTTGTAGGTGCAGGTCCGCACCCGCTGCTCGGGAACCATCTTGCAGACCTGATAGGTCCGCACCCGCTGCTCAGGCACCATCTTGCAGACCTTGTAGGTGCAGGTCCGCACCCGCTGCTCAGGCACCATCTTGCAGACCTGATAGGTCCGCACCCGCTGCTCGGGCACCATCTTGCAGACCTGATAGCAGCAGGTCTTCACCCGCTGCTCAGGCACCATCCGGCAGACCTGATAGGTCCGCACCCGCTGCTCAGGCACCATCTTGCAGACCTTGTAGGTGCAGGTCCGCACCCGCTGCTCAGGCACCATCTTGCAGACCTTGTAGGTCCGCACCCGCTGCTCGGGAACCATCTTGCAGGTCCGGTAGCAGCAGGTCTTGACCCGCTGCTCGCGGACCATTTTGCAGACCTTGTAGCACTGCTTCTCGACAATGGTCTCCCGCTCGTAGCGAACGCACTTCACCTCTTTCTCGCAGACCTCGGGCACCCAGACCTTCTTGCAGATGGTCCGCGATGGGCACTGCACCTGAACCTTCTTGACCGGTCCCGGGTGGTAGCAGCGTCGGCCCGAGCAGTCGGTCTCCCAGCAGCCCGGCTCACGGACACACTTGGTGATGATCGGCCCGGGAATCTCGCACTGCTCGGTCTCCCAGCGACCGCTGCAGACCTTGACGGTCTTGGTGTAATGCACCGGCTTGCAGACGGTCCGGCAGACGTCCCGCTCGCGAGTCTCCCAGACCGGCTTGCAGACCGTGTACGGGATCTCCTTCGTGCAGGTCTCATAGACCGGCTTACAGACCGTGTAGCACTCCTCGCGGGTCTCGTAGACCGGCTTGCAGACCGTGTACGGAATCTCCTTGGTCCGTGTCTCGTAGACCGGCTTGCAGACCGTGTAGCATTGCTCGCGGGTCTCATACACCGGCTTGCAGACCGTGTACGGGATCTCCTTGGTCCGCGTCTCGTAGACCGGCTTGCAGACCGTGTAGCACTGCTCGCGGGTCTCATACACCGGCTTGCAGACCGTGTACGGGATCTCCTTGGTCCGCGTCTCGTAGACCGGCTTGCAGACCGTGTAGGGGATGCTTCTGGTGCGGGTCTCCCACACCGGCTTACAGACGGTGTACTCAACCTCGCGGAAACACTGCTCTTTCTCGTAGCGGACGCAGTCGATTTCCTGCTGCTCGACAACCTTCTCGCAGACCGTCTTGTAGCAGGTGTACTGCTTCTGCTCGTAGACAACATCCTTGACCATCCGCGTGCCACAGCCTGTCACTGCAGCACAGGTCGGTTCCGCCTGCTCGCAGTCGGAACACGCCTTCCGGGCCCGGGCAAAGCTGACCGTGGTCAGCTTCGCCGTCCCGTGCTGGTAGCTGGCCAGTCCGCAGTAGGCAGCATCGGCCGTTCGGCCTCCCGCCACCACCGCAGCCAGCACCAGCAGGCCACTTACCCAAATCCTGTTCATCGCACTCTCCCCGAACGTTCACCTGAGTGAAGACTGACCGTGCCCATAGAAACACACCGCCGAACGACAGACCGCTCCTCAGCCAGCGGCTGTCACCCTGCCTTTAAGAATCGCCCACAAATTCTTCCCAGGATGATTGCTTTCCGTAACCGTGAGACTTTTTCCAGGGTCCCAGCGGCCTCACAATCGGCAGAATCGCACCCAGGTTGAGCCGGTTTGCGAATGCCCCCGGTCGGATAGTAGATTGAAGGGGTTCGAAACGGGTCTGGTGGATGTTTCATGGCGTCCGACGAATCACAAATGCAGTCTGGCGAGTTGCCCTCGGATGCCAGTGTTCCGAAGGTTGTTGTCAGCCGGATCAGCCTCTACCTGCGGGAACTGCAGCGGCTGGAGGCGGCTGGCCGGCTGACCATCTCGTCGGGTCAACTTGGCACCTTGCTCGGCTTCAGCGACGCCCAGGTGCGGAAAGATCTCGGCTTTTTCGGACAGTTCGGCTATCCCGGCGTCGGTTACCGCTGCGAGGAACTGATCCGGGCAATGCGTGACATTCTCGGTACCAATCAGGCCTGGCCCGTAGTGATGGTGGGCGTCGGCAACCTCGGCCAGGCCCTGCTCGGCTACCGGGGGTTTGGGCGGCAGAACTTCGCCATCGAAGCCGCCTTCGACGCTGACCCCGCCAAGGTCGGGCAGCTGGTGCAGGGCATTCGCATTCAGCCGCTCGACGAACTGGCGGCCACGGTCGAGGAAAAAGGAACACGGCTCGGCATGATCGTGGTGCCGGCCAGTCGGGCCCAGGAGGCCGCCAATGCCCTCGTCGCCGCTGGCATTGAGGGCATTGTCAACTTTGCTCCCGTCACGCTTACGCTGCCGGCCGGCGTGCAGCAGGTGGCTGTCGATCTGGCAATCGAGTTGGAGCAACTCTCGTTCGCCGTGACGAGCCGGCTCAACCGAATGGCCGCGTCGGTCAGCGGATCAGCCACCGAAGCTTCGGACGTCTCCGTGCCTCCGGCGGGCTGAAGCGGACATGGACCAGACCTCCGATCCGACGGGTCCCTCGCTCAGTTTCGGAGGCCTGTCTGAATTTCTCAGCGCGTCCGACGGGACCGGTGGTGATCCCTGCCGACCGGGTGACCGACTCGGCGATGTCACCCTCCTGAGGATAATCGGTGAGGGGGGAATGGGGCGGGTCTTTGAGGGCAGGCAGGATAGGCCCCACCGCATGGTCGCCGTCAAGCTGATCAGGCCGGGCCTGCTCTCACGGTCTGCCGCCAAGCGTTTCGAACTCGAGGCCCAGATCCTTGGTCGCCTGTCGCACCCGGCGATCGCCCAGATCTATTCCGCAGGAATTGCCCAGGTCGCCGACCAGCCGGTGCCCTATTTTGTGATGGAGTACGTCGAGGAGGGCATGCCAATCACCCGCTTCGCCCGGCAACGGGAACTCTCCACCAGAGATCGGGTGGAACTGATCCGAGAGACGGTTGCCGCAGTCGCCCACGGGCATCAGCGGGGAATCGTTCATCGAGACCTGAAGCCGGGCAACATCCTCGTCTCCGCCAACGGCCGGCCAAAAATCATCGACTTCGGTGTCGCCCGGGGAACCGACGGTGACATCGCCCTGACAACGGTGCGCACCGATGCCGGGCAACTGATCGGGACCCTGCAGTACATGAGCCCAGAGCAGTTTGCAGGGAACGCCAATGACCTCGACATCCGTGCAGACGTCTACTCGCTGGGTGTCGTGATCTACGAGCTACTCGCCGGCCGGCCGCCCTACGATGTCCGCAATCGCCCCGTGCACGAGGCGGCCAGAATCGTCGCTGAATCAGAGCCCCAACCGCTGTCCTCGGTTAGTCCCCGGCTCCGTGGTGACCTGACCACGATTGTCACCAAGTGCCTCGACAAGGACCGGAATCGCCGGTACGCCAGCGCAGCCGAACTGGAAGCCGACCTGGGACGGTACCTGCGGGGCGAGCCGATCCTCGCCAGCCCGCCGGGGCTGGCCGATTCCCTGCGACGAATCTTTCGTCGGCATCGAACCGTGACGGTGGCCACGCTGGGGACTGTGGCGGCCCTGATCCTCGGCACGATCGGTACGACGCTCTATGCGATTCGAGCCGAGCGGCAACGGCAGGCGGCCGTCATCGCTCAGAGCCGAGCCGACGCGGCGGCGAATCTTGCCACCCGACGGCTCTACATCGCCAATCTCCGGGCACTCGAGGCGGCGATCGCCAGCAAGAATCTCCGGCAGTCCCGGCGGGTTTTTCAGGAGAACGCCGAACTCGCAGGAACACCACTGCCGCTGGAGCTGCGTTGCCTGGCGCCAGCCCTCGACGAGGCGGTCGCCGTCCTCACGCCTGGCAGCGGACCGGTCACCGACTTGGCCTGGAACAACACCGGGACCCAACTCGCTGTTCGCTCAATCAAGCCGTATCCTCGGCAAGTGACATCGCCGGTATTATTGACGCGACGACTGCTTGAACTGCCAACGACACTCAACAACAGCATTCGCGGGAACTTCGACCTCTATGAGACCACACCGGTGCCACGGCATTCCCATGCCTCGATGACAGCCGATTGGCTGCGGTCCTGGCGGGCGGCACATGGTGATCCCGCGGCGCTCGCGGAGCTCTCTTTCACCGGGTTGCCGGTCGCCATCAGCCGGGATGGGCAGCGGCTGGCGGTGCAGGTCTCCGATGGGCGACTCCAGCTCCTCTCCGCAGCGACGGGGAAACTCCTGGCCAGCCTCCCGAAGCCGCCGAGCCGCATCAGCAGCATTCGCTTCGTTGACGGCCAGAATCGCCTGCTTGTCAAGTCGGGCAAGCAGCTCATGCTCTGGGACACCATCACCGGAGACGAACTATTCGCGACCGACAGCACCTGTAGCATCCGCAGGCACATCGTCAGCCGATCTGGCTCCCATCTGGCCATGGTCCTTTCTCGCAGAACGGCAACTGGGCAGACGCATTTGGTCCAAGTGGTTGCCACCCGCGGCGGTCAGCTGCTGATGACAGCTGACCTCCATTTCAGCGGAACCAGCTCCGAGATAGCGCTCGCCCTGAGCCCGACGGGGCACCGGCTTTATGCCTCGTCCAAAGAACGAACGATTCATGTCTGGGAGACCACGTCGGGACGGCTGCTCGGTGATCTCAGCGGGCACCAGGCAAACGTTTCGGCCCTTGCCGCTGCCAGCAACGGCCTGCTTGCGAGCGGGGCCACCAATGGGCACCTGCGGCTCTGGGATGTGGCAACCCAGAAGTGCCTGCGGAACTGGGTCGGCCACACTGACGACATTCTCACCCTCGCTTTCGACCCTGCCGGCGCTACGCTGGCCAGCGGTTCCCAGGACGGAACGGTCAGGATCTGGAAGCCGGAGCTCCCGGCGAGGCTCGCGGCCATCCCCACAGCCACGCCGCCAACTGCGACCGGCCTCAGCCCCGATGGAAACCTGTTGGCTATCGGAACCACAGGCCAGATCGAACTCTGGGATGCCAGGGGGGCATTCCCGGTCAGGTCACTGGCTGCGCCGTTCGGCAGTCCCACCATGTTGGCTTTCAGCCCAACTGGAAACAAACTGGCAGCCAGCTTTCAGACCGCCGCGGGTGCGGGCAGGACTGCCGTCTGGAACCTGACCACCCGGGCGGCACCGTTGCTGCTTGGTAATGACACCGAAATGGGCGGCGGCCATTGGACGGTCTGTTTCAGCCCCGACGGGACCACCGTGCTGGCCTCCCATGGGAAGAGCCTGAGGGCCTGGGCCGTGGCAGACGGCAACGAGCTGTTTCAGGTGCGGGAACGCTCCATGCCGCAGGCGGCCCATGTCGCTCCCGTCTTCGGCTTGGTAGGGACGCGGCTGGCGTACCAACGGGCTGCCCTCTTCGACAGCCGCACCGGCGAGCCAATAACCGAACTTGCCCCACACGGTCTGGTCACCGCCAATGCCGTCAGCCCGGATGGCCGGCTGCTGGCCCGGGGATTGGCCGTCGGGAGGATTCTGGTCTGCGACTTCGAAACCGCGGCAACGGTGACGGAGACCGGGGCCCATGCCGGGGCTGTGCTCAGCCTTGCCATCAGTCCCGACAGCCAGCTTGTGGCCAGCGGGGGTGGCGACGGTACAGCTCGACTCTGGAGCATCGAACATGACCGTGAGGTTCAGCGATTCCGTGGTCACGAAGGCGAGGTGAACAAGCTACTGTTCACGCCCGATGGCCGGCGGCTGATCACAGCCAGCCACGACGGCACCGTCCGCCTCTGGGACATTGAGGATGGGCAGGAATTGCTCAGCCTTCCGGGGAGCGCGGCCGCCCCAGCAACAGTCCTGATTTCCCCTCAGGGCGATCGGCTGGTGACCGTCGCTGCCGAAGACACCGCCAGCCCGGGCGTACAAATCTGGGGTCTCTCCAATGCCGAGGCCTTCACGGCCCGGCAGGCACGGCCAGCGGTGGCGGGCGAATCCGGCGATAGGGCTCCTCCAGCGTCCCCAGAAACGCCGCCAGATCTGCGCGCTCCTCCCGGGTGAGGCCAAGTGGCTTGAGGTGCGGTGACTTCGTCGGAAACAGCGGGTCGTTCTCCTGGTAAGCCTGCCGCTTCAGCGTCGGCATGCCGGCGTTATACATGTTGAGTACCCCAGAAAGCTTGAATAGACCGTTGTGCATCAGCGGCTCGGTCTTGGTCACATCCCGTAGCGACGGCGTCCGGAACCGGCCGACATCCCCAGGCTTCCCGGTCACCCGGTAGCGGCCGAGGTCTTCGGTCGGGCGACCGTAGTAGCTGAGGCCGACATCGTGGAACTGGCCATCGGAAAAGAGCGGCCCGTGGTGACAGTTGAGGCAGCGGGCCTTGCGCCGGAACAGATCGAGGCCCCGAATCTCGGAGTCGCTCAGCAGGTCGTACTCGCCGCCGACAAACCGGTCAAACCGGCTGCGGCCCCCCACAATCGTGCGTTGGAAACAGGCGATCGCCTGCACGATCCGGTCGAAGGACACCTCGGGGGCAGCGAACGCAGCGGCGAACCGCTCGGGGTAGCCGGGCACCGCGGCGACCGCCGCGACGAGCTGCTGCCGGGTGATGTGCATCTCAGAGGGATTCAGCAGTACCTGTTCAACCTGCTGTTCAACCGTGTCGGCCCTGCCGTCCCAGAAGAGGCTCCGCTGGAAGGCAATGTTGCGAATCGTTGGCGCGTTTCGCTTCAGCGGCTCGCGGTGATGGCCAAAGCTGACGGTGCGGCCGTCAGCCCAGGCTAGGTCGGGATCATGACAGGAAGCGCAGGCGATCTCCCGACTGCCGGAGAGCCGGGGATCGAAGAAGAGTGCCTTGCCCAGCTCCGCCTTGGCCGGCGAGAAGGGGTTTTCCGCCGGGTGCTCAACTTCAGGCAGGGGCCCGAGTTCCTGCCACTGGACGCCGGGGTCGATCTGCGGGGCGGGCCAGTGATTAACGGTTTGTTTGTAAGCAACGATTATTCCTGCAAGTTGCTCAACGTACTCAACTGGACTTCGCGCTCCTGTATCGGCGGTCTCAGCCGAAATTGCAGACCCTGCACTCAACCCTCCTGCAAAAATTGCATAGAGGATCGCGAGCAAAGGAGACACCCATTTACGCAGGTAACGAAAAACCAATGCTTAGGGTCCAGTGAAGATATCTCCCGCGGCCGCCGTAAGGGCGGCTACGACAGCATCGTTGCTCGCGCTCTCCGAGAAAAACTTTATTGATCCATCAACGAACAGAAGGTTAGCGCCGCCTGGATGAAAAGCATAAATTCCAAGCCTGTTAATCTTACAGTTCGCCCCATTGATCATTGTCGGACCCGGATAGCTAAATTCGTCATACGGGTCGGCTTCTCCATCTGCTAGCGTCCAACCGTAAACCTTCCCCTGATTTTGGCTCGGCCAGCCGCTAAAAAGAGCGTAGCGGGTACTGGTAGCAGTACCAGAGTCAGGGACGTGCCTGCCAAAGTACCAATACTGGGGTCTTCCTGCGCATTCAAAAACGGCAACCGTCTTCGAAGTTCCGTCCGTAAATTCTTTGATTTTCCTGCCGGGCTCGCCCGGCCTTACCGTACCCTTGAAAAAGCCATCAGTGTTATTCGGTTTAGATGACGTCACGTAATCGGGCCATTGGCCGTCAGCTGGCCCATTTGATCCCGCGTAGTCGGACGCAAATGAACCCCATCCAGATGAACCGGTTTTGAACTTCGGGTCGGGCAGCGGTCCCCCTGGTGTTGACGGACAGCTAACGAACTCCAGCGGGTAACCAACCGCATCTCGATTTCCCACATCATTGAATTTGATTGTGTAGTCATACATCTCCGCCAGCGGATTGTGTTCCATAAATGGAAGAATCTGGGCAACCCAGTAGTGTCGAGTCGATCCAGTCGAGACTGAAGTCGGAAAATACCGATTCGCCGACTCAAAAGTGTGCAGCCCCAGCCCGATCTGCTTCAAGTTGTTCTGGCAGCTCGCCCGGCGGGCCGCCTCGCGGGCCTGCTGGACCGCTGGCAGCAGCATGCCGACGAGGACACCGATGATGGCAATCACCACGAGGAGTTCAATCAGGGTGAAGGCTGGCCGTCGTCTTTGGCTGATGGTTGCTGGCATTTCTGCATCTCCGGGAGGCGTCCAAGCTGAGCGGGCCAGATTTAGGGGCGTGAAAAGCCTCCCGACCGTGGCCCTTATCGGGAGGGAATCAGTCTCCCCCGCGGCCTGCCTCCGTCAAGGCAACCAATGAGCCTGCCTCCCCCCGAAAAGAGCCACCCCGAGCAACCCGGAGCACTGTGCGACGCTCGGTAGTCGACCGGTGACCACTGCCAACGCCTGCCACCAACAGGGCAGAGAGCGACGTCCCGCCAGCATTCGGGCTCCCTCAACCGAAAATACGTTGCCTGTTGCCGCTGCGGGCCCTAGGCTTTGCCAGATTACCGATCCGCCCCCCTGGAGATTTCACGATGTCCGAGCAGCAACCTCTTTCTTGGCCCGACCTGGCCATTGGACTTTACGACCGGCTCACCGGCCGCAAGGCCGAAATTACGTATGAGTTCGACAACCTCCACATCAAGATTCCGAGTGATACGGGCCCCACGCCGCAGCACGCCGAATGGATTCTCAGCGGCGCACTGAAAATCCGCACGCGGGATGCCGGTGACTCCCCAAACTGATCATGACCGGCAGGCTCACGGGATCACTCGACGGCCTGCCGGTCGAAATTACAGCAGCCGAGGGCCAAGGGCTGACACTTCGGCTTATCAGCCTGCGGTCGCTGGCATCGCTCCTTCGGTGTCGCCGGCAATTTGCTGGGATTGCCCGGCCGCTTGCCGCAACCGGCTTGCCGGTCACGCTTGAATTGGCGGGCCAGATTCGAGTGCCAGTATCGCCCCGGCCGCCGTGGCTGGTGCGGTGGCTGATTGGTGGGTAGCCGCTGACGTCGAGGAGAATCACCCGGAGGGCGCCCCCTTCGCGACCGGTAAGCACAGCATCCTCAAGGGCGACTCTTATTGCTCGGCTCGGCTATACTCTTCGCCCGTCAGTACCCGGTAGTGTAACGGTAGCACAAGGGATTTTGGTTCCCTTTGTCTAGGTTCGAATCCTAGCCGGGTAGCTTGGTCGGTCCGTGTGGCCGTCACGAAAGGGCTTTTCGACGGACAGTCAGCGTGCACCGGCTTACTCGCCCACCTCGTCGCCGACTTCGATCGGCCCGGTATCGGCCTGCTGAGGCTGCCCGGCCCCACGATCCGGACTGATCGGCCGCCGCTGCCGCCGATCGAGACTGCCCGGCCCCGCTCCGTTGGCAATGATGAAGAGCATCGTGCCGGCGAGGGACATGTTTTTGAGAAACTGGATCATTTCCAGCGGTCGCTCTTCGGGCTCAGCATTCCAGAAGTCGTGAAAGTAGTAGGTGGCCGCCCCCAGAAATACGAGGAGCAGGAAGCCACCGACGCGAGCCTTGTAGCCAGCGGCCACCGACAGACCGCCAAGCAGCAGAAAAACAATCGCCCCGGCCAGCAGAACCTTGTGCAGCGGCAATCCAAGCACCGGCAGTTGCGGTACCCCCTCGGCCGCCATGTAGCCGGCGACCTCGTTGAACTTCCAGATTTTGTTGCCGGCGGCACTGACCAAAAAGATGGTGGCGATCATCACCCGGCCAAGACAGGCGAGCAGCCCTTGCAGAAATCCCATCACGGAGCCTCCAAGCAGAAATGCCACAGTCGGCCAGGCCGGGTGGCCCAGCCGTTACTGCGGGACGCTGAACCCTCGACAGCGTATCAAAATCACCCTGCTGGCCGATCAGCCACCGGGGCCGAGCGACCATGGGCCGCCGCCAGCCGATCAATCAATCGCCGCAGGTCGGCGGGCAACGGGGAGGAGTAGTGCAGTTGTTCACCGGAAACCGGGTGCACAAAGCCCAACTCGGCAGCGTGCAGTGCAACCCGCGGCGCCCCGGACCGATCCACCGCCCCTGAGCCCGGCGGCGCGGAATAGACCCGTTCACCGCACACGGGGTGACCGCTTTCGGCAAGCTGAATGCGGATCTGATGGGTTCGCCCCGTTTCCAGCCGACATTCCACGAGCGTGTAAGCATCGCCAAAATGTTCGACCGGCCGCACATGCGTCACCGCTCGCTTGCCCTCGCCCTCGCCGCTCGATCCGCGTCGGCCGTCTCCGCGGTCTCTGATCAGGTGCGAAATGATGGTGCCCTTGCCGACCCGGCCAACTGCCACGGTGAGATACCGTCGCTGGGTCGCATGCTGCCGGAACTGCTCGGCCAGAATCCGACTGGCCGGCACGGTGCGGGCAAAGACCAGCAGGCCGCTGGTCTCACGGTCGATACGGTGGACGGCGCGGACAGGCGGGGACCGCCGGGCCTTGGGTGACGGACCGGCCTGCCCGGCTGGCCGGTTGGCCTTTCGGTGGCGGCCGGCCCGGGTCGCCTGATAGCGGCCGATCACCGCGGGCAGCAGCTCGTCGAGTGTCGGCTGAATCTGCCGGCGGCGGACCGGCCAGCCTGCCTCGTCATGATGCCGCGTGGTGGTGATACCCGGCGGTTTGTCGACGATGACGACCGCATCGTCGAGGTGCACGATCCGCACGTCCCGCGAATCGGGCAGGGCCTCCGCGGCCAGGTCGAGCAGCTTGACAACATCGCCTGACTTCAGCCGCCGGGCGGCATCGGTGCAGAGATTGCCGTGGATGGTCACCCTTCGTGAGCGGACCAGTTTCTCCGCCGCGGCCCAGCTGACCGCGAGCTGCCCGCGGAGAAAGGCCGCCAGCGTCCGGCCTGCCGCTGTCTCCGCCACATGAAAAAGCTGTCCATCACCGCGGTTGGCCATCGCTCTGCAACTCTCAGTGTTCGGCCGCTCGGCAGCCGCCGAACCGGTCGGCCCGCCAGTGGGAGATCGTAGCGAAACAACCCCGCAGCTCCAGCACGGCAGCCAGGGATCACGCTTGACCCCCTGATTCCCGGTTTTACACTCATTTTTGAGGCAGCGGTTCGGTCACCGCTCCGTCGAGTGTTTCCCGAGCCGAGAGGGGCGAGCGTGCCCGGAACCTGCGTCATCGGTCTGCAATGGGGTGACGAAGCCAAGGGCAAGCTCGTCGACATCCTCACCGAGCACCACGAGATCGTGGTGCGGTACCAGGGAGGTGCCAATGCCGGGCACACCGTCGTCTCCGGCGGCGAAACCTGGAAGCTCTCGCTGATCCCCAGTGGGATTCTCCGCGACGACGTCAGCTGCGTCGTCACCGGCGGCGTCGTGCTCGATCCAGCCAGCATCATTGGCGAGATCGACATGCTGGAGGGCCGGGGGGTGACGGTCGCCGGAAAACTGCGGCTGAGCGATCGGGCCCATGTCGTTTTTCCCTGGCATCTGGCCGAAGATGCGATTCTCAACGGCAGCGTCACCGGCGGTGAGGCGATCGGCACCACCGGACGGGGCATCGGCCCCTGCTACCGCGATAAGGTGGGGCGTTCCCTCGCCCTGCGACTGGGCGATCTCTACCGGCCTGAATTTCGCCAGCAGTTCAACCACGTTCTGGCAGCCAAGCAACAACTGCTCAGTGCCACCCGCCCAACCGGCACCCCTCCCGTCGAACTCGACGGTGAGGCCATCTTCAGGCAGTACAGCGACTATGCCGATCGCCTGCGTGATTGCGTGGGCGACACCACGCAGCTGCTGCTCGACGCCGTCGAGGCGGGCCGGCCGGTGCTGTTCGAGGGGGCTCAGGGGGCCCTGCTCGACATTGACCACGGCACCTTCCCCTACGTGACCAGCAGCAATTCCTCCGGAGTCGGTGTCGCCAGTGGTTCAGGGGTGCCCGGCCGCTGGATCGATCGGGTGATCGGTGTGGTCAAGGCCTACTCAACCCGGGTCGGCGGCGGGCCGCTACCGACCGAACAGGACAACCCCACCGGGGAACACCTGCGGCAGCGGGGCCGGGAGTACGGCACGGTCACCCAGCGGCCCCGACGGTGCGGCTGGTTCGATGCCGTCGCTGCCCGCTACACCGCCCGGCTCTCCGGCGTCGATGAACTGGCAGTAATGCTGCTCGATGTGCTCGGTGGGCTCGATGAACTGCGGATCTGCACGGCCTACGAGATTGATGGCCGGCGGGTCGAGCAGTTTCCCAGTCACATTGACGATCTGCGGCAGGCGGTGCCGATCTACGAGACCCTGCCGGGCTGGCCGGAGGAACTCACCGAGGTGCGGCAGGAGGCCGACCTGCCGGCCGCGGCATGCCGCTATGTCGACCGGATTGGCGAACTTCTCGGCCGGCCGGTCACAATCATCTCGGTCGGACCCGACCGCGATCAGACCATCTTCCGGAACAGCCAACCCGCGGCCGCAGCATGCCTTCCAACCAACCAGCAGGAACGGGCGACGGTGTGACCGATTCCGCTATCGCCGCAGCGGCCGATCGATCCGTCCGCAGTCCGGCTGCCGATCGAGCGGGACTGCCGCGGCACATCGCCATCATCATGGATGGCAACGGCCGTTGGGCGCAGCGGCGTAGTCTGCCCCGCATTGAGGGGCACCGCCAGGGCGTGGCCAGTGTCCGCCGGGTCACCGAGCACGCCGCTCGGCTGGGTATCGATCAGCTCACGCTCTACTGCCTCTCGAGTGAGAACTGGCGGCGGCCGGAAACCGAACTGCAGTTTCTGATGCTCCTGCTGGAGCAGTACATGATCGAGGAACGCGGGCTGTTGTTGCGGGAGGGGATCCGGCCCGTGATGATCGGTGACCGCACCGGCCTGCCACCGGCCACGCTCGCGGCTATCGACGAGACCGTCTCGCTCTGTGCCGGGAACACCGGCATGCGGCTGTGTCTCGCGGTAAACTACGGTGGCCGTGGCGAGATTGTCGCTGCTGCCCGGGCGATCGCCCAGCAGGTTGCTGCCGGGCAGCTCACTGTCGAGGGCATCGACGAAGCGACATTCGCCTCGCAACTCGAGACCGCCGGCATGCCCGATCCCGACCTGCTCATTCGCACCGCCGGAGAGATGCGGATCAGCAACTTCCTGCTCTGGCAGGTCAGCTACGCTGAACTCTGGGTGACGCGGCAGACCTGGCCCGAGTTCACCACCGGTGACCTCGACGAGGCGATCGAGGCCTTTCGTGTCCGGGAACGCCGCTTCGGAGGATTGACGCAATCATGAGCAGCGGCCAGCCCAAACGCTTTGCAAAACTTGCCTCCCGAGCCATGGTGTCGATCGGGTTGATCGCTGCATTCACCGCGCTGGCCTGGGCCGATGCCACGGGCTTTCTCGGCGGGCTGCCGGCATGGTGGCTGCTGCCCATTCTGATCATCCTCGCCATCGGCGGTGTTGATGAACTCGTCGCTCTCTACGCAGGGCGTGGGCTCCGGCTGCCGGGTGGGCTGTTGCGAGCGGGCGTGGTGGCCACCTTTGTCGCGGTGGCCCTCGGCACCCAGGCCTTCGTCGCCGCCTCCGACCAGACTGCGCCGGTGGCAGCCCTGAGCTGGGCTGCGCTGGCGGCCACGGCCGCAGTCGGGCTGCTGTTTGCCCAGGAAATCATCGGCGGCCGCACTGCCGGCCGATCCCTCGAACGGCTCGCCGCCGGCGTGCTGGTGTTGACCTACCTGGGCCTGCCGATGGCCTTCATGGTTGGCCTACGACTGGTCTGCGTGGAAAACCTGGGCCCGGAACAGACCGGCCCCGGGCATCTGGGCATCCTGCCGCTGCTCAGCCTGATCGCCGTGGTGAAACTTGGCGATGTCTTCGCCTATCTGGTCGGGGCCTCGATTGGCCGCTCACCGATGGCCCCCCGGCTCAGCCCCGGGAAGACCTGGGAGGGGGCTGCCGGATCACTCGTCGGAGCACTGCTGGCGGCCTGGCTGCTGCTTGAGCAGCCCCTCTTCGGGACTCCTGTAGGACTGCAACCGCTGGGCGGCTGGATCTGCTACGGCCTGCTGGTCGGGACCGCTGGCATGGCGGGTGATCTGGCCGAGTCGTTGATCAAGCGGGAACTCGGCGTGAAGGACTCCGGTCACCTGCTGGGCGGACTCGGCGGCGTACTCGATCTGATCGACTCGCTGCTTTTCGCCGCGCCGGTGGCCTGGCTGCTCTGGGTCAACGCCGGACCGTAGGGCTTTAAGACTGTCCGAAGCTGGCGATACTGCCGGTTTTTCAGCTGAATCATCGAGCCACCCCGAAAATGCTGGGATCGTTGCCTTCGCCACGGTACGATAAGGGCGAGTGCGAGCGACCATGCCGCCTCGACAGCTCACCGTGCGGTGGGCGTCCCGCATCCTCGAGACCGTCAGCCGCCAGACTTTTGACGGGCTCTCATGTCCCGCACGACAATCGCGGTCGTTGATTCAAAACGCCTGCTGGCGGTTTTTGGACCCCGCGACCAGCATCTGCGCAGAATCAGGTCGGCACTCGGCGTCGGGGTCGCGGCCCGTGATGATGCCATCCATATCGAGGGTGACGAGCCTGCCGTGCAGCAGGCTGCCGAGGTGTTCGAAGCTCTCGACCAGATTGCCCGCCGTCACGGCGGCGTCACCGACGCGGATGTCGATCGCCTGCTGGCTGCTCGGGGGCCGGGTGACCAGCCGACCAGTCATGAGCCGATTGAGGTGCAGCGGCCCGGCGGACATGTCATTCCTCGCTCGGCTGGACAGGCTGCCTACGTCCGGGCCATTCGCGATCATGACGTGGTCTTCTGTGAGGGACCGGCTGGCTGCGGCAAGACCTTTCTGGCCGTGGCGATGGCGGTCTCCGCCCTCCGCAGCGAACAGGTAACGAAGCTCGTGTTGGTGCGGCCTGCCGTCGAAGCCGGAGAGAGCCTCGGCTTTTTACCAGGTGACCTCCAGGCCAAGATCAATCCCTACCTGCGGCCGCTGCTTGACGCTCTCCGCGAGATGATGGACTTCGATCTCCTCAAGCGGCTGACGGAGCAGGATGTGATTGAGATGATCCCGCTGGCCTATATGCGAGGCCGGACCCTCAACAACGCCTTCGTCATTCTCGATGAGGCCCAGAATACCACCGCCGCACAAATGAAGATGTTCCTGACCCGTCTCGGCGTTGGGTCGAAGATGGTGATCTCAGGCGACACCACCCAGATTGACCTGCCCCCCAATCGCCGTAGCGGCCTGATCGATGCAATGCATCGACTTGAGGGTGTGCCGGGCTGTCGCAGGATTGGACTGGGCGGCGCCGACATCGTCCGCCACCCCCTCGTCCAGCGCATCGTCGATGCCTACGAGGAATAATTGATCTTTCACTGCTTCGCATGGATATCGGCCCCGGGCCGAGCTTGACGCGATGAGCATCGCCCCATCTTCTTTCCGCCGCCGGGTCCGTCGGGCCTCTGCCATGGAGGGGCCGCAGGGTTTCTGGAGCGGCCTTCTCGAGACCATTTCACGGTCAGAGGTACTGGTGCGGCTGGGGCTCTGCCTGATCGCCGCCATCGTGCTGCTGATCCTGCTGCAGGGCTGGTCCGAACCGTTCGCCTTCCGGCTCGGCTCGGTTGCTCCCCGGGGCGTCGTCGCCCGGGTGGCCTTCGAAAAGCCCGACCTCGACCGCACCCGGGCGGCCCAGGAACGGGCCACTTCACAGGTCCGGGTGGTCTACGCCCAGGACCGCTCACCGCTGGTCCGGATCCGTGACGGGCTGAAAAACCGGGTGGCCGAAATCGCCGCCGCCGAGACGCTCGCCGGTGTTTCCCGGGCCGCCTGGCTGGAATTTGCCCCTGAAACAGCCCCCGTCCTGGAACGGCTCCCCGTTCCCGTTCCGGGCACGAAGGTCGCGCCGGTCGAGCCGCCGATCGCACCTGAGCCCCCCGACCTGTCCATTCCTGGCACGCCGCCACCGGGCGAAGAGCCGCCCACTGCCGCCGCCGGCAGCGGGCCCCCGGCCGCAGATGAGAACGCGACTGCCACCAAGCAGGTCACTCCCGAGGCAGCTGCCCGGGCTGACGCCGGGCTGGCCGATGCGGTTGTCAGGGGCCGCGGCCAGCCCCTTCCCCCCGGAGCGGCGCAGACCAAGCCGGCAGTGACTGAGTTCGCCCGGCAGAAACTCGAGGCCGAGCAGGGCTTCACCGCCTTCCGCAACCGGGTGGGCACCAAGGAAAAACTGCAGGACTTCAACAAGGCGATCGACCGGGCCTTCGCACCGCTGGAGCAGCAGGGGGTGCTCGAGAAAATTCAGCATGGCCTTGATGATGGCAGCCAGACCGAAATCGATGTCCACCCGATCGGCAACATCACCGAGATGCTGCGGGTGCAGGTTGCCGAGGTACTGCTGGGCGAGGCGAAGATCCGGCTGAAGGGGCGGCTCGCGGAAGAACTTGACAGTGGGCCGTTGACCGACCGCGTCTTTGCCTGGATCGACCCCCGGCTGACCGGCTCCCTCGAACTCGACAGCGAGGCGACTGCCAAGGCCAAGGCCGAGGCAATCGAAAAAACACCAAAACAGTTCGTCCGCTACGCCGCCGGTGACCTCCTGGTGCCAGCCGGCAAGGAGATCACACCGGAGGAACTGACGCTGCTGAGGCTCGAGCATGATGAGGCGATGCGGCAACAGCCACTCAGCCAGCAACTCGGCCGGGCGATCTCGATGCTGGGGCTGTTCATCGCCATGTTCACCCTCGCCGGCTTCTACCTGCACCTCCACCATCGCCCAGTGCTGACCGATCTGGGGCATGTTGCCACCCTGCTGGCACTGGTGGTCGCCACGACCGCGGTCTGCTTCTTCGCCGCCAATGACGCCTGGCGGGCGGAGATTCTGCCGCTCCTTGTCTTCGCGATGACGGTGGCGATTGCCTATGACGAGGATCTTTCACTGCTGCTGGTCGCCCAGGTAGCCCTGGTACTGGTCACCGGGCTCGGCCACGGGCTGGCTGACTACATCACGCTGACCGCAGCCGCAGCGGCGACCATCTTCTGGATGGGCCAGATCCGCAGCCGCAGCAAACTGATCTATGTCGGGCTCTGGGCCGGAGCAGTCGCCATGACCACGCAGATCGGCGCGAATCTGCTCGAAGAGCACCCCCTTGACCTGACGTTGCTCTTCGAAGCGGCCCGCACCGGTGTCTGGACGCTGCTGGCCGGCTTTCTGATGACCGGCCTGTTGCCCTTCATTGAAAAGACCTTCGGAGTCCTGACCGACCTGAGTCTGCTGGAGATCGGCGATGTCGCCCATCCGCTGCTGCAGGAACTGGTGCGACGGGCCCCCGGCACCTACAACCACTCAATCAATGTCGCCAGCATCGGTGAGGCGGCTGCCGAGGCGATCGGGGCCCGGGGACTGCTGGTCCGGGTCGGTGGGTACTTTCACGACGTTGGCAAAATGCTCAAACCGGCCTACTACGTCGAAAACCAGAATCGGCAGGAGAATCGCCACGAGACCCTCGTGCCGGCGATGAGCAGCCTGATCATCATCGCGCACGTCAAGGAAGGGGCCGAACTGGCCCGGCAATACAACCTCCCCCAGCCGATCATCGACCTGCTGCTAGAGCACCACGGCACCACACTGGTCGAGTACTTCTACCGGCGGGCCGCCGAGAAGTCGCAGGCTGATCCGCATGGTGGCGGTGTCGACGAGCAGACCTTCCGCTATCCCGGCCCCCGGCCGAGCACGCGGGAGTCGGCCGTGCTGATGCTCTCCGATGCCGTCGAGAGTGCGAGCCGTTCGCTGACCGAACCGACCCCGGCCCGGATCACAAGCCTGGTGCACGACCTGGCAATGAAGCGGCTGCTCGATGGCCAATTTGAGGACTGCGGCCTGACCCTGGAAGAGCTGCGGGCGATCGAGCAGAGTCTCGTGAAGAGCCTGACGGCGGTCTATCACGGGCGGGTGAAGTATCCTGACCAGAGGACGGCCTAGTGGCAGCGGTGAGACGTCGCTCCACCGGGTCCCGACCGGCGACAGCCCGGCCCCCGGCCGAGGAACGCTGGCAGATTGCCTGCTGCAACCGCCAGCGGCGGCTCCCTGTTCGGCAGGCCGATATCAGGAGGCTGTTCACCGCCGCGTTGACCACGCTCGGAGCTGCCGAGGCGGACCTCAGTGTGGTGATTGTCAGTGACGCCGAAATTGCCCAGCTTCACGACCGCTGGCTCGGAGTCTCCGGGCCCACTGATGTGATCAGTTTCGATCTTCGAACGGCCGCCGGGCCTGCCCCACCCGAGCCGGCATCCGGCCTGCGATTGGCTGGTGAAATCATCGCCAGCGGTGAAACCGCTGTCCGCGAGGCGGCCCGATACCACTGGCGACCGGAGCATGAATTGGCCTATTACCTGCTCCATGGGCTCCTGCACCTCTGCGGTTTCGACGACCTCGCCCCTGGACCACGACGGGTGATGCGTCGCCGCGAGCGGCAGCTCATGCAGGCCATCGGCCTGCCCGCCCCCCCACGCCGCGCCGGTAGCGGCGGCCGCCGGTATTCGTCCGCCGCCATGCCCCCTACGCTGAGACACTGATGCAGACGGCATTCGTTCTCCTCATCCTGGCAACGCTCGCCGCCATCCAGGCCCGGGCCATCCGGGGAACCCGACGGCACCAGTTGCAGGAACTCTGTCGCCGCCGGGGCTGCCCTGAAGCCTACGATGAGATCATGGCGGCCGGGGGGACCATTGCCTTCCTGGCGGCAAGTGTCGTTGTCATCACGGCCGTGCTGGCCACGCTGGTGATCAGCCGTCAGCCCATGGCGGGGACGGGGACGGCGACCGCCGCCGGCTGGATACTGCTCTGTTGGGTCATGCTGGTGATCATTCCCAACGCGATCACCCGACTGGCCGGCGGCTGGGTGGTGGCGGCAACCTGGCGGCTCTGGCGGCCGCTGGTCCGACTGGCCGGACCGCTGGTGGCAGTCGGCCGCTCAGGCTTACAGCTGGTCAGCCGATTCGTTCCAGGCAGTCGGTTGAGCGATGCTGACGAGTCACAGGATGAGATTCGCCTGGCCATGGAGGAGGCTCATCGCGAGGGGCACCTTGACGAGGAGGCCCGCGAGATGATCGAAGGGGTGATGGAACTCGAAGACGTACAGGTCTCCGAGATCATGACCCCGCGGACCGAAATGGTTGCGATTCCATTAGCCGACGGCTGGACGGCGGCGGTCACGATTGCCATCGACAGCGGCCACTCCCGGCTGCCGGTCTGGCGGGCGTCACCCGACGACATCGTTGGGGTGCTGCATGCCCGGGAGGTACTGGCGGAACTGGCCCGTGGTCGCACCGCGGCCGACCAGCCGGAACGGGACCCCACCGACCTCAGCACGTTGATGCGGCCGCCGTATTTCATCCCTGAAACCATGAGTGTCCAGTCACTGCTGCGGGAACTTCAGCGGGGTAACTCGCATATGGCGATCGTCACCGACGAGTTCGGTGGTGTCTGCGGGCTCGTCACGATCGAGGACGCCCTTGAGGAGATTGTCGGAGAGATTGCCGACGAGCACGACGAGGCCTTCACCGATGGCATCCTGGTGCTTTCGGAGGATGCCTGCGAGACCCTTGCCAACGTGCCGACCGATGACCTCAACGAGCGGATGCATTTTGGCCTGCCGGAAGAGGCCGACTTCGACACCATCGGTGGGTTTGCCTTTCACGTGTTTGGCCGGATCCCCCAGGTCGGTGAACGGATCGAGGCTGACGGGGTTGCCATCGAGGTTCTGGCGGCATCCCGCCGACGGATCACCCGGCTCCGGGTGTCCCGGCTGCCCGCGCCGGCGGAGCCGTCATGACGGCCGACAAGACGCAGGCCCTAGTTCTGCGGGCGATCCCCTTCGGTGAAACCAGTGCGATTGTCACCCTGCTGACCCGGGAGCATGGCAAGGTACGGGGGCTGGCGAAGGGAGCGTGGCGTCCCAAGAGCAGCTTTGACGCCGCCCTTGACCTGCTTTCGGTCTGTCAGGTACTCGTCCTTCGTCGATCCGCCAGCAGCCTCGATCTGTTGACCGAGGCCTTCCTTGAACAACGATTTCGCGTTGGTGGCTGCCAGGCGGCAGTCGCTGCCGGACTCTACCTTGCCGAACTCATCGATGCCGTCACCGTTGATGCCGACCCACAGCCTTCCCTCTTCGATCTCGCCCGGACAACAATTGGGCTCCTCTCGCAGCCCCGCCCCGGCAGTGATCGAGACCAAACCGCCGGAATGGCGGGTAACGCCACCGGTATCGCTGCCCTGCTGGTTCATGCCGAATTGGGCATCCTGCGGGAACTCGGCCAGCAACCGGCCCTGCACCGCTGCGCGGAGTGCGGCACAGCCCTGGAGGGCGGCCGGATTGCCTTCGGTCTGCTTGCCGGCGGTGGTCTCTGCCCCCGCTGCCGTCGTGGCCAGCGGCCGGTCGTGTCGGTTTCGGCGGCAGCACTCAGGCTGCTCCGGCAACTCAGCGTCGCCCCGCTCGACACCAACCATGATCATGCCGAGGCTGCCGCCCTCGGTGAGGTCCGTGCCGTCATGAACACCGTGATTACCAACCTGCTGGGACGCCGCCTCAAGACCAGCCGCTGGCTGACGACTTCCCTCGCCTCCTTCCCCGGGAACCATCGATGAACCCCGCGACCATTTCCAGGCCCTGGCTTCCGACAGCCGTCCGGGGCTTCATGGCGGCACTCGTCATCACCGCGGCCGGGGGCTGCGCCAGCCTCAGCAAACCGCCCTGGCCCTGGAGCAGCGGCGACACCGCCGCAGACCTCGCCGAGGATGACAGTTCGTCGGTGATCTCCTCCGAGTACGCTGCTGCCGAGGAGGATTTCGGCTGGAACGCCCTCAAGGGCGAGACCATCAATCGGCGGTTCAAAAAGCTCGTCGGACGGGGCCCGAGCGAGTCGGTGGCTAAACAGGCTTTTGCCGAGGCCGACGACCTGTTCCGGCAGAAAAAGTACACCAAGGCGCTGAAGCAGTACCGCAAGGTGATCGACCGCTGGCCCGATTCGGCCCTCGAAGAGGATGCCATGTGGCAGTCGGCCGAGTGCATGTTCTTCACCGACCAGTACCCCAAGGCCGAAGACGAATATGACGGACTGGTCAAGAAGTATCCCAACACCCGCTACCTTGACCGAATCGCCCAGCGACAGTTTGTGATCGCCCAGTACTGGCTGGCTCTCGATGAAAAGCGGCGTCTGCCACTCCTGGTGCCAAACGTGTTGGACCGCAGCCGTCCCCTGTTCGATACCCGGGGCAGAGCCCTCAAGGCCTATGAACACGTCCGGCTCAACGATCCCCGAGGACCACTGGCAGACGACAGCCTGATGGCCGAGGCCAACGCCCACTTCCTCAGCCGTGAGTGGCTCGACGCCGACTATTTTTATTCGCTGCTGCGGACGGAGTACCCCGACAGCGAGTTTCTGATGCCGGCCCATCTGTTCGCCTTGCAGGCGAAGCTGAAGGCCTATCAGGGCCCGGCCTACGAGGGGGGCATGCTCGACGAGGCCGAGATTCTCGCCGACCAGATCCTGGTGCAGTTCCCCGACCAACTCAGCACCGATGAAGAGCAGCGGGTCGTTCGCAGCCGCGCCGAGATCGCCGCCCAGCAGGCTCTGCGGCACTGGAAACGGGCCGAGTTTTATAAGAAGGGGAATCACTACACGTCTGCCCGCATCTACTATGCCCTGATCGCCCGCGACTACCCCAAGACCATGCTGGCCCAGCAGTCCCGTGACCGGCTGGAGGAACTGGCTGGACTTGATGACGTCAGTGACGACCCCTTCCCGGCGCTGACGGCCTTTCTCAACCCCGACTCCCTGAAAGAGGCCGAGCTTGATGCCATGGCCGAGTCCGAAACGGCGATTGCCCGCCAGAACAACTCGGGGGAGAACCCACCGCTGCGATGAGCCACCCCATCTCCGCACTGCGCGAACGGCGGCATTTTCTCGGTGGGCTGGCCTGCCTGCTACCGGGGCTGATTGGCTGTGCCAGCTACCGGTTCGGCAACAGCACGCTCTACGCGGCGAACGTCCGAACGATTTATGTGCCGCTGTTTCAATGCGACAGTTTCCGGGTGGTTCCGGCGGTCGACTTGGGCGAGCGGCTGACCGAGGCGGTCTGCAAGGAAATCGAGAAGCGGACCCCATTCAAGGTGGTCGATAGCCAGGGGGCCGACAGCATCCTGACCGGTCGGGTTGTCGCCGACACCAAGCGGGTCATGGTCGAGAGTCCCAGCGACCAGTCACGGATGGTTGAGATGAACCTGCAGGTACTCGTCACCTGGGCTGACCGCGGCGGCACGGTGCTGGCGTCAGGGGCCGTTCCGGTGCCGGCAGCGAGCGTCGATGTCGGGCAGTCGGCCGCGCTGGTGCCGGAATATGGCCGATCGGTGATCAGCACCCAGCAGGAGGGCATCGTCAAGATGGCCCAGCAGATCGTCGGCCTGATGGAAGAGCCGTGGTGATGACGCCTGCTTTTCCCCGCCCCAGCAGCTGGCAGCTGCGAACCCGGCAGCTGCCACTGCCCAACGCAGGGCAACCGCCGCTGCTAATGGGCATCGTCAACGTCACGCCAGACAGCTTTTCCGACGGTGGCCGGCATGCCGACATTGAGGCCGCCGTGGCCCACGGGCTACAGCTTGCTGCCGCCGGGGCCGATATTCTCGACGTCGGGGGGGAAAGCACCCGTCCCTTCGCCGATCCGGTCGCTGCCGATGACGAGTGGCAACGGGTCGGCGAGGTGGTCCGCCGGCTGACGGAGGAGTCGGGCCTGCCGGTATCGATCGATACCGCAAAGGCCGTTGTGGCAGAACGGGCAATCGCCGCCGGTGCCGAGATCATCAATGACGTCACCGGGCTGGAGGGTGACCCGGCAATGGCGGAGCTGGCCCGGGCCACCGGCGCGGGTGTCTGTGCGATGCACATGCAGGGCACCCCGCAGACCATGCAGCTTGATCCCCGCTATGACGATGTGGTGGTGGAGATTCACGCTTATCTGCGGCAGCGACGCGACGCTCTGCTGGCGGCGGGCATCCCGCCGGCTGCGATCTGCCTCGATCCCGGCATCGGCTTTGGCAAGACCCACCAGCACAATCTGCAGCTGATGCAGAACGCCGGCCGGTTTCTCGACCTCGGCTGCCCGATCTTGGTGGGCCATTCCCGCAAGGGATTTCTCGGCAAACTCGTCGAGCAGGTTCAGGGCCGTGAGCCGGCAATTGCCGACCGCGACCTTGCCACCGCGGCCACCGCCTGCAGCCTGGCGGCCCAGGGCATTCAGGTCATCCGCGTCCACGATGTGGCCACCGTCCGGCTGGCCCTGGTCGCGTTTTCAGCCACGGCCTGAATGCGGAACCTTCACCAGCCAGCGGCACCGCACTGCCCCCCGTGAGCGATTACGATATGGTGGCGGCGTTCGGCAGCTGCCCACCGGCAGCACAAGCCGGCCGCCTATTTTCTGCTCCCGGGAAGCTCGGTCATGGCAACGGTCTCTCAATCTCCTCCTCACCCGTCACTGGCCGACCACTGCCGGGCAATCGCCCGCCGCAGCCGAACGGCTGCCTTTGAACTGGCCGCGGTACCGGGCGACCAGCGGGCGGCTGGCCTGCGGGCGGCAGCGGCCCGGATCAGAGCCGATGCGGGGGCCATTCTCGCCGCCAACGCCCAAGACCTTGCGGCTGCCCCTGGCTTCGGGCTGACCGCTGCAGCGACCGATCGACTCAAGCTCGATACCGACCGCATCGAGGGCATCGCTGCCGGTGTCGAGGCGGTGGCCGGCCTGCCTGACCCGGTGGGCGAGGTGATCGAGTCAGTGGTTCGGCCCAATGGACTGGAGGTCCGCAAGGTCCGCGTGCCACTGGGGGTGGTCTTCTTCATCTATGAATCACGCCCCAACGTCACCGCCGACGCTGCCGCGGTGGCCATCGCCGCGGGCAATGCCATCATCCTGCGGGGTGGCAAGGAGGCGGCCCACTCCAGCCGCCAGATCGTGGACAGCATGCGGCAGGCGATTGGGGCAGCAGGGCTGCCCGCCGACAGCGTCCAACTGGTCGATGTGGCCGACCGAGAAGCCGTTGGAGCATTTCTGCAGTTCGATGACCTCATCGATCTGGCGATTCCCCGCGGGGGTGAGACGCTCATCCGCCGAGTCTGCGCTGAGGCTCGGATGCCGGTTCTCAAGCACTTCAGCGGGAACTGCCACGTCTATATCGACAAGGCGGCCGACCTTGTGATGGCCGAGGCCGTCATGATCGACGCCAAGTGCCAGCGGATGGGCGTCTGCAACGCTGCTGAGTCGCTGTTGGTGCATGCCGATATCGCCGCTGACTATCTACCGCAGGTTGCTGCGGGCCTCCAGGCCCGCGGTGTTGAACTGGTCGGCGACGCTGCGTCCCGAGCCATCCTGCCGGTGATCGGGCCGGCGACCGACGAGGACTTCGCCACTGAATTCCTCGGACCGAAGCTCTCCATCGCCGTTGTTCATTCGCTTGCCGAAGCGATCGACCATATCAATCGCTTCGGCTCCCGCCACACCGACGCGATTGTGACCGCCGATGCCGCGAGAGCCGACCGTTTCACCGCCGGGGTCGACACGGCCGTGGTCATGGTCAACGCCAGCACCCGGTTCAACGACGGGGGTGAGCTTGGCCTGGGGGCCGAAATCGGCATCTCGACCGACAAGCTCCATGCCCGCGGCCCTTGCGGACCCCGCGAACTGACGACGTACAAGTACATCGTCACCGGCAGCGGCCAGACGAAGGGCTGAAGCGGTGCCGGCGGCAATTTGGGGTGGTATGCTGCGGCAGGCAGGGGCATTGCCCCGACCGACTCGCATTCCATTCAGGAGATCAACCCAGGTGGCTGAAGCGGCACTCGCGCTCGAGGACGGCACGGTTTATTACGGTGAGGCGTTCGGGCACCGCGGCACGGTGACCGGTGAGGTCTGCTTCAACACGTCGATGACCGGCTATCAGGAGATTCTCACCGACCCGAGCTACCGGGGTCAGATTCTGACGATGACCACCCCGCAGATCGGCAACTACGGGGTGAATTCCACCGACATCGAAAGCGGCCGACTGCAGATGTCGGGCTTTGTCGTCCGCGAGGTGAGCCGGACGGCGAGCAACTTCACCGCCACCGGCACACTCGGCGACTATCTCGACGCCGCCGGCGTGGTCGGGATCAGTGGCATCGACACCCGGGCGTTGGTGCGCCGGATTCGCACCCACGGGGCGATGACCGGTGTGCTGTCGAGTGAAATCCTGGACGCCGACCGGCTGGTGAGGCTGGCCCGTGAGGCCCCGAAACTCACTGGCCGCGACCTCGTTCGTGACGTGATGCCCGAGACCGCCAGTGACTGGTCCGAGCCACTCGCGGCAGACGCCACACCAATGCCGCAGCCGCGGGAAGGGGGCGAACTGCCGGAGCCTCCGCCGCGGGCCGGGGGAAAACATGTCGTTGCCCTCGACTACGGCATGAAGTGGAACATCGCCCGGCACCTCATCTCGCAGGGCTGCCGGGTGACAGTGCTGCCCGGCAGGGCCACCGCCGAAGAGGTGCTGGCCCTGCAGCCTGACGGTGTCTTCCTGAGCAACGGCCCGGGCGACCCCGAAATGGTTGACTACGGGGTGGCGACTGTTCGCGACCTGGTCGGCCAGTTGCCGATTTTCGGCATCTGTCTCGGCCATCAGTTGCTCGCCCAGGCCTGTGGTGCCAAGACCTTCAAATTAAAGTTCGGCCACCGTGGTGCCAACCAGCCGGTGCTCGATCTGGCGACCGGCAAGGTGGAGATCACCTCGCAGAATCATGGCTTTGCCGTGGCTGAGCAGACACTTCCCGACTGCCTCGAGGTGACTCACCGCAACCTCAACGACGGCACGATCGAGGGCCTGCGGCACCGCACCGCCCCGGCAGCAAGTGTGCAGTACCATCCCGAGGCCGCCGCCGGCCCCCATGACTCGGCCTATCTGTTCGACCGCTTCCGGCAGATGCTGGGCTGACAGTACGTGGACAAAGCCCTCCCTCGCAATGCTGTTCAGCACGAAACGCATTGTTTCAGCTGGGCTGATATTACGGATTCGGTTCTGAAAGGGGTTCACCGACGTCCGGCGTGGGTCGCGGCTGCCCGTGCCCTGTCGCCGGACACTCGCTGCGGCCCTCCAGGCCTTCGCTCGTTCGAAGCTGCCTGCGCTCCGCCATCCATGGCTTCGCTGGCCAGCTGCGCCGGCTCTCAGGGCACGGGCACCCCTCCCGGAATATCACGTGGGGATTCGATTCAGGACAGGTAGGCTTGGGGGTCGTGAACGCGGCGAAAAATTCACGAGCGACGCCGGCGGTGGAATAAAACCCCCCGGAAAATTTTGACTTCAGTTTTGCGTGTGCCATGGTTGAGGGAGGCTGCGGTCGCCTCCGCCGCTTCGCCGCCGGACAACGGATTCGGTGGACTTCCCCCAGTCACGTGTCAAGGAGGCTCAGCCATGAGTCGTGCGTTCTACCTCTGCGGTCTTTCGGCCGCTGTGTTGTTGTGTTTCGGCACCGTCGCCGAAGCCGGTCTGTTCGGTCACCGTCATGCCAAGGCTGACTGCTGCGAGCCCGTCTGTGGCTGCGAGCCGACGTGTGGCTGCGAGCCGAGTTGCGGCATCGAGCCTGCCTGTGGCTACGAGCCGACCTGCGGGATGGAGCCGACCTGTGGTTGTGAGCCCAGCTGCGGCTGTGCCCCGGCCTGTGCGGCCCCATGCATCAAGTACCGCCACAAGCATGCCCACTGCCACAAGTGCAACAGCGGCTGCTGCGAGCCAGCGACCTACCAGACGGTGCTCCACGCCACCAGCCCCGAAACCTGCTGCACCGTCTGCGTGCCGGTCTGCCTTCCCTGCTGCTGCCAGGGCTGCCCCTGCGAGAGCTCGCGGTGCACGCTGTTTGGCTGTGGCCAGGTGCGGTACGACTACGCCTGCGGCTGCTCAGTCATCGTCCGCTTCCAGAAGTGCGGCGACATCCTGGTCACCTACTGCGGCTTTTAGACCGCATCCGGCCTCGATGTATCGCCGGCTCGGGGGCGGCAAAAGTCTCGTCGCGGGGCGAGGAAACGCCCAACGCTCCTCGAGCGTTCGCCGACCCCCGAGCCTCCCGTTCCTGGATTGCCCGCTCGTGGCTACGGTTCACTCGGATCGGCTCTAGGTTTCTATAGGAAAAGCTCTCGATGGACCTGGCCCACAGATGGCGGCGATCGTGAGACTCATCAACCCGGCCGGGAGCTTCTCCCGGCCGGGTTTTTGGTGTCTCTGGCACCACCTCGGCGGTGACTATTCCTGCTCAGCCAGCCACCGCTCGGCGTCGAGGGCTGCCATGCAGCCGGTGCCGGCGGCTGAGATCGCCTGCCGGTAGTAGTCATCAGCCACGTCGCCCGCCGCGAAGACACCCTCTACGTTGGTGGCAGTGCGGAAGTGCTGCTGCCAGACGATGTACTTTTTCGGTGTCAGCTCAAGCTGCCCATCGAGAAACGCCGTGTTGGGGGTGTGGCCGATGGCCAGAAATACCCCGGTCGCCTCGAGCGTCGTCTCCTGGCCGCTCTCGGTGGTGCTTGCCAGCCGCACCCCGGTGACGCCCTGCTGATCACTCCCAAGCACCTCGACCATTTGGCTGTCAAAGTGAATCTCGATCTTGTCGTTATCGAAGGCCCGCTGGGCCATGATTTTGCTGGCCCGCAGCTCATCCCGGCGGTGAATCAGATGGACCCGGCTGGCGAACTTGGTGAGATAGGTCGCCTCTTCGACCGCCGAATCACCACCACCAACCACCACCAGCGGCTTGTTGCGGAACCGCGGCAGGGCGCCGTCACAGACGGCACAGGCGCTGACGCCCCGGTTCTTGAAGCGTTCTTCGCTTTCCAGCCCCAGCCAGTTGGCACTCGCCCCGGTCGCCACGATGACACTGCGGGCCAGCACCTCGCCACCCCCAGCCGGCGTCAGCCGGAACGGTCGGGCCGAAAAGTCAACCGTCGTAATGTCATCGGTGATGACACGGGTCCCGAAATTAACGGCCTGCTGCCGCATCAGCTCCATCAGTTCCGGGCCGGTCACCCCGTGGCCGTCATGCGGCGCCATCATCATCCGCCGCTCTTTCGGCAGCGCTGAATCGAGGAACGCCCCGAGGTCACCGGCTGGAAAGCCGGCGTAGTTTTCCACCTCGCTGGTCAGGGCAAGCTGGCCCAGCGGGAGGGTGCCAGCCATCCGATTGGCTTCGGTGATCGCCCCCTCATAGACAAGTGGCTCAAGCTGGGCTCGAGCTGCATAGGTGGCGGCGCACCAGCCGGCCGGTCCACTTCCGATGATGACGACGTTTTCAACCCGCTGTTCCGACATGCGCTTCTCCCTACTGACTGACGGGCCGAGTCGGGCGGTGGACAACCCCACCCTGTAACTCTGGCGTTTCCGTGACGCCGGCATGATACCCGGCACGGGCAATTTGCGGGACGGAAGGCCGCCTATGGCCGCGGCAAAACCTCAAGCACCACCGGCAGCGAGCACTGCCCTCCGTCGGCGTCGGCTTTCAGGTGGAACAGCCGCCGGCCCGGCCGCGCGACCGGTGCAGCAGTCAGAAAAAACTCCCGCTCCTGCTGCCCCTCGACGATCAACAGTCCGTTGAGGCCGATGTTGTCGACGAAAACACCATACGGCAGGTTGCGACCCGCCCCCGTTCCACTTCCGACCTGAATTCGCCCGGGGAAGTCATGCCGAACAGCCTTGACCTTCGCCTTAATGGTCTGGCCGGGACGAATCTGCAGGTTTAGCGGACCGGAGGAGGCGGCCGCAGCCTCGTCCGCGTCGCCGCCATCAGTCTTCGCAGAATCAGCCGACACGATCGCCACAGTGACCTTGGGAGATTCGGCCAGGGTGATATTGCCGAGGTCACTCAACGACTGCACTGGATCGACTACCGGCAGCCCGCTGGCAGTCGTTGTCACCACCGCGGTCGCCGTCACCCGCACTGCCTTGTCGAGTGTCTCATCAGGGTCGTTGGCATCACCGGCCGCCGACAGTACGCCGAAGGCTCGGAACTGGCCGGCCTCGATCTCGATCGGCCCATGAAAGCTGAAACCGGGCGGCAGGTTCTCGACCTCGATCCGAATGGGGCCGTCATAGCCCTCAATGCGGCTGGCGGTGAAGACAAGTTCCCGGCCGCTCCCAGGGCTGACCTTGGGGTTCTTGCCACCCACCGTGACACGGAAAGAGGGTCGCGGCTCACGGACAACCATGGTGTAGTGATAGTCACTCGGTTTGCCAGTGCTGCCAAAGCCGCGGGTATCACTGACCCGCACCACATACTCACCATCAGCGGGTGGCGTAAAAATCAACTGCGAGTCGGTCCCCAGCCGCCGCTCGGGCTCGTCATCGTTTTCCCAGTACACGGGAAACACCGGCAGCCCGTTGGGCACCGGCTCGTTCCCCGCTAGCAGTGGCCGGACGATCCAGGCCGGCTCCCCGAGGGCGTGGGTAACTGCCGTGGTGCCAAAAAACGTGTGCCGGTTGCCGAAGCCCGGATAGACCTCGAAGCCCGAGTCGGGCCCCCGCGGATAGAACCAGAGCCGCACCGCCTCGCCACCGACGAAGAGGTATTCATCGAGCTCCATCTCCCGCCAGTTATGAACTCGGAAGTCTCCTGATTGGGTTGAGTTCTTGCCTCGGAACGTCAGCCAGGAATCACGAGTAGCCTGCAGCAGCAGCCGTTCGATCGGCCGGCCGGCGGCATCGAGTACTTCGATCTTTGAGTCGAGCAACGACTTCGACCGGGCGGCATTCACCTCCAGCAGCACCGGCACTCCCGCGCGGCCTGTGAACCGGAAGCAGTCGACATCCTGAAGCCGGCCGATGGTGCCCGTGATCGTGGTTGGCCAGCTAATCGGCTCGGCAGCAGCCGGCTGGTCATTCGGCTCAGCCTCGGCATGGGTGGTCGGATCGGTGGGCAGTTCCGTCTTCACCGCAGCATAACTGGCCGTTGGCAGCTGCGTCGCCCGTGGTACCAGGGTCGGGTCGGTCGTGATCGCCAGTGCTTCGAGGGTCCCATCCATCCGGCCTAGCAGCAGCTGGCTGCCCACGGGCTCAATCGCCGTCACCACATCACTCTGGGCCGGGTAGACTTGTTCGATGACCAGCTCAGGCAGGCTCCAGCCGGTCAGTGTCCGATCCTCAGCAGTGCTGAGCAGATGGTTGCCATCGCCGGAAATGGCGATCGCTGTCACCGGGCTTTCGTGGGCAAAGCGGGAAAAGACCACCGGGTTGATCGCCGGTTCGGTCATTGACACCAGTTCCCAGACATGAATCCGCTTGTCACGGCCGGCCGCCAGCACTCGGTCGCCAGCTAGCGAGAACTGCACGCAGGAGACCTCAGCCTGCGGCTGTGACAGCGTGTCGAGCCGCAGTCCATCAGCAGCCCGCCAGAGCTTCACCGTCTCATCAGCACTGGCCGAGGCCAGCAGCCCGCCGCTGGGGTGCCAGGCCAGATCGAAGACGGCGCCGTTGTGCACGGTGTTCTCCCACTGCAGGCTGCCGTCGGCCACCCGCCAGACCTTCACGGCCATGTCGTAGCCAGCGGTTGCCAGCAGGCTGCCATCGGGTGAGAGCTCGGCGTCGTAGAGGAGATCACGATGCCCCTCAAACCGGCTCAGCACGGTGCCTGAGGCGGCATCCCGCAGTTCGGCCAGACCGAACAGCCCCGGCAGACCGCCGGCAAGCACCAGCCGTTTTCCGGTTGCATCAAAATGCACCGCCGTGACCTTGCCAGGCAGATCCGAGATTGTCTGGGCTGCCGACAGCTGCAGCTGCCCCGCTGCGTCTCGGGGAATCAGTTCGAGGCTGCGGCCCCGGGCCACGGCCAGCCGTTCTCCGGCCGGCGACACCGCCACCGCGGTGATTGGCTTGCGGCCGGGATAGTGAGGCAGGGCGGGTACGGCCAGCGTGGTGAGAATGGAGCGGTCCTCAGCCGGCCCCGGGGCTCCGGCGGCAATCCAGGCCTCGATCGCGGCAATTGCCTCGGCCGGTAGCTGTGGCTCATCGATTGGAGGCATGTGGTCGGAGTCGGTGCTGCGAATCCGTTCGATCATCACCGAGCCTTCGATGTTGCCGGGGCTGACCGGATCACCGGAAAACTCACCCCCCCGCCGAAACGAGGCAAAGGTCTCGACCGACAGGCCACCCTCGGCGTCGCGGTCATTGTGACAGCCGGCACAGTACGTCCGCAGCAGCGGAGTGATGTCGTGCTCGTAGGAGGGGGCCGCGAAGGTACCTGTGGTAAAGATGATTACCAGGATGCTGATGAACAGTCGATCAATCATGAACAGCCTCGTGTTGAAAAAACTGATAACGCCGATTCGGGAGTCGAAACCACGCATCCCCGCACTCTCAGTGGAGCTTCTTTACGGAATCGAATAGGTGAGGGTCGTTGCCCATGCCAATCGAGCGGCGTTGGAAACTGAGCGGAGCCGGGATGGCGAAGCGAAGTTTCCGTCGAGTGAGTGAAGGACAGGATGTCCGGAACGAACGTCCGGCGAGATGGCATGGGCAATGACCCGACGTGCTCGGAAACAACTCACGATATTCCCCGAAGAACCACCAGAGGAAGAAGCGTTGAATTCGAATTTGAGTCTGCACTTGGAACCCGGCACGGCACCGTGCCCCAAGCCTGCGGGGGCCAGTGTCTGCACCCGCATACCAACCTCATCCTCATCCGGCACGGCACGACGCCGTGCCCCAAGCCTGCGGGGGCCAGTGTCTGCACCCGCATACCAACCTCATCCTCATCCGGCACGGCACGACGCCGTGCCCCAAGCCTGCGGGGGCCAGTGTCTGCACCCGCATACCAACCTCATCCTCATCCGGCACGGCAGGAGGCCGTGCCCCAAGCCTGCGGGGGCCAAGGATGGCCCCGCAGGCGTAAAACTAGTGCCGGAACAAAAACTCCCGGCTCGTCAGAAGTGACCAATACATATCTTCAACCAGTTCCCGCTGGGTTGCCGGCTCAGCAGCCTTCAGCATCTCCACAAACTGCTTTTTCTCTTCCTCCCGCGGTGGCCGGCTCAGCGTCCGCAGCCAAGCCTCCTCAACAATCACATCCGGTGCAGGCTCGGTTGCCAGCAGTTGCGTCACCCAGCCCTGCCTGGCCGCCAGTTTGTCGTTGATGGTCGAGCCGTTGGCAAGGTGCAGCACCTGCACGAGGCTCGGCTGATTGGACCGTTCGCACTCACAGGTGATTTCGCGGGCATTGCGGCCGAAGGTCTTGAGGAAATAGTTCTTCACGGCCGAGTCGGCCAGTTCGAGGGCGCGGGTACCGGCCGCATAATCGTCCACTTTCTGGGTCGAACCATCGGCTAGCACAACCTCGGTATAGCTGTCGCGGACACCGGTGACGTCACTGATGGCGTCAGCCAGCACTTCGGCCATCAGTCGCTTGGGGTAGGTGCGGGCGAACCACTTGGTGTCTGCCTGGTTGGTCGGCAGCGGTTCGCTCGACCGGCGGTAGGTTTCCGACAGCAGAATCAGCCGCATCAGGGACTTGAGGTCATAGTGGTGTTCAATGGTGAAATCACAGAGCGCGGCCAGCAGTGGCTCGTTACTGGGCGGGTTGCTGGCCCGCAGGTCATCGACCGGATTGACCAAGCCGATGCCGAAAAAGTTGGCCCAGACCCGATTGACGATCGACCGGGTGAAGTAGGGATTCGCCGGGTCGGCCAGCCAGGCAGCCAGGGCGTGCCGCCGGTCGTCGGGAGCGGCTGGGTCGAGGGGCTCGCCGTCGAGGGCCGCCGGCGGCTGCGGCCTTCCAGTCCTGGGCTGCAGCAGGTCACCGCGGGGCGTGACAAACACCGTTCGCTTCCCGTCACCGTTGCGGGCATCGCCCCCCCAGCCCTTGGCCCGAACCCGGGCGAAGAGATTGGCGAAGGCGTAATATTGATCATTGGTCCATTTTTCGAGCGGGTGGTTGTGGCACTTGGCACAGTTGATCGACAACGACAGGAACGCCTGGCTGGTGTTCTCCGCCATCGTCTCCGGATCCTGATGGACCGCAAAAAAGTTGGTCGCCCCGTTTTCGGTGCTTGACCCGGTGGCGGTAACCACCCGCCGCACCATCTCATCCCAGGGCGTGTTTTCAGCGACCCGGTCGCGGACCCAGCTGGCGTAGGCCTGGACGGCCACGGGCCGCAATTTACGGCCGGTCACCAGAAAGACATCGCTCCAGCGATAGGTCCAATAGTCGACGAACTCCGGCCGGGCCAGCAGCAGATCGACCAGCCGCTGCCGCTTCTGCGGTGCCGAATCGGCCAGATAGCGCCGAACCTCCTCGGCTGACGGCAGCCGTCCGATGGTGTCGAGAAAGGCCCGCCGGAGGAAGGTGGTTTCGTCGCAGGCAGGTGATGGTTCCAGCCGCAGTTGACCAAGCTGCCGCAGCACATGGTCGTCGATCAGGTTTGCCCGCGGAGCTTCGGCAAAGACGGCCGGCGCAAGGTCGTGCTCGAACGGGGCGATCACTCGAGCAACGGCGATCTGCGAGGAAAACCAGGCGGTCACTGCCCCAGCCCCATGGCCAATCAGGTCCGCCTCGCCGTCGGTGCTGACCGTGGCAACGGTAGCGTCGGTGGAGGTGAACTTAGCCCAGCGGGTGACGTCGCGGGTGGAGCCATCGTCATAAAGAGCCGTCACCTGGAAGGCGACACGGTCTCCCTTTTTCCCAACGGCCTCCGCCGGTTCCAGTTCGATGCCCGCCAGCGTCTTCTCAGTCTGTTTTGGCCCCGGGCAGCCAGCGGCGATCCAGGCGGCCAGCAGGTTGTAGTCATCGCCCTCAAGGTCCAGCCGCTTGCCACCTTTGTGGGCGACGGCCGTGGTCGGCTTGGTCAGCAGCAGGCTGGCACCAGGCTCGGAAAAGTCGATCCGCCGGCCCCGGGCGTCACGGGTGATCGTCAGGTAGTCACTCGCCGGGTCATAGCCGAACAGGGACAGCCGGAAGCCCCCCTTCCCGGCAAGGGCCCCGTGGCAGCCGCCACCGTTGCAGCCCGCCTTCGACAGAATCGGGATGACATCGAGGTTGAAGCTGACCGGCTGGGCTGGCTCGGCACTGGACGGCGCCGAACTGCTGCACCAGATGCCGGTCACCAGCAACGGTAGACAGCACGGGATGAGGCGACGAAGCATGGGTGAAGCTCCCTGCGAAACCAAATAGAACGGCAGGCCGATTAGGTGAACAGCTCGTGGATCGGATCGGTTCCAAAGTCGGTCAGGGCAAAGGGGCGGCCGGCCGGACCCGGTAAGTGGTCGGTGTGGTCGAGGCCCAGACTATGGAAGATCGTGGCGACCAGATCCCCGGGGCCGACTGGACGCTCTGCCGGAAAACCACCGATGGTGTCGCTGGCCCCGACGACCCGTCCGCCCTGCACGCCGCCGCCGGCGAACGAGCAGGTGAAACACTGCGGCCAGTGGTCGCGGCCGCCGGCGGGGTTCACCTTCGGCGTGCGGCCAAACTCCGACAGGCCGGCAACCAGGGTGTCATCGAGCATGCCCCGCTGGGAGAGGTCTTCGATCAGGGCCGAATAGGCCTGGTCATACATCGGGCAGACGATCTCCTTCATGCCGGCGATCGAGGTGAACGGCTTTGAACCGTGAATGTCCCAGGTGGTCTCACCAAAGACCGTCAGGAACGTGTTGATGGTGATGAACCGCACGCCGCTTTCGACGAGCCGCCGGGCGAGCAGGCAGCACTGGCCGAACCGGTTCATACCGTACCGCTCTCGGACAGCCTTGGGCTCTTTCGACAGATCAAAGGCCTCCCGGGCCTGGGGGCTGGTCATCAGCCGGTAAGCCGACTGAAAGTTCTCGTCGAGCAGCCTGGCATCTTCGCTCGCCTCGAAGGCTTTGGTGGTCTCTTCGACAATGGCCCGCATCTTCCGGCGGCGATCGAGTCGCGCGACGCTGATCTGATCCGGCGGCAGGAGGTCGGGTACCCGGAACTTCGGCTTCGAGGGGTCGGCCATCAGCGCGAAGGGGTCATGGGCCTTGCCGAGAAAGCCGCCGGCCTGGCCATTAGGCAGGTTCCCGCCGCCGCGGCCCATCAATTCTGGCAGGACCACAAAGGCGGGCAGGTCGCTGCGGCGGCCAAGCAGGTACGAGGCGACGCTGCCAACATGCGGCGTCTGGATGCCGCCGGAGAACCGGCGCCCGGTCTGCAGCATCTGCCAGCCGGCATCGTGCACCGCCGCCCCGTCGTGGCGGCAGGATCGCACCAGCGAAAACCGATCGGCCACCGCGGCGTGCTGCGGCAACAGTTCCGACACCTCGAAGGCATCGGTCTTGGTGCGGATTGGCTTGAAGGGGCCCCGAATCTCGGTCGGAGCGTCGGGCTTCATATCCCAGAGGTCGATGTGACTCGGGCCACCGAGGTTGAAGATCATGATGCAGGAACGGTTTTCGCAGCCGGGCCGCACCCGCCCCTCGGCCGAAGCCCGGGCATATTGCGGCAGCGATAAGCCGATCGCCGACAGCCCGCCAACATGCAGGAAGTCTCGCCGGGAAGGTCCGGGGCCGCAGAGCAGAGCCCGGTTCCGGGAGCTACGGAATTCGAACATTGGATTCCTCCAGAATTTCGTCCACGGTCCGCGGCGGCAATGAGTTGATCGCCCCGCAAGGCAGCCCTGCCATTCGGCGGGGCACCCTCGCCTAGCACACTATTGAATAGATAGCCGGGTTCACCCTTGAGGGCTAGAACGGAAGCTGCTATTTTTTGTAAAAATAAAGCACGGGCCGGCCAGGCCATCAGCCTCTTCCGACAGCAGCTAATCGATGCCAGTTTTCGAATTCACTGAAAAAAAGTTTGATGGCTCACAACTGCTGGCGTTGTTCGACGCCCTCCCCGACACCTCCTTTTTTGTAAAGGATCGGCAGAGCCGCTTCATTCGGGCCAACCGGACCTTTTTACGGCTGCATGGCTGCCGTGACACCGCTGAAATTGTGGGCAAGTGTGACTTTGACTTTCATCCGCCGGCGCTCGCGGCTGAGTACGTCGCGGAAGACCGACGGGTGATCGACTCGGGCCAGCCGATTCGTGATCAGGCCTGGCTGGTGCCCCACCACACTGGCATGCCCCGCTGGTACCTCGGCACCAAGATTCCGTTGGTGGGGGACGTCGGCAAGGTGGTTGGCTTGGCTGGCATTCTGCGGCCGATCGACCAGCCCGGGTACGCCCCCCACGACTACCAGCGGCTGACACCGGCCCTTGAGCACGCGGTGAAACACTGCCGCAAAACGGTGAGTGTGCCAGCGATGGCCCGTCGGGCAGGGCTCTCAACCAGTCAATTGCAGCGGGAGTTTCGGCGGCTGTTCCGGATGAGCCCCAGTGAATACGTGATGCGGCTGCGGCTGCAATTGGCTCGCCGACAGTTGACCGAGTCAAACGATGCGGTCGGCACGATTGCTCAGGCCTGTGGCTTCTATGACCAGAGCCACTTCACCCGGGCCTTCAAGAAATACACGGGACTCACTCCCCTGGCCTATCGACGGCAGGCCTGGCAGGCCTGACGCTGCGAATTGCCCCCGCCGCATCTTACTCGGCTGCATCGGCCACCTCGCCGTCGCGTTGAAACGCCTGCCAGTCGGCGGCGTAGGCGGCATTGACCAGCCACGATGCCGCTGAACGGTCACCCGCGAATGCCGCGAACGAGGCAACCGGCAGCTCCTGATACCCACCGGCTGTGACATCCCAGTTCTGGCCAAGGAAGCCGTCCTCCGGCATGAGCTTCTTGAGCGTGACCGGTCCTTCACGACAGTCGCAGGGTGCGGGCACCCGGGCGGAGAAGGTGTGTCGCAAAAAAGAGAAGACCAGTGGCCACGTCTTTTCACCAGGACCGTGACCGGTGCCAGGTTCAACGGCGATGTTCCAGAGGGCGTTGGATCGCTTCCGCAGCGAGGGCACGACGGCCAGGTTTTCAGCCTGCGACGGCCGGGCGAAAAAATGATCGTCTTCGCCAAAGATCACCAGACCGGGCACGGCTGCCGCCTGGGGCTGATAGACCTGAAAAGTAATGCCCGGCCGCATCGACACCCAGCTCCAGACCCGATCAGGCCAGTACGCGGGGAACACGGCCGAAAACCCGGTGCCGTTGGAATGGCCGTAGAGAAAGAGTGGAGCATGCTCAAGCTCTGGATGGCCGGTTTGTTCCGCGAACACCCGCAGCCGATCAATCAGTAATCGCTGCGGCCAGAAGCCCCGCTGCAACGGATTGCCGACAAAGGTGAAGATTGCCAGGTTGAGATCCTTCGCGAGTGCCCGGAGGTCAGGCCGGCGAAAGAGTGTTTGGCCACTGCCGTGTCCCGAGATGACGACGATTCCTTTGACCACCGGAACGTCATCAGGCAGCCAGAGGTCGAACGTCACCTCTTCTCGTTCCCCTTCACCCCTCCGCTGGACAGCCTCCCGCCAACGGTCATCAGTAATATTCCAGTCCCAGTTGCGGCTGATTACTTGTTGGGGCGACGGCGTGCCCCATTTGGCCTCGTCGAGCACGCCGTTCCAACGGTTGGTGTCGCCTGGCTGCACGACGTTGGCCTTGACCCAGCCGATGCTGTGGCACTCAGCAAACTCGGCGTAGTCGGTCCACTCCGTCCCCCCACTGACCTTCCTTGGCTCGGTCCATTGCCGGTTAATCCAGGGAAGTACCTTTTCCGCCCAGCTGCGGCCATGGGCCCTCAGTCCCGCTGCGCTGAAGTGCACGCCGCTGCCGCCACGATCACGCAGGCTGCCCTGCAAGGCATCGGTGTCGGGCCCCTCAACTGCAACGCCGTCCCGCCAGAGACCGGCCTGCGCGGCCCGAATGTCAGCACTGCCCTGGTCATCAGGGCTGTGATAGCTCGCCTGAGCGACGAACCAGGGAACGGCCCAGCCGACGTCGTGCTGCGAGTCACGAATCAGCCGAGTGAGATACTCGGCATACAGCCGGCCCGGAAGGGTCCGGGTCTGATCCCGCTGGTTTGCATCACTCTCACCCTGATGCCAAAGCACAGCCCGAAAGCCATCTGGCCCAAGCGACTTCATCCGAGCAATAAAACTTGCATAAGCTTCACCCCGGCTTGCCCACTGCCCAGAAGAAAGCCGTTCGACCCTGGTTTCAAGCGTCGGTGGCTGCGGAAATGTCGCCCCCTTCGGCAGCCATTCCCGGACGCTTGTCGCGCCAATTCCGCAGGCAACGATGCCGACGGGAACAGCCTCATGCTGCACCACCGCATCGGCGAAGGCTGGCATGAAACTCCCTCCGGGGCCGCTGGCCCCGGGCTGCGGGTCGTCCGCCAGTCGCCAGACCTGACCGTCAAAGGCCGCCACCCGGCCCGTTTGCGGCTGCTGCCGCTCGCTGCCATGGTTGGCCGAGTTCGACTGCCCAGCAATCACGAAGACCTCACCAATGCCAACATGGGAAACGCTCCCCCGGGCTAATTCTTTACCGGCCTGCAGCACCTGCACCTCAAGCCGCCACCAGCCGCCCGCCGGCATCTCGACGCTTCCCGTCAGCCTCCGATCAATGACCTTGCCGCTCACCCGCAACCAGGGTGTCTGCCGTTTTTCACCGATCAGTCGTGCCTGGATGGCGGCATCAGGCTCTGGCACTTCTGCTGCGAGCATCCCAACGATCCGCAGCCGCCCCTTGCCGGGCGAAGACCGCTGTATCACCTGATAGTCGGATGGGAGTTCCAGCCTGATCTCATTCGCAGGCAGTTGCGAAACGACCATTCCGGCCAAGAAAACGAGCAGCAGTCTCACAGCTTCGCTCCAAGTGATCACGATTGGTGAAACGGGTACCCCGCCGCAGGATGCAGCGATCGGCAACCCCGAAAACCCTCGGCGTTTTCCGGTGTTGCCCACGTGAACTATCATTCGCCCGCATTCGCGGCCAAGGGTCAGGGATGGCTTTTTCCACAGCCACTAGGGGAGCAGCATGAACTCTCCCGACACCAGCAGCACTTGGGCGAGTTCTTCCCAGGGGCCCAGGGGCTGGGGCATCGTCTTGGGGTCGAGAAAATCGTGGCGGGCATCCCACCGCATCTTCATGCCCGGCAGCGCCGGCATGTCGCGGTCGACCATCACGATCGTCGGCGACCAGATAAATCCGCTGCGGGCCGGATCGAGATCGGTGAGCGCGACAAAATCAATCGTGTCACCCGGCTCGCAGGCGACCGATTCGACCTTTGTCATAACGCCATCGGCTGAGGCCGTCCACTCGCCCAACTGGCCGAGTCGCGAATGCACGATCCGACAAACGATGGGGGCATCGGCCGCAGCATCGGCGGCCGCGTCGGTTGCCGCTGCCTTGTTAGCCTCGGCATCGGTCGGTTTCGCAGCTGCCGGCAGCAGGTGCACAAGCTCTGCCTCAATCTTCACCGTGCCTTTCTCAGGCGACGTCCAGCGACGGACGGCCGCCTTGCCGGCCACGAGTTTGCCGCCGTCGGGCGTCATCTCCATCGCACTGCCGTCAAACTCGGCCGTCTTCTGGCCGCGGACCACGGCCCCGGCAAAGCGGTCAATCGACGTGAGGCCGTTCACCGCCTTGGCCTTGGCATCGAAATCGGCGAAGCCATAGCTCCAATCGTCAGCCTGCGGCCGCACGATGTCATCTTCGGGATAGGCGGCGATAAACGCCTCGGCGTCGGCCAGTTCGCTGGCCGACGGATTCCGCTGCAGCGCCGCCCGCCAGACCGCCGTCACGATTTCGGCGGCCGCGGCATCGGCTCCGGCCGCGGTGCGGGCGGCGGCGGCCAGCCGCTTGGCCGACTCGACGGCAAACGGACTGTTGAAAAGCCAGAGCGCCTGCGGCGGCAGGGCTGTCCGCGACCGGCCGGGCGAAGTGAAGTTGGAGTCGGGCACGTCGAAGGCCCGCATCACCGGAGCCACCTGGGCCCGCACGATCGAGGCGTAGAGCGTCCGCCGGCGGGACTTCGCATCGCTCACATCAAATGGCTGCCCGCCCACCGCTTGATCAAGCCCGCCCGCCACCGCCAGCATCGCATCGCGGATTCCCTCGAATTCGAGAGCCCGGGAGGGAAATCGCCACAGCAAGCGGTTGTCGGGATCGAGCGCTCGGGCCGAGCCGGCCGGTGGCTCGCCAGGGGCGACAGCCGAGGCCTGCTGGTAAGTGTGCGACCGCATGATCAGCCGGTGCAGTTTCTTGAGCGACCAGCCATCGGCGATGAATCGGCGCGCCAGCCAATCGAGCAGTTTGGGATGCGATGGCGGCTCACCCTGCAGTCCGAAGTCGCTCGCTGTCCGCACGAGCCCTTGGCCGAAATGCCAGGCCCAGACCCGATTGACGATCACCCGGGCGGTGAGCGGGTTCTGCGGGCTTGCGATGAGGGCAGCCAGCTCCTTGCGGCCGCTGGCATCCTCTGGAAAGGGCTCGGCATCCTCGCCACGCAACACGGTCAGATACTGCCGCGGCGCGGGGCTGCCAGGTGACTGCGGATTACCGCGAATAAACACCTTTGCATCGAAGGGCTTGGCTTCTTGGACCGCCATCAGCCGCACCGGTGCGCCCGGATGCGAGGTGAGCTTCGTGACAGCCTCGCGGGCCAGCCGCCGCAGGCCAAAGGCCACATCCCGCGATTTGAAGAGCGGGGCTTTCTTATTGTCGCAAAATACAAACGGCGACTCCTCAGCGGTGAGCACCTTCACAAATTCCGCCGCCGAGTCGTTGGCCAGCGGCGTGCCGGGCCGCAGGGCCTCTGCATCGGCCTCATGGATTCGCAGAATCGCCCGCACCTCCAGGTCGGCGATTGCCATGTCTTCCTCGTCGGGGCGAAGCGTGCAGAGCTTGTCAAGCGCCCCTCGGAACCGCTCGCCCCACATCGCCTCGAGTGACTGTCCCTGGCGGTTGTACAGTTCGGCCACGTCGGCGAGCGTCCGCGGCGAGTCTGATGCAAACGCATCGGCAATCACCTTCGCGAGGCTGCCGTCCTTGTTGGCGGCATAGGCCTCGATCAGCACCGGGGCCTTCGCCTCATATTCGTCAGCGGGCAACGCCCTGAGTTCCAGCCACGGTCGGAAAATGGCCGGATTGGCCTCGAGCCATGACTTGTGTTTGCGGATCAGTTCCGTGTAGACGCCCCCTGACAGACCGCGGGGCTTGAGGATTTCCTTCTGGACGCGAGCCTTGTCTTCATACACCCATTTCGACTTGCCGTCATGGACGGCCAACAGATAGTCGCCAAGCCGGGCCCGCTCTGCCACCACGCCCCGCTCAGCCTCAAAGGCCAGCACCCGCAGCAGATGCTGCCGAGCTTTCCTGTTTTCAGCGACGTAGGCCTCGTTTTCCGCGCTCGGTGGCTGGGGCTTCATCGGCGGGTAGACAGCCGGTTCCACGCAACTCTTCAGCACCCCATAGAGGCCGTAGTAGTCGAGTGTGGGGATCGGCTCCAGCTTGTGGTCGTGGCAGCGGGCGCAACTCACCGAGAGGCCGAGCAGGCCCCGCGTGATCACGTCAATTCGATCATCGATCACGTCGTCATCGATCCGCGCATTGGGCCGGCGGCCAACGGTCATGAAGCCGAGTGCGGCCAAGTCGCGGTTGTCGTCGGGCTTCACATCGACGAGATCCGCAGCAAGCTGGGCGGTCACAAACTGATCAAACGGCAGGTCGTCATTGACCGCCTGCACACACCAATCGCGATAGGTCCAGGCATAGGGATACGGGTTCTCGGCGCCGCCGGCCCTGCCCATGCTGTCGGCGTAGCGGGCCACGTCGAGCCAGTGCCGCGCCCACCGTTCGCCATACTGCGGGCTGGCCAGCAGCGTGTCGACGGCCGACTCGAAGGCGGCGGGTGACGGATTGCCGGCGAACGCCTCGACCTCTTCGACCGTCGGCGGCAGTCCCGTCAGATCGAGGGCAGCCCGCCGCAGCAGCGTGCGGCCGTCGGCCCGCGGTGACATCGACCAGCCCTTGGCCTCGAGGGCTGCCTGAATGAAGGCATCGATCGGGTTCCGGACCAGGTCGGCAGCCTTGACAGCCGGCGGCTCCGGGTTGGCGATCGGCTGAAACGCCCAGTGATCCCCCGCCTGCTCAAACAGCCGCTCGAGCGGCGACAATGCCCCACCTTCCGTCCGCGGATCGGCCGCCCCGGTCTCGATCCATTTCACCAGGTCGGCGATCTCGCTCTCCGCGAGCGGGTCGTCGGGTGGCATCGCCTCCAAACCCTTCTCACCCCGCACGGCATGGATGAGCCGGCTTTCTTCCGGCTTGCCCGGCACCACCACAAGCCCCCCAACGCCGCCGCGACGAAGTGCCGCGGCGGAGTCAAGCTGGAGCCCACCGCTGGCCTCCTCGGCATGGCAGTCGATACAGCGATCGATGAGCAGGGGGCGAATCTTCTTTTCGAAAAAGTCATTTTGCTCGGGCGTGATCGCCGCCTCGGCTGCGACGGCAGAGTCGCCTGCCGCTGCCGCAAGTGCCAACGAAAGACAAAGCAAAAAGCGGTTTCTGCTCATCGCTGATCCCCCGTTCGGTTTACGCAAACCACGCCTCAATCACCCTACCATGCACGTCGGTAAGCCGAAAATCTCGCCCGGAGTGGCGAAACGTGAGCTGCGTGTGGTCGAGGCCGAGGGCGTAGAGGATGGTGGCGTGAAGGTCATGGACGTCGAGCGGATTTTCCACCGCAATCGCCCCAAAATCGTCGGAGGCTCCGTACACCTGCCCGCCCTTGATGCCACCGCCCGCCAGCAGGATCGTGAACGTGCCGGCATTATGGTCGCGGCCCGGTGCCTTCTTGGCCTTCGGATCGCCGTTGTTGTCGGTCGTGGGCGTACGGCCAAACTCGCCCGCCCACACGACCAGCGTGTCGTCGAGCATGTCACGGGCCTTGAGATCCTTAATCAGGGCAGCGAGGGGCTGGTCCCCGGCGCGGCAGAGATCGCGGTGACGGTTGTCGTTGTCATCGTGTGTATCCCAACCATTGTGGTACAGCTGCACAAACCGCACCCCCCGCTCGACGAGCCGGCGGGCGAGCATGCACTGCCGCCCCATGGCGGTGTCACCATAAAGACGATGCACGCTCACGGGCTCGCGGGAGAGATCGAAGGCATCGCGGGCCTCCATCTGCATGCGGAAGGCCGTCTCAAACTGGGTGATCCGGCCGTCGAGAAACGAGTCGGCGCCGTTACGGGCGGAAAACTCCCGGTGCAACCGCTCGACCATCTCGATCTGCCGCCGTTGCTCTCCCAGTGACGTCGTACCACTGCGAAGGTCTTGGATAAGCCGCGCCGGATCGAGCCGGCCGGTCTCGATGCCGCGGGTAGCGATGCCGGTGCCGGCCGTCGAAGTTGGCAGAAACGCACTACCGAAGCCGCGATCGCCACCGGCTGCCCGGCCGCCGGGAGAGAGATGCACAAACGCTGGCAGGTTGGCATTCTCCGAACCCAGGCCATAGACACACCAGGCGCCAACGCTCGGCCGGGCAAGCGCGGCCTCGCCCGTGTTCATGATGAGCTGCGCCAGTTCATGAACACTGTTCTTTGCGGTCATGCTGCGGACGACGCAGATGTCGTCGATCACGCCCGCCACGTGGGGCATCAGGTCGCTTACCTCGATGCCAGACTGTCCGTGCTTCGCAAACGTGAACGGGCTGCCCATCAGCTTGCCGGAGAGACGGCCCATCCCCTTGGCCGCCTCGGGCGCCTTGGCGAGATAGTCCTTCGTCACCTCCTCAATCGGCCGGTTGTGGTATTCGTTGAGCTTCGGCTTGGGGTCGAAGGTATCGACCTGCGAAGCGCCCCCTTCAGTGAAGATATGGATCACATGCTTGGCGCGGCGCCGCGGCAACGCGGCCGGCGTCGGGGCAACGGCGGTTTCTGCTAGGCCGGCGTCGGCCAGGAGCGTCGCCAGGCCGAGGCTCCCAAACCCAAGGCCGGTCCGGGCGAGCATCTGGCGGCGGCTGGTCGAAACGGTCCACTGCTGGCAATCGGGCATGGGCTGATTCCTCGCGGGCACGATGTCTCCGTAGCGATCTATCGAGTTCAATATTTCGTCAGCAAGAGGCTTACTGAACAAATCGCGGATATTTCGCAACCGTTGACAGGAAATCGAAACCAGTGGCCATGGCCCCCGTCACCGGGGAAATCTAACCCAGGCCTGGTAGGAGCGTTGATGGCAGGGCAATCGGCCGCCGTGGCTCCTGCCCGCGGGCTACTCCACCCACGACAATCGCCTCGAGCAAGAAAGCTACTACCGTGATCGACCAGGCCACGCCCGATGCAGTCCGCAGGCTTGGCTGAGGCGAATGAAGCCTCATCAATTGCATCCCGCAGCGGTCCGGTTTCGCATGACAACGGCCTGCATTTTTCGGCGACATATGAATGTTTTGAAAAATGATGGCGTGACAAACGACCGCCCGGGCTGCAACAACGCGGGGGGAGTTGCCTGGCATGTCGCCTCCAGAACACACCAGCCTTGCTACCAATCGCACCATTGAGTTGGCGTACGCCGCGGGCCAGCCGTTGGCGCGTGGCGTGATTGCCGGGGTGATGCTCGGCCTGCGAGACCAGGGGGCCTGGTCCTACCGCTTGGCCGCTGCCGCTGACGGTCCGCCGACCATAAGGCCCGCGGCCGACGTGGTGCTCAGTTGCGAGGCGGGTGACGGCACGCTGGGGCCAGTCTTGCCGGTGGTGCGGCTCAGCTGCCGTGGGGCGGCGACAGTTTCCCTGTCAATTTATCGCGGGGCCGTCATGCGGCTCGCCATCGATCATCTGACAGCAGGCGGAGTTGAGTCGTTTGCTTTCGCCGTGACGAGACGGCTTTCGGAAGCGGAGGCCTGGGCTGCCGACTTCCGCACCATGGTTGATGGTACTTCAGCAGATCAGGTCTGGCTGCCGGCGGAGCAGGGGGGCCGAGCAGACCGCTCGCTGATCGAATGGCTCAGCGGGCTGCCGGCGCTCACCGGAGTCATCACCCCCACCGACATCGACGGCCTTCGTGTGGTCGAGGCCTGTCGGGAGGCGGGCCTGCGAGTTCCCGCCGACGTGGCGGTGATCGGTGCGGGCAACGACGAAGTGCTCTGCGAGATTAGTGACACGTCCCTCTCAAGTATCGATCTTGGCCCCGGTCGGCTAGGTCAGGAGGCGGCCCGGTTGCTCATCAGCCTGACGAAACACCGGAAAAATCCGCTGCCTTCCCAGCCGTTCGCGGTGCCACCGCTCCGCGTGGTTGAACGGGAGTCGACCGACACCTTCGACACGGGTGACGCGGTTGTGGCGGCCGCCCTGCGGATCATGCGGCGGCAGATCGCAGACGCTCCGTCACCCCAGCAGCTGGCCCAGATGGTGGGGCTGTCGTGGGCCTCGCTGGAGCGACGGATGAAAAGGGCGATCGGCCGTTCGATCCATGGCGAGCAGCTGCGGGTGCGGATCGCAGGGGCAACTCGTCTGCTGACCGAATCTGACCTCCCAATCCGCGATGTCGCGACGGCTGCCGGCTTTGGATCAGTACAATACATGTCCACTGTCATCAAGCGGCACTTTGGCCTCACTCCAGCTCAGCTCCGTGGCACCCGTGACCGACGCCGGGGCTAAGCGGCAAATGCCCCTACGATTGCCTCGCGAAATCCACGGATGTGTGGCCGCTCGAAATGGGCTGCTCGCGAAAAAAAACCAATCTGCTCAAAGCCAAACAGCCGCGACGCATCGCGATAATAAAGGCCCTCGAGGGCCCCTCGGCCACGTGGCGGGCGGCCCAGCAACTGCGGGCTCACCGACGCAATCGTGACCCCCAGGCCGAGCCGGACATACTCGGCAAACAGATCGACACCGCCTGCGGTGAGCGAGGCCGTCGCCTGCTCCCAGAGCCCCGCCTCCTCGAGCACGTTGACCACCCGCTCCCGTGAAAAGCTGCCTTCGCGGGTGAGTACGAGCGGATGCTTGACGAGGTCGGCCAGCTTCAATCGCGCCGGCGCGAGGATTGGATGCCCGGGTGGCGTCAGGACCACAAACGGATATTCGAGCAACGGCACCGAGTGGATTGAGGCCGATCCCCGCGGTGAACCCTGAATATGGCCGGCAATCGCGACGTCGGCCGCACCCGCCTGCAGCCGCTCAAGCGATTCAGCCGATGTCCCCTCATGAACATCTATTTCCACGGCGGGCCACGCCCGCCGGTAGGCAGCCAGCGGCTGGCGAAGTTCATGCAGCAGCAGGCTCGCGGGCATGGCCAGCCCCAGCCGCCGAGGCACATCAGCCGCCGGATCCCGGAAGAGTTCCCGCAACCCGTCGAAGCCCTCCACGACGGGTGCCGCCCGATCGACAAGCAGCCGGCCTTCGTCAGTGAGCTTCACCTGGCGGCCGATCACCTGCACCAGCGACACGCCGAATTCCTTCTCCATGCCACGAATCTGCTGCCAGACGCTGGCAACCGAAAGATCAAGGGCCCGGGCCACCGCTGCAAACGAGCCCCGCCGGGCCAGTTCCACGATCGCCCGCAGCTGCCGCAGCCGCAGTTCTTTGAAATACCGGTGGACGCGGGGCACGGGAGGCCTCTCTCACTGGTCAGCAAACGCTAACCGCTAGTCGCAAATGATACCGCTTACCGATGCGATCATGCCCGAAAGCTTCTTCAAAGAGCGATCGCTTGCGTCGATTTTGTAACTCGTGACACGATTTCACAACGGCTGAGCCTATTCCACACATCGAACTCCCGCCGTACCCTGCCGATGGCGGGGTTTGTGGTTGCGAGTCGCGGGCGATTGTGAACGGAGATCGTGGCGCCGAAAATCTGTCTGTTTTGCGTGAGGAGCCTAACCATGCAGCAGCGCTTAGGAAGGTATCGCGGTTTTACGCTCATTGAACTCCTTGTTGTCATCGCCATCATCGGGGTGCTGGTGGGTTTACTGCTCCCGGCGGTTCAGGTCGCTCGAGAGGCCGCCCGGCGTTCGACCTGCCAAAACAATCTGCGGCAACTAGCGTTGGCGGTTCATCAGCACGAGTCGGTCTACAGACACTTTCCCCCAGGCGCCGTCGAATGGATTGGTGCGGAAGCATCAACTGGCAAAAACTCCTACTCCTGGCATTACTACGTGCTGCCCTACATCGAAGAAGAGTCAACTTTTAACGAGGGGGCCGTTCAGTCCGGTGAGTCTGAGACGCAAGCAGATCGCGTCTACAGGATACGGGGCACACAGACGGCGTATCACCGCTGCCCCAGTGACGACCGGCTGCCGGGAAAGGTTCAGACCACCTGGGACTGATTTCCGAACTACAAAAAGAGCGCCTCGAATTACTTCGCCTGCCGCGGGCCAGTGCAGTCGAAGCCCTACTCAGGCTGTTCCAATCCCTTTAACGCCCTCTATGCCAGCCGACCCGATCTTGGCTATGTCGGCGGCTGGCCGTACATGGATTATCGCGAGGCCCTGGGAACGATCGGGAATAATCGGCCAAACGGTGAATCCGCTCGGCGGCAGAATATCCGGGGCATGTTTCACCCAATCAGACTGTCAGACCCTGGATTCCTGAATGTTCTACGGATGGAAGGAAAGCACATTACTGACGGGCTTTCCCACACGCTGATGCTTGGTGAATTCCTGCCAACGCAATCAAATCTCTATCAGGGAAACTCTTTTCAAGCCTATGGCAACTACCCGCTGACGACTGTCCTGCCGATCAACACCTTTATCGATGAATCGATTCCCTTTAGCGACCGTTGCAACACAACCGACTACGGCATGGCGAATTGGGGGGTGCAACATGGCTTTAAGTCCCGGCATGACAGCGGTGCGAACTTTGCCTTCGGTGACGGCACGGTGCAATTCCTGAACGAAACACTCAATATGGACACCTACCAACTGCTGGGGCACCCGTCAGACGGCCAGCCGATTCCTTCCTACTGACTGAGCATTTCGGCAAATCAACGGTTGTTGTGTGACGAAGAACTGTCGCGCTCATCTGATTGCCTCGGTAACCCTCCTGCTCGGATTCACTGGGTGCGGCAACGGTCTCCAGCCACTCTCAGGCACCGTAACCGTCGACGGCAAGCCAGCCAAACCGGGCACGCGTGTGCTCTTTGCGCCCTTAGGGAGTACTCGGCCAGCCGATGGCATGGTCGGTGCGGAGGGGCGATTTACCGTTGCATCCGTTGCAAAGGCGGGAGCGATGCCGGGGGAGTACCGCATCTGCCTGATCAATTCTGTCGAATCGATCCCGAGGCCAAACGAGAATCGTGAATTAACGGCCGAACAGCAGGCCTTGGGAATCGCCCCGAAGGGCTGGCATGCGTATCAGGCGGCAGTTGACCGCTTTCTCGCCAGGCCGCCGACTGGTCCTGGCTGGATCCCAAAGCACTACGACTCGCCAGCAACAACGCCCCTTCGCTGGAATACGGCGACCGATGGTTTTGAAGTGACGATCGGGGTGGCTTCAGACAATAGGCCTGGCGACTAAGCCATGGCATTCTTCACCGCTATTTTTTCAGGTGAAAATCCTGTCAGAGAATCGCCAGGGGGTTGCGGCGTTCTTCCAGCGTGCCGCGGGTGACGCCGACGCGGTTGGCCGCCTGCAATCCGGCCCAGACCTCGCGACCGGTGACACGGCCGGCCAGCAGATCGCGGTAGGCGGCAATGATTCGGCCGGCTTCAGCAGCTGATTCTTCCAGCAGTTCAATCCGCAGGTGACCAAGGCCACTAGCCAGCAGCTGGCCCACCGCCTCGGCGCCGCTCTGGGCCACGGCATTGAACAGCGTGTTACGGCAGCCGACATCGGCCGTCAATGGATGCTCCACCCCAAGCCGGTCCCGCAGATGCACCGCGTGATCGTCACAGGGCCGGCCACAGTTGGTCTTGTTGGTCCCCGGTGAGAGCACGGCACAGAAGACGCAGTGCTCCATGTGAAACATCGGCATGTGCTGGTGGATGACAACCTCTAGCCGGCGGGCAGCGACAGTTGCTACCAGGTCAAGCAGCTGCTCCCGGTTACAGTCATACGAGACCGCCAGCCGCTGACACCCTTGTCCGAGGAAGAACTCGGCCGACAGCGGATTGGTGACGTTGAGTGAAAAATCACCCATCACCGGGATGCCGCGGTCCCGGAAGTACTCCAGGCCACTGAAGTTCCGCACCAGCACCCCGTCCGGGTCGTGGCGGGCCATGGTCGCAAATACCCCAAGCTCACCCGGTTTTTGAATCCGTGGTGTGGCCAGCAGCAGCCGGGCAGCCTGTGATCGGGCACAGACAACCGCCTCGCGGTACTGCCGAATGTCGGCGAAGTCAGCAATCAGGCTCTGCTCACCTAGAGCGAGCACCGCCTCCAGTTGGTCCAGCGACCGCACCAGGACATGCAGGCTAGGCTCAGCGGCAGTGTCGGGCCCCGGCTGCCGCTGGGCTCTCTGTGGCTGCGGTGGTAGCAGCTGGGGCAGCACCGCGGTCGGATCGCCTACCACGCGGGGCGGCACCGCCTCGACCAGCAGGCAAAGCTCGGCCACCAGCCGCTTCCGCAGCGTCCCGAGCACGCTGAAGGGCACCATCGGAGTGCCCGTGATCGTGGCCGTGAGGGTTTGCAACTGAAAAGACGTTCCGCCCAGCCGGCCCAGCTGCTCGCAGAGCGTCGCCTCATCCAGCGGGTGCCGCTTCGCCGGCTCAGCGGGCGTGTCGGCCAGCAGCCGGCAGCTACGGCCGTCGGCCAGACTCGCCACCACTTCCAGGGGCTGGCCAACCGTGGCCGTCACGGCGAGGTCGATCGGCTGCTGCCGGCGGGGCCGCTCACCAGCAAACGTCTTCCGCAGCGCCCGCGTCAGCTGCGGGTCGTCGGTTTTCCAGACCTCGCTTCCGCCGGTGAGTCTGGTGAGGTCGATCGCTCCGGTCCCAAAGGCCACCGCCACCCGGTCACCCGCGGCTGCTTCAGTGACCGGCCGGCCATCCCGAAAGATCTCGTAGACGCGGCCCCCTTGCGGCTCGTCACCCGGCACCGCAAAAGCCACGCCGTCGCCGCGGTTGACCCGGCTGGTCAGCTCGATGGTGACCTGCTGCCTTGAGACAGCGACCACCCGGCCCAACAGTACACCCCGCTTGGCGCTGCTTGTCGCCGGCACCAGCATCTTGTGGTCACAGCCCTGCAGCCAGCCTGGTGAAAACCCACGGGAAAAGGTGAGTTCCATCTCCTCGACCTGCCGGGGCGAGAAGACCACCGGCTCGCCGGCCACCGCCGTGTCGATGGCTTCGCGGTACCGCCGGGTAATGGCAGCGACATACTCCGGAGCCTTCAGCCGGCCTTCGATTTTCAGCGACATGACGCCGGCGGCCAGCAGGTCAGGCACCAGGGCAAAGCCCGCCAGGTCCTGCGGCGAAAGCAGATATTTCTGGTTCCCCAGATCGACTTCAGCACCGTCGCAGAGCAGGTCATAGGGCAAGCGGCAGGCCTGGGCACACTGGCCGCGGTTGGCACTGCGACCACCGAGCGATTCACTGGTCAGGCACTGCCCGGAATAGGCCACGCAGAGGGCCCCATGCACAAACGCCTCCAGCGGCATGCTGGTCGTGCCCGAGATGGCGGCAATCTCTTCCAGCGACAGTTCCCGGGCCAGCACCACCCGCTCCATTCCGAGTGACTCCGCCAGCCGGATCGTCTCGGCACTGGTGAGTGTCATCTGGGTTGAGGCGTGCAGTGGCAGCTCGGGGCAGATCGCCCGGGCCAGCTGGGCCGCGCCGACATCCTGCACCAGCACGGCATCGACTCCGGCCGCTGCGACTGCCGCCACGGTGTTCGCAAACGCTGCCAGTTCGGCCGTGAACACCAGCGTGTTGAGCGTGACATAGCCCCGCAGCCCATGCCGGTGCAGCAGCTGCATCACCGCCGGCAGACTGTCGAGCGTGAAGTTCGTTGCCCGGTCCCGGGCATTGAAGCCGGTCTCCAGCCCGAAATAGACGGCATCAGCCCCATTGGCAATCGCTGCCAGCAGGCAGTCGTGGTCACCGGCCGGAGCAAGGAGTTCGGGGCGCGTGGGCATCATGCCGCAAGTATAGATCGCAATCGTGTCCCCCTTGAGTCGGTTCACGGATCGCCACGAGCGGTGTCGCTGCCGCCCGAGCGGCAGTGTCCGCGTTCAGAAACATCGGAAAACCAGCAAAAGAACGCTCGCCGTTCCCGCGACCGGCTGACCACTTCGATTGCTCCGAGCAGTCACGCCGCTGCGCAACGCTTGGCTCCCGCTATTGAAGGGCTCGGGCGTCGACGTCGACCGCCACGGCGACAGCACCGGCACGATCTCCGACTTGGTCACCTGAACAGCCCAATGCCGTTCTCACACAACGGGCCACGTGCCCACTCGCGTCTTGCGGGCGGCGTCACCGAGCGGGCCGTCCTTCGTCGCCAACGGGAGATTCCGCCGCATGGCAAGTTCCAGGTAGGCAGCATCGTAGATCGAGAGGCCATACTTTGCGGCAAGATCTGTCAGTTTCGTAAATGCCAAACCGCCGCCATCACCGTCAACGAGATGCGGCAACAACAGGATATTCTCGGCTGCCAGCCGTCTTTCCCGTTCCGTGATCCGCCCGCGCCGTTTGAGCACAAGCAGCGCATTGGCCACCTCCAGTGGCCATAAAGACGGCACCTCAAATATGCAGCCGGCGGCGATCGCTTCGAGCATCACCTGCGTCGACGCGGTGGCTTGCGCGGGGTGGGCCCAGGCGATGGCGACCGAGGCATCGGCGACGAACCGTGTCGGTGTCATCGGTCAGCGACGCCCCTCCTCAATGGCCGATCGCACGTCAGCATCGGTGAGTGGAGTACCCTTGGTTCGTCGCGCGATCGACCGTTGCAGATTGAGGAGGGCGGCCGAAGCGCGGCGGCCCTGCTCCCCTCCGAAGCCGCTCTCCGGCACGATCCGCGCCACTGGCTTATCGTGCCGGGTGATAACGATTTCCTCACCCTGTGCGACACGCTTCAGCAACTCCCCAAATCGCGTTTTCGCATCGAATGCAGAGATGCTTGCCATGCCATGCCTCCCGCGCGAGCTTTGACAATTTTTAACCAACGACTAGTTGATTTTTATCACAGGTGCGAAGCAGGGGCAACTTCAGCGGCCCGATGAAACAGATGCTTGAGCGACTGAAAATCGCTCGGCACATCGAGGGCGACGAGCGGGATGCGGACGCCCGCATCGACTGAAAACCCGCCATGCCACCAAGCGAGCCTGTCGGTGGCGGCGTCCGCAGCGAGGAATCCCTGCCGCCTGAACCAGCCGATCACACCGCGGCGGATCCGTTCGGTGAGCGCGGCGAGGTCGCCCTGGGTGAGCGGGCTGTATCGCTGCTGCCCGAGCGGCAGTGTCCCTCTTCGAGAAACTCAGGAAAACCCGTGGAAGAACGCTGGCCGTCACCACGACCGGCCGGCCGCTACGATTGCTCCGGGCAGTCAATGACGCCAGCAGTTTCCACGCGAGTGGCACCGCCGGCCGTCAGGATGCTCACCGCACCTCCAGATTTGTGCGGCTGGTGATGGACCCCGTTGGTGTCAACGGTTCGTGTCACACCTGCAGCTGGAGAAGTGCCATGCGGTCCGCCTTTCACTCGTCGCGCCGGCCCCGTCGAATTCGCCCTGCCACACGCCACCGCCGCCCCGGACAGGGGCTTGAGCGGCTCGAACCCCGCCGGTTGCTGACAGCTGACGCCATCGCCCTGGAGCCGGTGGAGGCACAGATCTTCGCCAACGAGGTGCTCGGGCCGCCAGAGGCTGCCACGGCCGTAGCAGTGCTCGACCATGATCCGGCCACCGGCGGCTCCTTCGTTGCCGTCTGGCAGAGCGACGGGGAGGACGGTGACGGCTTTGGCGTCTTTGCGCAGGCCTTTGACCGGGAAGGTACAGCCATCCCCGGGCTCGAACCGATTCAGGTCAATCAGCCTCTCGACCTGGTGCCGACTGAACCGGCGGTTGGCAACCAGTTCGCAGCCACTGTTGCCAGCGACGGTGCGGGCCGGTTTGTCATCGCCTGGCAGAGTGAAGATCAGGAGAATGGTGGTTACGACATTTTCGTCCGGACCGGCTCGTTTGATCCGATCGCGGGGCTCGTCTTCACCGATCAGGTGCGAGCCAACTCGGCCGTGATCGCCGGCGACCAGACAGCACCTGCCGTCGCGATGGACGACACCGGCCGGTACGTGGTCGCCTGGGCAGGGGCCAATCCCGATCCCCTGCTGGGGATCGACATCTACTTCAAGCCGGGCACCTTCGCCGGTGGCCTCAGCCCGGGTGACGAAGCCCTGGCAAACATCACCACCAGCGGCGACCAGACAGCCCCAGCCGTGGCCGTCGATCGCACCACCGGCGACCTGCTGATCGCCTGGCGGGGGCCCGATCCAACAGCCGGACCCAGTGAGGAAGAGCCGGCTGCAGCCATTCTGATGAACCTGTTCCGCAACACGCCCGATCAGCTGACCACCGGTGAGCTGAAGGTCAACGCCGGCGACTACAGCGACCTGGCCAATCCGGCTGCTGCCTTCAGTGCCAACGGCCAGCTCACGGTGGCCTGGCAGACGGAGGGGGGCATGGGCACCGGCTCTGATATTGCCGCCCGACGATTCCTGCTGGATCGGGGGCCGTTCACGGTGACGCCGATCGCCACCGATACCGCGGCTGCCGACGCCGATCTGATCCTCAACCAGACAACCGCTGAGCCGCAGCGGCAGCCGGCAATTGGCAGCGATGCCAGCGGCAATCTGTTCGCGGTCTGGCAGACCCAGGGTCAGGACGGCTTCAGCTGGGCGATTTTCGGCCGCCGGCTCGACGCCGCCGCTGGACCGAATGGCACGCTCGGTGCTGAGTTCCTGGTCAACACCGGCATTCAATTCGGGCCTCAGATCGCCCCCGCCATCAGCGTCAGCCCAGCGGGCCGGAGCGTGGTCGGCTGGATCGGCCCGGATGTGCCCGAGACCGCCGAGGAGGGCGAGGGCGGCCATCCGCCGGCCGTGCATGCCAAGATTTTTGCTGACACCGGCGGCAGCCCGGTCAGCGAGGAACTGCTGCTGACGACCTACAGTGGCCTCGAAGACGCCCCGCTGGCAGCGGCGGCCGATGCCGCCGGCAACTACGTGGTGGTCTGGCAGAGCTGGGAGGACGCTGGCGACAGCAGTGACTTCGGCATTTATGCCAAGCGATTCCAGGCCGACGGCCGCTGGATCGACGCCAACGAGAACGGCCTCGACGACGACGCCGTGCTGGTCAACACGCAGACGGCCGGTCGTCAGGCCAGCCCCGCCGTGGCGATGGACCAGGCCGGCAACTTCGTGGTGATCTGGCAGACGGTCAACCCGGACGTTTCCGGCACCAACCTGGTCGCCCGCCGCTACGACGCCTCTGCCAAGACCTGGATCGACGATGTCGAATTCGTCATCACCGACACCGATCTCGTCGGACCGGCTGAGCCTGCGGCGGCGGTCGATGAACAGGGGCGGGTAACCGTGGTCTGGACCGCCTCAGATGAAGACGCAGCCACGCCCGAACTGGAGGGCACAGGAATATTCGCCCGCCGTTTTGCCCTCGCTGGCGAGCCCAACCCAGCCGAGATCTTCCGGGTCAATGACGAGGTCGCCACCGACCAGAACGGCCCCACGATCGCGGTCAATGCCAACGGCGAGACGGTGATTGCCTGGGTCAGTGATCACAACGGGCTGGTGGATCCGCTCGACCCCGAAAAGAGCGTCTTTGCCCGCTGGGCAGCAGCTGATGGCAGCCCGGTGGGTGATACTGAGTTTCTCGTGCATGAATACGTCAAGGATGCCCAGGAGCATCCGGCTGCCACGATTGACGACACCGGCCGCTTTGTGATTGCCTGGCAGAGCATCAACCAGGAGTCCAACCAAGAAGGCGAAGGCACCAGCTGGGGGGTCTACGCCCGCCAGTTCGAGATCGATCCGGTCGCGGGTGCGGTGCTGCCGGTGCAGCCGGCCGAGTTCCGCGTCAACCAGCAGGTCTCCGAGCCGCAGCGGTATCCCGCCATCAGCAGCGATGCGGCCGGGCGGTTTTTAATCGCCTGGCAGTCGCTCAATCAGGACGGCAGCAGCTGGGCGGTGGTGCAGCGGCTCTTTACCGCTGACGGCACGCCTGCTGCCGACGAGGCTGTGGTCAACACGGCCACCAGAGGGCCACAGATTCTGCCCGTGATCGCCCAGCGGCCGGCGGGTGACGCGACGATCCTCTTCAGCGGCGGCGGTGAGGTCAGCGTGACAGGCGAGGGCGAGCGGCAGGACAGTCTGTTCGCGACCGATGACTTTGCCCGGCCCGACAGTAGTGATCTGGGCAGCGGCTGGGCCGAGGCCTACGGCGGCCTTGCAGTGGCGGCCGAAGCAGCGGTGACGGCGGCCGACAAGGCGCTCGCCACCCTGGTCGATGACGCCCCGGCCGACGTCTCGGTCAGTGGCACGATTCAGGTGGCCGACGTGGTCGGAGCCTTCGCCGGCTTTGCAGCGCGGGTCCGCGACGGCATCGACGCGCCGCTGGGCGACACGATGTACTGGGGTGGCCTGCGGCGGCGGGCCGAAGGCTACGTTGCCCAGATCCGCCGGAGCATCGACGGCTTCTGGGAAACGCTCGCGCAGCAGCCCGTGGCTGGTGGCAGCGGCCTGATCCGCCTTGAGGTGATCGGTGATTCGTTGACGCTCTTCCTCGACGATGCGCCGGTCGGCGCTGTCCAGGACAGCAGCCTCACGGCCGCCGGCCGGGTCGGCATTCGGGCCACGGCCGCAACCGCCGTCGCCGACATCGCCGCCGCCGCGGTCAGCTTTGCCGGGCCGCAGACCGCGCGGGTCGAAGGTGCCTGGGCGCGGCAGTACCGCTTCCTGCGGGACGACTTTGCCCGGCCTGACGGCAACGGTCTCGGGGCCGAATGGGCCGAGCGATACGGCGGCTTCACCCTGGCTGCCGAAGCGGCGGTGACGGCAGCCGACAGGGCCCTGGCCACGTTCGTCGCGGACGCTCCTGCCGACGTCTCGGTGTCGGGCCGGCTGCAGCTCGACGGCGGCGTCGGGAGCTTCGCGGGCTTTTCCGCCCGGGCCGTCGCCGGCATCAACTCGCCCCGTCAGGACACGATGTACTGGGGTGGCCTCCGGCGGAGGGCCGGCGGCTACGTCGCCCTGATCCGGCGGAGCGTCGACGGCGCCTGGGAGACCCTCGCGCAGCAGTCGGTGGCCGGCGGCAGCGGGCTGGTGCGGTTTGATGTGGTCGGTGACTCGCTGAAGCTCTTCGTCGATGGCGATCTGGTCGGGTTCGTCCGCGACCGGACGCTCACCGCCGCCGGCGAGGTCGGCTTCCGCAGCACGGCCGGGACCGCGGTCGAAGACTTCGCCGTCGCCGAGGTCGTGCTCCCGACAGCCAGCTTCCCGTTCCGCGACGAATTCACCCTTGCTGACGGTTCCCAGCTCGACCGCTTCTGGGATGCCCGCTCAGGAAACTTCACAGTCCAGGGCGGCCGCCTGGTCGGGGCCAATTCAGTCAACACCACCACGCTGCGGGCAGCACTGGCAAGCGATGCGACGATCGGCATGACGGCGCAGACGCCGACTGCGGGCACACACGCCGGCATCCTCGCCCGGGGCGTGCCCCAGCGGAACACTGCCTATTGGGGCGGGCTGGTCAATCGCAGTGGCGGCCTGTCGGCGGAGATCTGGCGGATTGTCGATGGCCGGGTGACGGTGCTGACGACCAGCCCGCTGGCGGCGGCTGCCGACGTCGATCACGATCTGCAGTTCAGCCTGGCCGGCAGCGACCTGTCGCTGGCGGTCGACGGCAGCCCGGTAGCGGCTGTCGTTGATACCGTGCTGTCGGCCCCCGGCCTGTTCGGCATGCGGGCAACCAGCGGTGCCGCGATCGATGCGTTTGCCATCGAAACGGTGTAGGACCAGGCGGCTGGGTCGGGACGGGTCTGTCGCCAAACGCGAGGGGCCTGTCCTGCCCACCGGCTCAGCCGCGGCCCAGCCGGCGGCCGAAGCGGCCGAGGTCGACGCCCTTTTTTTCCGCATGTTTGAGCAATGCCTGGGCGTAGACCTGGGTTGGTGTGGCAGCCGGCCGTGGCTTTTTTACCGCCGGCTGTTTGGCCGGCGGCTTCGCGGTGGCCGGCGGCCGTGTCGCCACCGCTTGCGTCCGAGCCTTTCGTCGCTCCTCTGCCCGATCGATGTCGGCCTGGGTCCGCACCCGCATGCCACCCTGATTGGTTGCGTCGAACAACGCCAGCACCAGTTGCAGCTTGCCGAGGTCGGCATCGAGCAGCGCCGGCCGTTCGGCCGGACTTGCTTGCAGGTACCGCTCGGCCGCCTGCTTGGTCAGCCCGCTGACCGCCTTGCCCAGTTCCCGCCGGACCTCACGGATTTCTTCTGATGGCAGCCGGTCGATGTTCCGCATGATCTGCCGCAGTTGCTGCCGGCAGGCTGCCGGATCAGTGGCTTCATCAAGCACTTGCTGCTGCAACACGATTGTCTCGGCGGCCAGATCAGGCCCAGCGAACCACCAGGCGGCAACAACAATGCTCGCCACCATCGCTCCCGCGGCAACAAGCCATCGGTTTCCGTTGGCCGATTGAGGCTGTCGTCGAGTTGGCATCGTAATTCACCTCTGCTGTGACTGGCTATTTATTGGCATCACTGTCGCCGGGCTCGTCATCAACATTCGACGGATCATTGCCATCACCGATGGCGGCATACCGCAGCAGCACCTCGATTTCGGTCTCATTCGTAATCGCCTCAACATGGCCATCACAAAACACGAACTGCGTGATGCCGGGATGCAGGCTGCCGAACTTACGGTTGGTGGTGTCGTCGGGGCCGAGGGCCAGGCCCCGGTAGGGGTCGGCAAACAGGGTCTGCGGCGTGTCGGAGGGAAAGAAGGCTGTGTCGCCCTGGCTGTAATGCTCAAGCCCGGCGGCCGAGGCCGGATCGACCGGGGGAATGTGCCGCTCACCAATGGCAAAGGTCTTGCTGAGGCCGTCGGTCACCTCGGCCGGTCGCACCCGGGAAAAGGTGTGGATCGCCCCAGCCCGGGTCGGGTCGGGGCCGCCTCCTGCCGGCGTGAAGTAATTGAAGTAGGTGCCACCGCAGGCAGCATAGTCACCGCCAGCGGCGATGCCCGTTGTCCCGGAGACTGGCGGGTCGTTGTTGTTGTCGAAGTTACGGTCAGCGGCCGGCTGCCGACGGCTGGCACAGTAGAACGTGGCCACCGGCGTACGGAAGGCGGTGGCGTTTGAGTCGTCCCAGCAGGGCACGGTGTGATCGGGGTTACGAGCATCAAAGACGGCCTGCTCCTCCAAGAACGGCAGCAGCCGGAAGGCCCAGCTGACATCGAAAGGATCGCGGGTGAGCCGGCCGGTCGGAAAATGCTTCTGGATATCGGCAGCAAGGGCGACCGCCAGGCCGACCTGTTTCAGATGATTGCCACAACTGACCCGCCGGCCCGCCTCCCGGGCCTGCTGGACGGCCGGCAGCAGCAGGCCGACGAGCACCCCGATGATCGCAATCACCACCAGCAGTTCGATCAGCGTAAAGGCGGCCGACCGCTGACCGCTTGCGAGCGACTTTGCTGGTGACGGCTCTTCCCTGAATCGCATGGGTGAGGGGCGGACCCATGCCAATCGAGCGGCGTCGGAAACTGAGCGCAGCCGGGATGGCGAAGCGAAGTTTCCGTCGAGTGAGTGAAGGACAGGATGTCCGTAGCGAACGTCCGACGAGATGGCATGGGCCCGCCCCGACGCTCCCCCCGAACACCCCCAGAGCCCCCGTGGTAAGACCCGGACGAGTTGACGCATGGCACTCCTCACTTGGCAGAAGACACTGATCACGTAACACCCATTCACACGGCGGTCGGTTCCAGCCCCGGCATGGTGCCGGTCGAGGTGGCGAACCGCTCCACCGGCAGCCCGGTCTGCTGGAGCACCGACAAATAGAGGTTCGGCAGGGGATGGTTTCGCTTGCGGTCAAAGGCCAGATGCTGGCCGTGGCGAAAGCCACCGCCAGCAAGGAGCACCGGCATGTTGCGGTTGTCGTGGCTCGAGGCGTTTCCAAGGTTACTGGTCAGCAGGACACTGGTCTGGTCGAGCAACGTGCCTTCCGACTCGTCGGCTGCCTGAAGCGATCGCAGAAAATCTCCCCAGGCATTGATGATCGCCGTTTCGATGATCGCCAGCTGGCCCAACTTGTCTTCGTCCCGGCCATGATGGCTGAGTGCGTGATAGCCCTCCGCGATACCTTCAATCGGCACCACGCCGCCGCCGCCGCCGAAGTGGCAGACAACGAAGCGGGATGAGTCGGTGGTCAGGGCCAGCCGAATCATGTCGCTCATCAGCCGCTGCCGGGCGATGAAGTCGTTGGGGTTACCGATATCGACTGGTTTGGGCAGCTCGACCCGAGGTTTCGGCCGCTCCGTCCAGGCCTCGCCGGCCGCCAGCCGTTTTTCAAGATCCCGAACGCTGGTGAAATAGGCATCGAGCCGGTCCCGGTCGCCGGCACCCAGCCGCCGCTCCAGAGCTCGGGTGTCATCGGCGACGATGTCCATGATGCTGCGGCCCTCGCGGGCCCGCTGCTGCTGCCGGCGTCGTTCGGCTGGCGAGTCATCAATAAACAGCCGGGCGAACAGCCGCGCCGGCGACGACTCAGCCGGAATCATCGAACCATTCTCGGTATAGGACGGACTGTTGCTGCCGGAAAGCGACAGGACCAGCGAGGGGAACCGGGTCTCATGGCCAAGGTGTTTGGCCAGCAACTGATCGACCGAAATGGTGTTGCCAGACGGCACTCCGCCGGTCATTGGTGCGGCCGTCAGCAGACTGGCCTCGGCCCGATGGCCACCACTGACGTCGGGATGGGAAGCCCCGGAGACCACCGTGTAGGCATCCCGCAGATCATCGAGCTCCGCGAGATACGGCGAGGGCCGAAAGCCAGCACCCGGGTCAGCCGGATTGAGGTTGTCGGCAATCAGTCCAAGGCCGAGAGTCATCGCCACAAAGCGGCGGGGCGCGGGTTGCGTCGCCGCCGCTCCGAAGGCCGGCTGCATCGCCGAAAGCCACGGCATCGCCATCGCCACCCCAGCACCCTGCAGCAGGCTGCGGCGATCGAGCCGCCGCTGAAAGTCGTAATGAATCCGCTGCCGCATGCAACCGCTCCTCTGAATGGTCTATGCATACCATTTCAATGTCCCAGAAACCCTTACACGGGCCGGCAGACACGGCCCACAAACACGGCGGCGACGGCTTATTTTGATAGGAACACGGGACTGGCCACCACCGCCTTGAGCAGCGACCGCAGGCCGCCCCCTGCGGCCGCCGCCTCAGCCGCAACCGCTGCGACCGCCTGGCGGTCGGCAAAGGTCAGTTCGGCCCCGGTCCCGTAGACAAGCAGGTGACCGGCCACCGCCCGGTTCAGCCGATCGGTGTCGGCCACTAACAGCCGTTTCAGGTCATCAGCATCGGTAAAGGACCGGCCGTCGGGTAGGCGGTCGCCCGGCTCGACGAGAGGCCCCGATTTTCGTTTGCCACCCACCAAGACCGAATAGCGATCCCGCCACTGGCCGGCAGGGTCGAACGACTCAAGCGCGAAGCCATACGGATCCATCAGGCGGTGGCAGTTGGCGCAGCCGGCGGCGTCCCGGTGGCGTTCCAGCTGCTCACGGATCGTCGTCGCCCCCCGGATGTCGGGTTCGATGGCGGACACGCCCGCCGGGGGTGGTGGAATCGTCACCCCCAACAATCGCTCCGCCACCCAGGCCCCGCGGACCACCGGCGAGGTGGTGCTGCCGTTGGCGGTCACCTTGAGGATCGCAGCCTGGGTCAACAGCCCGCCACGGTGGGAGCCGGCAGGCAGATCGACGCGACGCAGGGCATCCCCGTGCACATCCTCAATACCGTAGAACCGTGCCAGCCGGCTGTTGAGAAAACTATGCCGGGCATCGATCAGTTCGCCGACAGGCCGATCGTCGCACAGCATCTCGGTCAGGAAGGCATGCGTCTCCTCCGGCATCGCCATCCGCACAATTGGATCGAATCCCCCGTAGAGTTTTCGGTCGGGCTGGGTGAAGTCAATCTGGTCGAGGTCGAGCCACTCGGCGGCGAAGTCTTCGATGAATTGCCGGGCGGGCAACTTTCGGCCCACAACCGGCGGCGGGGCCGGCCCGTCAGTGGCCAGGCCCAGCAGCCGATCGACTTCCGCCCGCAGAACCGCCGGATCATGCAGGCGTCCGGCGCGGGCAAGGGACTGGAGTGGTTGATCGGGCGGCGCCGCTGTCAAAAAGAACGCGAGCCGCGTCGCAATTGCCGCCTGATCGAGCGGCCCCGGCCGCTCGGTGAAGTAGCAGAACTCGGGATGGCAGAGGACCGCACGGTAGCCAGCCCGCAGGGCAGCGGTGAAGGATTGCCCATCGGCCAAGAGCCGCGTGGCCAGGCTGGCTACCTCCGCCACCTCCGTCTGCTCAACCTCCCGGCGAAAAGCTCGGCTGGCAAAATCGTGGATACGGGCGGTGATGGCCTGGACGGGCTGCGTCGGCAGCGGCTTGAGAATGCCATCCTCACCGGCCACCAACGGCAGGTCTCCAAAGAGTTGCCCGCGGAGCTGGGCGAGTTCATACCGATGAACCTGCTCCATCTCGATCCGGTCGATGGCGACCCCCGGCACGTCCTGCGGCTCGCCCTCACCCGTGCCGACCTGTCCCCCCCTGAACGACGCCCGCTTGATCGTGAGATCCTGCGGCCTCACCTCGAGCATGTGCCCCCGGGGAAGCCAGGTCTCGAACTCGATCACCCGCGGCTCGGCTTCCGCCTCAAAACTGATGACCGGCTCGAGGATCGGGGCCGTTGAGACGCATTGACCGGAATGCACCGCTGTCCAGACGCCTCCAGACGCCGGCAGTTTGATGCCGGAACCATGCAGCCTGAATCGATACCAGCCATCAACCGGCGCCGTGGTGGCCGGAATCCGGCCGTAGTACGGCATGCTGCACGACCAGATGACCGCCCGGCCTTCCCGCAGCTCCGGCTCGCGGCAGCGGGCCTTGGGATTCTTCCGGCAGATGGCCATCGGGTCGAGATCGCAGCGGTGCGGTTGTTGCTCCAGCAACGCCCGCCCAAACGCCTCGTCGAGGGCGAGGTCAACCACCTGCAGGTGGCTGGCCAGATGGTGATGCGAAACGGCCTGCCATTCAGCCACCGTGGTAAACCCGCGGGGCCGCCCTTCGGCGGGCAATCGCTCGGCCAGCGGGATGTCGATCGCCAGCAGATCGTGCAGCGACCGCTCGATCTGAAGCCGCGTCAGCCGCCGGCCCCGCACCCGACCGAAGGCCGCCTGCCGCAATCGCTGGGTGGTCCGCAGCCAGTCGCTGGACTCGCTGACGAAGCGATCCCGCGCTACCGGGCCGGGCTGCTCAGCCTCGGCCGGCGGCATTTCGGCCGCAGCAACCCGATCGATGATCCGGGCCCAGACCCGATCGCCGTGCGGGTCGGCCGGATTGAGGCCAGCAGCCAGCACTGCCTCAAGGTCGAGGCCAGCCTCGCCGGCACCGCCAGCATGGCAGTCGAGGCAGTGCTGCTGGAGAAACGACGCGATCTTCGGGGTGACCAGCGGGCGTTCGCCCGCCGCCAACGGCAATGGGAATGCCGTCGCCACAACCAGCAGGCACCGGGCCACCGCGGCGGTCTTCAGGTATTCCAGCCAGCAACTCATCATCGGGCCCAGCAGACCAACGAACGGCCGATTCGGCAGACCAATTGAACGCTGCGAATAATGTCCGCCACAGCGAACCTGTTACGCCGCCAAGCTGCCAACGAGAACCGGCTATTCGTCGCTGCTCCGGAGCTTTGCCAGCACGGTATAGTCCTCAAGCGTCGTGGTATCCCCCACCGTCTCACGGCCGGCGGCAATGTCGCGGAGCAGCCGCCGCATGATCTTGCCACTGCGGGTCTTCGGCAGCGAGGCGGTGAAGTGGATGTCGTCCGGTGAGGCGATCGCCCCGATCTGGTGCCGCACATGCTGGCGGAGTTCCTTCCGCAGGGCGTCGTCGGGCTCGCCACCCCGCAGGGTCACGAAGACCGCCACCGCCTCACCCTTCACGTCGTGCGGCCGGCCGACTGCCGCTGCCTCGGCCACGGTCGGATGGCTGACCAGCGCGCTTTCGATTTCGATCGTCGACAGCCGGTGGCCGGCCACGTTGAGCACGTCGTCGATCCGCCCCATGATCCAGTAATAGCCATCAGCATCCTGGCGGGCATTGTCGCCGGCCAGGTACTTGCCCGGCACCCGCGACCAGTAGGTCTCGACGAACCGCTCTTCATCGCCCCAGATGCCCCGCAGCATGCCGGGCCAGGGCTTCGTCATCACCAGCCAGCCCCCTTCGCCCGGTTCGACCGGATGGCCGGCGGCATCAACAATCTCGGGGCAGACGCCCGGCAGTGGCAGCGTGCAGCTGCCCGGCTTGGTCGGCGTGCAGCCCGGCAGCGGGCTCATCATGATGCCGCCGGTCTCGGTCTGCCACCAGGTATCGACGATCGGGCACCGCTGGCCGCCGATCGTCTCGTGGTACCAGATCCAGGCCTCCGGGTTGATCCCCTCCCCCACGGTGCCGAGCAGCCGCAGGCTGGAGAGATCACGGCCGTCGATGTGCTCCAGCCCCCACTTCATGAAGGCCCGGATCGCCGTCGGCGCGGTGTAGAAGATGGTTGGCTGCTCCTGTTCGATGATCTCCCAGAACCGGCCCTGGTGCGGGGCGTCCGGTGCCCCCTCGTAGATCAGGATGCCAACCCCGGCGGCCAACGGGCCGTAGGTGACATAGCTGTGGCCGGTGATCCAGCCACAGTCGGCGGTGCACCAGAAGAGGTCGTCGTCCCGCAGGTCAAAAACCCACTCGGCGGTTGTCTTCGCCCACAGCAGATAGCCGGCGGTGGTGTGCTTGATGCCCTTGGGCTTTCCGGTCGAGCCACTGGTGTAGAGGATGAACAGCGGCGCTTCTGAGTCCATCGCCACCGGCGGAAAGTCCTCCGGCATGCCGGCGACCAGATCCTCCCACCAGATGTCGCGGCCCTCGACCATGGTGACGTCCTGGCCGGTCCGCTTGAGCACAATGACGTGCTTGACTGTCGGTGACTTTTCCAGGGCCTCATCGACGTTCGCCTTCAGCGGCAGGGCACTGCCCCGCCGCCAGCCGCCGTCGGCGGTGATCACCGCCACGGCCTGGGCGTCGTTGTTGCGGTCGGCGATCGCCTCGCTGGAGAAGCCCCCAAAGATCACCGAGTGCACCGCCCCGATCCGGGCGCAGGCCAGCATGGCGATCACCAGTTCCGGCGTCATCGGCATGTAAATAGAGACGACATCCCCGGGCTTGATCCCCAACTTGGCCAGGCCCGCCGCTGCCCGGCTGACCTCGACCTGCAGTTCACGAAACGTCAAGGCCCGCCGCTCACCGGTCGGCTCACCCACCCAGACCAGTGCCGGCTTGTCGCCGAGGCCCGCGGCGACGTGCTGGTCGACGCAGGCGGCCGAGGCGTTGGTCTGGCCGCCGACAAACCATTCGGCATGTGGCGCATTCCAGCGGAGCACCTCCTCATACGGCTTCAGCCATGGCAGGGCCTCCGCCCGCTCGGCCCAGAAGGCGGCGGGGTCGGCAGCGGCCCGGTCGTAGAGTTCTTGGTAGGCCTCGAGCGAGCCGATCCGGGCCCGGCTGGAAAACGCCTCGGCAGGCGGGAAGGTCCGATGCTCCTGCATCACGCTGGCCACCCGTCCCACCGATTTCTCCGTTTCCGCCATTGCCTGCTCCTTGCCCTGTGCTGTGCAAAATTGAAGGGAGGGACCCGTCGCGACTCAGCCGGAATCCCCAAAACAGATCCCGAGGCCGCGAGCGGCCCGGATGGCGGAGCCGGCCGGGTCGACCCGCGAGAGCATGCGAATCGCCACCGCGATCGGCACGCTTTCAATCTCGGGAGGCCGGTAGCATACCATTTCGCCGAACCGGCCCTCGTGAATCAGCTGGACGGCCAGCACACCGAACTCGGTGGCCAGCACCCGGTCGAATGTGGTCGGCTCGCCCCCCCGCTGCAGATGCCCCAGCACCACTGTCCGGGTCTGCCGATCGAGCTGACGGGCAATTTCAGCGGCGATTACCTGGCCGATGCCGCCGAGCTTGACCTGCTCGCTGGCGCTGGTGGCCGTGACACAGACGAGGTCGCCGGTCGGGAGTGCCGCCCCCTCAGCCACCACCACCAGGGCATGCCGTCGGCCGGCCGCCTCGCGGTCGGTGATCTTGCGGCAGACGCTCTCGAAGGTCCAGCCGATCTCGGGCAGCAGAATGACATCGGCTCCACCGGCGATGCCGGCATGCAGCCCAATCCAGCCGGCGTGGCGGCCCATCACCTCCAGCACCATGATCCGCTCATGGCTGGCGGCCGTTGTCCGCAACCGGTCGAGGGCATCGGTGGCGGCGGAGACCGCCGAGTCGAAGCCGAAGGTAAAGGCGGTCGCACCCAGGTCGTTGTCGATTGTCTTGGGCACGCCGACGACCGGGATGCCAAACTCGTGAAACTGCTCGGCGATCGCCAGCGAGCCATCACCACCAACGCAGATCAGCCCACAGATGCCCAGCTGCCGGACGGTCTGGGCCACGCCGGCGAGCAGCTTGGGATCGATGGCGATCCGCTGGTCCTCGCCCACGGTCGCCGCAAACCGGCCCCGGTTGGTCGAGCCGAGGATCGTCCCGCCAAGCGTGAGGATGCCGCTGGTGTTGCCTGGCGTCAGCGGGATGTAGTCGACCGGATCGACCAGCCCCTCATAGCCCCGCAGAAAGCCGACACAGGAGTAGCCGAGGCGATCAGAGGAGATCACCGCTGCCCGGATGACAGCGTTCAGGCCGGGGCAATCCCCGCCGCTGGTGAGAATACCGATACAGGGTTTGGGGCTGCTCATGGTCGTGCTCCTCTTGAAAACCAGGTTGCCACCGCGAAGCGGAGAAGGTCGCGACCTCCTTTGACCATCTGCCGAAAGTCGGCCTTGCTGGCTCCCCGCTGCCGGTCGGTGAAGATGATGGGAACCTCGCGAATGACACCACCGGCCCGATGAACCTGCCAGAGCATCTGCTCTTGGATCGCGTAGCCCTCGGTCGGGTTTCGAATGGCCTTCAGCACGGCCAGCCGAATCACGCGGAAGCCGCTGGAACCGTCCCGGGCCGGCACCCGGAGCACCCACCGGGTCCACCAGCAGACGATCCGACTGAGAATATGACGCGACAGTGGCCAGCCGACCACACCGCCGCCACGAATTTTTCGTGAGCCGATGATGACATCGGCGGGCGGCTGGCCCGGCGGCTCAACGGCAGTGAGCAACCGGGGAATGTCGGCGGGATCATGGCTGAAGTCGGCGTCGATGTTGACCGCCAGTCGATAGCCACGCCGGCGGGCCTCGTGCAGGCCATCCCTGATCGCGCTGCCGAGGCCGCGGCGGTCGCGGCGGATCATCACGGTGAGCCGTGGGTCGGTTGTGGCCCGCTGCGTGGCCAGCTTGCCGGTGCTGTCGGGCGAATCGTCATCCACCACCAAGAGATCAAGCCTTGGGTCGGCCGCGAGCACGGCATCAATCAGCCGCAGGACGTTCTCAGCCTCCTGATAAGTTGCAGCGATCACCAGCACCCGGTCGGACGGCGGCAGGCCGCTGGCGTCGGAACGGGATGGGGCGGGGACGGCTGGCATCATGGCTGCCGGCAGAGTGTCGCAGATCGACCGCAGCCAAGAAAGCCAGCCGGCGGCTCAGGCCCGCCGGGACGATTCGACCTGACCGCCACGACGCAGCCGGGCAAACAGTTGTGAATAGTCGCCAAGCCGCACGGCAAAGACCGAGCCGTCCGGGCCATTCGGGTCGGGATGGTTGTCTTCCTCAATCACCACCATGTCGGAGTCATCTGGCTCGACAGCTGCGACGGGCGGTGCCACCGATTCGTCAGCCTCGCCGGGAGGCAGCGGGTCGACTGATGCTGCCGCTGAGGCAGAAGCGGCCCGATTCGGCTCGGCTTCCGGCAGCTGGCGGGCAATGGCCTGCCCCTCACGGCTGGCCACATGCAGCCGGTCGTGAAAGCGCTCCGGTCCCCGCATGACGAATCGCTCAACCACCGACTCTTCCTCGGCAAATAGTTCGGCAAAGGGATCACGACGATTGGCATCCTCGGCTCCGAACGGCGGATCAAAGACAAGCTCGATCTCGGCATCCTGGCAACCGATCGGCCCATCGGCAGCCCGGGGCTGCAGCCGCATCATCACCTCGGCATCGGCGCCCAGGCCGGCAAACCCGCCGGCCGCTTCGGCCAGGGCTCTGATGGCATACTCGGTGGCCGCCCGGGAGGCCTCGAAGTCGATGGCCGGAACCCCGTGGTGTTCGTCTTCTTCGTCGTCACCATCATCACCAACCGCCCCGCCCAGTTCCCCGGCCTCTTCCCCCGCTTCGGCGAAGGCGATGGTTCGAGAACCAGGTGCCGGTTCGGACGGCTTGCTTCCAGTCGCCGCGGCATCGTCTTCAAGGCTTCCGAACTCGATGATGGCGGCCTCCGGGTCATCCTCGAAATCGTCGCAGTCGACGGAGATGGGGGCGACGGTCACCGCCGCCGAGTCGGACCAACCAGCGGCGGCAACTGCCTCTCGCCCCTCACCGGGCGGTTCGGGCCGCAGGGCCGCCGGCGGCGGCAGCCGCTGGATCTCTTCCCAGGCGGCGGCCAGGTCGGCAGTGTTCACGCGTGCTGCCCGGCGATTCTCGGCAAGCCGCAGGGCCTGATCGCAAAGCTGATTGATCAGCCGGGGGACGCCATCGGTGATCGTGTAGACCGCGGCGTCGCAATCGGGCTCGAAGCAATCGTCCCAGGCCAATCCTGCTGCCCGCAGCTGGGTCCGGAGATAGCCGCAGGTATCGTCATAGTCGAGCGGCTCAAGGTAGCCCCGCACCGCAATCCGCTGGGCCAGCCCCTCAAATGCCTTCTCACCCAACAGCTCCTCGAGGCGGACCGTACCGGCAAGCACCAGGTGAACCGCGGGTTGGTCGGTGATGACCCCGGCCAGCAGCCGCAGTTCTTCAAGCAGCCGCCGGGGCAACGTATGGGCCTCGTCGACAAGCACCACCAGCCCCGACCCGGTTGCCGCCAGGCCACGCAGTCGATCGACCAGTCCGATCCGCAGCTCCTCTTCGTCGAGCCCGCGGTAGGGCTCACCCAGATCGGCCAGGATCGACTGCCAGAGCCCCCGCCGGGTGCAGATGCGGGCGCCGGAGAGCAGGGCCACGGCAAACCGGTCGTCAAGCTGTTCCCGGAGGCAGGCCAGCAGCAGGGACTTTCCCGTGCCAGTCGGACCGACCAAAAGCCCGACTCCCTCGGCGCGGTCGACACCCCGCCGGAGTGATTCGACTGCTTCTCGGGCATCGCGGGAGGGATGGAACGACGCCACCCGCGGCAGGGTCATGAAGGGTCGGTTGCCGCAAGGGCGGAGGCGGTGGGATGTTGGCATGGACACTATTTAATGGATGGAGCGATCGCGGGGCGGGGCCGCGTATCGGCCCCCGAACTGAAGTTCATCCCGCACCATTCTCTTTTCGACCGCGGACGGCACCTTCCTGCACTGCGTGCCGGGCGCATAGACTTTATCGGTTCGGGCGGTCGTCCCGATGCCGGTGGCCCACGCAGAATCTGCCGATTACGCCCGCGGAGACTGCCCTCCCCACTCTGCCCGAGAAACCCCGGTCATGTTCCGCATCAAAATCTGTGGCGTAACCTCGGCCGCTGATGCCGGGCTGGTCGCCGACTGCGGTGCCGACGCCATCGGCCTGAACTTCATCGCCGGCTCGTCCCGCTGCCTGGCAGTTGAGCAGGCCGCGACCATTGCCGCCGGGCTGCCAGCCGGCATTGTCAAGGTGGGGGTCTTTGTGGGACGGCCTGCTGGCGAGATGCTGGCGATCGCGGACCACGTCGGCCTCGACATGATCCAGTTGCACGGTTTCTTTGACGGACCACCCGCCACCAGTGATCCCCCCTGGCGGTGCGACGAGCTGCGACCCTATCCCGTGATCCGCGCCGTCCGGCTTGACGAGCCGTCGGCCGACCCCGACCGACTGGCCACTGCCCGCCAGTGGATTGATGCGGCCGCCACCTGCGGTCAGCAACCGGCCATGGCCCTCCTCGATGCCGGCGTTTCACGTGGCACGACCGCCGGCCGGCTCGGCGGCACCGGCCATGCAGTCGACTGGGAGGCGGTGGCCGAATCACCACCGCTGCAGGTTCCCATGACGCTGGCGGGTGGGCTGACACCGGAAAATGTGGCGGCAGCCATAGCGGCCAGCCAGCTGACCGCGGTCGACACCGCCAGTGGCGTCGAGTCGGCCCGCGGCTGCAAGGACCGCACCCTGGTTCGCCGGTTTGTGGCTGCGGCCCGGGCGGCGCTGGCTATTCCCCCAATCTGCTAAGGCCCACCAGCTTGGCCTGTGCGTAACCGGCCAAACCGTTACAATTTGGGCGTTCGAGCGTGAAGGAGCGTTCGGCGGCAGCCTGCCGCCCGAAATTTGTTGTTTTCGCCCCAGGAGGTTCCAGTGGCCCAAGTTGATACCCGCCTACCGTACAAAGTTGCCGACATGTCCCTGGCCGAATGGGGCCGTAAGGAGATCATGCTGGCCGAGAACGAGATGCCGGGGCTGATGGCCCTGCGGGAAAAGTATGGCAAGACCAAGCCACTAACGGGCGCCCGCATCGCCGGCTGCCTGCACATGACGATCCAGACTGCTGTGTTGATCGAGACGCTGATTGAGCTCGGCGCCGAGGTCACCTGGAGCAGCTGCAACATCTTTTCAACCCAGGACCATGCTGCCGCGGCCATCGCCAAGGTGGGCATCCCGGTCTACGCCTGGAAGGGCATGACGAACGAAGAGTTCGACTGGTGCATCGAGCAGACGCTGTTCTTCCCCGACGGTGAGCCGCTCAACATGATTCTCGATGACGGTGGCGACCTCACCGCCATGGTCCACGAGAAGTTCCCGGAACTGCTCGGCGGCATCAAGGGCCTGTCGGAGGAGACCACCACCGGTGTTCACCGGCTCTATCAGATGGCCGAGGCGGGTGAGCTGAAGCTACCGGCGATCAACGTCAATGACTCCTGCACCAAGAGCAAGTTCGACAACCTCTACGGCTGCCGCGAGAGCTTGGCCGACGGCATCAAGCGGGCCACCGATGTGATGGTAGCCGGCAAGGTGGTGGTCGTGGCCGGCTATGGTGACGTCGGCAAGGGCTGTGCCCATGCCATGAAGTCGCTGGGGGCCCGGGTAATTGTCACCGAGATCGATCCGATCAATGCCCTGCAGGCGGCGATGGAGGGTTATGAAGTGACCACCATGGAAGAAGCTGCCAGCGAGGGGCAGATTTTTGTCACTGCTTCCGGCTGCCGCGACGTGATCCGTGGTGAGCACATCGCACAGATGCCCAACGACGCCATCATCTGCAACATTGGTCACTTCGACCTCGAGATTGACGTCGCCTGGCTCGAGAACACTGCCGGTATCGAGAAGGTGGAGGTCAAGCCACAGGTTGACCGCTATACGCTGCCCTCGGGCAACAGCGTGATCGTGCTGGCCGAGGGCCGGCTGGTCAACCTCGGTTGTGCCACGGGTCATCCGTCGTTCGTGATGAGCACTAGCTTTACCAATCAGGTGCTGGCCCAGATCGATCTCTGGGAGAACCACGAGCAGTACGACGTGCAGGTCTATCGGCTGCCGAAGAAGCTTGACGAGGAAGTGGCCCGGCTGCACCTCGACAAGCTGGGGGTGAAGCTGACCAAGCTCACGTCGGAGCAGGCCGAGTACATCCACGTGCCGGTCGAGGGGCCGTTCAAACCGGACTACTACCGGTACTGATCCTGGCATCTGGCCACCGTGCTCATAACAGGCTGCAGGGTCACTTGGCCCTGCAGCCTTTTTTTGTGCCCGATGCAAGCCCACTGACCACCCGGCTGTTTCATGTGAAACAGCGCTAGCGGCTGGCTGCACGGAACGCCCGGACCGGGGCGCTCGGTGCGTTCGGCACAATTCCCCGCTCGGGGAAGTGATCGCACAAAGGCACGGAGGCGCGGAGATGGGGCAGTTGGTTCGTGGGCTGGGTTTCGTTGACCACGGAAGTTCATTGCAGTGAGGTGTTGCTTCTCCGTGTCTCCGTGCCTCTGTGTGATCCAAAAAATGAACGAGGCTTGGGGGCGGTGAACGCTCGAGGAGCGTTGGGCGGATCCTCGCCCGGCGACGAAACTTTCACCGCCCCAAGCCCGGTGGCGACAAGGAAAGCTCAGCCCAACGCACCGCCGGTCCAGTCGCTTCCGCTCCGGGCTTTCTACGGTACGGGTTTCCTTCGTGCCCTTCGCCGTGAATCAGCGGTTCAGGGAACGATTCTGCTAGCATCCCAAGCTCAGTCTCATTGCTGTCTGATTCATCATTGCCTTGTCGGATCCCTCATGCCCTCAATCGCCTCGTTCCGCGGCCTCCGCTACGACCCTGCCCATGTTGGCGCCATTGCCCAGGTCATCGCCCCGCCCGCCGACGCCATCGACCCGGCGCTCCAGACACAGCTGTATGAACAACACCCTGCCAATGTTGTCCGGCTGGAGCTCAACCGGAAGGAGCCGGGAGACAGCGAACAAAACAACAGCTACACCCGGGCAGCCAAGTTCCTGAAGTCATGGCGGGATCAGGGCGTGCTCATGCAGGAGCCGGCAGCAGCCCTCTACGTCTATCACCAGCTGTTCGAAGCCGAAGGCCAGCAGTTCACCCGCCGCGGCCTCATGGCCCGGGTGCGGCTGGAGCCGTTTCGCGCTGCGAGTACCCAGCCGCAAACTGCCAGCGGGGTCACTCAGGAAGATCGACTGCTTCTCACCCGGACCTGCCGGGCAAACTTCAGTCCCATCCTCGGCCTCTACCCGGATCCAGACGGCGAGGCCCAGGCAATTCTCGAGGCTACCGTCAGCAGCCAGCCAGCCCTCGAGGCAACCGACATTCTGGGCGTAACCAATCGGCTCTGGCCACTGACCGACCAGACCATCGCCGCCAAGGTCGCCGGCCTCATCGGCCCCCGGCCACTTGTGATCGCCGCTGGCTTGGCCCAGTACGAAGCCGCCTGCCGCTATCGGGCCGAGGTGGCGGCCGCCTTTGCCTCAGCCAATGACGCTGCTGAACTGCCGACCGATCATCCAGCCAACTTCGTGCTGATGATGCTGGTAGCAGACAGTCAAGAGGATGAGCAGCCCGCCGCGGCAACCGGTCCCGTCTTTCCCCAGCCAGCCAGCGGCCTGGTGCTCAACCTGCTCGATTAGCGAGCCATCGGTTTTTCCACCAGGGTTCGTTCCACGTGAAACAGGCAAGCAGGGAAGCCTGCGCAAGCAGGGGCGGTTTCACGTGAAACGCCGCCATGCTGGGGCCGGTGATGACGGCCGCGCCAGATCGTGCCGATACATCGAAGGCACGTGTTGTGCGTGGCGAAGTCATTGGCAGGGATGTACGGATGGGCCGAATCGTGTGCGTAGCCAATCAAAAAGGTGGCGTCGGCAAGACAACCACCGCGTTGAATCTGGCTGCCGGCCTGGCCAAGGCGGGCCTGCGGACGCTGCTGGTTGACCTCGACCCGCAATGCAACGCCACCACTGGCTTTGGGGGCGTACCGGCTGAGACTCACCCGCTGGTCTCCGAGGCGGCCCTGGCCGACAACGTGGTGGCGACGACAGTGACCAACCTGTCTCTGCTCCCGGGCAGCCGGAGCGTGCGGGACGTCGAGCGGATTGCCGAGCAGGCCCGCGACGGTTCGATGGTGCTGGCCAATCATCTGGCCTGCGGCCTCAATGCCTGGGACTACTGCCTGATCGACTGCCCGCCGTCGATCGGTGAACTGACCCGGACGGCCCTCGCCGGCTCAACCGAGGTTCTGATGCCGATCCAGTGCGAGTACTTCGCCCTCGAGGGGCTTACCCAGATGATCGAGGTGATCCGCGACGTGATGGCGGCCCGGCCGGGCCGGCTGTCGTTCGGCGGCATCGTGCTGACGATGCACGACGCCAGCCTGGAACTGACCACAGAAGTCGAACACGAGGTTCGTGATTTTTTCGGAGAGATTGTTTTCGACACGGTGATCCCGCGGGATGTCAGCGTGTCGGAAGCACCGAGCCACGCCCTCAGCGTGCTCGACTATGCCCCCCGCTCACCCGGAGCGCGGGCCTATACAGAACTGTGCATGGAGGTACGCGACTGTGAGTAGGGAACGACGGCTGGGACGTGGACTTGAGGCGCTTTTGGGCAGGGCCGGCATGGACCAGGCCCCGCCGCCGCCGACCGACGGCACGGCCGCCTTAGCCAGCCAGCCTGCTCCCGAGCGGCCGCGGTCACCGGCGGCGCAACTCATCCTGCACAAGGCCGACGAGCTTGAGCAGGCCGCCGCCGACCTGCCCGCCAGTGAGATCGCCGCCGCCGTAATCGACCCCAACCCCTGGCAGCCCCGCAGCGAGGTCTCCGACGCCGACCTAGCGGAACTGGCCAGCAGTCTGGAGGAGCACGGTCTGGTCCAGCCGATCGTGGTGCGGTCGCAGGGCGACCGGTATCAGCTGATCGCCGGCCAACGACGGCTGGCGGCTGCCCGGCGGCTGGGCTGGGAGCGGGTGCCGGTGCGGGTGCTCGAGGTTGATGACCGGCAGATGTCGGAGATCGCCATTGTCGAGAATCTGCAGCGGCGTGACCTCGACCCGCTGGAGAAGGCGACCAGTTTCAAGACCTATCTTTCCACCTGGGGTGGCACCCAGGAAGAACTGGCCAAGCGGCTGTCAGTGGACCGCTCGACGGTGGCCAACCTGATCCGGCTGCTGGAACTGCCCGCGACGGTGCAGCAGAAGCTGCGGGCCGGCAAGCTGTCGATGGGGCATGCCCGGGCCTTGCTGCCGCTGGGTGACGAGCACGAGCAGGTGACCCTGGCCGACCGGGTGGTGGCCGAGGGGCTGTCGGTGCGGGCGGTCGAAAGTGAGGTGCAGGAGATCCTGCGGGCCGACGAGGCCGATGACTTTTCCGAGCCGGCGGTGGTGGGTGGATCAACGGCGGTGGCGGCCGGCCCGGCCAGTCAGCCCAAGCGGAAGCCGGGCCGGCCCGCCTCGCGGCGATCAAGCCAGATCGTCGCCCTGGAAAACGAACTGCGGCGGGCTCTGGGCACCAAGGTGGTGATTCACGCCAACAGCAAGGGGGCCGGCCGGATTGTGATTCCGTTTGCCAATCCCGACGAGTTTGAGCGGCTGCTGGAGTTCATGACCGACTGACCGGCGCCTAGCTGGCAACTAGCCGACGGCGGTGCCGGCAACTGTGCCGCTGCGACCTGCTCGCTGCTCAACGATACCGCTCTTCAACCAGCATCTTCAGTTCTGGTGACCGATCATACTGATGCACGATGGCGTAAGGTTCGCCAGCCACGTTGCAGACGAGCCCGTCCCGTAGCACGGGCTGCTGGCCGCGTTCCAGCTTGACGTGCAACTGAGCGGCGAAGGCATCGCGGTCATCGGTACGACGGACGCGGGGAAAACAGCCCCACTTCAGCAGCAGATTGAAGGCGGCTTGGTCAGCCACCTTGGCCCGATCGGCAGCCATCAGGGCCAGCAGATAGGTCTCGACAGCGGCGGCCCGGACCGCCTCGGCCTTTCCGCCGAACACACCGACGTTGATGATCGAATCGTGCCGCAGCAGGTCGAGGGCCCCGGGGCCGAAGGCGTCGGTCAGGTTGGTGCGGCTCCAGGGCTGGTCGGCGAAGGGCACGCCCTCATCCGACACCACCAGGTCGTGATCGCCGAGGTGGGCGTCGAGCCAGCCACTGGGGTCGGCCTGGAAGGCGACATCCCGCACGTCGGTGGTCAGCGCATAGCGGTATCGCCGCTGACCGAGCAGCAGGCCGATGTCCCAGAGCCGCTGCATGTAGACATTCACCCGGGCGGGGCCGGCCGCCTGGGCGGGCAGCACCTCGATGCCGTCGGACTCCAGTTGGCTGATCACGTCGGGTTCGAGGTGGAAGGCAAGCAGCACTTTGCGGCCGGCAAAGCCGCTGGCCACAAGAGAGCGGGCCCAGACCCTGATCTGTTCATAGCCGTAGGCCGAAACACCGCCGATGACGATATCCATGCAGATGGTTATTCCGTGCCGCCTCACACTCCCTCAGGAAGCCCGAATCGCAAGCCTTGATGTTTCGCGTTCGCGTCTACGAAAAATGCTCCCCTGCTTCGAAGCCCGAAGCGCAAACTGAGGGAATCCGCATCCTTTCATCCACAAACCGCATTCCCTCGGCTCGCGCCTCGGGCTTCGAGGACATGGGGTCCGCTCAGCATAATGTCGAAACCCGGGCGCGGGGTTTTTTGGGAACGCCAGCACCGTGCGGCGGCGACCGTTATCCCCTGTCCGGGTTAAAAACCGAAAACTTGAGCCACCATAGGCCGCGACGGCCGATTCGGTACAATCTGTCGAACCCCACCGGCAGCCGCCGCTGGGGACGTCACTGCTTCGGCAGTGATTCACGCCCCGGGGCGTAGCTCAGCCTGGCTAGAGCGCCTGGTTTGGGACCAGGAGGTCGCACGTTCGAATCGTGTCGCCCCGACTCACGAAAGCTCCTTGGAAACAAGGAGCTTTCGGCGTTTCTGGGCCGATGGGCGGGCAGGCGGTAACAGCGTCGGGGCAACTCCGGGGCAATTCGCGGACTGCGACCGGCTCACACCCCTACTCAGGGGGTCGGGAATGGCGTAACGTGGCGGGGTATTTGTCCTGCCGAACTGCCCCGGAAAAGTCGCACGCCCCGATGCCCGATCCCAATCTCTCGTCCTTTATCTGGTCGGTCGCCGATCTCCTCCGCGGCGACTACAAGCAGTCGGAATACGGCCGGGTGATTCTGCCATTCACCGTGCTCCGCCGGCTCGACTGCGTGCTGGAGGCGACCAAGCCGGCTGTGCTGGCCGAGTTTGCCAAGCGGTCGCAGGCCAAGCTCAACCCCGAGCCGTTTCTGCTGAAGAAGGCGGGCCAGTTCTTCTTCAACACCTCGCCGCTCGACATGAAGCGGCTGATGGGCGACCAGGACCACATCAAGGAAAACCTCTACGCCTACATCCAGGCCTTCTCGCCGGCCGTCCGCGACATCTTCGAGTCGTTCGACTTCCACACCCAGATCGACCGGCTGGCCAAGGCGGGCCTGCTCTATCTGATCACCGAGAAGTTCGCGAACATCGACCTGCACCCGGGCTCGGTCAGCAACGCCCAGATGGGCGCGGTCTTCGAGGAGCTGATCCGCAAGTTTGCCGAAATCTCCAACGAAACCGCCGGCGAGCACTTCACGCCCCGTGAGGTGATCCGGCTGATGGTCAACCTGCTGTTTATCGAAGACGACGAGGCCCTCACCAAACCCGGCGTCGTCCGCTCGATCTACGACCCCACCGCCGGTACCGGCGGCATGCTGTCAGTCGCCGGCGAGCACCTGGCCGAGCTCAACCCCGACGCCCGCCTCGTCATGTTCGGCCAGGAGCTCAACCCCGAGTCGTACGCGATCTGCAAGGCCGACATGCTGATCAAGGGCCAGGACATCGCCAACATCCTGCCGGGCAACACGCTCTCCGACGACGGCCTGCCGGGCCGGCACTTCGACTACATGCTCTCCAATCCGCCCTTCGGCGTGGAGTGGAAGAAGATCCAGAATGCCGTCAAGAAAGAGGCGGCCGACCTCGGCTTCAGCGGCCGCTTCGGCCCCGGCCTGCCGCGGGTCAGCGACGGCTCGCTGCTGTTTCTGTTGCACCTGATTGCGAAGATGCAGCCGGCCCAGGATGGCGGCAGCCGGTTTGGCATCGTGCTCAACGGCTCGCCGCTGTTCACCGGGGCTGCCGGCTCGGGTGAAAGCGAGATCCGCCGCTACGTGCTGGAAAACGACCTGGTCGAGGCGATCATCGCCCTGCCGACCGACATGTTTTACAACACCGGCATCAGCACGTATGTCTGGATCGTGACCAACCGCAAGCCGAAGGCCCGCCGCGGCAGGCTGCAGCTGATCGACGCCAGCAGCTTCTGGCAGAAGATGCGAAAGAGCCTCGGCAGCAAGCGGAAGGAGCTGGGCCCCGAGCACATCGACGAGATCACCCGGCTCTTCGGCGAGTTTCGCGAGGTGGCCGACGGCGACACGCCGATCAGCCGCATCTTTGCAAATGCCGACTTCGGCTATCGCACGATCACCGTCGAGCGGCCGCTGCGGGACGAGGCTGGCAACGTGGTCGTCGGCACCAAGGGCAAGCAGAAGGGCAAGCCCCAGCCCGACACCTCGCTGCGGGACACCGAGAACGTGCCGCTGGGTGAGGACGTGGAGGAGTATTTCGCCCGGGAAGTGCTGCCGCACGCTCCGGACGCCTGGATCGACCACGACAAGACGAAGGTCGGCTACGAGATTCCCTTCAACCGCCATTTTTACGTGTTCAAGCCCCCGCGGCCGCTGGCGGAGATCGACACGGAACTCAAGACGGTCACCGACAAGATTCTGGCGATGATCGGGGAGCTGTCGCAATGAGTTTTCCGAGGTATCCGAAGTACAAGGATTCGGGGGTG
>Ga0209986_10000036_pt1 | contig 104805 bp, 87 predicted proteins | sample BlataG_FD_183168 | JGI IMG/M metagenome (GOLD analysis project Ga0209986, IMG submission 183168) | Deep subsurface microbial communities from Black Sea to uncover new lineages of life (NeLLi) - Black_00105 metaG (SPAdes) (version 2) | ecosystem: Environmental > Aquatic > Marine > Oceanic >...
TCCACCTGATCAATCTGCTGCGGCACCGGGTGGTCGACTGGGCGGCGATGGAATTCCTGCTGGCCAGCCAGCGGAAGTACCGGACCCGGATCCTGCTCAAGCAACTGCTGTTGCTCCTGCTGCGAATCCTGGCGATCGCCGGCCTGGTCGCCATGCTGGCCCAGCCGCGGTGGACCAGTGCCCTGACCAGCCTGTTGGGAGGCCGCCGCACCGCCCACGTGGTGCTGCTCGACGACAGCTTTTCGATGGGCGAGACCTTTGCTGCCGCTGACGCCGGTGGCGAGGCCACCGCCTTCGGTAGGGGCCGCCGCATGGTCGAGCGACTGCTCGAAGAACTGGCCGCAACGCCGGGGCGGCATGAACTGTCGCTGGGGCGGTTCTCGCGGCTGACCGCGGCGGCCGCCGACGGTGACCAGTCTGGCAGCCCGCCGGTCCCGGGTCTGGCCGGGCCCACCAGTCAGCCGCCCCAGGCAGAGGCCAATGGAGAATCCTCCAGCCTGTTCGACCTCCGCAGCGAGCCCGTCACTCCGCAGAATCTGGCCCGGCTGCGACGGGCAGTAGGAGACTGCCGCCTGTCGGCCTTCGCCACCGGCCCGACGGCTGCTGTCCGGGCAGCCGCAGCGGTCTTTGCCGGCCACGACGGCGGCGGGGCGATCTGGCTGGTGACCGACCTGCGGAGCCGGGACTGGCTGGCGGCGGAGGACACCGTGGCGGCCCTGGAACCGCTAGCGGCCGCCGGCATCGAAATCCACCTGGTCGATGCGGCAGCCGCCGAGGACGAGCAGACGGCAACGACCGACCCGCTGCCCCGGCCCAACCTGGCGGTCGAGCGAATCGAGATGGTCGGCGGGGTGCCGGCCAGCGACGTGCTGCTGCCGTGGGAGGTGACTGTCCGCAACCTGGGGGCGGAGCCGGTGCGGGACCTGCCCCTGGTGATCCGGGAGGATCAGGTCGAACGGCCCGGCGTCCAGCTCGACCAGATCCTGCCTGGCGACTCCGCGACGGCCCGATTCGAGTCGCGGTTTCCCACCGCAGGTGGCCACTTTGTGGAGGTTGAACTGCCAGCCGACCGGCTCGCGGCCGACAATCGGCGGACCGCCGCAGTCGAGGTGGTCAACGAAGCCGATGTGCTGATCGTCGCCGGGGCGGCCGCTCCGGATGACACCCCGGGGGATGCCTTCTATCTGGCCACGGCGCTCGACCCCGGGGCGGCGGCGGCGACGGGGCTGCGGCCGCGGATCGAACCCTCGCGGGCCCTGGCTGCCCTGGAGCTTGACCAGTTCGATTCGATCTGGCTGGTCGACGTGCCGCGGCTCGACGCCACCGAGATCGAACCGCTGGAGGACTACGCCCGCCGCGGTGGTGGTGTGGTTTTCTTTACCGGTCCGGCCACCCAGCCCGAACTGGTCAACCAGACGCTCTTCCGCGACGGGGCCGGTATCTTCCCGGCACCGCTGGCAGCCGCCGTCGACCTGCTGACCGATCCCCGCAACCCCGAGGCTCCCGACGTTGTGGCCGAGGACCATCCGGTGGTGGGCATCCTGCGGGGCCGCCGCAATCCGTTTCTCGATGCGGTGCGGATCGACCGCTACCTGGCCATCCAGCGGAGCTACCAGCCGCCCCCCGACAGCGGCCTGCGGCGGCTGTTGTCACTGCGGAACCAGGCCCCGCTGGCGATCGAAAAACCCTTTGGGGAGGGGCTGGCCGTGGCGATCCTGACCACCGCCGCGCCGGTCTGGAACAGCTGGGCGCGGAACAATCCCAGCTGGGTTGTCGTCATGCTCGAACTCGAGGGCCAGCTCGCCCGGCTACGGCGGCGGCGGGAGAATCTGCTCGTCGGCGAGCCGCTGGCAGTCCCGCTGGCCCCGGGGGTCGACCGGATCGACGTCGAGTTTCTGCTTCCACCCGATGGCCTGCTGGTCCGGCAGACGGCCATGACCACGCCCGCCGGCAGCCTGGAGGCCCGGCTGACCGACACCGCCATTCCGGGCGGCTACTCGGCCCGCTGGCAGACGGTCGCCGGGCAACCGCGGGAACGGGTCGCCGCCATCAATGTCAATCCGACCGAGTCGGCCTTGCAGCGAATCGCCCAGCCACAGCTGGCCCGGGTCATGGCCGGCGTGCCGTACCGGTACGAGCGGGCCGACCAACTCGAGCCCGACGGCACCAGTCGGGGTGGCAGTTCGCTGGTGCGGCCGCTGCTGATCCTGCTGCTGGTCATCCTGCTGGCTGAACAACTGTTGGGCTATCTGGTCAGCTACCATCCGGTTCGCCGCCGCAGCTGAGACTCTCCGTCCCGTCATCCACCGTTCCGTAACACCAGTGCCGATGAACATGTCGCCCGAGGCCATCCTGACGCTGCCGCTTGCCGCTGCCGAACGGGTTGCCTACCGGATTTCAAGCGGGCTGATCGACGGCTTCACCGAGTGGTGGCAGATGCCGGCCCTGGTGCTCGGTGTCGGTCTGGTTCTGGCGGTTGTGCTCTGGGCCTACCACCACGACGCCGCCGGGCTGCCGCGGTGGCAGGGCGTGCCGCTGGCGGTGCTGCGGGTGACCGCCTGGAGCATCCTCCTGCTGGCCCTGCTCGACCTGCGGCGGACAGCCGAACATGAGATCAGCTTCCCATCCCGCGTCGCGGTGCTGGTCGACACCAGTGCCAGCATGACCCTGGCGGCCACCGCCGACGACCCGGCCGGGGCAGCCGCGGTGTCGAGCCGGGCCGATGCCGCCATCGCAGTGCTCGATGCGGACGGCCTGCTCGATACGCTGCGGCAGCGGCATGAGGTGGCGATCTGGACATTCGCCGACCGGGCCGAACCGCTGGCCATCCTGCCGACGGCGGCGGCTGAAACCGAAACCGCAGCCGAGGCGGCCGACGGCCCAACTGACAAGCCGGTCCTTCCGGACTGGCGGACCGGGCTGGCCGCACAGGGGGCAGAGACCCGGCTTGGCGATGCCCTGCTCGAGACCCTCCGCGGAGAGCCGGCCGAGTCACTCGCCGGCGTCATCCTGTTGTCCGATGGTGGCAGCAACGCCGGCAGCGATCCGCTGCGGGCGGCGGCCCGGCTGGCCGAGTCGGCCGTGGCAGTCCACAGCATCGGCCTCGGCTCCGACCGGCTGCCGGCCAATGTACGGGTAGCCGACCTGCTCGCCCCGGCGCGGGTCTTTCCCGGTGACCGCTTCAGCATCACCGGCTATCTCCAGGCCCAGGGACTGGAGGGCCGGACCGCCCGGGTAGAATTACTCGAAGCCGATGCCACTGCTACCGCCGGGGCCGGCGGCCCGACCGGGCGGGTGATCGACACCACCGAGGTGCGGCTGGCCGCCGACGGTGAACTGCTGGCGGTACGGTTCGATCTGGATGGCCTCGATGACCCGGGCAGCCGCGTGCTGGCAATCCGGGTCGTGCCACCATCCAATGACAGCCGGGCTGGTGACAACCTTGAGGCGACCGACATCGAGGTGGTTGAGACTGCGACCCAGGTGTTACTCCTGGCCGGCGGCCCCGGCCGCGACTACCAGTTCCTGCGGAACGTGCTCAAACGCGACCGCAGCATTGCCGTCGATGTGCTGCTCGGCTCGGCCCAGCCTGGTGTCTCCCAGGATGCCCGCTCGATCCTTGAGGGTTTTCCTGAGTCGGCTGAAGCACTCGACGCCTACGACGTGATTGTGGCCATCGACTATGACTGGCGGCAGCTCGACCCGGCTGCCATCGCCCGGCTGGAGCGGTGGGTGGCCCGCGATTCCGGCGGACTCTTCCTGCTGGCCGGCGGTGTCTTCATGGAGAGCTGGCTGGCCGATCCGCAGTTCGATGCGATCCGCAACCTGCATCCGGTCGAACTCCGCCGCGGGGAACGGCTGCTGCTGACGCCGCGGGCGGTGTCGGAAGCAGCCCGTCCGCTCAGGTTCAGCCCCGACGGCGAGGACGCTGAGTTTCTCTGGCTGGCCGCCAACCGGATTGCCAGCCAGACAGTCTGGAGCGAGTTTCCCGGGGTCTATGCCTGTTTCGATACGGCGACGGCCAAGCCGGGGGCCACCGTCTACGCCCGGCTCGGCGATCCCGACGGCCTCAGCCGCAGCAGCGACGGGCCGATTTACATGGCCGGCCAGCTCTATGGATCGGGCACCATCTTTTACTGCGGCAGCAGCGAACTCTGGCGGCTGCGGGGCGTCGAACCAGCCGCCCACGAGCGGCTGGCGACGCAGCTGGTGCGGCATGTCGCCCAGGGCCGGCTGCTGCGGGGTTCAAGCCGGGGCCGGCTGCTGCTGGAGCGGGATCGTTACCCGGTCGGCGAGACCGTCGTGGTGCGGGTGCTGCCTGGCAGTGCCGACCGCCGCACCGACCTTGAGGTGATCGGGCCGGAGGGGCAGCGGTTGCGGGTTCCGCTCGAGGACGATCCGGTTCGCCCCGAGGATCGCCGGGGCAGTTTTGTGCTCTCCAGTGAAGGCAGCTGGCGACTCGTGCTCACCATCGATGGCAACGAGGATGACCGCAGCGTCCGGCGGATCCAGGCCACCCTACCCGATCGGGAACTGGTGCGGCCGCGGCTGCAGCGGGCGGTGCTTGAGCAACTGGCCACCGCGACCGGAGGTTCGACCCGCTTCCTCACCGATGCCGCCTGGACCGGCGGCGATCTGACGCGGCTGGCCGACTTGCTACCCGATCGCTCCCGGAAGGAATTTGAGCGCGGGGCGGGCGATACCGATTTCAAGCGGCTGCTCAACACCCTGCTGTTGGCAACCGGCATCGGCCTGCTCTGCCTGGAGTGGGTGCTCCGCCGCCTCGCCAAACTCGCCTGACCCCAGAGCCGCCGTCCCCCGCCGTGCCCGCTATGATCGCCACCCCAGCACCACCTGCCAGCTCGCCAGCCGCCGGCCCCCGGTCGGCCGATATCGCCAAGCTGCGGCGGTTCCTCGACCGGGTCCGGCGACGGGCTCGCCGCTGGATCTGGTTTGAAGCGGTCTCACTGATCGCGTTGGCAGTGGCCGCCTGGTTCTGGGCCAGCCTTCTGCTCGACTGGTTGATCGAACCGCCGGGCGGTGTGCGGATGCTGGCGGTGGGTGGGCTGGCGATCTGGCTGGTAGTGATCGTGTCGAGGCAGCTGATTGGTCGGCTGCAGACCCGGCTGGGAGACGGGCCGCTGGCGTTGCTCGTGGAGCGAACCCATCCCGAACTCAACGACAGTCTCACCACGGCGATTGAACTCGATCCGCGGGAATCGACGCCGGCGGCACCGCTCGATCCGGAACTGCTTGCCCAGACCACCGCCCTGGCTGCCGCCGCAGTCGGCCAGGTCGCATTCGGCCGACTGTTCCGCCGGCGTCGGCTGCTGCGGCTGGCCGGTGCCAGCGGCCTCGCCCTCGGCACGGTACTGGCAGTGCTGGTGCTGGTGCCGGTGGTCCGGGAGAACTGGCTCCGGCGAATGGTGCTTTTTTCAGAAGCTCCCTGGCCCCGCCGGGTCACGCTCGCAGTCGATGGGTTTCCCGGGGGTATCCGCCGCGTCGCCCGCGGCAGCGATGTCGAAATTGTCGTGACCGCCCGCGCCGCCGGCGATCCTCCCCAGGTGGTCGAGGTGCGAACCAGAGGAAGCGGTAGCTGGTCAACCCAGCGGATGGGTACGCGGGGCGGCCCGACGGCCGACGGCCAGCGATTCGGTCACACGCTGCCGGCGGTGACCGAGGATCTGATCCTGGAAATTCGCGGCGGCGACGGCCGGCTGCGGGGCCTGCGGATCGAGGCGATCGAGCCGCCACGGCTGCAGCAGCTTGAGCTGACGGTGACGCCGCCGGACTACATTGGTGGCGGCCCCCGGTCGCTGCCTGCCTCCCGCCTGGTGGAGGTGCCCTCCGGCGCGACGGTGACGCTGACGGCAACGGCCTCAAAGCCGTTGTCGGAAGCAGAGATGCTTGAACTGCTCACGGCCGGCGGGGCGGAGAGCGAAACCGTTGCCGACGGCCGACCCGCCCCCCGTATCATCGCCCGTCTCGATGCTGGTATCGCCGGCGGCCCGGCAGCGGCCCGGCGGAGCAGGACACCCGTGGGCCGGCAGCGGCTGACCGGCGTGGTCGGTCCCGTGACGACCGACGCCATGATCGAAATCCGTTTCACCGACACCGACGGCATCAGCAATCAGCAGCCGATCCGCTTTCAATTGCTGGCCAAGCCCGACGAGCCGCCGCGGTTGGAGGTTTCTCTCGATGGTATCTCGACGGCGGTCACCACCGCCGCGGTCCTGCCGGTTGTGGGCCTGATCGAGGACGATCACGGGCTGGCTGAAGTGGCGGTCCAGCTCCGCCGGGCAACGATGCAAGAGCCCGCCACAGGCGATCGGGCTGATCGGGCTGATCGGGCACCGGGGGTTCCCGCGACCCACCGCCAGCCGATCGAACTGCCCGAGCTGGGCACCACGCGGCTGAGCCTGGAGGAAGGCAGCTCGCCGGCGGTCGCGGCGGCCGCAGTCGGGGCCGCTGTCGGTGACCGGCTGGAACTGACCGTGTCGGCCCGCGACAACTGCGGGCTGGCCAACGGTCCACAGCATAGTGTCACTGAACCCTGGTCGCTTCGGGTCGTCACCCCCGAGGCCTTGCTGGCGATGCTCGAGGCCCGCGAGGTGATTCTGCGCCGGCGATTTGAAAGCCTGCTGGCCGACATGCAACAGACGCGTGACCGGGTGGGTACCGAAGAGCCCGAGCCAGAAGCCCGGACGCTGGCTGCCGGCCGATTGGGCGAGGCGGCCGCTCGGGCTGGCGGCGAGACGGGCGAAATCGCCGCGACATTTCGGCAGATTGCCCGTGAGCTGGCCAATAACAGCCTGCTGACCGCCGAGCTGGAGGGGCGGCTGCTGGGCCAGATTGCGGGGCCGCTGGAACAGATTGTGGCCGGCCCGATCGACCGGCTGGCGGTGGCCTGCCGGCCGGTCACGGCCGGTGGCGACCCGCCCTCCCCGAAGACACTGATTAACTTGGCCGATGACTGCCTGACACGGATGCGGGCGGTCCTCGATAAAATGATTGAGCTGGAGACTTTCAATGAGGTGGTCGATTCGCTGCGAAAACTGATCGACCAGCAGGAGGCAATCCGGCGGGAGACCGATCAGCAGCGGAAGCAGCAGGCCCGGGATGCCCTCAAGGGGCTCTGACCAGATGACCGCAAACCGGCTCAGGCCGGTGAGGAGGAGACGATGCTGACGCGACGCAACCCGGTCTGCGCAATGACACTCGCTCTGCTGGTGGCTGGAACCCCACCGGGGCGGGCCGTCGAGCCGGTGAACGAACTGGCCGACCGCGAGCGGCTTGTCAGCCGGCAAATGCGGGAACTCGAGGCGACCTTCCTGCGGCTGGCCGACCTGCTGGCGGCAAGCGACCCCCGCCGGGCGGCCACTCTCCGCACGGCCTTCGAGCAGGCCCGGGAGACCGAGCTGACCACCCGCCTCGATGCAGTCGTTGAACTGCTCGAGCAGGGCCAGTTGCTCAAGGCCTCAGCCGGTCAGGAGACGGCGCTCGACCGGCTGCGGCGGCTGCTGGCGTTACTGGAGGCCGGCGACAGCAGCCGGACCGTGGCCGATTCAAAGAAGCAAGTCAAGGAGTTCCTGGGCCGCATCAACCAGCTGATCGCCCGGCAGAAAGGTCTGGAAGGCACCACGGAAGCCGGCGGTGACGCTGAAGCCATCGCCGGCGAGCAGGAAAAGGTCGCCACCGACACCCGGAAGCTGGCCGATGACGTCGAGACCTTTCGGCACGAGGCGGCAGAGGCGGCCGGCCTTGCCGAGGAGAAGGCGGGGGCGGATGGCGACCCCGAGGCTACGGGCGAGCCAGCCACGGGGGACCAGCAAAAAGGCGGGACTGGCGAAGCCCCACCCAACAACAAGCCGGCAGCCGGTGAAGCTGGCAAGCCTTCCGAGGACGGCAACGGCAAGCCGTCCGATGCCGAGTCCCAGCCGGGAGAACCTGGCGGCAAACCGGCCAACGGGGAAGGTGAGGGGGACGCGGGTGAGCCCGGACAGCCGGGCCAGCAGTCGTCGGAGCAGGGGAGTGCGCAGGAACCGCAGGGGGATGACGAGGCCTCGCGGGCTGCCCGCACCAGCCGCCGGCTGGCCGCAGCCGAGCAGCGGATGGAGCAGGCCCAGGAGCGGCTCGACCAGGCCCGCCGGGATGAGGCCCGCGAGGAACAGGAGCAGGCCCTGGCCGAACTGGAAGCGGCCCGGGCTGAGCTGGAGGAGATTCTCCGGCAGCTCCGGGAAGAGGAGATTGAGCGGCTGCTGGTGCGGCTGGAGGCGCGGGTTCGCACGATGCTGCGGGCCGAGCGGGCGGTGCTGCGGGGGATCGACCAGCTTGCTGACGAAACGCGAGGCCTGAAACCACGGGAACGAGAGCTTGAGTCGGCTCGGCTGGGCCGCGAGCAGCAGGCGATCACGGCCGATGCCACCCGGGCCCTCACGCTGGTGCGGGATGACGGGTCGGCTGTGGCCATCCCCGAAGCGCTTGAACAGATTCGAGAAGACTCGCTGCAGGCGGCCAGCCGGCTGAAGCAGGGCGATACCCGGGGCCTCACCCGCGGGATCGTCGAGGATCTGGTGCTAAGCCTTGAGGAACTGCTTGCGGCGCTGGAGCGGGCCGAGCGGGAGCAGCAGGAACGGCAACAGCAGGGACCGGCCGGCGGCCGGCCGGCTGAGCCGGGCGAGCAGCCACTCGTCGACAAGCTGGCTGAGCTCAAGATGATTCGGACACTGCAGCTAAGGGTCAACCGCCGGACCTCCCGGTTCTCCCAGCTGCTGACCGATGACACTGAAAAGGCAGGCGAACCGGAACTGATCGAGGCCCTCGGCCGGCTGGCGGACCGTCAGGAACGCGTTGAGCGGGCGGCCCACGACATTGTCACCGGCCGCACGGAATAGAGGATAGGACGGTCAACGGCACACGCGCAAGAATCACACCCCCGAGGAGCGGCTGAAAGGCTGGGGGCTGCTCTCGTGCAAGGCCACATCGCCAACTCGCACGCCTCGGGATTCAAAACGGTGAGAAAGAGTCGGCTCACTCGCAGAATTTTGTTGCCCGTGCAGGCCGCTCCCGAATCGCATCCACCGCTGGAATACGATCTGCCGCCGAGAAGAGACAGCACCTGTCGTTCGCGGTGATGCATGTCGATCATGGGCAGGTCAGCGGGTGCTGCTTGCTCAAACGCCCCGTACCATGGGACTGCACCGGCTCGCCCCAGTCGAAGGGCGGCCCTCGAGCCGGCGGCACGTGGGGCGGCTCCAGTGGTTCACCAAGATGCGTCAGGAGCTGATTTAATCCAGGCGAAGACATCCTGGCCTTCTTCCGCTGGCGAATCGCCGGTTCGAAGCGAGCCGGCGCTTGCCGGCCGCCTAACTGTCCGTGGAAAAAGCCCTCCATTGCAATGGTGGTCGGCACCGCTGGTGCTGCCTTGGATGACAGGCATTTCGCTGCGATTTTTTTGAGGATCTGGTGACGTCCAGCGTGGGGAGGGGTTGTCCGTGCCCCGTCGCCGGACGTTCACTCCGCCCATCCTGGGCTCCGCTCACTCGGACCTGGCTGCGCCCCGCCATCCCTGGCTCCGCCGACCAATCCGCCGTTGGCGGATCGGTGCCCGAGCTACGGCGGCTCTCAGGGTAGATCAGGATCAGCATGCAGACAATTTTGGTGCAGTACCCTTTGATTTCTACGCCATTGCGGTTGTCGGAGAACACGTGCTGGCAGCCAAGCGACTGCTTGAACGTTCGGAAGAACATCTCGATCAGCCAGCGGAGCCGGACCAATAATCGCCACCGATTCGGATAGCGAGCCGTGCGAGGCCCGGGTGACGCCGAGCCGCTTCCGAAGCTTGTCCAGGATGCTTACCCGCTGGAGATCACGAAGACACTGAATCGCCGGGCTGAACAGTGACATCAGGATCAGACCGCCGTCCAGCGCACAACTCTTCTTAAGATGCCCGCACTATCCACCTTTCGCAAAGCGAGAATCGTGCCGAACAGGATTGCCCTCCATGGCCCTTGCTCGCGAATGCGGGCGATCGACAGGCTACTTGCACAACACCCGAAAATGCCAAGGATTTTCGGCGTTGCGGGCCGCCGCATCCAAGCGGCGGCAGACTACTCCCACCGTCCGCCAAGATCAGCCGGATGCCGCCACCACAGTTGGGACACGCCAGCGTAAACTCCACACCCAGCCGCGCCAGCAGCTTCGCCCAGGCAATCCGCGACGTATCGTGATGACAAGGCCGCTCGCCAGTGCTGTCGGCAGAACTGGATTGTTCGCCCGTCGTAGTTTTCAGCTGCTTGCCGATATTCCCGATCGCCAAGCGCCGTGACGGCCTGCCGCAGCGGGTGGTTCGGAACCACCGCCGCAAACGCCGCCGCACCCGCTGGGTGACAGTCTGGCATGGTGTCTACTAGTTGGCCGAAACCACGGCGATGCCCGGCTTTCAGAGCTGCCCCACTCTGTAAGCGGATGCCTGGGCCCGGAGGGGCAATGGCGCTTGCCCTTCGCTGGTACGCTGAGGTCGCAGAAGTGCCTGCCGCTGCCGCCAACGGGTTCGGCTGCACACCCCGCAACGCCGCATGCCTGTGCACGCCACGCCATGCGGACCAGGTGGGGGCGTGCCGTCCGACGCCGATCTGCGGCCCGTGCAGAAGAGCTCGGCACAGTGAAGGACCGAGCCACGGAAGAGCGCGGCTGGCCGGTAGGATATACTTTGGCGGTTGGCAACACGCCGGAAACAGGCAGACGCGAACCGCCGAGGAGATGCAGGAGATGGCCGCAGCAAGTACACGCAAGCCTGTGTTGGTGATCGCGATCTGCCTGCTGACCGCCGTGAGGGCGGGCGATGGCGATACAGCTCGCTGCCCGGCAGCGGAGGCTGCCCTCGTCGATCCGGTCGAAGCGGCTGAACTTTCGCGGACGGCCAGTTGGTCGCAGCCGACCACGGCAGCAGTCGGCGAGGACATGCAGCGGTGGCTTGCCGCCCGCAGCGACACCAGCCCAAAGCAGGTCGCTGCGGCAACTGCCGCCTGGAACGCGACTGACGGCGACCGGCTCGACCGGCTGATGCGAGCAGTTGCCGCCGTCGATGACCGGGCCGCAACACTGCTCACCGAAATCGACCAGCTGCCGCCAGCCGCCGTCAGCCGGCTGGCTGATCAGTTCGACCGTCAGCCGCAGGGCGACTTCGGCAGTGATGTGGTGGCCCTCTGGACCGCCCGCCAGCTGGTCCGACTTGAGCGGTACGACGAGGCGGCCCCGCTGCTGGTCAAACGGTCGGTCGAGGTGAGCCCCGATCCGGCCACGCTGTTGTTTTGCCGAGCTGCCTGCGAGTTCTGGATGCTGCAAGCCGATGCCGCCAGCGAGACGATCGCCCGGCTGCTGGAGCGGGAAGCCGAGATTCCGGTTCGCTACGCCCAGCTAACCCGGCTGCTGGAGGCCGACGTGGCAAGCCTCGAACAGGATTCGCTCGATCACATCTCGCGGCGGATGCGGGACATCACCCGCCGGCTCGAGCTCGGCCACGCCGGTAAAAAGATCCGCGCTGTCCAGGATGGGGTGATCGACTCGCTCGACAAGCTGATCAAGAAGATCGAGGATCAGCAGCAACAGCAGCAGGCGGGCGGCGCCGGAGCCTCTGGCGGTGGCGGGCAGGGCCGGCCGATGGACGACAGCCAGCTGGCCGGCGGGAAGGGACGCGGCGAGGTGACCAGCCGCGACCTCGACAACGCCGGTGAATGGGGCGACCTGCCTCCCCGGGAACGGGAAGAGGCACTGCAGCAGATTGGCCGCGACTATCCCGCCCACTACCGTGAGGCGATCGAACAGTACTTCAAGCGGCTCGCCGCCGGCGACCGGAGGCGATAGCACGTGACGCGGGTGAGTCGCTTCACCGACTGCTGGACGGGGCTGCTCGGCCTGCTGCTGCCGGTTGCACTCGCCGGAGCCGCCCAGCCGGCCCGGGCCCAGCCCCCTGAGGTGGTCGTGACGCCGGCCAGCGGAACACCGCTGCGGGGACAGCTGGTCGGCCTCGACAAAGCAGAGGTGAGGCTGTCGGCCGACGGGACCGAACGAACGATTGATCTGCGGACGGTGCGGCAGATCGCCATCAGCGCTCAGCCGGCAGTACCCGGCGGCACGCTGGTGGGCCTCACCGACGGCTCGCGACTGGCGGTCAATGACATCACGATGACCGCCGAGACAGCGACGGCGCAGCTGCCCACCGGCCTGCTGCTGCTTCCACCCAGCTGCCTTCACTGGGTCGCTTGGCCATTGGCTGCCGAGCCTGCCGCCGACGGGCCGCAGGCACCAGCCTGGCTGGCCGACCTGCCGGTAGAACCGGCGGGAGACATTGTTGTGATCCGCCGGGATGACGGCTGGCAGTTCATCGCCTGCGCGATCATCTCCGTGACGGCCGACGAGGTGGTCGTGCTGCTCGAGGAAGAACGGATTCCCGTCAACCGCACCAAGCTGGCCGGCCTTTGCTGGCTGCGGGAAACAGGCACGCCGGCCGCCGAGCCCGAGCCGGCCGCTGGTGAGATTCTGCTTGCACTCGCCGGGGGATCCCTGCGATGCCGTGGGGTCAGCTGGTCAGCTGCCGACGGCAGTTGGCAGGTTCGACTCGCAACACAGGCCGAAGGCGAGACGGTGCTGCCGGTCGGCTCGCTCGGTGGCATCGACTATGCCTTTGGCAGGCGGATCGACCTGACTCGCCGCAAGCCGGCGGAGATGAAGGTCGAGCCCTACTTCGGGTCGCTTGTCGAGGATGACCAGTTGCGGTCCTTCTTTGCGGCCCGCGTGATCCCGGTGGCGGCTGCCGACGAGACCGCCGCGCGGGGATTGCTGCTCAGGCCCCGCACCGAGATGATCTGGACCATTCCGCCCGACAGCCGCCGCTTCCGCGGCACCCTGCAGCCGGCAAGTCAGACGGCAATCACTCCGACCGTGGTGGTGATTGAGGTCGACGGCGAGGGACGTTTTCGGGCAGAAATCGGCGGTCCGGAAGAGGCGGCCGCGGCCCAACCGATTGATATCGACCTGACGGGTGGACGGCAGCTGCGACTGCTGGTCGACTTTGTCAGGCGGCCTCTCGACACCACCCCCGAGGCCGCCAGCGCGCCGCTGCTCGGCGGCCCGATCCTGCTCACCGAACCGCTGATCGAAAGGTAGCCCGATGACCGCTCCCGCAGATCGCCGCTCCTGGTTCCACCTCGCGGCGGCGATCGTCATCGGCCAGCTCTGTGCTGCAACCGCCGCGGCCGCTCCCGAAGGCGGGGCCACGGTTGCACCGGAACCGGCTGCCACGGTCAGCTTCGATCTGGTGCTCGCGGCAGAGCGACGACGCACCGAAACAATCGCAGCTGCCGCCGAGACGGCCGTGGCAATCTTCGCCGGCGCCGCTGGGGGCGGGTCTGGGGTACTGATCAGCCCCGATGGCTACGCCCTGACCAACTTCCACGTCGTCCAGCCTGCTGGCATTGCCATGCAGTGTGGCCTGAATGACGGCCAGCTTTATGACGCGGTGCTCGTCGGCCTCGACCCAACCGGTGATCTGGCGATGATCAAGCTGCTGGGCCGCACTGACTTTCCAGCGGCCAAGCTGGCCGATAGCGACGCGGTTTCAATTGGCGATGAGTGCTTCGTGATCGGCAACCCATTCCTGCTGGCCACCGACCTGCAGCCCTCGGTCAGTGCCGGCATTGTCTCGGGCGTTCACCGCTATCAATTTCCTGCCGGCACCATTCTGGAATATGCCGACTGCCTGCAGGTCGATGCCGCCATCAACCCCGGCAACTCCGGTGGGGGGCTGTTCGATGCTGCTGGCCGGCTGATCGGCATCAATGGCCGCGCTTCGTTTGAGAAACGGGGCCGGATCAACGTCGGCGTCGGCTATGCCATTTCGTCCAATCAGGTCCGCAACTTTCTCGGGGTGCTCAGAGGGGGACGACTGGCCGACCACGCCACCCTCGGCGCGACTGTGGCCACCAGCTTCGACGGCCGGGTGGTGGTTTCAGACATCCTCGAGTCATCCGATGCCTGGCGGCGGGGACTGCGGATCGATGACGAGGTTGTCGCGCTCGCCGGCAGGCCCGTCCGCAGCGTCAACGCCTTCAAGAACGTGCTCGGCACCCTGCCGGCCGGCTGGCGGGTGCCCCTGGTCTACCGCCGGGAGGGCCGACCGACCGAGATCGTTGTCGAACTCGCGGGCGTCCACACCACCGCGATGCTAGCCGACATCATCTCGGGTGGCCGGGGCAAGCCGGCACCACCGGGCAAGCCCGGCGAACAGCCCGAGCCGCGGCCCAACCCGCTGGCGCAGAAGCCCGAGGATCTGCCGGAGGCGATCCGGCCGTTGTACGAACCCCGCCTCGGCTTCACGAACTTTCATTTCAACCGGGTCGAGCTGGAGCGGGTGGCCGCACTGATTGCCGCCGGATCAGGCCGGGCACCCGATGAGCAGGCTGCCGACCAGCCTGATGCCGGCCGGCCGGCCTGGACCTTTCGCGGGCGGCTGGAACAGGGGGGCAGCTTTGAGATTGAGCTGGCCGATCAGGCAGCCAGCATCAGCCTGCCGACCGGCGTCTCCCGCTGGGAGCCGGTGGCGGCTGAAGCGGGGCTGGCAGCCGAGGCCGGATTCGACGCCAGCCCGCCGGGCTCTGGCGGCATGCTTGCCGCCCTGACGCTCTGGCGGCAGTTGCTGCGTGACGGAATGGCCAGCAGCGGTCGGATGATCTACTGGGGCCAGCAGCCTCAGGTGGGAGCGGCCGGCGAGTTGGTCGATGTGCTGGAACTGACCAGCGGGGCCGGCCGGGCTCGCTTTCAGGTCGCCGCGTCGGGAACTGTGGTAGCGGTGGACTTTCTGCTGTCACCAACGGCCGAGCCCTGCGAACTGCAGTTCCGCTTTGCCGCGGACCAATCCAACCAGCGGCCGACCGCAATGGTTGTGCAGCATGCCGGCCGCCGCTTCGCCACCTTCTTGATTGAGGAGGCAAGCCCGTGACCTGCTCCGTTCCGCTGCGACCGTTTGGTTTGCTGCTGCTGGCGTTGCTCGCCCAGCAGGGCTCGGTGTTTGCCGGTGAGGCGACCGAACCGGGTGCCTACGCCGCCCAACGGGTTGTCAAGCTCTATGGCGCGGGCGGGATCCGCGGCCTTGAGTCCTACCAGACGGGCATCCTCGTCTCCCCCGCCGGCCACATCGTCACCGCCCTGAGCACCGCCCTCGACTCTGAGGCCATCGACTGCGTGCTCGACGATGGCCGTCGCTATCCCGCCCGGCTGCTCGGCGCCGACCTGACGCGGGAGCTGGCCGTGCTGGAGATCGATGGCGAGAACCTGCCCTGCTTCAGCCTCTCAACGACAACGCCGCGGGCGGCCGTCGGCAGCCGGGTGCTGGCGTTGTCAAACCTGTTCGGAGTGGCGGTGGGGGATGAGCGGGTTAGCCTACAGCACGGCGTTATTGCCGCCTGCGTACCGCTGCGGGCCCGGCGGGGGGCCCATGAGGCGGCCTACCGCGGCGACGTCTACATTCTCGACTGCACGACGAACAACCCCGGCTCGCCGGGTGGCTGCCTGACCGACTGGCAGGGCCGGCTGCTCGGCATGCTGGGCAAAGAGCTACGGGCCGAACCGAGTGGCGTCTGGCTGAGCTATGCCCTGCCGGCCGACGAGCTGGCCCGGGGCTACGAGCAGGTGCTCTCGGGCAAGCCCCCGGTAGACCCGGGGGCCGCCACCGCTGGTGACTACGACCCCCGGCTGCTCGGCCTGCAACTGGTGCCCGACCTGCTCGATCAGACGCCGGCCTACGTCGAGACGGTACTGCCCGAGTCGGCGGCCGCCGCCGCTGGCCTTGAACCTGACGATCTGCTGGTGGCGGTGGGCGACCGCACGATCAACTCGCAGCGGGCCCTGCGGCAGGAGCTGGCTCGGCTGTTGCCCGGTGACAGCATTCGCCTCAGCCTGATCCGTGCCGGGGCGATCGTCACCGTCGATCTCGGGCCGCTGCCCGCCCGTCCCGAACCGGCCACCGCGGAGGAGCCGCAATGATCGAAGCAACCACTGCCAATCGAGTCTGCCGAACCTGCGGCTGGTGTCTGGCGGTGATCTGCCTCGCACTGCGGGCGGCCATCACCAGCGCTGCCCCTGAGCCCGCCCCGCTGGCGGTTGCTGAGCAGGCTGCCTTTCAAGCGGCCGTCGACCGGGTGGCATCGAGCATTGTCAGGATCGAGCCGACCGGCATCTCGGAGGCGCGACTCAAACGAGCGAGTGAGGTGACACCGGCCACCGGACCATCGACCGGCCTGGTCGTTGGCCCGGAGGGCTGGGTGCTGACCACCGCCTTTGCCGTTCCGGCCGATATGAGCGAGGTGGTGGTCATCCTGCCGCCGGCAGCCGACAGTGACAGACCCGCCGGGCCGCTGGTGCGGACGGTCGGACGGGTCGTGGGCCGGGACACCAACCGCGGGCTGGTGCTGCTGAAGTGCGAGCCCCCCGCGCCGCTGCCGGTGCCAGAATGGGCCGACCGCGACGAACTGACGCCGGGGCAGTGGGCGCTTGCTGCCGGCCGGGTCTGGTCGGCGGCCCGCCCGAGCCTGGCAGTCGGGGTACTTTCAGCCGTGGACCGCGCCTGGGGCCGGGCCATCCAGACCGATGCCGCCATCTCACCAGCCAACTACGGCGGTCCGCTGATCGACATCCGCGGCCGTGTCATCGGTATCATCACCCCGCTGCCAGCCGACACCGCCGGCATGAATCTGGGAACCGAACTCTATGACTCGGGGATCGGCTTTGCCGTTCCGATGAGCGATCTGCTGCCGCTGCTGCCCCGGCTCAAGCAGGGCGAGCAGCTGGCAGCCGGCCTGCTCGGCATCGGCTATGACGCGACCGATGCCATCAACGGTTCACCGGTCATTAAGACGGTGCGGGCTGAATCGCCCGCCGCCGTGGCGGGGCTGCAGAGTGGAGACCGGATCGTCACAGTCGATGGCCGGCCGGCTGAACGAATTGCCGATATCCGGCATGCCCTCACGCCTCGACTGGCCGGCGATACCATCACGCTGGTCGTTCGCCGGGGAACGGAGGAGGCCGTCGAGGAGGTGACCGTGACCGCCACCCTCGTCGATCGGCTGCCCCCTTGGAAGCGGACCATGCTCGGCCTGGTGCCGGCCCGCCGCGAGTTCCGTGGCCGTGACCGTGCGGCCACGCCTGAGCCGGCGGTGGTCGGCTGGGTCTGGCCGGAGAGCCCGGCGGCCAAGGCGGGCCTGCAGCCTGGTGATACCATCACTGCGGCAGCAGCTGCGTCGGGCGACACCGAGCCGGAACTGCGGTCAGTCGCCTCGGCAGCTGATCTGGCCGGCCTGCTGGGCGGGCTGACCGCTGACAGCAGGGTGCTGCTCACGGTCGATCGCAACGACGCTGAACGACGGCTGCAGGCCGCGACCGTGTTGTTGCCGGCGAGTCCGCCGGCGGAAGTGCCGGCGATCGGCCCTTCGGACGAGCAGCCGCCTCCAACGGTGCTGAAGCTGGAGGCCCCGGAACTGGCGGAGCCGGGCTGGGCGGTCGTCCCGGCCGATGAAGACGGCCCGCCGCTGGGTGTGCTTGTGAGTTTTGGCGAACCGGAGGGACCGCTGGAAGCTGCGGCGATCACCGGCCGGGTGGCGGCCTGGCGGGATGCCATCGTCCGCTACCGCGTGGCGGTGGTCTTGATCGGCTCAGCCGATCCGGCCCGCTGGAGCCGGGCCGACCTCGACCGGGTGGGCCGCAGCCTCGAAGTGCTGCGAACGCGGCGACGGCTCGACCCAACCCGCATTGGCTTCGTTGGCCGGGGGGCAGGGGGGACCTTCGCTTGGCTGGCGGCCGACCGGTTCAGCCCTGTGGTCCGTGGCGTAGCCCTGATCGACGCGGCCTTGCCGCGGCGGGCCACGATTGACGATGCCGCCCCCGACCGCTTCCGCTGGGTGCTGTTTGGCTCAGCGTCAGCGGTCGAGCCAGAGCCGGCCACTGCCCGCCGTCAGGCCGCCGACCGCGAACGACTCAGCAAGGCCGGCATCACCGTCGGCGATCTGCCGGCCACTGACAGCGACGCCGCCCGCGCCGCTGCCCTCTGCCGCTGGGTCGAAACCCTCGGGGTGCTCTGAAGGCCGCCGGCGTCAGGCTTGCCTGAGTTCGCGGAGGGTACCGGTCGCATCGCCAAAGCTATCGGTGGCGATGCCGGAGCCCTGGAGCAGCGTGAGCCAGACGTTGCACAGCGGCGTACCCTTGGGCATCGCGACGTGCTGACCGAGCCTGATTCCAGAACCGCCGCCGGCGATGAGCGTGGGGCAGTTGTCGAGGTAGTGGATCGACCGCAGGTTCGAGCCGAAGACCACGGTGGTGTGGTCGAACAGGCTCGACCCGTCGGGCTCCTGCACGGCCTTGAGTTTGTCGAAAAAGGTGGCGAGCATCTCGCTCTGCACGCGATCCCGCGTCTGCGAGGCCGCCATACGATCTCCGGGGGCGTAGTGGCTCATATCGTGGGCCGCGACCGTGACCCCCAGGCTCGTGAGCAGGTGCTGGATCGGCTGGCGAAAGGTTGCCACGCGAGTGCTGTCGGTCTGCAGCGCTGCCACGATGATGTCGTATATGAGCCGCACCTCATCGCGGCCCACGAGGCCTTCGCCGGGGGCAGCGGCGGCTGCGGCCTTGGCTCGCCCAGCCACCGCTCCTCCTTGGCCAGCCGCGTTTCGATGTCGCGAATGCCCTGGAAATACTCATCAAGTTTGTCAGTGTCAGTAGCGTTAAGCCCCCGCTTCACGCTCTTGGCGTCCTCCCGAATCGCGTCGAGCACGCTCCGCTTTTCGGCGAGCATCTTCTGCCGTTCTTCCAGCGGGGCATCGTCGGGCGAGAAGAGCTTGTGAAAGGCGATCACGGGGCTGTTGAACCCGGCCATCGGCTTGCCGCGACGGTCCCAGGCCAGCGAGAGGCCCGTGCCATGGCCCGGGCCGTCGAGTCCCGGCTCGCTGGCGTTGAGCTGGATCGAAGCAAACCGCGTGTCGGCACCGAAGGCGGCGGCCGCCGCCTGATCCATCGAAATCGTGTTGTGAAAGCTCGCGCCAGCAGTGCCGTAGGGATTGGCGCCGGTGAGCCAAAACGTGCTGCCGCCGTGCGGATTGTTGGCAAACCTGTGGGACCAGCCCTGGATGACCGTGAAGTCGGCCTTATGGCGGGCCAGCGGGGCGAGCCCCTCAGGAAGTGCGTAGCCCGCTCCGACATCGTCCTTGTTGGGAAACCAGGTCTCCTCGGTCACGCCGTAGCCTATGCCGAGACAGACCATCCGCTTGGGCGACGCGACCGTTGTGGCCGCCCGGGCAAACCGTCTGAAGCCGAGCGACTCGAGCGCGGGCAGGGCCAGCAGCGTGGATGCCGACCGCAGGAACCGGCGGCGTGAATGTCGGGAAAACATGGCGATTGCTCCGAGGGGTCACTTCGTGCGGAAGGCTTTGCTTTGCACCACGGCGTGGATGAAGGCACGTACGGAATAGTCTTGGGCGGCGGCCCGCGCGACGATCGCCTTCACGAGTACGTCGTCTGAGAAGCCACAGGGTCGGCCGAGGGCATATTCGAGCAGGGCCTCGGTGAAGCCCGTGGCAAAGGCCTCGTCGTGCGCGGCGATGATTCCGCGCAGCTCGAAGAAATCCTTGAAGCCGGGTCCGTTGTGGAAGGCCCCGGCCGGATCGATCTCCCATTCCTTCTTGCCGACGCCCTGCTTCTCGTAGGAGTCGGTCGTCCGCCAGATGCCGACGGCATCAAAGTTTTCGAGGCCGAAGCCGATCGGGTCGATGCGGCGATGGCAGGATGCGCACTGGGGCTCTTCCTGGTGGAGCCGCAGCCGCTCGCGGGTGGTGAGCAGCTCGCCTTCGAGGCGGGTGAGTTGCGGCACGTTTGCCGGCGCGGGCGGCGGCGGATCGTGGAGGAGCTTGCGGAGCACCCAGGCGCCCCGCTCCACGGGGCTCGTGTGTTCGCCGTTGCTGCCCATCGCGGAAACAGCCGCCATGCCGAGGAGGCCGCCGCGGGGCGAGCCGGCCGGGAGCGTCACGAGGCGGAACTCGTCGCCATGCACGCCTTCGATCCCGTAATAACTCGCGAGCGTACCATTGATGACCACGAAGTCGCTCGTGAGCAGGTTTTGCAGGCTGAGGTCTTCCCGGATCAGCAGGCCGATCGTCTCGAAAATCTCCTGCCTCGAGAGGGCCTTTGTGGCTAGGTCGTACCGGGGATAGAGCTTGTCGTTGAACTGAAAGAAGTCGAGCCGCTCGAGGCCGAGCCATTGGTGGGTGAACGCCTCCACGAAGCGTTGCGACCGTCGATCGGCGAGCATCTGCTCGACCTGGGCGTCGCGGCCCTCGGGCCGCTGTAAATCACCCGCCTTGGCCGCCTCCAGCAGGGCATCATCGGGCGGGCCGCTCCAGAGGAAATAGGAGAGCCGGGTGGCGAGTTCGAGGTCATCAAGCTGTCGGCGGGCCTGCTCACCGAGCGGTTCCGAGAGATAGAGAAAGTGTGGCGACGAGAGCACAATCGCCAGCGGTTCGGCCACCGCCTCACGAAACGGCTTTCCGGCGGTGCGATGGCGTGTGAAGATCTCAACGAGTCGGTCGAGATACACCGGCTCCGGAGGGCGGCCGCGGAAAGCGCGGGTGGCGAATCGTTCCAGCACGCCGCGGATGTCCTGCTCGGCCAAGGCGACCGTCGCCCCGGGTGCATCGACAGCGGGGACCGTAAGCAACTCCGCGAGGGCCACCGGTGGTGGTCGGTCGGCATTCAGCGGACCCTCGGCTTCCACCCAGTCGATCCAGATGGCCAGTGGGGGGCCGACGCCGTTCTTATGAAACGCATCAAAGAAAGTGCGATGGCCCTTTTCACCGGTATCGTGGACTCCCTTCTCGTAGATCCAAAACAGCCGATCAGTTTCGGAGGTGATGCTGATCGGGATCTCCAGAATCTGCGGTTCCGGCATCGTGCCGGTCACCTGCCGGCAGCCCTCGAGCACGTAGTTTTCCCGGTTTCGTCGGCCGTATTCGATGAAGCGTCGCTCCGGCGGCGCCTCGTCGGTGTGGGCGAGTCGCAGCCGCAACAGATAGTCGCCGGGTGGCCAATTGCCGGGGACGTTGAAGGCAAGATATTTGTGGACATGCACGTCGTTGATCGACAAGTACGCCCCCGTGTCGACCGCAGGCATCGACAAATACAGGGCGTGGTATGCAGCACCAAGTTTCCAATTCCGCTGCCCCTGTTGCTCGGCAGTGATCGAGTCGGAGAACGCAAAGTCCTTGGGTGACGGTGCGCCCTGCAACTGTGCCCAGCCGTGAAGCAGAGCATCCACGTTGTTGGGCTTCTCCTTCCGAATGGCGGCCGCTGCCTCATGATTCTCCGGCTTCCTCGCCGCAGCTTCGACCTCGTGCTTCCAGGTCATAAACCGCTTGTGGCCGTCGACCCGGTTGGCCATGTGCTTGCGGATTTGCGGATTGGCGACGGTCTCGGCTTCAACATGGATCTTTTGCGGCTTCGGTGCGGACCCGTATCGTCTCGATGCTTCCTCAATCGCTGTCTGGCCAAGGGCATGGTATTGCTCGATCTGGTCCGCTGAGACAAAGAGCGAGGAGCCGACCGTATCGAACGCTCCCGCCTGGGCATCGGCCGGGAGTGCCCGCACGTCGATCTCGACCCCGAGCAGGTCGCGGATCGTATTGGCGTATTCACGGCGGTTGAGCCGCCGCATGGCGACCGCGCCGCCGGTGTCGGCGAGGGCCTTGCGAGCCAAGACGAGGGCATGGGCAAGATTGTCGAGCAGGTCCGCCTTCGCAGCCGGATCGAGCTGTTTCTCATCCTCGGGCGGCATTTCACCGGCATTCAGCACGTTGAGCACCTGCTGCCACCGCTCGGCCGACTCGACAGAATCGATCGCGGCGGGCAGCAGGTCGATGCGGAAGCCGCCATTCGCGTCGTCGGCCCCGTGGCATGCGCCGCAGTGAGACGCGAGCAGGGGGGACGTCGAAGCCTTCACGGCGGCGGGAAGCGTTGCCGACTCAGCCGCACGGATGGTTGGCATTCCGCCACTCAGCATGGCGAGCACACCAGCACCGGCGATGAAGATCCAACACCAATGCCTGTCAGCCGGACGAGATATTCCATGACGGTGGTTCACGCGTGATCTTCCTGCGCGGGCAGCCCGACAACAATTCAAATCTATGCTCAGCCTGCGGTCGATGGAATGCACTTTCTTGGGACGAGATGTGTTGTTTCACGAAACGACAGGCTGCGCCCGCGCGTTCAGAGACCGGCTAAGCAGTTCCTGTCAAATCATTGCAGGTCAAGATCACAGGTATTGACACCCGCAATGATCTCAAACGACAGGCCGGAAGAGGTTGGATCTTTGTATCGCGCCGGCGTTGCAACGAATCGCTTCGCCTGCTCGCGTAGCACCGTGATCTCAGGGTCTTCGGATACTCCCTTAACCGCGGCTGCTGGCAGGTTTGGTGGAGGTGGATTATCAAACGACACCCGCATCACTCCGATCGGAACTTTCGGGATGCGAAAGCTGCCATCAGGCTCGACGGCAGCGGGGAGCGTTGCATGACCGTCCGTTCCCACGAAGACAACGAGGCCGGTGCCGAGCGGTTTCCCTTTGAAAGTTACGCGGCCCTCGACCGAGCCCATCGTGGCCGGACGGCACCCCGCACCAAGCGCGAGCAACACGATCACGAAGATGGCCCCACTGATCACAAATACCTGGCGCAGCACCGTAGCCATGGCATGGAAATCCTTCTCAGAATTCGGTTCCTGCACCGTCGCCGCCGGCGATCGTGAGCGCAGCCCACCACACCGCTGGCGTCACGCTACTGGCGACGCTGCGGACGCTGCCGTCGGCCAAGACAACGCCGAGCGCCGCGTGGAACGTGCTCGGGATGCGCTGGGTGCAGTCCGTGTGGGAGGCCAAGCCGGTTTGGAAGCCATAAGTTGGCCCAACATGTTGGTTGGCGAAGTGCGGTGAGAGGGCGCTTGATTGAAGGTTATTGCGGGCCCACATAGTGCCACCACTCGAATGACTGACGCAGCAGCCAATTTTTTCGGCGAAAAGGACAGTCTTTGACGTGCCGTCGGTAAAGTTTCGGGAAATCTGATTAAGGCCTTCGTAGTCGGCTATCGTCCCGTTGGCATTCGTCTTGGTAAACGCCTGGGCATTGGCTGCATAGCTCGCGCCTTTGAGGTTATTTGCATTGGTATCCGTGACAAGCATGCCTTCCGAGTTAAGGCTGGTATCAGACGGACACATGTATGCACCAATCCGCTTGAGGCCCACCCAGCCGGGACTAGCAACAGCGGCGTAGTAACCAGTAGCCGTCACTGCAAAAGCCAGAATAACGCGGTGTTTGCATACGTGAAGTTGTACGTTGACACATCATACGGGGCATTCTTCTGGAAAAAGCGGCCGTGAGCAGGCGGAAGGCTCCGCATTGCGTCGTTGCAGTTGAGGGCGCCGAGCCCAAGCTGCTTCAGTTTGTTTGCACAGGCTGTTCGCCGAGCGCTTTCACGGGCCGACTGAACTGCAGGAAGCAGCAAGCCGACAAGGACGCCGATGATGGCGATCACCACCAGGAGCTCAATGAGCGTGAAACCGTCGATGTTCTTCTTCCTAGAAAAGCGAACGTTGGTCACCAGAGATCTCACGAGAGGCTCCTCGTTTCGGGAAAAAGTCGCGAAACCGACTGAAAAAGAATGACCCTTCGGACCCACTTTACCTTGAAGATCGTAAGAGCTGGAGCGAACTCACGAAATGCACTTTTGCGTTTTGGCTTGTGCACTTCGGAAATTTTCTCTGCCTCGGCTATCGCGTCGTGGGCGGCACCCAGCGAAAGTCTGCCCAGAGAATCTTGGTGAGATTCGCACCAGGCTTCGGCAGGAGCCGCAGATTGCCGACGCTCGACCAGCCTTTCATGGGCTCGCCGGTGTCGGTACGGATGAGTCGCTCGGCGGGTACTACCATCTGCTGCCACGTGTCGGATGCCGAAATCTCGAGTTCCGCGACCAGGCGGTTGTGGGGGCCGGCTGAGAGGAGGATCGTTTGCGGCTCGGTGCAGTAGAACGAAAAGGCGAGCGACGCTCCCGGAGGGGCCTTCCATTTTGGATCGTGCAGTTGCTCGGTCATCGAGCCCCGGCCGTTATTGGTGCAGCGGAAGGCCTTGATGCCGCCGGGCCCTTCCAACTCGGCGATGTTGCTCCAGGCGGAGTAGCCGCCGCTCGTAATCTCGTTACTCACTGTGTCGGTAGCCTGGGCGTCGCCCAGCTCCGCGGGGATCACCGCGTTGAACGCGGTCGAGAGCACGACTGTGTTGTCGTAGGTGATGTTGGCATAGGCAAAGAGGTAGTCGGCCACGTTCATGACCGGTGTCGATGCTACCCAGGAGTCGCCCTGCCGCACGCTTGCGGCGTCGCGCCAGGAACGAGTAAAGCTGCAGGGCTCTTTGATCGCGTAGAAGCATTCGACCTTCTTGACCCGCTCCGGCTCGGCGGGCGTGACGACCAACTGTGGCACACCGGCGGCGTCGAGCCTTAGGGCGGATTGGGGATGGTCTGGCCAGGCAATGTCTTTGCCGAGCACGTATTTTTTGAGCCAGAGCTTCGCGTCATGGCCGATCTTGTCGGTGTCGTGGTGGCCGCGGGCCTGGATCGCGTAGGCCCAAGGCACTCCCGGCTTGAACAGCTTGAAGCTCTCGATGCCCCGCTCGTGGCCACCATGGTGATCATTGGAGCCGTTGAGCCAGAGCGTGGCCGCCGTGATGAAGGGCACGTGGGCCTGCGGCGCGACCGAGGCCAGATAGATCTCCTCCCCGGACGTCTTGGCAGGTTGTTCGGTGCGGCCGTCATACATCCATACCCGCTTGTTGCGGTAATACTCGAGCCAGCCGATGCCGAAGGAGGCGACGATCGCCTTCACGCGGGGATCGGTGCCGAGATTCCACATGATGGTGCCGCCGTAGGAATAGCCCTGGGCGCCAAGCCGCGTGGGATCGACCTCCTGCTGCCGTTCCAGATAGGTGAGCACCCGCCGCTGGATCGTGTACCAGATAAAGTCGGACGTCTGGCGAGGGTCAGTGATCGGCTTGCCGTCGAGGTCGGCCGAACGGACGGGGCCGCACACCGTGCGATCCATGTTGCCGTGCTTCAAGGGCTCAGGGTACTTCGTGTAGTGCGGCCGAGTGCCCGTCTTCCCGCAGTAGTCAAACGCCATCACCGCCCAGCCGTCGGTGACAAAATCCTTTGCGATCGCCGGCGCCCCCATCCAGCCGTGGACATTCAGCAGCCCCGGTGCCCGCTTCGCTCCGGCCTTCACGGCATAGAGGCAATAGACGCGGATGTCTTCGCCGAGGACGGGCACCGTAATATATGACGCCCGCTCGTAGATCCCGTTTTTCGTCTCCTCGCGGACGATCTCCTCGCGGAAATCAACAGCCTGCGGGTCAGAGGTGGCAGAGGTGGCCCAGAGTTCCGGGGGAGAGGGAGGAGTTGCGGGGGCCGCGGCGATCCTCCAGCCGAGCAGACTCAGAAACAGCAGAGCACGAATCATGAACACCAAGCCTCAAAGGGAAAGAGCCGCACGGCACACGGGTTCTTTGGGAAACATTGTGAGTGAGGGGCGTTGCCCATGCCAATTGAGCGGCGTCGGAAACTGAACGGAGCCAGGATGGCGAAGTGAAGTTTCCGTCGAGTGAGTGAAGGCCGGGATGGCCGGAGCGAACGTCCGACGAGATGGGATGGGAAACGTCCCGACGCGTCGGAAGAGCCCCAGGACCCACGAAAAACCCGAAGAGCCGTAACACGAATCCCGGGGCGGCATCGCTACACTGTAGAAAGCTTTGGGCAGACGCGAAATGCACTCTCTGCCGCAGCCCTGTGTGTTTTCCTGTCAGTGCGCTTCCGTGATGGTGTCTCGTGGCTGCCATGTCACTCGACTACTCCTTCAGCCCGCCGGTCGTACCGCACCGCATTCGAGGCACGCGGCATGCCGACCTGCCGGTCGGGGGCATTGAGGTGCTCGTCCACCGGGCCACCACGCTCGCCGAGTGGCGCATGGTTGAATCGGTTAACAAGCAGTGGACGGTCTATTGGCTAACCAAGGGCAAGGCCCGGCTTGTGCATGCCGGCGAGACGCTCGATCTCGCACCCGGTACGCTCTACCTTTTGCCGCCCCTGACAACCTTTTCTGCCGAGTGCGGAAAGTCGTTTGCGAAGTGGTATTTTCACTTCACGGTGGCGGGCGTTGGTGATGCCCTGCGGCCAGGCGTCTACCCAGTGAAGCCGACGCGGCGGATGCTCTCACTCTTGGCATCGACCTGCCCGGCGGGTATCGAGAAGGGGCGGACGACGGATCACACCGCTTACACCACGCTCGATGCGATCGACCTGTTGTCGCTGGTGGTGCGAGCCTGTCTCCCCAAGATCCTGGCCCCAGGGTATTTTGGCGTGGATGCTACCCGCGTGCTCCATGTGCTCAACGAGCATGCCAGTGGCCGCACGACACTGCACGAACTGGCAAAGGCGACAAACCTGACTGAGCGAAGCCTGTCGGAATTGGTACTGCGGACGACAGGGTTTACCCCGATGCGGTATCTGCTCGAGTTGCGGCTCAACACCGCGATGAAGTTGCTGCGGCATACCGACCGGTCGATCGAACGGATCGCCCGCGAATGCGGCTTTCGCGATCGCTACTACTTCACCCGCGTGTTCACGAAACATCGACAGACGACACCGGCAGCGTTTCGCCGCCAGGCGAAGGCCTAGCCCGCAGCAGATCGGCAACCACTTACGGCAGCGTGGCTGCGGAATGCTGCATGGCTGACTTCAAGACCTTGTTCCAGTACTGCGAAAACCGGTCGAGGTCGGCCACCCGTGAGGCACCGCACCAGACGTTGTTGGCCAAGCGAAAACTGCACGGGCACGGAGTCCCTTGGGCATGCCGCTGAGGCTGGCTGTCGGCCGGTCTCACGCGAAGCCGAGCATGACCCACGCCGCGCGGGGGGTGACGATCGCAATGCCTTGGTGCTGTCCTATCGGCAGCAGATGAGATCGGTCACCGGTCACGATCAGTGACGCACCTGCGCACACTGCCGCCGCAAGGACGTGGTCATCATCGGTATCGGCTGCGACAACCCGCATGACGTTTTGTGGTTGCACGATCGTCGCCAGCATCGCGTATCGAGCCACCAACTCGTCGGCTGACATTCCCGTAGCCCGCCTGCGTTTTTCAAACCGGGGCCGCCGCAACACTCGAGCCAGCTCGGCGACGAGTCTTGGACTGGATAGTACCCCAAGCGACGTTTCGGTGACGATCCGCTCGAGAAGCTGCCTTGGCATACCGTTCCAAAGCAGGGCCGCCACGACCACGTTGGTGTCCAGCAGCAGCAGCCTCGGCCCCGCTCGGCCAGTCATCATCCGGCCCCCGGCTCAGCCTGCATTTCAGCACGGCATTGCCTCACAGCATCGGTGATTTCTGCTTCTATCTCGGGGCTCAGTTGCTGCGAAGGCATTGCTCTCCAAACCTGCCGTAGATCGTCGAGGGCTTGGCTTTGCAAATGCTGTCGCAGCATGCCCTGGATGACTTCAGATTCGAGCAGCCCCGCTGCTTGAGCGGTTTTCGCCAGGTCGTCGGGAAGGGTGATTTGAACCGTCGTCATGGCAGCTATGGAGTGATGAAACAAAAATTTACTGTACGCATACACAGATTCCTCGTCAATGGGCCCACCGGTGCGAACCGCGTCTTGCTTCCCGCGGCGTGGGGGCCGCGCCCCCATCAAGGCAACGTACACCCGAGAAGGCTCACTGTCACCATCGAACGGTTGCCCGCGAATGTGGCTTTCGCAACCGCTCCTCCTTCACCCGCGTGTTCACGAACCAACGACAGACGACACCGGCAGCGTTTCGCCGACAGGCGAAGGCCTAGCTCACAGCAGATCGGCAACCACTTACGACAGCGTGGCTACGCTGTCGGCTGCATGGCCGACTTGGAGACCTTGTTCCAATACCGCGAAAACCGGCCGAGGTCGGTCACCCGTGAGGTATCGCAAAAGGGGGGCCACTCAATCGGCACGACCGGCAGCCGGTCAGCCAAGTCCGCGGCCGTCCCCCGAACCCGCGGGCAGGGGGTCGTGGCGACACAGACGTGGCTGGCCCCACAGGCAGCAGCCCGGGCACTCAGCACGGCGGCCGGCTCCCCCAGCCAGCACTCAAGCCCCGGCACCTCTGCCAGACACTCAACGATGAACACCAGCCGCTTGAGTGACGGTCGCTCCTGTTCCAGCCAGGCTGGGTCGAGGATAAAGACGGTCGGCGCCTCCGGATGCCGCCGGAGGGCAGGGGAGGCCACTCCGAGTGAGTCGAGCGTCAGCCAGACCAGCGGCTGCCCCGGTGGCGGATCGGCAAACCAGGGCGGTGCCGGCGGAATCGTCAGCCGCTCCGGCCGATCCCCCGCCGCCGCGAAGAGCCGGTCGCTCAGTTCGTCATAGCTGCCCTCGACATCACATCGCCCCGCCACTGGGCAGTCGCGACAGTGGCGGCCGTCGGTGTACCGCTCCAGATTCTCCCGATTGAAGATATAGGGCTTGTTGGCAAAGGTGCCCGCCACCCATTGCCAGGAAAAGTTGTTACTGGCCGGGTCGGCATCGAGCAGATGCTCGAGGAACCAGGCGGCCCCGGCCTGCCACGACACCCCGCGGGTATGAACCAGCCAGGAGGCCAGCCACATCCGTTCATGGTTGTGCAGCCAGCCGGTCTGGGTCAGCTGCCGGCTGAAGGCATCGACACAGGCCATGCCCGTCGTCCCGGCAGCCACGTCAGTGGGCAGTTGGTCGCTCCGTTGGCCGCGAGCCACGGCGGCGGGGGGCTCAAGATCCTCCCAGACTCCCTCCGGCCGGGCAGCGTAGACCCGCTGCCAATAGTCTCGCCAGCCGAGTTCGCTGATCAACTTGTCGGCCTGCGACCGCTCCCGCACGCTGGCCAGGGCAGCATCGCGGACCTCAGCAAGCGAGAGCACCCCATGCCGCAGCCAGGGGGAGAGCTTCGTCACCGCGCCACTGACATGATTCCGTGACCGTCCGTAGGCAACCGGATCGATCGCCCGCAGCCGCTGGACCGCCGGCTGTCGCCCACCTCGAAACGGGCCTTCGACGATTGCTGCCCAGTCAGCCTCGAAGCCGTCGGCTGCCCGCCCTGGCACGACCGGAGGACCGCAACGGTCCGCCAGCCGACGAGCCCGGCTTTCGGCATCGAGTTGCAGCCAGGCGGTCAATTCTTCCATCGGTCAGCACACTCCGGCGAAACTGCCACCATGCAAGGCAGCCGTGCCCAAAGGATATGCGCCCTCGCTCCCGGTTGACAGCGAGGGTGGCGGCGGCCGCAAAGCAGAATTGCCGGGGTGGGCCCGATGATTCGCCGTTCCCCGGGTCATTTCAGCGGACTGCCGACGGCCTTGGCATGGGAATTGCTGCCAATGCAGTCCAGAAGAACATGTGTTCTCCGTCGGGAGTTGGCGGACCTGACTGACCGCAGACAAGCAATGACGCTCCGAGGCCAAAGACCCGCACCACGTCAATTGATGGATTCATGGTGATACGGGTTGTCCACGATGCTGCCTTGGCCGCAGCCCACAAATTGACCAGTGACCAGCGGCGTCCGCCCGCCCGCTGGCTCGTGCTGACTCACGACACCGGAATGCGGTGGATGTGGGTCGGCGATTCGTCCTTTATGGATGCCCCAATGGCTTGGGTGGGCAATCCGCCTAGCTCGCCCAGGCCGGGGCATCCAGGGTTATACGGGGTGAGGGAAAATCGTGGCCGGCTTGTCAAAACTGCACGGTCAAACTCCTGGCAGCCCCCTATGATCGGCTAGGTATTTCGGAAAGAAGGCGGACAACGTGAAACTGATCCTGGCAATCATTCAGCCTGACAAGCTCGAACGGGTGAAGCAGGCACTCTCTGAGGTCGAGGTATTTCGGCTCACGATTCTTGACGTTCAGGGCTTCGGCCGCCAACTCGGTCATGCCGAGACCTACCGAGGACACGAGATCGCCGTCAACCTTCTCCGCAAGGTGCAACTGCAGATTGCCGTCAACGAAGAGTTTGTCGAGCCCACGATCGACGCCATCCTGTCAGCCGGCCGCTCCGGCGAGCAGGGCGAGATCGGTGACGGCAAAATTTTCATCCTGCCAATGGATGAATGCGTCCGCATCCGCACCGGCGAACGCGGCCACGCCGCGATCTAACCATCAGCGGCAGTAACGTGTGGCCGGTCGGCCGGGGATACCCACGCCCACTCGCTTGACGTTCACGTCGGCCATCCAGGCCTCCGTTCACTGCCTGTCCGCTGCGCTTTCGCCCTCCGGGCTACGCTTGCTTCCAGAGCACGCTCGTGGGCATGGGCATCCCCTCGCTCGTCAAACCGCTGGCAAAGGAAGCCGGGAGCGGAAGCGACCGACCAGACAGCATATTTGACTGCGGAGTCCTACGGCCACTGCCACCCGGCGGCAGGATGCCGCCAATGAGCACCAGCAACTGCGTGCAAACCTCTGGCTTTGCATGCTGCTGCCCCAAGGAAAGTCGGGCAGGAGGCCCGAGCTTTCCGTGAAGGGGCATCCCCTCGCTCGTCAAACCGCTGGCAAAGGAAGCCGGGAGCGGAAGCGACCGGACTGGCAGAACGTCTGACGAAGTGTCATCCGCTTGCCCCCGACCTCGTCAACTGTTCGTCACGGCCGTTGCGGATGCAGCCGCGGCTGTGAACCGACCGCAACGCGGTTGACCGCCGCCAGGAACGCCCGAGCGGCTGCCTCGAGCGAGTCGGTCGAGACGCCGCGGCCGCGGTGCAGCTGCCCGCGGTACCGCTCTGCCGTCGCTTCAAGCTCCACCGTCACCTCGGCCTGGGCGTCTTTGCCCACCGTGACCGCCTGCACTCGAAAGTCACGGCAGACCGTGGTGATGCCGGTCAGTTTTTCGATCGCCAGAAAGATGCCGTCGATCGGGCCGTCGCCAGCCGTGATCGAGACCGACTCGATCTCGCCCTCTCGCCGGACCCGCAGGGTCACCGTCGGTGACTTGCCGCTTTCCGAACCGACTGTGTAGCCCTCAAAGATAAAAACTTCAGGCAGGCTGGCGAACTGCTGTTCGCAAAGGGCGGCGATGTCGCCGTCATAGATTTCCTTCTTGCGGTCGGCCAGCAGCTTGAACTGATCAAAGACCGTCTGCAGCTGCTCCCCCGACAATTGATACCCAAGTGCTGCCGCCCGATCGGCCAGGGCCGCCCGGCCGCTATGCTTGCCCAGCACCAGGTCGGTCCGCTCCAACCCGACATCTTCCGGCCGCATAATCTCATAGGTGCTGCGGTCCTTGAGCATGCCGTCCTGATGAATGCCAGCCTCGTGTGCAAAGGCGTTGCGGCCAACGATCGCCTTGTTCCGCGGCACCTGGATGCCGGTAATGTTTGCCACCAATCGGCTGGTCGGCACCAGCCGCTGGGTGACCACCTGCGTCTGCCGACAGTAAAAGTCGGACCGGGTCCGCAGGGCCATCACCACCTCTTCCAGCGAGCAGTTGCCGGCCCGTTCACCGATGCCATTGATGGTGCACTCGATCTGCCCCGCACCCGCTTCAACCGCTGCCAGGCTGTTGGCCACCGCCAGGCCGAGGTCATCATGGCAGTGGACGCTGAGGACCGCCTTGTCGATGTTGGGCACACGGTTTCGCAGCGCCGCGATCACGTCGTACATCTGCCTGGGCGTGGCGTAGCCGACCGTGTCGGGGATGTTAATTGTGGTGGCCCCGGCCGTGATGGCCGCTTCGACCACCCGGCAGAGAAAGTCGACCTCGGTGCGGGCGGCATCCTCGGGTGAGAACTCGATGTCATCACAGCAGTTGCGGGCCCGGGTCACCCCGGCCACCGCCCGCCGCACCACTTCGTCCTGATCCATCCGCAGCTTGAACTCACGGTGGATCGCACTGGTTGCCAGAAAGACATGGATGCGGGGCCGGGCCGCTCCGGCCAGGGCCTCCCAGGCCCGGTCGATGTCGCGGTCGTTGCACCGGGCCAGGCCACAGATGACTGGCTCGCGAACCGCCTTGGCGATTTCCCGCACCGACTCGAAGTCACCCGGCGAAGCAATCGGGAAGCCGGCCTCGATGATGTCCACCTTCAGCTGCGCCAGGGCATGAGCCACCTCGATCTTTTCGGTGAGGTTCATGCTCGCGCCGGGCGACTGCTCGCCATCGCGAAGGGTCGTGTCAAAAATGCGAACCGTTGGGCTGGCTGACATAATGGCTCCAGTGGCTGTGGCGACAGCAAAACGCCGCCGGCCGATTCCCGGCCGCGAAAGCGATGGGGAAACCATTCACTCTACCCGACGACACTCCCAGGGAAAAAGCCGCCCCCGCGCCCCCGCCAATGGTCACACCATGCTCGAGCAACTGGCAGCACTGCACAGCCCAGAAACGATCATGTCGCGGCAGTCAGGCTGCTGAGCGTCACCGCCCCTCGGCTGACCGGCAGACTGTCGCCGGCGGCGACCGCTGGTATGCTCGAAGCGGGACAAATTCACGGGCTGACTAAGGACGGACGGACCCAGATGACACTCGGAGAGCTTCAGCGGCTGATCCGCACGATGTACCACGACAAGGATGCCGCCCGCGGTGTCGAAGGGACCTTCATGTGGCTGACCGAGGAGATCGGCGAGCTGGCGACCGCCCTCCGCAGCGGCACGCCCGAAGAACAGGCCCTCGAGTTCGCCGACGTCCTCGCCTGGCTGGCGACGATCGCCAATGTGGTCGACATCGACCTCGACGCGGCGGTCGCCGCAAAATATGGCGGTGGCTGCCCCGGCTGCGGCCAGACTGCCTGCATCTGCCCCGATGCGGAGAAGCCATGAGTGGCCGCCGAATGGTTGTCCTGCTAGTGCTGCTGCTGGGCTGGCTGTCCCCGGTGGCAATGGCCTTCACGACGCCCTCGGGGGTCGAGGTGGAGGTAGGTGTCGGAGGAACGCCGCGGGCCGGCTTCGTCACCCCAGTCAGCCTGAGGCTCCCTGTCGGCAGCCAGCTGCCCGGCGACGGCTGGGTGGCCGTCGCGGCCGAAGATCCGGATGGGCAGTGGGTCCAGTCACCCCCGGTCCGGTTCGCCCCCGCCTCCGGAGGCGGCATGGTTGCCCGGCTGCTGGTCAAACTCGGCCGCCGTGGCGGTGATCTCCAGATCCTAACGCTGGCTGAGAGCGACGGTCCCGCTGTCGATCCAGCCATACGACAGCCGGCCACGATCGAACAGATTCCCCTGGCCACGATGGTTGAGTCGACCCAGGAACTGCTGCTGGTGCTCGGCACGCTGGCCAACGCCGACCGGGCCACCCGACTGGCCGCCCGGGAGGATGGCAGCCGCGCCCTGGTGATCACGCTTGATCGGGCAGCTGCGGTTGAGCTGCCGGCTGGCTGCGGCCCCGCCGGCCTGACCTACGACGCCATCGACCGGGTGATCGTCTGCGGCAGGGCGGTTGCTGGCGGCGGGTTTGAGCGGCAGCTGGCCGACCTCGACCAGTGGGTCAGGCTGGGAGGCGAGCTCGTGCTGCTGGCCGGAATGTCCCTGCCGGACATGGTGGCTGCCTCGCCGATCGCCGCGGGTTGGCTGCCGGGCCGGTATGACCGCCTGGTACCGCTGCGGCGTGGGGCGGCGATCGAGACCTATGCCAGAGCCAGCCGGCCGCTCGACCGTGACGTGGTCGATGCACTCAAGGTTCCTCTGTTCGCGCCGGAGCCGCCACTTGACGGCGTGGTGGAGGTTGCCGCTGGCGGAGCTGCGAGCGACCCGGCCCTGGTCGTCCGGCGGGCCCACGGCTTTGGCCGGATCACCTGGATTGGCATCGACCTCGACAGCCGCCCCTTCCAAAACTGGTCCGGTACCGATTCGCTGCTGCTGGAACTGCTGGAGCGGGGTCGGGCACCAGGATCGGCGGGCAGGGGAGGGGAGGTCCGCCGCGGCGGGCTCGACCTTGCCGGCCAGCTGCGGCTGGCCATCGACCGTTACCCGGGCGTCGCCGCCATCCCCTTCGAACTGATCGCCCTTTTCGGCCTGCTCTATGTGGCGGCTCTCTATCCGCTCGACTGGTGGCTGGCCTCGCGGGATCTCCGCCGCAGCTGGGTCGCCTGGTTCAGTCTGCCGCTGATCATCATCAGCTTCACATTCGTGGCCTGGATGACCGCCCAGCGGTACCGGACGCCAACCGAAAGGCTACAGACCATCGGCATCATCGACATTGATCAGGCCGGTGGCTTTGCTCGAGCCACCGGCTTTGCCGGTGTCTGGGAGGCCGAGAACAACCGTGCCACCATTGCCGCCACCCCGGCGGGACCGGTTCAGCCCGCCCCAGTGCGGACGGCGATCAACTGGTTCGCAGCCCCCGGTCGCAGCCTCGGCGGCCCCGATGCCCTGACGCCCCATCCATCATTGGCGGCGGCGGGGTATGCATTCGGCAGTTCAGCTGCCGTGCTCGACAACGTGCCGCAGGCCGCGGCATCAAGCCGACTGTTCGAGGCGCTTTGGTGTGGTCCGACCGCCGCTGAGCCGATTGAATCAACCCTCGATCGGACCGGCCAGGGAACCCTCCGGGGCGGGCTGATAAACCGCCTTGAAACCCCGCTTGACGACTGCGTGCTGGTGCATGGGGGCTGGCTCTACGAGATCGGCCGGCTGGAGCCCGGGAACCGGTTTGATCTGGAAAGCGGCCGTGGCCCCCGGTCACTGGCGGCGACCCTGACCCGTCGTCAAACGGTCCAGGACCGCAGCGTGCCGGCCCGCTGGGACGCCGATGACCGCGACATGTTCCGGATTCTTGAAGTGGCAGGGCTCCACGACGCCGCCGGCGGTCCCGGCTACACCGGGCTCGAATCGGGCCGGCTCGCCCGGCTCGACCTAAGCCGGCTGCTGAGCCTCGACCGGGCGATCCTGATCGGCCGGGGCCCCGCCGCGATCTCCTGGCAGGTCCGTCCGGAACAGCAGGCCGACCCCACCGCTGCAGACGCCAACACCACGCTCTGGCGGATTGTCCTGCCGGTTGCCGACTGACCCGCTCACACTGTCCCGGAAGGAACACGCCATGATCGAGACCGTCGACCTGACGAAAAAGTACGGTGACTTTTTTGCGCTTGAGTCACTGACGCTGAAGCTCGAGCAGGGGGATCTGTTCGGCTTCATCGGCCCCAACGGGGCGGGCAAAACGACCACCATTCGCATCCTCTCGACGCTGCTGTCCCCCTCCTGGGGCGAGGCCTATGTCTGCGGCCACTCGATCTACACCCAGCCTCGGGAGATCCGTCGGGCGATCGGCTACATGCCCGACATCTTCGGCGTCTATGACGACATGCGGGTGATTGAATACCTCGAATTCTTCGCCGCCGCTTACCGCATCGACGGGCCGGCTCGCCGCAAGGTGGCTGAACGGTCGCTCGACCTGGTCGACCTCGGGGTGAAGCGGGATGAGCTGGTCACCAGCCTGTCCCGCGGCATGACCCAGCGGCTTGGCCTGGCCCGCGTGCTGCTGCATGACCCGCAGGTGCTCCTGCTCGACGAACCGGCCAGTGGCCTCGACCCCCGGGCCCGCATTGAAATGCGGGGGCTGCTCAAGCGGCTGCAGGACCTCGGTAAGACGATCCTCGTCTCCAGCCACATCCTGCCGGAGTTGGCCGACATCTGTAACCGGGTCGGCATCATCGAATACGGCCAGCTGCTGGCCTGCGGCGAGGTCAGCGAGCTGCTGGCCCAGGTCCGGGGCCGGCCGGTCGTCCGGCTGGAAGTGGCGGGCGATCCCGCGGCGGCGGCACGGCTGCTGGAAGACTGCGAGGGGGTTGCCGAGACGACCGTCCGGGACGGCGTGGTGCGGGCGACGCTCGTCGACGCCGGCGTTGATACCTCGCTGCTGCCGGCACGGCTGGTTGCGGGGGGCGTCCGGCTGCGATCGATGCGAGAAGAGGAGATCAACCTCGAGACCGCCTTCCTCGAACTGACCAAGGGCTCGCTCGGCCGCCTGCCCGACGGGGCCCGCCGGGGCTGGGGAACGCTTGAGGACGATGCGGTGACCAGCGGCGATCAGCCGGCCCAATCCTGACACCGGCTATTCTGCTCGGGCTGTCACACCACCTGGGAGAACCTTTGATGACGATGACGGACCAGGCCGATTGTTCAGTCAGGAAGCTGCCGCCTGCTGACTGCCGGTGGAAAAAGTCATCCATGGCGGTGCTACTCGGCAGCTGGCTACTAGCTGGATTTGTGCGGTCCGAAGAAATCGAACCCCTCGCCCCGCCGCTGCCGCCACTGGCGGCGCCGGCCGACCTCGGTTATGCGATCGGCTATCGGATCGGCCGGCAGCTGCGGGCCGATCTGGAGAGCATCGACGTCGAGGCCGACCCCGCCGGTCTGATCGCCGGGCTCCGCGAGGCCTTGGCCGGTCGCGAGCCGACCCTGCCCGAGGAGCGGTTCGGCCGCGGGCTGGCCAGCTTCGATGCTCGGATCGCCGCCCGCGACGATGCCTTCCGCCGCGAGTTTGCCACCAAGGCTGAGCGGAACCAGCAGCGGGGCCAGGCCTTCCTGGCAGAACATCGGCGGCAGCCGGGCGTTCGGGAACTGCCCGGCGGAATCCTGATTGAGGTCCGTAAACGGGGCAGGGGCCCCCAGCCGACGCTGACCGATGACGTGCTGGTCCACTACTCCGGTCGGCGGCTCGACGGTGAAGTTTTTGATGCCACCGACCCGGCCGAGGAACCGGCCCGCATCAGGCTGAGGGATGTGATCCCCGGCTGGCAGCAGGCGATCGTGCGGATGCCGACCGGCAGCCGCTGGCAGATTGTGATCCCGGCCGAGCAGGCCTATGGAGAGGAGGGAGCTGCTCCAGTGATCGAGCCGAATGAGGTGCTTGTCTTTGAGATCGAACTGGTGGCGATCAGCCCACGGCCATGAGCGGGCCGCAATCAGCGATCGGCAGAGCTGAGAGGATGACCTGATGCCAACGGGTGCACGCATTGTCGGGGCGTTTGCCGTGGCCCTGATGCTGGGCCAACGGGCCCTGGCCGTCGAGCCTGCCTCGGCCTTACCGGCTGCCCGTCGGGCCAGCCTCCAGGATCGCTACGCCGCCGCCCGCGAGCGGATGGTCCGTGAGGACATTGCCGCCAGCGGTGTCACCGACGCGCGTGTGCTCGAGAGCATGCGGCTGACGCCGCGGCATGAGTTTGTCCCCGCTGCCCAGCGGCCGCTGGCCTACTTCGACATGTCGCTGCCGATCGGCCAGCGGCAGACCATCTCGGGGCCGTTTGTGGTCGCCTACATGACTGAAAAACTTGAGCCCCGGCCGACTGATCGGGTTCTCGAGATTGGCACGGGCAGTGGCTATCAGGCTGCCGTCCTTTCACCGTTGGTCGGCATGGTCTATTCGATCGAAATCCATGATTCCCTCAGCCGGCGGGCAGACGTCACGCTGAGGCGACTCGGCTACGACAACGTCGTCACCCGCATCGGTGACGGCTTTGCCGGCTGGCCCGAGAAGGCGCCGTTCAACAAGGTGATCGTCACCTGCTCACCGGAGGATGTGCCCCAGCCACTGGTCGATCAGCTGGCCGAGGGTGGGCTGATGATCATCCCGGTCGGTGAACGCTACGAGCAGACACTGGTGCTGCTTCGCAAGACGGCCGGCAGCCTGGTTCGCACGGAACTGGTGCCAAGCCTCTTCGTGCCGATGACCGGCCGGGCAGAGGAGACCCGCGAGACCCAGCCCAATGGCAGCCGGCCGCAGTTGGCCAACCCCGGCTTTGAGGACTGCCTCCCCAATGGGTTGACGCCGACGGCATGGTATTACGGCCGGCAGGAATCGCTCGTCACTGCGGACGATTCACCCGAGGGCAGCCGGCACCTGCTGCTTGAGAATCGGGAACCGGGACGGCCCGCCCACATCTTTCAGGGCTTTCCGGTTGACGGCCGACAGGTCGGTCAGCTGGCGATCAGCCTCGACCTGCGGCTGCGGGAACTCGGACCGGGTCAGCTTTCCGGCGAGCAGCCCGGTGTCGCGGTGCGATTCTTCGATCGTGCCCGAAATCGTTCGGTGCGGGCGGTCATCGGCTCGTGGACCGGCTCGGTCAACTGGCAGCGGGTGAGCGGCAGAGCTCCGGTTCCGGGCTGGGCCCGCGAGGGCATCATCCAGCTGGGGCTGATGGGGGCAACAGGCCGCATGGAAATTGACCAGGTCGAAATCGCGCCACTGCAACGGTAGAAACCCCCTGACCGGCAAATTCTTTCTATTTTGTCCATTCTGCTTGCGTTCCCCATCCGCAGAACTATTCTTGACGGAAATTCCGCATTTTGCTCCGCCATCGTCACGGTCGGCCAACGGAGCTCGTCCTGTTTTCAACCCGCTTCGTGGAGATCGCCCCCAGATGTTGGCTCACCGCTTTACCCAGTCGATCGGAATTCTCACCTTCTGCGGCCTGATCGCCTCGGCTTGCGACGCCCAGGCCGGCTGGCACAACCGCTACTACGCTGCTTATGGCTCATCCGGAGGCAGCAGCTCATCCGGGGGCAGCAGCTCTTCCGGGGGCAGCAGCAGTTCGGGCGGCTACTACGCTTCCTCCGGCGGCAGCAGTTCGTCGGGTGGCAGCAGCAGCTCCGGCGGCCATCGCCTGACCCACTGGGAGCGGAAGGCGGTCCGGCGGTCCCATCGTCAGGCGATGCGTTCAAGCCACGGCAGCTCGGGCGGATCAAGCTCCAGCGGTGGCAGTCACTCGGCATTCTATGGCAGTTCGGGTGGATCCAGCTCGAGCGGCGGCAGCTCCGGCGGCTCATACGGCTCGTACGGGTACGCTTCGCCGGCCGCGAGCGTCGGCTATTCCAGCATGTCAACAATGAGTTCGAGCATGCCGGTCGACTCCTATCGTGTGATCACCGACGAGCCGGTCGGTGACAAGGCTGGCACCTCCGGTGAAGAGGTTGAGACGCCGGTTCCAGCCAAGGACGACTCGACCTCGATCGTCCCCGTCGACGGTGTTCTTTTGTTGGTGTCGGTGCCGACCGACGCCAAGGTGTTTGTCAACGGGGCAGCAACCACATCGACCGGCAGCCTGCGCCGGTTTGTCTCGCGTGGTCTGACCGACGGCGAAGTCTATGACTACACGGTGAAAGTGGTGCTGAATGGTGACGCGGAGCCGACCGAGATGACCAAGACGGTCAGCGTTGCTGCGGGTGACCGGAGTGAACTGAGCTTCGTCGAAGAGCAGCCAACCACCAGCCTGACGCTGCGGGTTCCGGCTGACGCCAAGGTCTGGCTGGCCGGCAATGCCACCGGCTCAACGGGCGAGCTGCGAAGTTTCGAGACGACCGCCCTGGCGGCTGGTGAGATCTGGCAAGACTATGAGATTCGTGTCGTGACCACCATCGAGGGTCGCGAGCGGACGGTTTCGAAGGTGATTAATCTGGCCGCGGGCGCGACGCTGGAGCTTGAGATCGATCCGACCGTTGCCATCGCCGATGCCAGCCTGATCGACGCAACCGCCTCAATCCGCTGAGCCATCACCGGCTGGGAACAGCAGCAACAGGGATGTCCCCCGCGGCCGGCCAGGGCCGTGGGGGACTTTTTTTGCCCTGCCGGAACGCCCGGTTTTCCCGGCAGACGGCAGCTGCCTTGAGAGCAGGACTGGCCGCTGTCGATGACGATTGAGGGGGCTTGGGAATGGCCCCAGCCTGGATCTTTTCAGATGCCTCAGCCGCTCCAATCAGATTCGACCGCCCAAACCGCTCGCGGCAACTGGCCGCTGCCAGCCCGGTTGCTGGCCTCGGTGCTGATCCTGCTCTATCTCGCTGTCGTGATCCTGCCCCCGCTGGCCGGTCCGCCGCCGGCGAGCGAACTGGCCGGAGTGATGCTGCAGCCCTTCCGGCCCCTGGTCGGGAGCCTGGCCCTGAGCCATGGCTATCGCTTCTTCGCCCCCAATCCCGGTCCGGGACACTCCATTCGCTGGACCATGACAACCGCCGACGGCAGCCGGAAGACCGGTCTGACTCCCGATGCCAAAGCCGATTGGCCGCGGCTGCTCTACCACCGGCGGTTCATGATTCCCGAAAAGCTGGCAGCGTTCGTGCCGCTGCCGGAGGCACCAGCGGAGATTCGCCAGGAAGCAGTCCGCGACTGGCAGCCGCTCGTCGAAGACATCGCCACCCGCCTGCTCGCCCGGCATGGCGGCCGCGAGGTCAGCCTCGATCTGATCGAGCACTATCTGCCCGATACCTTTGAGGTGCGGGAGGGCAGGGGAGGGGATGACCTGGTGATGCCCCTGGGCCGCTATCGCTGGCGGGAGGAGGCCTCGCGATGACCGCCACGACTGATAACCGTCTCTCCGCCACGGGTGAACTGAGCTGGGCTGCCACCTGGGTCGATGGCTGGAACCGCTTCTGGTTCACGCCGTCTGACCCCCTGTTGCTGGCGGTGCTCCGCATCCTGACCGGCAGCCTGCTGACCTGGTCGAGCCTGGTCTGGCTGCTCGACGCCGAAGGGTTCTTTGGCAGCACAGCCTGGCAGGCGGCCGACAATGTCTGGCGAATGAACGACCAGCCCTGGCACTGGAGTTGGTATTTTTCGGCCGGGAGCGCTGGCAGCATCACCCTGCTGGCAACGGTGAGCCTGCTCGCTGCGGTCCTGTTGACTGTGGGTCTGGCCACCCCGCTTGCGGCGGTGATCGCGCTGGCCGGCTCCATCAGCGCCGTCAACCGCGCACCACTGAACACCTTCGGCTTCGACGACGCGCTCGGTCTGCTGCTGCTGCCCCTGGCGATTGGCCCGGCTGGGGCCCGGCTGTCACTCGACCGGTTGCTCTGGCGGCGAGCAGAGCCGGTGGTCCCGCGGGTCTCGGCCACCATCGCCCTGCGGCTGATTCAGGTCCATCTCTGCGTGGTCTATTTCTTTTCGGGGGCCGGCAAGCTCTTCGGGGCAAGCTGGTGGGAGGGGACCGCGCTCTGGGGAGCCGTTGCCAACACCCAGTACCGCACAATCGACCTGACCTTCCTGGCCTGGCACCCGTTACTGACCAATGCCCTGACCCTCGGCACCCTATTCTGGGAATTCTCCTATCCCGCCCTCGTCTGGCCGCGGCTGACGCGGCGGCTGGTTTTGGCACTGGCCGTGTTGGTCCACTTGGGAATTGGCCTGGCAATGGGCATGATGGAATTTGGGTTGGCAATGATTGTTGCCAACATGGCGTTCCTCCCGCCCAGCCTCAGCCTCAAGGGCAGCGGGCCCGAATCAGGCATTTCCCCTCCTTCCTCTAGCATTGACGCTCATTCATGATTGACACTCTCGCCGTGGTCGGTGCCACCGGTGCCGTTGGCCGCATCATCCTCGACCTGCTTGCCAGCCGGGACTTTCCGGCCCGGCAGCTCAAACTGCTCGCCTCACCCCGATCGGCCGGACGAACGATCGAGGCAGGGGGGCGGCAGTTCACCGTTGAAGCCCTCGAGCCAGAGGCTTTTGTCGGCGTGCAGATCGCCATTGGCAGCACCCCCGACGAGGTGGCGGCCGAGTTCGTTCCCTGGGCCGTGGAGCGGGGCACGGTCGTGGTCGATGAGTCGGCCCACTTCCGGATGCAGCCCGATGTGCCGCTGGTGGTGCCGGAGATCAATGCCGACGCCATCGCCCGTCACCGAGGCATCATTGCCAGCCCCAACTGTTCGACCACCCAGATGGTGATGGTGATGAAGCCGCTCCACGATGCCGCCCGGGTGCGGCGGGTGATTGTCAGCACCTACCAGGCGGTCAGTGGGGCGGGGCTGGCGGCGACCAATGAACTGCGGGACGGTCTCGCCGCCTGGCTCGGTGGCACGGCTGAGGCCCCAACGGTGTTCACCCATCCCATTGCCGCCAACCTGATTCCACAGATCGGCTCACCACGGGACGGCGGCAGCACCAGCGAGGAGCTGAAGATGGTGCGGGAAACGCTGAAGATTTTTGCTGACGATTCGATCGGCGTCTGCGCCACCTGCGTGCGAGTGCCGGTGGCCGACGCCCACAGCGAGTCGTTGGTGATTGAAACCGAACAGCCGCTCACGCCGGAGCAGGCTCGGGAGTTGCTCGCTGGTTTTCCCGGGGTCACGGTCATCGACGACCTGGCCGCCGGCGGCTATCCGATGCCCCGGAACGCTGGTGGCCACGACGATGTCTTTGTCGGCCGCATCCGTCGCGACCCCTCAGGGCCAAACGCCCTGGCGATGTGGTGCGTCTCCGACAACCTCCGGAAGGGGGCGGCCACCAATGCCGTCCAGATCGCCGAGCTGCTCGCAGCAGGAATGGCCTGAGCCGATGGGCCGAACGCTCCTCCTGCGGCTGGCATATGAGGGCACCCGGTTCAGTGGCTGGCAGGCCCAGCCGGGCCGGCGCACGGTACAGGGGGTGCTGGCCGAGGCGATCACCGCCGTGTCGGGAGAGACGATCCTGCCCAAGGGGGCCAGTCGCACCGACGCCGGCGTGCATGCGGTCGATCAGGTGGTCGGGTTCACGACTGGCAAGGATCACGCAGCCGATGTCTGGCGGCGGGCGCTCAACGCAAACCTGCCTGCGGATGTGGTCGTACTTGCCGCGCAGGAGGCACCCGCCGGCTTTGACCCCGTCGAGGCAGCTGTCAGCAAGCGATACCGCTACCGGATTCATGATGCCATCAACAGGCCGGTGCTGGCCCGCCAGTTCGTCTGGCGGTGGAAATCGCCGCTCAATGGGGCTGCGATGCGGCATGCAGCCGAGCAGCTCGTCGGCGAACATGACTTCAGCAGCTTTGAGAACCCCTCGTCCCCGCGGCTGTCGAAGGTGCGGCGGATCAGTGCCATCGAGATTGGCCGGCGGCAGGGGGCTGATGGCACCACCGACGCCGAGGTCTGGATCGACGTCGAGGGCAACGGTTTCCTTTACAATATGGTCCGGATCATTGTCGGTACCTTGGTGATGGTCGGCTGCGGCAAGCGGCCACCGGACTGGGTGGCTGAGGTGCTCGTCGGCCGCCGCCGGGTGCTGGCCGGCCCCACCGCACCGCCGCAGGGGCTCGCCCTGATGCGGATCGACCTCGACCCCGCCACCACGAAGCCACAGCATGTCCCGCCCGCCTGAACACCTCGGTCCGCTCCGGCTCCTTCGACAGCTCGGCGTCGGCCGCCGCTGCCAGATCTGGGAGGCCGCCGAAGCGGGCAAACCCGATCGGGTGGCGGTCAAGCTGGCGACCCGGGAGGCTGCCGGCGATGCCGATCTCAAGCAGCTGCTCCGACACGAGCTGGCTGTGGCCCGGTCGCTCGACCATCCGGCGATCATTCGTGTCGACCGGTACGCCACAACCGACGGCCTGCCGCATTTGGTGATGGAACTGTTCCGGCAGCCGAACCTGAAGCGGCGGCTGACGGCTGGCCCGGCCAGTCTGACCGGTCTCGTCCAGCCGATCGCTGTCGCCGCGGCCGAGGCGATTGCCCATCTGCATGACCGGGGCTGGGTTCACCGCGATCTCAAGCCAGAGAACCTGCTGGTCGATGACGCTGGTGGCATCAAGCTGATCGATCTGGCCCTGGCGGCCCGGCCCCCGGGGCTGCTGGCCCGGCTGCTGCCCGGTTCGGTCAAGGTCCAGGGCTCGCCCAGCTACATGCCGCCTGAGCAGATTCGCGGCAAGCGGGTCGATCAGCGAGCCGATGCCTATGCCTTTGGCTGCCTGGTGCACGAGCTGGTCACCGGCCGCCCCCCCTTCACGGCCTCAACCCAACCGGAGCTGCTGACCCGGCAGCTGCACGCCCAGCCGCCGGTCGCCTCGGCCGCCAACGAGGCGGTCTCGCCGCAGCTTGATGGGCTCCTGCGCAGCCTGTTGGCCAAGCGGCCGGAGGATCGGCCCGATTCGATGGCCGATGTCGCGGCATCCCTGCGGCAGACGCCCTTCTTCAAGCCGGGGACGAACCAGTCGTCCCGCTGAATGGCGATTGACGCCCGTTCGGCCGGCCGGCGACAATCTCAGCTTTCATCCAATCTGCTGAAGGAATCCCGCATGGCCCGCGGCATCCATCGTCTGCCCCTGGAAAAACCGATCTACGAACTCGAAGATCGGATTGCCGAACTTGAGACGGCACCGCTTGGCGAACAATCCCGGGACGACCTCCAGCGGCTCCGCCGGGAAGTCGCCGACCTCCAGAAGCAGATTTTCGGCAGCCTCGACCCCTGGCAGACGGTTGAGGTCGCCCGCCACCCGGATCGCCCCAAAACGAGTGACTACCTCGGGCTGCTGTTCGATGAGTTTGTCGAACTCCACGGCGACAAGGCCTTCGGCGACGACCCGGCCATGCTGACCGGGTTTGCCAAGCTCGACCGTCACAAGGTGCTGGTGGTCGGCCACCAGAAGGGCAAGACACTTACCGAACGGCAGGCCTGCCACTTTGGCTGCGCCCACCCCGAGGGCTATCGCAAGGCAATGGGCAAGATGCGGCTGGCGGCGAAGTACGGCCTGCCAGTGATCTGCCTGATTGATACGCCGGGAGCCTATCCCGGGATCGGCGCCGAGGAACGGGGACAGGCCCAGGTGATCGCCGAGAGCATGTTTTTGATGGCGACCCTCGAGGTGCCGATCATTTGTGTCGTGATCGGCGAGGGGGGGTCGGGCGGGGCGCTCGGCATCGGTGTTGGCGACCGGGTTGCCGTGCTGGAACATGCCTACTACAGCGTCATCAGCCCGGAGGGCTGTGCTGGCATTCTCTGGAAGAGTGCGAACTTCAAGGCTGACGCCGCCCGGGCTCTGAGGATGCGCTCGTGGGATCTGCTGGAGTTCGGTGTCATCGACAAAGTGATCGACGAACCGCTCGGTGGAGCGCATCGCGACCCGCGACTGATGGCCGCCCGGCTGAAGACGTTCCTGGAACGGACGCTGAAGGAACTGGTTGCCCAGCCGATCCCAGGACTGGTGGCGGCCCGCTACGAAAAGTTCCGCACCATGGGCGTGTTCCTTGAGGACGCCAACTGAGCAGGTGCCCAGGGCCTGCCAGAGCGGGGGATGCGGGCTGCGGCCGGGCGGTTTTCTGCAGGCCACTCCCCTGTTTTCCACCCCTTCTCCAACGTCCGATAATGTCCGTTATGTCCGTTTCGGACCCCCTGTTTTCAGCAGTCGATCGACACATTCACTGTCGGCCGGCTCTGCTGCACCACCGCCCTGCCCGGACTCACCGTTGGACTGGAAGCGGCGTCTGCGCACCGATCGGAAACCGCTGCGGTGTGGCGGCCGCGTTGGGCTGAATCGGCGTCAAGTTGCTGGGCACTGCCTGAAAACCGGCCGGCGTTGCCTGGCCACCGAAGACCGACTGCTGTTCCGCGTAGCGATTGCCGGTGCCCGCTGCTCCCGCCGGCCCGGTTGGTGCCGCCATCCAATCGACGGCGGCTGAGACCTGCTTGGCAGCCTTTGCTGATTCCGGATCGGCTTTCACACCGGCCCAGGCGGCAACCGACGTCACCCCGTCGAGTACCGCCTGCCAGGAACTGGCCACCGGCTCCGTCCCAGTGTCACCGCCCGCGGCCATCCCAGACACGCCCGGAACCCCGGCAGGCCCGCCGCCGGCATCAAACTGCTCGTTGAACTGCTGCAGGAACGGGTTGATGGTTTCGTGCACATCGGGCGGCAGATACCGATCGGCCTCCCCAATGAGTCTGGCAACGATCTGGCCGCTGCGGCTACCGGTGATCTGGTTGCGATAGGCCGGCACCATGGTGACGGTGAAGAAGGTAACCACGACACAGATCAGAGCTCCCTTGGCAAGCCCGAAGATCAGTCCAAGTTGATGGTCGAAAGCCCCTAGATGAACGGCGTCGATGGCCGACGAGATGACCCGAAAACCGATCCAGACCGCCAACGACGTTGCGACGTACAGGGCGAGCATGGCCAGCAGCCGATCCCAAGGAGCCTGCTGCCCCGTCAGCGGGGCCAGCTGGCCACTGAACCGCAGGGCCACGTAGGAGCTCAGGCAGATGCCGGCGATCCAGGCGATCTGCCAGATAATGCCCTTGAAGTAGCCGAGCAGTCCCGCCGTGGCGAGCAGCCCAAGCATCACAATGTCGTAGCTGTCGATCGACACACCGATTCTCCTTGTTGCGTCCGCCAGCAGCTTCACCGCCGCAGTGGGACTCTAAAGCCGGCTCGCTCAGCCTCAAAGTCCAGTTCATGGGCGATTCGATTCGCAATCGGAGAAGCCCGGGTGCCCTGATCGGCCCCGAACCACGGCCGCATTTTTTCCGCGACCGGAAATTCCTGCCCATCACACGCCCGTGGGAAAACCGTCCGAAACGCACGAATAGAGCCCGCAAAGACACCCCAGAAGCCCTCTCTTGCGAGTACCCCTCAAGCCGCCCATTCATCCCGTCCGGCTTTTCCGGTCAGGTAAATCTCATCACCTCGGAAGTGCAGGGGGCTCCAGGTGGTGGTGACTCTGAATTGAGCACCGCCCCTGCCGAATACCCAAGAGATGGTGTTGCCTGCGGGTGCCCGTGTGCGCCCGGTGGTCGAGGGACCGACCGCCCGTCGATCGACTGACGTTGTCACGCGACGGCAGATCGAGACCACGGCTGAACACCGATAAGGGAGGGATTCGCACGGTGCCGGGATTCCGCGAGCACATCACCGGTTCGACAATCGTCGGCGTCGGCTACGGCGCGGCTGCCTGGTACATCGGTGAAATCCCGCCGCTGACCTGCGTGCTCGGGGCCGGACTCTGCTCGGTGGCAGGAATGCTGCCTGACCTCGATAGCGGCCCGGGCATTCCCATGCGGGAAAGCGTTGCCTTCGCCGCTGCCGTCGTGCCAGTGATGCTGCTGCCGAGGCTCGAGCAGTTCGGACTGCCGACCGAGGCCCTGATCATCGCCTGTGGAACGATCTATTTACTGATCCGGTTCGGGGTGACCTATCTCCTCAAGAACTTCGCGGTTCACCGCGGCATGTTTCACAGCGTCCCATCAGCCGCCATCGCCGGCCTCACCGCCTTTCTCATCTTCGCTGCCGAAGACCCCCTCCGCCGGTATTTTGTCGCGAGCGCCGTCGTGCTCGGCTTCCTGACGCACCTCATCCTCGATGAGATCTGGTCGGTAAAACTCGGGATGTTCGGCCCCAAGGTGAAAAAATCATTCGGCACGGCCGTCAAATTCCTTGGAAACGAGGCCTGGGCCAACATCGTCACCTATCTGCTGGTCATCGTGCTCGGCGGGCTGGCCGCGAACGATGCGGCTATCACCGAAAAGTTGGCGGTGGTCCGCCAGCAGGTGGAGCAGGCTGCCCGCCAGTATCCGAACTACCCCCCAACCACCCCCGTCTATCGCCGCTGACCGGCGGGGCTGACCAGCGGGCCTGGAACCGCTATTTTCTACCGCCAACTTGTCTACGGTGGCTGGCTGATCCATCATGCAACGCAATGGCAGGATTTCTGGTTCGCCTGCTGCGGTCCCCCCTCGATTGATCCAGCCATGGAACTGCCAACAGCTGTCGCCTTTCTGCCGGCGGATGGCAACTCGCTGCTGCTGGGGGGGTATCTGCTGGTCATCGCCGGGGCAGCCTTCTTCGGCGGTTCGTCAGTTTCGTTCCTGATGCTGGGGCATCGGAGGCTGCAGGTGCTGCTCTCCTTCACGGGCGGAGTGCTCCTGGGGGTGGCCCTTCTGCATCTGGTGCCACACGCGTTTCTCGAATTCGACCGCCGGCTCGACACCACGATGAGTTGGATGCTGGGCGGGTTCTTCGCCATGTTCCTTCTGGAGCGGGCCTTCCATGGCCATGCGCACCATACGGCCGACGGGGGTGAACCGGGAACGGCCGGCCGGCCAACTGGCGACCATGACCCCTGCGCCGGGCACGGTCCCGATCCGGCCCACGAGGCAACGATGAGCCGCTGGGGCTGGAGCGGGGCCTTTGTCGGCCTTGGACTTCACAGCCTTGCCGATGGCGCCGCTCTGGCGGCCGCGGTTAACGCCGACACCGGCCATGGCGCTGGCTGGCTGGCTGGACTGGCCACATTTCTGGCCATCCTGCTGCACAAGCCGCTCGATGCCGGCATCATTGCCACCCTGATGCTCGGGGCAGGCTGGTCGGGTCGGTTTCGGCGGCTGATCAACCTCCTTTACGCCGCTGCAGTGCCCCTCGGCGCAGTCATCTTCGTCGCCAGCCTCGATTTGCTTGGCGACCGCCAGCAGGCGGTTACCGGTGCTGCCCTCGCGCTCGCCGCCGGGGCCTTTCTCTGCATTGCCGCCGCCGACCTGCTGCCGGAGGTGCAGTTCCACAGCCATGACCGCATCCTGCTGACAGTGGCCCTCGCCTTGGGCATCAGCATGGCGTGGGGCATCACTGTGCTTGAACGGTTCGCCCATCCGCATGCCCCACCGGCTGCAGAAGGGGGTGAGCCGCCGCTGATACCACCCTCCCCTGCGCCGGCGCCGGTGTCAGCTGCCAGCCGTCACGGGAGCCGGCTCGGTCGATTGGGGCTCGACCTCGAGGCCACGGCTCCTGCGGACCTCGTATACCGCGGCCAGCAAATCGGCAATCAGCCCCTGCTGCTGCCGGATGCGTGAACGCTGGGCCTGAAAACAGGCTGCAATCAGGCCCGCCAGCCCGATCCCGCCGAGCAGATGCGGCGTCACCCAGTGCTCACTCCCCTGCCTGCCGGCCGCCGGGTCGGCAGCGCCACCGAGGGCCACAATAGCCACCACGCTGAGCATGCCGGCCAGCGCGAAGGGAAACGACGCCCGCTTGATCTGCTTACTGCGGGCGATGAATGATGCTGGCAGGCCGTAGGTCTCAACCACCTCACGGCACCAGCGGCCGGTCCCGATGAAGTAGGTGACCGACATGCTGTTGACCAGGACCACCATCAGTGCCGCCAGCACACCGGAGAGCCGGTGTACCGTGCCCCAGCGAAGGACGGCAGGGTCGGTCTGACCATGCAGATCACCAAGCCAGAGACCGAGCCCGGCCGTGGCAACCATCAGGGCGACGGCAAAGGCAGCCACCCAGGCAAACATCTTTTCCATAATGACTCCTGAACCGTCTCCGGAAGGCCGCCGGCTTCATAATTGCCAATCCTTTTTACTATAGGCGACACGGCTTCCAATGAATCACCCACGCTGGACGAGGCGAGCCGGCTCAGGGCCGCAGCGGATGGGTCTGCTTCACGAAGGTCTCAGTCATATCAACCAGGCCCTCCGGCGATGGCCGGTAGACAAAGGCGGCTGAATCGACCGGTTCGTTGATCCGCACGTCGTAAAACTCGAGCACAGAGAACGCCGCCACCTCGCTGGTGGCGGCAATCGGCCGCCCCCCGGCCGCTGCCCGCCACTCCACTCGGAACGGGAAGAGCCGGCCGCTGCCGATGACCAGTTCAACCGACCAAGGCATCCCCGCAGGCAGCTGGGCGGGCTGCAACCCCTCCGGCGTCGTCGCCGCCTCCGACTGCTCAGGCAGGATCGCTGCGAGCAGTTGGGGATTCCAACGCCCTTCGACCCGCCAGACCGGAAGACCTTCGAGTGTTCCCGCCTCCGCGGTGGTAAACCGGAACCACTGACGGACCCGAGCCAGCGACCGCTGCACACCCCCCAGGTAGGGAGTCTCCACGCCGCCTGCGGCAATTCCGAGTTGCTCAAGCCTGCTTCGCACCCTGGCAATGTCGACCCGCTCAAGTCGGGGTGTCTCCTCGCCACGTTTTCGGTAGTTCCAGAAAGACAGCCCATCCGAGAGTTCAAGCAGCTCAAACCGCTCAGTGTCTGCCTCAATCACCGTCTCGAGCCGAAACCGCTGATCCTCCCCCCTGCCCTGCTGGAGATAGCGTCCGGTTCCCACCAGCACTCTGTTGCCAACCCTAGTCCGCTGCCGGACCCGGGCCGAAATCGAATCCATCCGGCCCAACTCGGCAAGCATCGCCGCCACAATCCGCTCGGGTTGACCGGCCGAGAGCGGTTCACCGGCGGGAGCCTGTCCGTAGACACTGCTAACCGGGGGCTGCTGAGCCTGGCAGCGGCTGACGGGGACAGCCAGAAAAAGCCCCGCCAAGATGCCAACGGCAGACCCCTGCCAGACGGAAAGGCGGCGACCGGACGGCATTCCCGATCGTGACGGTGCCGAAAACGGGGAAGAGTCTGAGGGTTTTCCCAAAGATTTCGATCCGGAAAGGACGACATATCCGAAGGCACGGCGGGTGATCCGTCGACAGCCAACGATGAAGAGCGGCGGGCAGTGTACGCCATCCGCCCCGCTCTTCCCTACGCCGATTGCACGGGACCAGTTCCCGAATCAACCCAAGCTCGAAACGGTTACCTGGGCCCTGGAGGCACCGACGTGAGACGGAACAGACATCTGCAGAAACTGGTGGGGCTCTCCCTGGCCACCGCCCTGACCGGCTGCCATATCCCGGCCAATTCGCCCCTCTCGGGGCTCGCTGACCTGCGGCCGGTGGCCCAGCCGAAAAACAATGTTCTGCCGCCTCCGGCAATGCTGGCCCACCCCGGCCCCGGCGTTGACGGCCCCGGACCGGGCATCATCCGACCGGTCGGCTATGAGGAAATGCTTCCCCCGGGCAGCCCGGCGGGCTTGATGCCACACGGGGGGATGCTTCACGGTCCCAGTCAGCCGCTTTCACAGGTCGGGTTCATCGGACCGGACGGCATGCAGGTGAGCTGGGACGTCAGCACCGCCGGTGGATTTGACTCGACCCCGCTGGTGGCCCCCGGTCGGTACGACTTTCCACAGGGGGCGATCTACCGACTCAAGCTCACCAATATTCCAAGCCGCGAAGGCGTTGAACTCTACCCGACACTGGAAGTTGCCCCGGTAACCCCTCGGACTGCAGCCTTCATCGCCCACAACACCGTACCGGTCCAACTCACCGACGAGGATCTCGACCAGGTCACCACCGGTAATTTTGTCACCAAGGTGGTCTATCTGCCTGACCCCGACTACCAGGAACTGGCCGTGGCCGGCGTTGAGACACTCGTTAGCACGCGGCTCGATCCGGGGGTCGATCCGGTGGTCGAGGCCGACCGCCGCGGCTCGATCCTGGCGATCATTCGGATTGGCAACAAGGATCTCGAATCGGTCGTGATCGACGGGGCCGTGGCCGCCAACGCCACTGGTGGCATGGCCGCGGGAATGCCGCTGGGAATGCCCTGCGGAGGGAATCCCGGACAGCTCCCGCCGGCCTTCGTCGCCGGCATGACAGCCCCCTCCTACGGCATGCCAATCACCGGTACACCGATTGGCCTGCCCGGCCCGGCCCATGTGCCGCTGGGAATTCCGGCCGGCCTCCAGAAGCACACCATCACCAACCACACTCGGACCAGCCTGCCTGGACCGACGCGGCAGCTGAAGCTCCACGTCCAGCAGGCACCCGGCATCAGCTACCCGAAGCCGGCCACGCGGGCCTACGTCTCCGAACGGTCCGACATTCCCAAGATTCACCTCAAGCAGCCCCGTCAGGATCGGACCCGCTGGGTCGACAACGGTGGCCCCGACCCCGATGCCGAGGCAGCCGCCGCCATCATCTGCCGGGACGACTGCCCACCGGAGCCGCCCGCCTTCTGAGGCCGCCCGGGCGGCTCCTCAGCCGCGGCCCGAGCGTTGGTCGGTGCTCCCAGCCGCTGCAACGATCGACCCCACCGACCCGATCGACGACACGACACCCATGACCAACAGACTGTGGAAAAAGTCTGACACCTCCATCCGGACAGGGTCCGCACTGCGGGTACTTGGCGGAACGCTGGTGATGGCCGGACTGACACTGGGACTGGAATCTGCGGCTGCCGCCGATTTCACCAGCCCCAGTCGGACAGCCGACATCGCCGCGAGCACTGAACCGGGAGCGATTGGCAACATCCGCCTCCCGCAGTTCGGTCCCCGTCCGGATGAGGTGTCGGCCCTGCTCCAGCCGCTGGAGATTCGCGGCCCGGCAGGGCTGGAACTGTCCGTCGAAAACGGCACCGGCTGGTCACCGCCGCAACAGGTGCCCGTCCGGGTGGGCCTGGTCCCAGGCCAGAGCTACGGCCTGCGGCTGACCGGCATTCCCGGCCGACCAGCTGCGGAGATCTATCCGTCGCTGCGGGTGCTCGCCCCCTTGGCCGCCCCGCCCGGGCAGCGGTGGCGGTTCCCGATCGAATTGGTCATCGACCGCGACGATCTCGACGAGGCGGCGGCCGGCAGCCATGTCAGACGGGCGGTCTATGTCTCGCATGAGCCCGAGGCGGCCGACGTCCTTGCGAGCCGCTGGTTCGATGTTCGACCGGGTGATGACTGCCTCGAGGTGGCCCGCACCCTCGGTCAGCCGATTGCCGAGTTGACGGTGGGCAACCGGGTGCCGCTGGCGTCCTCCCCTGCCCTGCTGCGCCACGGGTCGGCCAGCGGTCCCTGCCGGGAATGGCCGGTGCTGCTCCCGGTTCCGCACCAGCCGGCAATTGTTCCGCCCCCCATCTGCGATGGTGGTGATTGGTTTCAGCCAGCCCGTCCGGAGGGGCGGCTCGATATTGTCGGGCTCTCAGCGGGTGACACGGTGGCCCGTTACCGGCCAGCTGCGGCGACGGCGGCCACGGCTGCGGCCGAGTCGAAGCTGGCTGTCGCCAACTGCGAATGCGTCTACTCACCTCGTTTCGGTTCGATCCGGCAGGTTGTTCGGCTTCACGAAGAGTCGCGACCCGTCGGACCGGGCGGGCTGACCACCGACACCAGCCTGGCAAACGAACGGTCGCTGCAGCCGGTTGCCGCCGCCGGGCAGCAGGTGGCGGTCCGGGCCGCCCGCAAAGCCCGGATGGGTCTGGCCGTCGAAGAGCGTACTGGACCGCTCGGCGTCGATGCCGCCGCCCTGCCCGAGGAATCACTCGGCAAGCTGCGACCGGCCGAACGGGCGGCGGAACTCCAGCCCGAGGCAGCAGGCCGTCGGGAACGGCTGGCTGAGACGATCGGCCTCGACGTGCCGGTTGCCTGGACCCGGCTCACCGCGGCCAACGCCCTGATCAACGACAGGGCGGCTGAGGTTGTCTCGGCGGGCCGGGGGACCGCCACACTTCGGGTGGAATCGCCCGGCCGGGCTGAACTGACGCTCTGCAAGCGGGCCGGCAGCGATGCCGTGCGGATTGGCGAGGAACTCGACTTCACAATCGCCTTCCTCAACTCGGGTGACGTGCCTCTCGCCGACATCGTGGTGGTCGATGTGCTTCCCGGCCGGCTCGACCTCATCCCGGACTCGCCGGCTGCGAACCTGCCGGCCGAGATTATCACCGAGGCCACCAAAGCCGGCGGCCTGAAGCTCTCGTGGCGGCTGCTTGAGCCACTGTCAGCCGGGGCGGGCGGATTTGTCCGTTTCCGAGCCATCGTCCGCTGATTGGAACGCTTGGCCAGCCGCCACCCGTCGACGGCCGTGGCCGAAAAGTGGTACCGAACGGCGACTCGCAATTGCCGCGGCGGAGCTCCCGGGAGTAGGCTTCGGGAGAGTCGGGAGAAGCAACGAGGCGTCTCTCGGCCTTCGTCCTTCTGGCATCTCCGCTACCGCACGAATATGAGGCTCGCGATGGTTCGCTCCCCTGCCCTGCTCAGCCTGCTGCTGGGTCACCTCCTCACGCTGACCGCTCTGACCGTCGCCCTGCAGCCTGGTCGAACACTGGCGAACGATCCCCCGGCGGCTGATCAGCAGGCTGGTGGCCAGTTCAAGCTGCCACCGGTGCCGGAGGGCACGCCGGAGCAGCTGCTTGAGTACATCCGCTCAATCAAGCAGAACAATGTGCGGCCTTCATCCCGCCAGCAGATGATGCAGTACATGAAGCAGGTCGCAACCGCGACGGTAGCAGCCGCCGATAAGGCGCTGGCCCAACTGCAGCTGACCGATGACGCCTATGAAGAACTGGCCACCGCCAAGCTCGAGAGCCTGATGATGCTGGGCCGTCTCGGCGACAAAACCGCCGCCGCCACGCTCAATCAGTTTGCCGAGACCCTGATCAACAGTGACTCCCCCACCCTGGCGATGGAGGCCAAGCGGCTGCTGCTGGTGGCCCAGGCGCAGGAGCTTTTCGCCAAGCGTGACGTTGCCGGTGCTGTCGGCTTGATTGGCCAGACCAAGCAGCTGCTCGAGGCCAACCCGAACGATTCGGCCACGGCCGGGCTGGCCATGCAGCTGGCCAGTGCCTTTGAACACATGCCGGGGGGCGAGGCGGCCGCTCGGCAGGCCTACGAGGCCTTCGGACCGATTTTTGCCACCAGCAGCAACGAAAGCATCCGGCAGATGGCGGCGAGTTTCGCCGGTACGCTGCGACGGCTGTCGCTGCCCGGGAACCCAATGGAGATCACCGGCACGCTGCTTAATGGTCAGGCCTTCGACCAGCAGACGCTCGCCGGCAAGGTGGTGTTGGTCGATTTCTGGGCCACTTGGTGTGGCCCCTGCGTCGCCGAAATTCCCAATGTGCTGGAGCAGTACAAAAAGTATCACGACCAGGGATTCGAAGTGGTCGGCATCAGCCTCGATCAGGACCGCGACGCCCTCGAAAAGTTCGTCACCAGCCGCAAAATTCCCTGGCCGATTCTGTTTGAGCCCTCGGAGGGGGCTGGCTGGCAGCATCCACTGGCGACCTATTACGGGATCAGTGGCATTCCCACTGTGATCCTGATCGGCCGGGACGGCAACGTGATCACGCTGAATGCCCGCGGTGAACGGCTGGGTGAGGAACTCGACAAAATCTTCAGCGGCAAGGCCGTGGCGGGTAGCTGAAGCCGCGTGAACGCCCCTGCCAACTCAGCTGCGGCCCGTTCCGCTGTCTCGCGGCGGGCTGCCGCCTTTGACTCCTCGGGAATCCGCCGGGTCTTCGATCTGATGCGGACCCTGCCCGATCCGATCAACTTGTCGATCGGACAGCCCGACTTTCCGATGCCGGAGGCCGCCCGCGAGGCGGCCTCCGCGGCGACCAACGCTGGCAAGAATGGCTACACGGCCACCCAGGGCATTCCCGAACTGCGGGAGCGGCTCGAGGCCGACACGCGACAGCAACTCGGCCAGCCCGAGCGGGCTCTCTGCATCACCAGCGGAACCAGTGGCGGCCTGGTGCTGACGCTGATGACGCTGATCGACCCTGGTGACGAGGTGATCATCTTTGAGCCGGCATTCGTTATGTACCGGCCGCTGATTGAGTTTCTCGGTGGCTGTTGCGTAGCCCTCAACACCGCCCCTTCGTTTCTGATCGATATCGATCAGGTGGCAGCCGCCATCACTCCCCGCACCCGAGCGATCCTGCTCAACAGTCCCAACAATCCAACCGGCGTGGTGGTCCCCCCTGACATCCTGCAGGCCCTGGCCGAACTCGCAGAATCGCGGGGCCTGACACTGGTCAGTGACGAACTCTATGGCCGCTATTGCTACGACAGTCCCTTCGTCTCGGCGGCGACCTTCAGCGATCGGGTCGTCGTTCTCGACGGATTCTCGAAATCGCACGCCATGACCGGCTGGCGAGTCGGCTGGGTTCACGGCCCCCGAGCAATCGTTGAGGCTTGCACAACCCTGCAGCAGTACACCTTCGTCTGCGCCCCGCAGGTTGGCCAGTGGGCCGCGATAGCCGCCCTCGACTGCGACATGTCGGCGCCCCTGGCCGAGTGTCGACGCAAACGGGACAAGCTGATTGCGGGCCTCGAGGGCCGCTATCGGTTTACCCGGCCGGGGGGCGCCTTTTATCTCTATCCCGAAGCCCCCGGGGGGTCGGGCCGAGCCTTCGCTGACCGGGCCGTCACCGAAGAGCAGTTGCTGGTGGTACCCGGCAATGTCTTCGGAACGGCCGACACCCACTTCCGGCTGTCATACACCGTGCCTGACCAGATGCTCGACCGCGGCATCGCCGCCCTCAGCCGACTGGCTCGCTAACCGCTCCGTCAGGCACTCTTTGGCCGGGCCTCGCGGATCGGCAGCAATGGCTGCTTGTCATCGACATGGCACGCCTCGACCAGGTAGCTGCTGCCGGCATGCTCGGGCAGGTCGAACATCACGTCGAGCATCACATCTTCAATGATCGACCGCAGCCCTCGGGCTCCGGTCTCCTTCTTGAGGGCCCGCCGGGCAATCGCCAACAGGGCTTCGTCGGTGAACTCCAGCTTGCAGTTCTCCATCTCGAAGAGCTTCTGGTACTGCTTGACCAGAGCGTTCCGGGGTTCAAGCAACACCCGCACCAGCGACTCGGCATTGAGCGGCTGCAAGGATGAGATCACCGGCAGCCGGCCGACCAGTTCGGGGATCAGGCCGAACTCGAGGATGTCGTCGGAGTCGATTTGTGGAAGCAGTTCGGCCAGATCGGCATCTCCATTGTATCCACTCGGCTGGCCAAAGCCGATCGTCCGCTTGCCGAGCCGGCGGGCAATGATCTTGTCCATCCCGACGAAGGTGCCACCACAGATGAAGAGAATGTTTGAGGTATCGATCTGAATGTACTGCTGCTCAGGGTGCTTGCGGCCCCCCTGCGGCGGCACGTTGGCAACCGTTCCCTCAAGCATCTTCAGGAGCGCCTGCTGCACTCCCTCACCGGAAACATCACGGGTGATCGAGACGTTCTGGCTGGTCTTGCCGATCTTGTCGATCTCGTCGATGTAGAGCACACCCCGCTGGGCCGCCTCGATGTCAAAATCGGCCGCACTGAGTAGTTTCAGCAGCAGGTTCTCGACGTCCTCACCGACATAGCCGGCCTCGGTCAGCGTGGTGGCATCGCCGATCGCAAAGGGCACGTCAAGAATCTTTGCCAGCGTCCGGGCCAGCAGCGTCTTACCGCAGCCAGTCGGTCCGATGAGCAGGATGTTCGACTTCTCAACATCGACATCGCTGCCCTCGGCCGCGAGCATGAGCCGCTTGTAATGGCTGTGAACGGCTACCGAGAGCACCCGCTTGGCGTGATGCTGCCCGATCACATACTGATCAAGATGGCCGACTATTTCCCGCGGCGAGGGGATCGAGGTGAAGAGTTGCTTGCTGCTACCCCGCCGCCGCTTCTCCTGGTCAAGGATCGACTGGCAGAGTTCGATGCACTCCCCGCAGATGTAGACATCCCCGGGCCCCTCGACGAGCGGGCCGACGTCTCGGTAACTCTTGCGGCAGAACGAACAGAAGGCATTCTTCTTGGTCGTCCCACCGGTTCCCCGGCGTCCGATCCCACTGGCGTCTTTTCCGGATGGCATCGATTCAGTTCCTCCAGTCCTCTGGTGTCGTCCACTCCGCAGGAATCGCGGGCAGATCGCTTGAGTTCGTCAGGGTTGTCCGCGCGGACGGATCAACGAATGTTTTTATTCTTCGGTATTCATCCTCGCTCAGCACACCCCGATCCCGGAGATTTTTGTATTCGGCCAGCGTCTGCTCCCACGTTTCGTCGCAATCGCCACGATCGGCACCGGTACCACGGGCTTTTTCGCGGGTCGCGACGATCACGGCGATCCCGCCGGCCACGAGGGCAGTCAGCACGAGGGAACTGATGACGAACGATACCACGACGGGAATTCCTCCGCGGCCATTCCCGGAACGGGTACCGAGCCGGCAAAAATTCTGCCAACGTCACGTCACCGCTCCAGGCTGCCAACGCCCCTCAGGCCCTCTGCCTGAGCCGGCACGCTACCAGCCGGCCGACGCCATCACCATCCCGAAACGGCGACGCCCGATTATCCCAATTTTATCGGAAAAACGCGATTTCCGGAAACGATCGGTCGATACCTCTCATGAGGACCGTGGACGCCTACCCGGAAGGATCGATGGCTCGCATCAGAAATCACTGTTTCTCCCGCTGGCTCTTGGCCTCGTGGGGGCTGCTGCTGATCCTGGCAGGTGCCGCTCTGGGGACCGGAGCAGAACCACCCGGCCTGCCGGAACTGGTGCGCTCCAACCAGCAAGTCTTCGCCATCCCATTCCGGCTACCTAAACCGGCGACCCCCGATGCTGCGGCAGTGCGGGTTGAACTCAATGTTTCGCAGGATTTCGGGCTTACCTGGTCGGTTGCCGGCCAGGCCACTCCGACCGATCGTTCGATCGCCTACCGGGCCGACGCGGACGGGGAGTACTGGTTTCGGATCAGAGCGATCGATCGGGAGAATCGCGCCCGCGGGGGTGAGGGCCCCGATCTCCGCGTGCTTGTCGATGCTGCCGCCCCCCGCCTTGCAGGCCGGGTTTGGAAGGGCGCTGACGGTGAAATCATCTGCCGCTACGCTGCAGCAGATGATTCGATTGCCATCGACGCCATCCGTTTCACCTACCGAATCGCTGACGGCGACTGGAAAACGATCGCCGCCGAACCGGTCCTCGCCCGCCAATCACCGGCCCATCTGATCGGCGAGGAAATCTGGTGGGCTGGGCAGGACGTTGATGGCCTCCAGGTGCGGATTGAGGTCGCCGATACCGCCGGCCACAGGACCAGCCAACAGTTTTCGTTGCTGCCATCCCCCCCCGGTGTCACCCAGGCCGATCTGGCCCGAGAGATCGCGGCACCTGTCCTGCCCGGCGACGGCGATGTCACCCGGGACAGCCGCGGCCGAAGCATCGCCTCGGTGATGGTGACCAGGCCGACCGAATCTCCATCCGCCGCCGGAAGCCTGGCACCGAGACCCGGCCGCAAGGCCGGTCAGGGCAGCCTGACTGATGTGACCTGGCGGGCCGATACCGGCAGGCCGTGGTCGGACGGCGAACCGATCGCCACTGGCCACCAGGCTCGTTTGGCATCGGCAACCGCGGGTAGCCGGACACCGCCGGGGCTGGCCGAGCAGCCGATCATCCGGGTCAGACAGCCAACCCTTGCTGAAGCGCTGTCGGCGGGGCTTAGCAGTCGGGCCGGAGTCCGGGACGCGACGGTCGCCGCGGCCGAATACCGCGGCCGGCCCTTGCACCTGCTGCGGTCCCGGCAGTTCCGCTGGCAATATGACTTTGCCGTTCCAGCAGATCTCGACGGGCCCTTCCGGGTCGAACTCTGGACAACACGGGATGCCGGTGGTTCTTGGCAGCGGGCCGCCGTCGATGATGACACCGTGAGTCCGATCACGGTTGAGTTCCCTGCCGAGGGGCTTTATGGCTGCCGGCTCGAGGTCGTTCGTGAACTGCCGGGCGAGCCGCTTGGACCGCGGCCTGGCGATGAGCCAGCCAGCTGGATCGGAATTGATGAAACGCCGCCACAGGTTTCGCAACTTGACATCCAGTTGGTGCCAGGCGGGGCGACCGGCGAGTTTCTGATCGACTACCGATGCGATGACCCCCTGGCACTTCCTGATCGCGTCCGGCTGTCTTATTCGCCGCACGCCACCGGCCCCTGGGCAACGATAGCCTCGGAGCAGCCGGCAGCAGGCAGCTATCGCTGGCAGCCCCACCGGAACCTGCCCAGCCGGGTGTTCGTCCGGGTGGAGATGCCCGACGCGGCAGGAAATATCGGCGGACTGGTCACCGCTGAGCCGGTGGCGGTCCGAACGGCCCGTTTCACGGGTACGCTGGGCAGCCCGCAGCTGCTGCCGGATCGCTCCGGCCGATAGCTTTCCGGGGAACAAGTCATCGATGGTCTTTGCCCGTGAACGCGGGTGATCGATAGCCCACGCGGGCAACAGCCGAAACCGCCGAGGGGTTACCGGGGCACTTATTGCCGCATCGAGCGGCGGGAGACTTGCGGCCCCCCCTGCTCGTCAGCTCTTTTCGGCCCCGTCGGGGAACCGGTTGCGGGAGCAGCTCCGCTACACTGATGTCCGCTGATTTCCGCTCCTCGGGAGGTCCCATGGCAAAGCAGTCTGCGGGCCTTTGCGGCCTTGACCTGATACTCGATGCCACTGACATCACCGCGGCCGCCGCGCCGGCGGTGATCGTGTTGGCTGGTGACTGCCCGTTCATCAGCCGGCACCTGCTGCATCGGCTCCGCGACATTTTCTGTCCCGCTGAGGAGGATCGCAGCTGGGCGTGGCGGGAATTCTCGGGCGTTGAGCTGCCCGATCCCCGCGATGTACTCGACGAGGCGGCTACCGCGCCGCTGTTTGCCACAGCCACCCGGGTAGCCGTCGTCCGTCAGGCAGACAGCTTCGTCTCGGCCTCCCGGGATCTGCTTGAACGCATCGCCGACCGGCCCCGCAGCAACCGGGGCTTGGTCTTACTCGAAGTGAAGAGTTTTCCCGGCACCACCCGGCTGGCCAAGGCGGTCGCCCGGCACGGGCTGTTGATCGAGGTCGGCGTCCCGGCCCGCTTCAATCTGAGCAGCTGGCTGCGGAAGTGGACGAAACATACCCATCAGGCTGAGCTGCCCGCCGCCGCCGCCGGCCTGCTGCTTGAACGGCTCGGCAACGATCTGGGCCAGGTGGACCAGGCCCTTGGCCGCCTCGCGGCCGCATTACCGGCTCAGGAACGCCGGGTGATCTCGCCAGAGGCGGTCGACGCCCTGGGAGGCAGCGGCAATCAGCGAACCGCCTGGGAGATGCTGGGTGCCGCTGCGGCTGGACAGACCGCCGAGGCGATTACGCTGCTGGGCAGCCTGCTGGAGGCGGGTGAAAGTCCGATCGGGCTGTCAGCCCAGACGGCCGCTGTGTTTCGCCGGTATGCCACCGCCGCCCGACTGCTGGCCGGTCCCGACCGGCCAGCCGGCATCGAGGCCGCCCTGCGGGAAGCGGGGGTTGCCGCCTGGCCGAAGGCGCTGGCTGAGGCTGAGCGGGCACTGCGGCACCTCGGTAGCCGTCGCTGCCGGGAACTGCCCGGCTGGCTGGCAGAAGTCGACCGATCACTCAAAGCGGAGGCTTCGCGGGGTCTGCGAGCCCGGCTGGCCCTTGAGCGATTCTTCTGCATGATGACCGGTCCACCCACAGCCGCTGGCGGCCGCCCCAACTCCCGCACTCCTGGAGGATCACGATGACCGAGGCCTCTGTTCCCGACCGCACCAGCCCCCGAAACCGCTGGAGCAATCCACTGGCGGCCCGCTACGCCTCGGCTGAAATGGCTGCGATCTGGAGTGACGGTCACCGCTACGGCTGGTGGCGGCGGATGTGGCTGGCCCTGGCCGAGGCGGAGGCCGAACTCGGTCTGCCGATCACTGCCGCCCAGCTCGACCAGATGCGGTCGCATCTCGACACGATCGACTTTGAAAAGGCGGCCGCCTACGAGAAGCAGACGCGGCACGATGTCTTCGCCCACCTGCACACCTTCGGCGACGACTGCCCAGCAGCGCGGCCGATTCTGCACCTGGGGGCAACCAGTGCCTTCGTGACCGACAACACCGACCTCGTCCTGATCGCTGAGTCCCTCGACCTGGTGATCGCCCGGCTGGCGACCGTCATTGAACAGCTGGCGGCACAGGCCCGCGAGACCCGTGGCATCATCTGCCTCGGACGCACCCACCTGCAGCCGGCTCAGCCGACAACGATCGGCAAGCGGATCTGCCTGTGGATTCAGGACCTCCTGCTCGATCTTGAGGAGCTTCAGCAGCGGCGGTCGCTGCTACGGGCCCGGGGCACCAAGGGCACAACCGGCACCCAGGCGAGTTTCCTGGAACTCTTCCAGGGCGACCATGCCAAGGTGAGGAAGCTCGACGAACTGGTTTCGCAGAAACTGGGATTCTCGGGATCCTATGCCGTGACCGGACAAACCTACCCCCGCAAGGTCGACTCCCAGGTGCTCGCCGCGCTTGGGGGCGTCGCCGAATCGACCCACAAGGCGGGCAACGACCTGCGGCTGTCGGCGGCCTGGAACGAATTGGAGGAGCCCTTCGAGACTGACCAGGTCGGCTCCTCGGCCATGCCCTACAAACGAAATCCGATGCGGGCGGAGAGGATGTGCAGCCTGGGCCGCTTCGTGATGGGGCTGCAGCCGACCGCCGGCCAGACCGCTGCCGTCCAGTGGTATGAGCGAACGCTCGACGACTCGGCGGCCCGCCGGCTGGTGCTGCCCCAGGCTTTCCTGGCAACCGACGCCCAACTGGTCATCTACGCCAACATCGCGGCCGGACTTGTCGTGCTGCCGGGGGGTATTCGCCGCAACCTCGAACAGCACCTTCCCTTTCTGGCCAGCGAGCGGCTGCTAATGGCGGCCACAACGGCCGGTGGCGACCGGCAGGAACTGCATGAGGCAATCCGCCGTCACAGCCACGCGGCCACAGCCCGGATCCGAGAGGGGGCCGACAACGATCTGGTGGAACGGCTGGCCACCGATCCGCTCTTTGCCGGCGTTGACCTGGCAGCTGCGGTGACGGTTGAAGGCCTTGAGGGTCGGGCTGCCGCCCAGGTCGATGAGTTTCTCGAAGGCCCAGTCTGCGTGGCCCTCGCCTCCTGCCCCACGCGGGTCGCTGCCGGGGACCTGCGGGTGTAAGTCTTGGCAGTGGGTTTATGATCGACGGACTTTAGGGGCTGCCCGCAGGCTCCGCATCTCCTCACGGAATTCGGTTGGCGTCATTTTGATACGCCGCTCGAACGAAATCCGCTGGACGAACCACTGGGCGACGGCCACTACCGTCGCCGCTGCAAGGAACCACCAGAGGAAGCGTTCGGCCGCCGCGAGCGGTGCCGTCGAAAGTGGTTGCTGCCCCGGAACGGCAGGCTGCGGATCCTGCACGGCGGCAATCAATTGCCCCGATGCAGACCAGACCACTCCGAGGAGCCCCACCAGCCCCAGGGTTGCAAGCAGGCCGCGGAGCCAGGTGGTTGCTGAGGTCAGCCGGCGGAGGCCGGCGATCGGATCGATCCGTTCAAACCGCAAGCCAGCGCGGCTGAGGCGCCAGCCAGCACCGTCGCCAACCAGGCGGATGCCGACAAGCAGGACGAACGCGAACAGCACCACCCCCGCCGTGGGGCTGATCAAAGCCACGGTGGAGCGGCCAAGCTCGGCAGTCTCGGCGGCGGCGGCGGCGCGGACCGCTGCCACGGCCGCAGTGATCGTGGCCCGGGCCCACCAGGGCAGTGCGACCAGCACCAGCGCCGCCAGCAGCGGCCAGGTGATGGTGGCAGCCGTCGGGGCGAGGCCCTGTTCCCGGGCAGCCTCACGGCGACGGGGAGTCGCCGGAATAGTGCGATCTCCACCAGCGGTCACGGTGTGGTTTCCTCCGGGCCCGCCGGGGCCCCGGCAGCAGGCTGGGAACCGGACACCGCAGCCGCTGCAAACGTCGCCTCCAGCGGCGGCATGAGCAGCCGGCCGACCTGCTCAGACCACTGCCGGCTGCCGAGCAGCAGGCCCCCCAGCAAAACAACCGCGGCGACCCCCTGAAGCAGCCCCGGCCCCGGCGTGAACGAGACGGTCCTGAGGCAGATCGCCGCGGTCACATGGGTTGTGAGCACCGCCACCAGCACCGGCAGGGCCAGCGAAAAAGCGAGGGCGAGCCCGACCGCCGGTAGCTGAACCAACATGTCTGCAAGCGGCAGATCCGGCCTGCCGAGGGCACCCGCCAGCCGGCCGACTGGCAGCCGCCAGCAGCTTTCCAGCAACCCGCCGACGACCAGCCGTTGGCCACCGGCTGCAACAAACGCGGCAAATCCGAGCCAGCCGCAGAGCCGGGCAACTCCGGGGCGATCCCCGCCACCCGGCGTGAAGGCGGCCGCCCAATCAAGCCCCGCCGTCGTCGCCAGGATCCCACCCGCCGCCGCAACCGCCGAGAGGAGCAGGGCCACCGCCAGCCCCAGGCCGGCTCCAACCAGCAGTTCTGAGCCGAGCAAGAATGGGAGCGGTGGCAACGGGCCGCCAGCAGACCTCGTGGCAACAACGGCAGCCGGGGACATCGCCATCGCAAAGACGAGCAGCAGCCCGAGTTGCAACTGAGGGGTCAGACCGGGTGCCAGCCGTTGGCCACCAACCAGCAGCAGCCCAGCCACCCGGAGCGCCAGTCCCGTGACGATGATGGCCGTCGCCGGTTCCTCGAGCGTTGGAGGAAAGGGAACGGCAACGGCGGCAAGAAGAGGCAGGTGCATCGGCAGGGTCTCAGGGACCGAGAACGCTCACATGGAAGAGCGTGACAAACCGCTCGAGCATCCAGCCCCCCATGACAAAGATCATCACCATGATCACCACCAGCCGGGGAACCATGCCGACGAGTGGCTCATGGATACCGGTCGCCGATTGCAGCAGACCGATGACGAGGGCCACGGCAAAGCCCGCCGCCAACACCGGGGCCAGGACGACTCCCCCTTCCAGAAGCGTCGTTCGCACAAACTGCACAAGATCGATGCCGGCCATGGGGTTCTCCAAATCTGTCAGCCACAGCTATGCCACCGCAGCCGGTTCCGGACGCAGGTGATCGGCCCCTCAGGAGGCGGCCAGCCGCACGCCGTCAAGCAGACCCCGGACAACCAACGTCCAGCCATCGGCCATGACGAACACGAGCAGTTTCAGCGGCAGCGATACCAGAGTCGGCGGCAGCATCACCAGTCCGGTCGACACCACCAGCGTGGCCACCACACAGTCGAGGACCAGAAATGGCAGCAGGATTCGGAAGCCGATCATGAAGGCGACTTCAAGCTCGCTGACCAGAAAGGCAGGCAGCAACACCTCCAGTGGGATGTCGTCATAGGTTCGGACCTCCCGCGGCCCGTGGGGATGGCGACTCAGAAACAGGGCAATGGTGTCACGGTTGTCAGCCTCCTCAATCTGCGCGGCCATCCAGCGGCGGATCGGCAGACTCCCCTGCTCAAAGGCCTCCTGCCATGAGACCGTCCCGGCCTGATAGGGAACGACGCCATCCTCATAGGCTGCGGTCCAGACCGGCCACATCACCAGTGCCGAGAGGAACAGTGCCAGCGAGGTGATGATCTGGGTCGCCGGGAGATTGGTGGTGCCGATCGCCTGCCGGGTCAGTGACAGTACAACTGACATCCGCACGAAACAGGTTGTCATCAGCAGCAACGCCGGAGCGAGACTCATCACGCCGAAGGTGATGGCTGCCGGCAACAGCCGGTCCACCCAGCGGCGGTCAAGCACCGCCGCCAGTTCCGCCGGCACGGTGGCCGTTGACTCGCCGGAGTCTGCAACTGCGGACTGTCCGGCAGGCGGGCGGGCAGGCGACGCCAGCCCGGGGGCGGCGGCCGACTGACTCACCGCAGGCCTCGCCTCGTCCGGCGGGCCCAGCGGCACCATCTCAGGCTCACTGGCAGCCGCCCCGGCAATCAGCATGAGCCAGCCGCAGGCCGTTGGAGCCACACAGCGGCCTGCCCACCGGAGGCAATTCATCAGGCCACCTCAGCGGGCGGAAGATGTGGTGACCGCTGCTGCGCGTCCGGGGAAAACGGCTCGACGGCCGGACCCGATGCATGGGAGCCGGCCGGCTTGCGGGCCGGTCCTGCCGGTGTACGGACTGCCCGCAGGGTGCGATCACCGCGGCAGGCTGCGGCAATCCATTCAGTCGCCAGTGGGTCATCAAGCTCTGCCAGCGTCCGCGGACCTCCGCTGCCGGTGGTGACCAGCAGGGTTTTCGGGCCGAACCGAACTATCCGCACCGGCTGGCCGACCAGCGTCGATTCACCGAGTAACTCGAACACATCGGCTGGCAGCGGCTGGGTCTTCTGGCGGCCGACGAATCGCAGGCCGAGAATCCCGGCGATTGCCAGCAGCACAACCGCCCAGGCCTGCCAGTCGAAGGGCAGCTCACTCAGTCCGGTCGCCCCGTCCTGCCGGTCAGCCGGTCCGGCTGGCTCAGCCGGCTGCTCAAGCTCAAGCGGAATGCTCGCGGGCCGGGCACTGGCCGCTTGATTCCCCGCCCCAGCGGCAGCCGGCTCGGCAGCAAGCACCAGGACCGGTCCAAGCCAGCCCAGGCCACCGACGAGCACGGACAGCCAGAGCCGGCCCAGACCGCAGCCCACTGGTCGGGCCGGCGACGGCTCATACCGGCGGTGTTGCAGGGGATAGCCAGCGGCAATCATGCAACCTCCTGATGGGTGTCGAGCGAACCTGGTCGCCGGAGCGTTGACCAGTCGATTGCGTCCCGCCGGCCACCGGAGGCCGGTTGTTCCAGCTGCTTTTTCGATCCTCCCAGCAGGAGCACGAGGCCGCCGAGCAAGGCCAGCCCGAGGCTGGCTACCAGCACGATCGACCGTTCGCCTGACAGGGCCAACCCGGCAAGCATCTTGTCAATCGGCTTGACCAAAGAGGCCGGCTGCTGAGCGGTGACCGATTCGCCCACTGCCGCCACGGCCGTCGGCTCCTCGACAACCGGATCGGCAGGCTGCAGGGGCTCGACGGGCAGCACTGCTGCGGCCAGCTGCCCGGGATAGCGGGTGACGGTGACCCGGGCCTGAACCCAGGGGTGACTGACCGGCACCAGAGCGGCGACCAGTTGCTCCAGCCGGTCAAGTTCGTCGGCGGGCCGGTCAGTGGCCGTCGGAGCGACCGCCTGGACCTTTTCACGGACCCGGACCAAACAGCCTTCCGGAATCGCAATCGACACCTGCACCGTTCGCTGCTCCTCTGGCGACCGACTGGCAAGATCGGCTGCAACCGAAACAGCAGCCGGCGCATTGGCCGCGGCCCGAGCTGGCCGGCGCGGCAATGATCGTTCGGCTTGGGCTGCCGGTGTCACCAGTCCGGGCGATGCATTGACCTCAACCACCACGTTGGGAATGAATGAGAGTGCCTGACGAATCTTGGCGGTCACATGCCGTTCGTAGGCAACCGCCCGGGCCCGCTCAGGATCGCTTGCAACCAGTTCAGTGTCAGAGATCAGCGGACCGTCATAGACCTGACCGCTGCGGAGATCGGTGACCGCCACCCGCTCGGCCCGGAGCCCCGCGATCGAAGAGGCCACCAGCACCCGGATTGCCTGGACCCGGTGAGGATCGAGCGTGGCTCCCGGTTCCGTCCGCACACTCACGCTGGCCGTCTGGATGGCCTCACGGCTCTCGCGAAACAACTGGCGACCCGATTCCAGGTCGTAGAGCACGGCTGCCTGCTCGATGCCGGGCATGGTGCGAATCACCAATGAGAGCTCTTCCTGGGTGGCAATTCGCAACCGCTCCGCCTGGCTCGCCTGGCTTCGCCACGGGCTGTCATTCTCGACGGCCCGCCGCAGGCTGCCGCCAAACTCGGGTGGCAGGGCACCGGCATCAACGAGGGCTCGTAGGTAGCTGCTGTGCCGTCCGCGTCCGACGTAAAGCCGCCCACCATCGACCCGGTGGCCGGAGAGCTCCGCCCGGTCGAAGACCGCCTCCATCAGCGCGAGGTCGGCCGGTCCGAGGACGGTTCCGGCCAACAGTTCAACCTCCTCGACTGTCACGGCTGGACGTTCCGGGAGCACCCAGACCGCCACCCCAATGGCTACGAGCACAAGGCCCGCAGCGACAACCTGAACGGGAGTCGGCCCGGACCGGCGGCCGGCGTGGGCGGCGAGGTCTGGGTCCATCACGGGCCTCCGCAGAAAAAAAAGGAAACGTGCATGAAGATCCTGTCTCAGGCAGCCGCTCGTCTCGTCGCTGCCAGCGGAATCGACAGGGTCAGGGCAACGCCCCCTTCAGGACAGTCATCCAGCCGCACCGCGGCGGCGAGCCGGTCGAGCAACGGCCGCTCTGCGGCCGCCTGCAGGCTGCCACTCAACAGCCCACCGGTAGCCTCCCGCTCGGCCCGGGCGGGACCACTGTCGGCAATTTCGAGTTCAAGACGATCGGGGTACTGCACACTGGTGATGACCACTTCGGCTGTCCGGGCCATCGTCGCACTGGCGGCGGTCGCCCGAACAGCTTCGCGGACCCCTCGTTCCAGCAGCGTTCGTAAGGCAGCGACATCCGCCGGCAGCCGATGGTCGGCGGCGACGTCGACCGACAACTGCGGCAGGGGCCGACCACGATCAGCCGACTCTCGCTGGAGATCATCAATGACGGACCCGACGAGTGATTTGAGGGTCACGGCCTCGGCCGAGCGGCGAGCGGCGGGGGTGGGAATGATCTGTCGCATGAAGACCTCGATGGCATCGTGGGCGCCGGTACCCGACCCCGGGTTCCGGCTGGGGAGGGAGAACTCAGACACCGGCGGCAGCCAGCGCCAGGGAACCACGGCTGACGGCATCCATCACCCAGTGATCGATATCCCGTAGCACCGCCCGGCTTCGGGACAGGCACCGCCGGGGATCGGTCGCCGCGGGATAGATCCGCAGGCCAAGCTGGCCTCCGGCTGCATGAAACAGCCGGAGGGTGCGGTCGATATCGACTGTGGTCGGCGCTGCCTCACCGGCTGGCTTCGCCGTGCAGCAGAGCAGCATCGGCAGGCTGCGAACCTCGGCGAGTCGGCCGAAGAGGCCTTCATCGAGAGGGAAGCGGCCGGCGATCGAGGCAACTCCGGCAAACGCCGCGGGTTCTCGGCAGGCGACCCGGAAGGCGGCTGCCCCACCATCACCGCCGCCGATGAGATAAATCCGCCGCTGGTGGACGCTGTAGCGGTCTGCCATTCGCTCAATGGCAGACCAGCAGGCCTCTGGGGTCATCCCGCCGGCCCGGACGGCCAGATAATTGCGCAGGCTCAACCGAGACATCGTCCGGCCGAGATCGAAGCGATCGTCACGGCTGTCGGGCAGCCAGACCAGCAGTGGGTAGTCATAGCCAGGTTCGTACCCGAGCGGCAGAAAGACCTGGTCTTCTCCCGTGGCAGCGGCAGTCTGGCTGGCTGCCGGCTGCCGGGCGGCGGAAGCCTGCCTTCGGGCCGGCCCGATCCGGCCGGCGACCATGGGCCGTTCGTCGAATTTTGCGAGACTCTGCTTCATCGTCGGCTCCTCTGCATGATCGGCCACGCGGTCGCCTCCATGGGCGGACGCGGGGCGGGTTCTAGCGGAGTGCCGGCTGGCAGACAATGGCAGGATCAGGGCCGCCCAGTGGCCACCATATGCTGGTGAAACAGCGCAAGGCGGGCAGCCTGATGGCGACCTGGCCGGTTAGCTAGTCAGCCGCCCGATGGCGGCGACCAGTTCCCACACGCCATCGAGACTCTTGTCGAAAGCGGGCTTTTCATCGGGCAGGAGGAAAAGCTCGTTCACGCGCTCCACCCCCACTACCGCCGAGGATCACCAGCACGCCGACAAGGGAGCCGCCCACGCCGTACACCTTGTCACCGCGGGCCGCACGGATGCAGCTGGGAATCGGCGTCATGGTGTCACCATGCCCGCCGTGCAGGATTGCCGCGATGTCCCCAACGCTGACGCTCAGTTCCTTGGCCGGGTAGACACGGGAGCGGGTGGAAACCGATCCGGCTCCGAAAAACCTGAGGGGAGCTGGCCAATTTCGGGGTCTTGATTCGCCCCAGCCGCCCGTGCAGCGGCCTCCGTGAGCGGCAACTCGATGCGGTCCGGCAGTGATTCGGCCGGTGGCCGGCGGCCTCGACGAAGAAATAGCCGCAGCAGCAGCCCGCCAACGGCTGCGGCCAGGATGGCCGGCAGCCACTGCATCCACCCCGGCAGCTGGGGCGGCCGTGCCGCCGGTAGCCAGAGCGGGCAACCGCCAAGCAACAACGGTGACTCACGGACCGCGGCAGTTGCCGCAACCGGGCCCAGTGGCTGCCGTGTCTCGTAGCGGTACCGTTTGAAGGCGAACCCTGCCAGCCGCAGTCGCTCGGTGACCCGGTCACCCGTGGGAAGCTCCGGCGGCAGATCGAGGGAGCAGCAGACGATCGGATAGGACTCCTGTTTTTTTCCACCGATCTCGATTAACGGTGTCGAGACGAACAGAAAGATTTCCCAGTAGTGGTCCTGGCCGATCAGCGTCCGCCAGCGATCGGACGCGACCGGAATCCTGGTAATCCGCCGCGCCGTCCCCTCCAGCACCAACGCTTCGCCCCGGTGGGACGCAAACCAATCTGCGGTCGGGTTGAGCAACGGCGCCAGTTCGGCTGGCGGCAGGGGCTGCATCTCGGCCGCGGCGGCCAGTATCCTCCCGGCTGCCAGACAGTGGTAGAAGGCCTCTGCCTCCGACGCTGCAAGCGGACGCCCATCAACGACGCCGGTGAAGAGCCCATAGTCCATGCCCGCCGCGGCCAGCGGCGTGTCGGGCCACCAAGAGAGCCGCAGCGACACGGCCAGCAGCGGCGGCCCCCCCTGCCCCACGGCTCCGGGGAGCGAAACCAGCAGGGCCTCACTCGCTGCCCTTTCATCGAACCGCCCCGCGACAGGCCAGCCGGTCGGCCGCTCGGACACCACCAGCCAGACGTCCAGCCCATCGGCCTGCTCAAGGCGAACCAGGCTGAGGGCATCACGACCGGCGATCACCGCCAGTTCACCCGGCAATGGCAGCGGCCGGATCTCGACGGCCCGCCCGCTCAGCCGCACGGGCCGACTCCCGCTCAGGCACTCCGCCAGATCCGCCTGAGGAAAAGGCACTGCGTCATCCTGCCAGGCCTGCTGCCAGTCACGCGGTGCCCCCTGCAGTCGATCGAGCAGCCGCACCAAAAGCCGCAGGGTGGGGAGCGGAGGCTCGGTGGGACTGGCCCATTGAGTGACCTCGAAGACTTCTTCCCGGGCAGCCGCGGCAAGCTGCCAAGAAGAAAGGTATTCCTCCAGTGATCGCTCGTCCGCCTTGGCGACTGCCCCGCAGCCCAGCAGCATCACGATGGCGAAAGCCCAACCCTGGCAGCACCAAACCGACGGCAGCGAACGACAAAAAATCTGCCGTTTTCTGGAACCGGACCTGGTGGAATGGTCGGCCGCCGTAGCTACGGCCGCGGGACGGCCACGACTCCAGGCCGCGGTGCTCACGGCGAACTCTGATGCAAGCCTGGGTTCATCCCGAGGTGACCTGGGCCGAATTCAGCTCGACCAACTTCGGGCGGAGAAAGATCAGTTGAAGCGGCCCGCTGCTGCCGACGAAATTCCCGCCAGACATAAAGCCCGAACGATCCAGCCAGCGTAAAGGGCATCGCCAGCATCAACAGGATGCTGTAGAAGTAGCCGCGGGCAAGGTTCGCCCCCTGCGAGTCGGCAGCCGCCAGCCCGTCCTTACAGGTCGGGCAGGCATCAGCCACGCCGGTCAGCAGAACAAGCAGGCAGATTGTGGCGACGGCGATGATGGAATGAAGCTTCATACCTCAATTATACCCACCAGCCCTCCCGCGAGGGCCTCCGGCGGGGCTGGATAGAGGTGGTAGACCATCAGATAGATGACCACCCCCGTTACCGAAACGTAGAGCCAGATCGGCAGTGTAATCCGCCCAAGAAGCCGGTGCTGCACCCATTTCCCGCGCCAGGCCAGCACAAACATCGCGATCGCCAGCACCGGCACGGCCACCGCGAGGACGATATGGGTCAGCAAGATGCCCAGATAGACCAGGCGAACCGTGCCCTGCCCCGCAAAGCTGACATGCCCAACCAGATAGTGATAGGTGAGGTACGACACGAGAAAGCAGGCCGAGACCACAAATGCGGCCACCATCGCGGCCCGGTGGGCCCGCCAGTTCCCGCGGGCAATGAAAATCCAGCCGGCCGCCAACAACACAGTGGCGACCGTATTGAGCACCGCATTGAGGGTCGCCAGCGGATGAATCGCGAGCAGCAGTGCGATTGGGGTCACGGCGATTCCTCAGCCAGCACATCACGAATCAGTTTCTTGAGCCGCTGCACGCGGTCTTCCTGCAGCAGGTGATAGCTGCCCCGCATCCGTCCCTGGCGGTCAAAGACAACACCGCGTTCGGAGTGCACGCCGACCTCAACCGGCAGTTTGAATGTCTCCATTCCCACCCGCTTGATCTCCTTCATGTCACCCGTCAGAAATTTCCAGTGCTCGGGGTCGGCCTCGAACCGGGCCGCGTAATGCTCAAGCACCTCCGGCGTATCGTTGTCGGGATCGCACGTCAGGCTGACCGCCACAAATTCGGGATCATCGATCTCCCGGAGGATGTCGGCTATCGCCTGATTCTCACGGAAGCAGGGACCAGGGCAGTTCGAAAAGAAGACGCTTCCCATCCAGACCTTGCCAGCCAGTGAGGCAGAGTCAAACGGCTCACCCCGCTGGTCGGTCAGTTCAAACCTGTCGGCAACCGCCCCGGGAGGCACCTGCCCAGACGATGCCACCGGTTGAGCCGAGCGATCGGGCGTGGCCGTAAGCGGCTGCTCGGCACCACAGCCAACCACTGCCGAGAGCAAGGCAACGATCACGATCTTCGCCGGGCCCCGACTCCCGCCGAAAACCGGACGCGGCCGCTCAGTGGTCATGGTCATCCGCATGATGCGGCCCCTCGTTGGCTGCCTTGGCAGCCCGCTCAAGCAGCGAAACATCTGCCGGCCTGGCCATGTGCAACGCCCGCTCCTGAGCCACCATCCGGTTCCGCAGCCCGATGTCGGGAATCAGCATGACCGCCAAAAAAATGGCCATCATCGCCGCCGGAATGGTGAGCACATATTTCCAGTTCGCTTCCCAAAGCACATGCATGAAAAAGAGCACCACAAGCAGTGCCTTGGTGCAGGAAACCGCCATCATGAACGCCCAGCCCACCTGAGGCTCATCCCGCCAGGGCCAGTAGGAAGAGTAGGTAAAAAAAGACATTGTGGTCAGGAAGCAGAGGGCGGCGAAGACAGCCAGATACTGCGCGAGGCTGCCGTGGCTCTCCTCGCCATGACCGCCCGGTTGCACGGCCGCCGCATCGCCGTCAGCCACCGCGGCTTCGGCGAGATGTCCCGGCGCGGTAATTGGGCCATGAGCGGCCGCTGAATCATCGAGTGGCGATGTCGGCATGGTAGGGTCTCGCAATCGGTCGGCAGGACAGAAACCGGATCAGCATCAATCAAAACAGGTACAGCAGGGGAAACAAAAATATCCAGACAAGATCAACAAAGTGCCAGTAGAGGCCAGCGTTCTCGATCATCCCGGCGTGCTTCGGACCGAGTTCGTACAGCAGCAGAATGCCAAAGACAATCAGCCCGACGATCACATGGATGGCATGGAAGCCGGTGAGCAAAAAATAAGTGCTGGCCCACATGTTGCCTCCGGGAATCACGATCGGCAGCTGCAGCCAAGGAAAGGTCTCATTGAGTCCGCCGCCATGGCCATGCCCACCCGCGGCATCATCTGGCAGCGGCATCACCTGATCGGCGATCACTGCCAGATCAAAGGCCTGCTGGTCGGCCGACATTGCCATTTCGCGAACTTGCTGGAGCCGCCGCCGCCCGTTCACCTCGTCAGAAGTCAGTTCCGTCTCGGGTCGAGCATCCAACTCCTTCATTCGATCGATGATGGCGGGTTCGCCCAGCCGCGCCCGCACGGCCGATCCGTAGTAGAGGTCGGGCCGCTCATAAATCAGCCCTCGCGGTGCCGCCGGGTAGATACCGTGGCTGAATTTTGCTGAGTACTCGTAGGCCTTGATGCCGAGAAAAAACGCCCCCAGCACCAACGTCGTTAGCATCCAGATTTTAGCCAGCGAACGCTTGTTGGCCCGGGCCGCTTCAAGCGCCAGCACGACGGTGACGCTGGAGCAGATCAGCACAAAGGTATTGAATGCACCGATCGGTTCGCTGAGGTGCACATGGTGGGGCTTGGGCCAGACAGCGGCTCCAAATCGGAGGACCACGTAGCTTCCCAGAAGTGCGGCAAAGAACATGATCTCAGTCGACAGAAACAGCCACATGATCAGTTTGCCACGGGTAAGCGGCAGGCCGGGCTGGTACTGCAGCACCGGGCCGTGATGACCATGAGAGTCATGACCGAGTGAGGCGGCAGAGGCATCCATAAAAAAATCGCGGAGGAATCGGGGGGCAGCGTTTCGGGCTGTAAAAAAACGATCGACGGAACGATTTACTGAACAACGGGACCGCCAAAGGCGATCGCTGCGGTCATCAAGACCAACAGCACCGCAAGCGACGTCAGCAGCAGGAGTCTGGCCGATCGATCGTCGCGATGGACCGCAAACCAGATCGCCCCGACAGCATAAACAATTGCTGCCACCCCGGCCGTCAGAAACAGTCGAATACTGCCAGAGGGGACCGCCAGTACCAGGCTGACCGGAACCAACGCCAGGGCCGCCGCCAGCGACTGGCCGCCCGCCCGCAGGCCGGTCGGATCGGCAACCGTCAGCATCCGGAGCCCGGCGTCAGCGTACTGCCGGCGGTAGAGCCAGGCGATCGCCATGAAGTGGGGGAACTGCCAGAGATAGAGCACCGTACCGAGGGCAGCTGCCGCGAGGGCCCCGGCAGCGTCGCCTGCCAGCAATCGCCCCGGCCCATCAGCCGCCAACCAACCGATTCCAACCGGCAGGCCGCCGGCGACTGCACCGACTGCGGTATTGAGCGGTGTGATTCGCTTCAGCGGCGTGTAGGCCACGACATAGATCAGCCACGTTGCCGCGGCGACAGCCGCCGCAGCCAGGCCGCCAGCCCAGCCGACGATAAACATGCCCGCCACGAGGCTGGCCGCTGTGAGCAACCAGCCCTGCAGCGGCGACAGACGCCCGGTGGCCAATGGGCGATTGGCTGTTCGCGGCATCAGGCGGTCGGTGTTTCGTTCCAAGATCTGGTTGGCAATGCTCGAGCTCGCGGCCACCAGTCCAGTGCCCAGCAGCACCGCCGAAACAGGCAGCCAGGCCAGTGTCCCCGGAGCTGCGGTGAGCCACATCGCGGCAAACACAGTTACCAACACCATCAGTGCGATCCGGGGGCGAATCAGCGCCGAGAGTTCAGCAAGCACCGATCGGGCCGGATTTGCCGCAGCCGACTCGACGGCCCCGCCAGAAAACCCTGTCCCGAGCAGAGGTGTCGTTGTAGTGGCCAGCCGATTCATACCCAGGCCCTCCGACCCGCGACCAGCGGGATTACCGCAGGCCGGGGAAGTCCACCGGAGATGATTGCCAACACGACGCTGGTCGCCAGGATGAACATGCCCAGTAACACATGGCCTGTGACAACCACAGCCGAAAACCCGCTACGGGCAACGGTGACACCGGTCGGTTCGGGAAACGCGGCAACGATCGAATCAGGGAGCAATCCCAAGGGCATCCCCCAACTCACCACCCAGGCAGCACAACCCAGCACAACCTGACAGCCCACCAGTCCCACCACCGCCAGCGACCACCTTCGCTCAGTCCGCCGTCCTCCGGCATCTCGGCGGCCGCGGGAGAAAAGTCCGAACGCCTCGCCGGCAACCGCCAGGCTCAGTCCGGCCACTACCGCCGCACCGGCAAGATGCAGAAACACCAGCCAACGGAAGCCGCCATAGCTCACGGTGGCGTCAAGGTGCCGCAGCTGCGCCCCGGCAACCAGTTGCACGTAGGCGGCCACCAACAAGCCACTGGCGAGCCAGCCACCAAGGGATAGTGAAGCTGCCCGGCCGGAGACCGGCTCCCGCTCCGCCGCTGGCCGCAGCCAGGGAGACGTCAGCGTCGCAATCGCGACGGCAACTGCAAAGAATAATGGTCCGGTGCAGGCGTGGACCTTCGCGATCGTTTTGTCATCGAGCAACACCCGCAGGCCCCCCAACACGCCCTGAACCACCACCAACAAAACTGCCGCGACTGCCAGGGCCCGGACGGCAGCCGGCTGCCGCGAGTACCAGACCAGCCCAGCCACTACGAGGGTGATCAGGCCGACAGCGGCCCCAAGCATGCGGTGACCATGCTCCAAGAAAAGATCCCAGGGGCCGAAGAACCAATCAGCCCAGGGATAGAGGAACATGTTGTGTCCATAGGTTGCCGGCCAATCCGGCACCGCCATCGCCGCCTCGTAGGTCGTCACGAGCGCCCCGAACGCCAGCAGGACACCGGTCGCCGCTACGAGGCAGCAGGCCACGGGATAGACCGAGGTCCGGAGACTTACTGGCATCAAGGAGGCTTTGGCGGCTTCAGTGGTCACGGGAAAGGAGCTCGACGGGGCGGGGAAATCGCTCAGTGGGCAGCGGCGGCTGCGGCGGAAGCCACCTGATTCGGCGGATCGGTCTGCATCAGGTGATCGCCCTCCACCCCGGGCACCGAGTATTCGTACGGACCACGGTAAACGACCGGCTGGAAATCAAAGTTGCCGTGGCCCGGAGGGCTCGGCGCCGTCCACTCAAGCGTGTTGGAGTTCCACGGATTGCGGCCTGCCACCGGCCCGTAAAACATGCTCCAGAAGAAATTCACCGCAAAAATAATCTGGGTGGCCACCATGCCGATCGCACAGTACGTCATGAAAGCATTCAACGGTTGGAGGTGATGGAACGTCTCATAGTGGTAGGCATCAGCCAGCCGCCGAGGGAACCCGACTGCACCCAGGATGTGCATGGTGAAGAACGTGCCGTTAAGAAAGATGAAGGTGAGGAAGAAGTGCGCTTTGCCCCAGAATTCGTTCATCGTCCGGCCGAACATCTTCGGGAACCAGAAATAGATCGCGGCCCAGACCCCCATCGCCGTGCCGGCAAACAGCACGTAATGGAAATGGGCAACAATGAAATAGGTGTCGTGAATGAAAATATCGACAGGGGTTGCCGCCATGAAGATGCCGGAAAGCCCACCGATGATGAACATCGAGACAAACGACAACGCAAAGAGCATCGAAGTTGTCAACTGAATCCGGCCACCCCAAATGGTCCCGAGCCAGTTGAACGTTTTCACAGCACTGGGAAGGGCGATCATCATCGTCGAGACCATGAATGTGATGCCCAGAGCCGGGTTCATGCCTGACATGAACATGTGGTGGCCCCAGACTATGAACCCAAGCCCTGCGATCCCGGCCACCGAATAGACCATCGGCCGGTAGCCGAAGAGCGGTTTCCGGGCAAAGGTGGTCAAGATATCAGAAACCATTCCCATCGCCGGCAGGATCATGATGTAGACGGCCGGATGGCTGTAAAACCAGAAAAGATGCTGCCAGAGCAGCGGCTGGCCACCACCAGCGCCGGCCACAGCGTTGTTGACGATATTTCCCTCCGGCGTGAAAAAGCCGGTGCCAATCGTCCGGTCGGCCAGTTGCATGAATCCGGCGGCAGTCAGCACCGGCAGGGCGAATGCCTGCAGGACTGCGGTGATGAACATTGCCCAGATCGTCATCGGAAGCCGAAACATCGTCATTCCCGGTGCCCGCATCAGAATGATTGTCGTCATGTAGTTGACGCTACCGAGCATTGAGGAAACACCGACAAATGTCAGCCCGATGAGCCAGAGCGTCTGCCCCCAGCCACTCCCCGGAGCCGAATTCACATTGGTCGCCAGCGTCGGATAACTCGTCCAGCCGCTCGACGCAGCCCCACCCTCCACAAAGAAGCTCGCACTGAAGGCAATGAAGGCGGGCCACATGAACCAATAGCTCAGCATGTTCAGCGTCGGAAACGCCATGTCGTCAGCACCGATCATCAACGGAATCAGAAAGTTCCCAAACGCACCGGCCAGAATCGGGATGATCACCAGAAAGATCATCACCGTGGCATGCATGGTGAAGAGCATGGTGTAGAACTCCGGCGCCATCTGCCCCCCCTGTTGCGCAAACAGCTTGCCGAGGACCGGCACATCGGACCATGGCCAGGCAACCTGCCAACGGACAGCGAGGGCCAGCAGCCCCCCCACCAGAAACCAGAGCAAGGTGGAGAAGAGGAATTGCAGGCCGATCACCTTGTGATCCTTGGAGAACACATAAGTCGACAGGAAGGTGCTGAGCCGACCCGCCGTGGAAACGGAGCCACCATGGCTGGGGGCGACAGTTGTCTGCGGTGACTTTTGCACGCCCGGAGGCGTCGATTCAACGGTGCTCATGGGATACCTCACGGAGATAGGTGGGCCGGCTGGTCCACATGGTTTGTCTGGTTGAAAAATGTTTGCTGATGAAGGCAGCACCTTGGCTGGCTTCGATGTCGATCAATTCGTCACCAACTGAAATGTCTGCGGAACTCCAACTGCCGCCAGTCCGTCAGGCGGATCGGGCTGAGTCGCCTCCTGCTCGGCATACTTGCGTTCCAGCCAGTTGTCGAACGCTGCACGGGTCACAAAGGTCACACGCCCCTTCATTTTATAATGACCCCAACCGCAGAGTTCGGCGCAGACGATGTCAAAAACCCCCTCCTCCCGGGCCTTGAACCAGACCGGAATCTTCATGCCAGGCACGGCATCCTGCTTGATCCGGACGTTGGGCAAAAAGAAACTGTGCAGAACGTCCATGCTCTTGAGCTGGATCAATACGTCCTCATCAATCGGGAGATGGAGGTCGTTCACGAGATGCAGGTCATCCGGCGTGCCCAACATGCCGTCTCGTCCGGGATAACGCAGTCGCCACTCGAATTGACGCCCGATGACTTCAACCGTTGGCGCCATGTTGGGCCGCCGCATTTTGACGTCCGCCCAGGTATTCATCTGGTAGATCGCCAGGAACAACAGCACCGCCGCAGGAATGATCGTCCAGACAACCTCCAGCGTGTGGCTACCGTGGACGTATCGAACCGGCCCCGTTGCCCTGGTTTCGTCGTATTTCCAGATAAACCAGAACAGCACGACTTCGGTGACAATGAAGACCACTCCGGTGAGAGCGAGAATGAAATAAAAGAGGCTGTCGACTGCGGCACCATGCTCAGAGACGTCTCTGGGCAGCCAGATGTCATAGGCCGGACCAACAATGAAAGTGGCGACCCCAAGAACCGGAACCGAGAGGAACAGGAGGCTCCAGAAGATGGCGACAAGGCGTTTCATGACTGAATCTCCGAACTCTCTTGAATTCTTTTTCTTACGTTTCCCAGCCGCTGCCTAACCGACCGTACCGGCGGCCACGGTCAGAGCCGATCGCGTGCCACCATCGGCTTATCGGCACCCAGCGTCCCATTAAAGTCGTATGGCAGCGAGCGGATGTAGTTGACGATGTGCCAGATATCCTCCGGGGGAACAGTTCCCTTGGCGGCTGGCATCGGAGCACCGTTGATGCCGGCATGGATGCGGTAATAGAGGTCGAGTGGCCGCATTCCTCCCCGGTAGATGCCCTGCCGCAGGTTCCGTGGCCGGATTGTCCGCGGGGGCAACGCATTTCCGCCAAGCACGCTCTCGTAGCGGTCGAGCCATGCCAGTTCGGCTCGATACTCGGCGACCTCGTCGGCATCCATCTCCCAGGTCGAGGTTTCCCCGGCCCGTTCAAGCCCGCCTTGCACCGTAGTGTGAGCTTGCACCACCACCTTGTTCCAATCGTCATAGTCGTTTACCTGCCCATCCCCCAACGCAGTCACCCCATGGCACTTCACGCAGTTGGCCTTGTTGCCGTGGTACAGCTCCCTGCCCTTGGCGATGGAGTCCGCCAGATCGATATCGGTTGGCATCTCAGGAACGTCAATCAGGGCATCTTCTGCTGCCTGCCACGACTCGACCACCGGCAACAGAATCTCATCGATCAAAAACTCACGATCATCCGGAAGCCTGCCCTGGTCCTCGTCATCGAGCTCAAAAAATGCTCGCATCAGGGCAAGCTCGACCTCGCCCCGAATGCTCAGGTACTTGACGTATTCAGCCAGGGCATCGATTTTGGCATCACTCAAAAGTGCGAACGACGGCATCGAACTTCCAGCCAGACCGTTTCGCAGCACCATCACGAGATCAGCGTGGGTCGGCTTATCAGCCCGCTCCGTACTTTTGAATTTGAAAACACCTGGACGATAATCCCGCGGGTAGGGGTTCAAAAAGGCCGCGGTCGGACCCATCCCATCTCCAGTCACCCCGTGACAGTGCGCACAATGCTCGCGATAGAGTCCGTTTTTTCTGCCGACAATATCGCTCCGAACTGGGCCGGCCGCGAGTTTGAGTTTCGCCTCATCAAGCCCGCACTCAGCCAACGCCACGGGCTCATCGGGAGTGCCGAAAAGAGCAGCCAAAATAGTCGCAACCTGCTGCTCCTGCTCGGGCCTGAGCCGCTGCTTCGCAGATTCCACCAAGTTGAGCCGGTAGGACGCCGCTGCGGTCTGCCCACAGCCGGCACCTACCAGTGGGATCAGCAAGGCCGCGGCCATTCCGAGCCAGCAGACATGTCCCCGGCGATCTCTCACCCGACGACACCCCATTGCAAGTGGTTCGCTCAGGTCACCGGGCAGCGTCATCATGCCAGCCTGTGCGGCGAAATTCGTCACGGTCACGTACTCCCTCTCGAACATTGAAACCAACATATTCATGATAGCGCAGGCGAATCGAGGCAAGGAGAGGAGTTGTCCCCGTGCCGTCAGCCCTTGATTGCGTCGGCTGGCACCTCCAACGTGCCCAAATCCCTCACTTCGTCCGCTTTCAACTCGATTTTGAACCGTCCCTTGGCATTCCACTTGAGGTCGGGCTGTTCGAGGCTGACCGCCCCGCTCCGCCCGGTCGATCGCTCATGCCAGACCTGGAATTCAAGCGGCTCACCGGCGGGAAGATCGGGAATGGTGAAACTGCCATCCGCCGCTGAAACAGCGACGTACCCATCCTCACGAAAGACAGCATACGCCTTCATCCACGGATGGATGTTACAGGTCACCGTCACCGGCAAACCGGTCTCCCGAGCCGGGGTGAAAATCGTCGATTCGCCCGCCGGTATCAGCTGATTGAAACTCGTGCCCGCAATGTTGGTGTTGTGGCCGATAGGGTCGCTGTTCTTCACGTCGATCGGCTGACCGACCCGGCCGGCGAACACCGGTGCAAGAAACTCGCAGTTTTCCTGATCCAAGAGCAGCGATTCAGTCGGAACCTCGCTCTTGACGCGGCTCGAATTCCGCAGAAACAGCACGACATTGGCAAGCCCCTTCGTCGATTCGTCAACGAGGAGGCTGCGGTCGTAGAGTTTCATCCCATCCTTGGAGCAGACCTGCGTATCCTTGTCGACAACCAACGCGATGGCTGCACCCGGACTGCCGGAAAACACGAACCGTCCTTTCAGCGTCGCCCAACCGATCCCCTGCGGAGCAGTGTCGGCAGTTTCGGTCTCGCTCGTCGAGGCCCCCAATTCATCCCGGAGGGCCCGGGCAACTTCAAAATCCGGGCTCGGCCCGGAGACAACGGCACTGCCACAGCCCGCGGCAGCGAGCCCGACGACAACACTGCCCGCAAGGCCGAGGCAACCGACCCATCGAGGCTGCGGTGCAACGGAAAGGCGTTGGCTGAAAATCCGTAGGGTTCGAGTCATCATCCGAAGTACTTCCGTTCTCGAATTCCGCGGTCGCATCACTTGAAGACCTTCGGAGAAATCACAATATCACCAAGATCGGTTCCATCGGCTTTCACCGTAAGATCGATCCGACCCCGCTTCGCCTTCGTCTTCTTACCGTCGAGCGTGAACTCGTCGAGGTAGCCCCCCTTTTCGTGCCAGAGTTGAAATTCAAGTTCCTCACCAACGGGCAGGTTTTCAATCTCAAAACTGCCATCAGCGGCAGTAACCGCCCCGTAAGGGTTCGGCCGGATCACTAGGTAGGCCTTCATCCAGGGATGGATGTTGCAGGTGACCGATGCGGGAATTGCCTCGTCGCGACCAAATGTGACGTCCGTTTGACCATTGCTTGGAATCAAGCTGTTGCTCGGGGCGTTCTTCATGGTGGCGATATTACTGTTGTGCCCCACGGGATCAGAGTTCTTGATCGTCAGTGTCTGGCCCGTCTGGACGAAACCAATGTGCGGCTCGAATCGGCAATCCTTGTTGTCAAGCAGCATTGCCTCGGCTTTCGAACCATCCTCAAGATCGGGGTGCACCTTCACCTTTTTCGACCGCACAAAGATGACGACGTTGGCAAGCCCCTTGTCAGCCGACACCAGCAACTCTTCATTGACAAGTTTGTGCTTTCCACAGACGGCAACATCTTTGTCTGCAGTGATGGCCGTCGGCTCGGGCGCCGTCCCGTCATAGACGAATCTGCCTTTGAGCGAGGCCCACTCTGCCGCTGGCAGTGAACCTGCAACCAGAACTGCAGCCAGCGCAACGCCAGCGGGCAACCGCAACCGCCGACCGATGGGGTCGAAGTGAAGAAGGGTGGTCAACATAAAGTGTTCCTTTCTCTCGGGCGTGATTTCACAAACTCAATTTTCGAGGGTCGAGGCCGAGGCACTTTTGCTCGCAAGACGGCCCGTGGGACGAACCAGCACCGCCGATCGGTCTTCCGCGGCTGCGTCAGGGGGGCTGCGATCCCCTTCTCCGCCCCGATCTGCCGCCACCTTTCCGGCCGACGCGTCAGTCGCTTTATCACCGCCCCCCTCCTTGTCAGCCGCCGCTTTCTCGGCAGCCGGGGCGGCCGGCGGAAGGTAGGCCTCCAGCGAGAACTTCTGCTTCGCGAATTCATCAAAATGCATCAGCAGATCGGTCAGGGCGGACACCTGCTGCTCGCTGTCACCGGCATAAAGTTTCTGACTCACCGGTTTGTCGTGCGGGATGTTCACCGGCATCCCCGTGTACGGGAGGAACCGTTTCGGGTTGGCGATCCAATCGTGGACGTAGTCGGGCCGAAGACGCTCGTACACAACACCTAATTGAGGAGCGAGCGCCTTCGGGTTGCCCGGTGGGGAATAGTCACCGACCAGATGACACTTCACACAGTAGTTGTTGTTGGTGACGATCTTCATCGCCCCATCGAGATGGCCAGGGTAGGCAGCTTCCGCTGTGGAAAGCGAAGCTTCGTCGAGTCGTGGATCGTAAACGTAGGGATACTCCGCCCCGTCGACTGCTGCAAAGTAATTGACAAGTGCAGAAGCATGCTTCGATTGCAGGTTGAACTTCGGCATCCTCAGCACCGCAGCCGGGCGGATCGTCTGGGGATTGAGCAAAAACTTATGGAGCCAGGCTGACTGCACCTTTCTCCCCTCACCCACGAGCGGCGGAGGCAGCCACCCCCAGGCGTCGCTGGGCTTCACATTCGGATTGATCTCCAGTTCATCCTCAATCACGACCGGAAATAGAAGCCGAGCCAAGTCACCGCCCTTGGCCGGGTAGTGAGTGCCAGCCTCGATTGCCGCCTCCGGCACATAAATATTCGGTCCGCCGACCAGCCGCGGCTCGCCATCCACCAGGGTGTCCTGCCAGAGCATTAATGGACGATGGAAGACAACATCCTCCTCATCCGGCTCAACCGGAATCCCGTCCTCATCCACCAACTGGGGCATCCCCGTTTCCGGGTCGAGAATTGGCATGCCCACCAAGGTCGCATGCCTCCGCCCGGTGATGTCGGTTTCAAGTGAGGCCTCAATTTGCTGGGGAGTGAAATGCCCCCGCAGGAACGGATAATCGTTAAATGCTGGCGGGAAGCCCATCGAGTCAGGCTCATAGGCAAGATCCCAGCGGTCCATCTCAAGCGTGTGGCAGCCGCCGCAGTTGAATCGCTCCGACACCACCAACCCATCGAGCCGGGCCTGCTCCCTGGGCCCGGGCGTGTGGACAAACTCCGGCGCTGGAGGCTCGGCAACCAACCCCAGCACAAAGGTCATGACCGCTTCCCGCTGTTCTGCGTTGAACGGGAACTGTGGCATTCTGTACCGCTCGTTGTACGACTTGTTTTCTGCCTTTTTGTAGTCGTAGCTGCGAGGCTGCCGGAGCTTCTGCCAGAGGAATCCTTCCCGCTCATGGGCGAGGATTTTCTCGAGGAAAAATCCAGTGTCCGGATCGACACTTTCCGGTGAGACGTGGTCAGCATCTGTGTCGACCGCGTAGGCCAGATCAGTGCTGAGCAACGGATCCACCGCCGCTTCGGCGGCATGACCACCATCGACATGCTCTGCCCCATCGGGCCGGGCATGGCCGCCGCCGTGACCGGCCGCACCATGCCCCTCTCCGTGGGCCAGTTGGTGCATGACGAAGTGCGAGATCTGTTCAAACGCAATCCGTGAAGGATCTTTGCGTCCCCAGTCGGCCAGTGCGGCACCGGCCGGTTTGGCATCCTCAAAGCCAGGAATGTCATGGCACGAGTAGCAGGCGAGTTTTCCAATCGTCTTCTTGCCGACGTAGTTGAGCAGCACCTCATCCCGCTCAGCGGGATCGAGCCCAACAAACACCACTTCGTCACCAAGAATACGGTCGTCTCCGGGGAGTCCGTCCCGAAGAACGGTGGCCGCCTTTGCCGAGGGGAATCGACTCTCGAGATAGAGCAGCGTCAATTCCTCAAGCGCTGTCCGCTCCTTAGCGGTCATGGACAATCCCGGGATATCCTCCGGCAACCATCCCTCCGTCGACTGCATCAGGTAGGCGGTTGCGTCTGCCGCCGGATCGCTCACCGAGCCGTCCGCAAGCGTAACCGGCTCAAGCAGCACGTTGGGCATGATCGTTCGGGGATGGTAGGCGGCCGGATTCCGCAGCCAGGTGTAGAGCCAGCGTTTACCGTCGGGATGAGACGCAGCCTTCGCACCAATCCGAGACAGATCAGGCCCGTGATTGCTTTCGGCCTTCGGGAAATCGGCGTGCTGGTGACAGGCAAGGCACCCCCTCACCTCCACCACCTTCCTGCCCCGTTCCACGTCGGGTTCCGCCGTGATCCCCTCGTAGGCCGGGATGTACTCAAACGGCTTACTGCTACTGGTCAGGTAGGCGATCATTGACCTGATTTCAAGAGGCTCGTAACGCTCTGACTCTTCGAGGCCGGCGCCCTCAAGATGCTCCCAAAGCCCGAAAAACCTCGGCATCTTGGTCGTTGGCCGGAAATCCATCGGATTCCGGAGCCAGGCATAGAGCCAGTCGAAGCCAACTTTGCTGGCAACATGCCGCAGGCTTGGACCTACCTTGGGGTACTGGCCCGGCGTCTCTGGGGTTTTCAGCAGCGAGGCGAGCACATGGGAGCGGTCGCTCAGAACGGCCTCGTCACCACGGTTGGCATCGGCCTGGATCGCCTCATACAGCCGGACTCGCGAATCCGAACCATCCGGGCTTCCAATCACGTCGCCCACCCATTGGCGGAATGTTCCGCCCATTTCTTGGACGCCTGGATCCGTCGAAACGGCTTGGGCAACCTCATGAAAGTTGGGTTCCAGCCGCAGATCGGGGCCGATCCGCTGGTCAGGCCCGGACCAGCCATTGATCTCGTGGCAGCCGTAACAGCCGTACTGGCGAATCAGGTGATACCCCTCAACCAGCTTCGGCGCCGGAGGCTCAGGAAATCGTGGGCTCGGCTCGAGGTCGACTACCTGGTGATGGCACTTCAGGCAGCTCGATTCCTCAAACCGCTCCGGCAACATCGGATAGATCCAGTGATGGTTGTTAAACCAGCCGTATTCGTCGTGCCAGACATGCGACTGCTTGGGGGAATTCGGCGTATGGGATGACCACTTGAAACTGGTGGCACTCCCCTGGCCCTGATGGCAGATCGTGCAGCCGAAAGACTTCATCGGATGCGGGCTGGAATCACCCACGAACAGATCGAGCCGGGGATGCGTCGAGTAGGGCTGGGGCACCCCCCGCCGAAGCTCCAATCGCAGCGGTGAACCCCAGGCGACATTCTCAACCAGTCCGGCAACAGCGACCTCACGGACCGGAACGCGGCCGCCGCCGATTGCCGTGATGACATCCCCACTCTGCAGCCCAGCGACCGCCGCCGGTGACTCAGGCAGAACGACACTCACTGTGGGGTCATTCGCATTGAATAGGCCCTGCTCGGCGAGTTGGAACCCGTAGAGTGACTCCAGCTGTTCAGCCTCGGTCAGATCGCCGTCTGGCGGCGCACCGGGTGTCGCGAGCACCACCTCAACAGCTCCGGCCTGCGGGTACGCCGGTTCAGTCGGCTGACCTGGTATCGACTTAGTCATCCCCTGATGGCAGGTCGTGCAGCGATCGAATCGGGCAACGTCTCGAAAATTATTGTTGAGCGTCAGCTTCGGCAGCCAAATCTGATCGACACGCAGGGGGCCGTTAAAGGCGTCCAGCACCGGCAGCTCAAGCACCGTCTTGCCGAAATTGGGCGACCGGTCGGTGAGGACCTTGCGAAGCAACGAAAGCGACTGGCGATGATCGGCCAGGTCCTTTGCCGCCAGATCCTCCGGTGATGTGATTTGACCAAGTGTTTTAGCGAGTGCCTTACGATGCGTGTTGGACTTTTGGAACTCCAGAGTTGCCTCAGCAACCTCTGCCCGTTTGGCATCAGCCAACTTGAGCAGTTCTTGCTGCCGTTCCACCGGCGCCTCGTCCGCAATCGCCAGTTCGTAGTCAGCCCGACGTTTATCCAACTCGGCTTTGCGGAGCTTCAACGCGCCTGACCGCTGGTTTTCACGAAACTCCGCCCTGTCAACAATGTCGCGTATCCGCTGCAGCAGGTCACCACGCAGGACAAACCGCTGATCATCGTCTGCCTCACTGCGAAGTTGGGCGAGGTCCGCTCGGACGGCCGCCACCGCCTCAGCATCCTCCGGAACAGTCTCAGCCTCAGCGAGAAACGCACCAACCAGTTCTGGGTCGAGGTCAGCTCGGCGAACTGTTGCCAGGGCCATTTCAAGCTCCGCTGTTTTTTCAGCGAATGCCCTCGTGTCCTCAGCATCAAATCGCGCTCCAGCAGACCATGTTTCGAGCGCCCGGAACGTCCGCTGGTATTTTTTCCAGGGACGGTTGTGGTCCACCGTGAGCATGACCACGGTAGCCAGAAGCAGGATCAGGGCCACCACGCCAAAAACGACGTGGAGGATTTTCATGTCGCGCCAGGTCTGTTCAGTGGCAGGCATCGGAAAGACTCGTCGAGGGCAGTGTTAATTGGGTCCAGAAGCGATGGAGCGTCAAAAATTCAGCGACAGTTCCGGAATACTGATGATGTATCTCAGGTTGAGCGTCCACCGCAGCACCATCTTCAGCGGCAGGGTGAGCATGAGCAGCATGAGGTTGGCCATCACCATGTAACGTATGAAGCCCATTTTGGCGTAAAAACCACGAAATACGGAGATCGCAAGCAGCGGTGGCAGCAGAACCAGGTACGCCCCCATCACCAAAAGACCGGGCGCCTCACGCATCAGGATGTAACCGATCTGCGTCAGCGCCCCGGCATCTTGCGGAGCCCGGGGGAGGGGTTGGCTCAGCCACTGCACCCAGAACATCTGCGGCAGATCGACGTTATTGAGCACCTCCACCTTGTAGGGCGTCCAGAACTCAAACGGTCCAAAGAAGTTCCAGTTCGGCCCCCGGAGGAACGTGCCCAGAATGATCAGGGTGATCCACAACTCAAAGAAACCAAACTGCCAGACCAGATAGCTGAACTTCCGCTCTTCAATTGAATAATAGCCATTGCCCCGCTTGTTGAAGTCAAGATATGGCATTGCCATGAGGCCGAAGACCACCAGGCTGGGCAGGACCACACCGGCGTACCAAGGATCGAAATAGACCAGCATTTCCTGCAGACCGAGGAAATACCAGGGAGCCTTCGACGGATTTGGCGTCTTCACACTGGAAGCCGGCTCTTCCAGCGGAGCCGGTAGAAAGATGGCCCAGACCAGTAGCAACGCTGATACCGCAACCATGCAGATGAGTTCGGTGTAGACGAGGTCTGGCCAGACCAGCACCTTCTCATCGTTGACCTTTTCCACAACCGGGAGGCCCTGCCGAATCCGTTCGTCATTGACAACAGCCTGTTTCGTAGCGACCCAGGTAAAGAATGCCAGCAGATAAACCAGCCCGACGATCGGGACGTTATCGGGTTTCATGACGATGGCGGCGAAATTCTCGTCAGCCATCGACAGCCCCAACAGCAGGAGCGACAGATTGAATACCGTCCACGCCACCATCGGCTGCACAAAGAATTTCCGGAAAACGAACAGCACGACCAGAAATGCTGTCGTCCCAAGCGTGTAGAGCACCGGGCCGGAGAGCTGGTTGACCAGCAGACGAACAAACTCCGGCAAAACCGGCACCATGGTGGCCGACCCGGAGAGCGCGAGGCTCGCCAGGATCATCATTGCGCCGGCAAAAACCGACCAGATTAGTGCCCAGCCGTTCCGCTGTTGGCGACGCCAGAGGATGAGAGCGGCGACGCCGTTCATGATTGCCAGAAAGGTGTAATACCCTCCGAGGAACCCAGCGACATCGGTGAGAAAAAAGCCGTTTGAATGCATTGAATGCGACCCGCGTGAGGTAATCTTCTCCGGTTTGATTGCCGCCGGTTACAGCGGCCCGCTGATACCGCCATCCTTCCGAACCCGCCAGAAATGAATCGCCAGCAGCAAGGCGACCGCCAGCGGAATGGCGATACAGTGCAGGACATAAAAGCGGTTGAGAGTCTCCTCACCGACGAACCGGGCCCCGAGAAGCCCGAATCGGGCGTCGGACCCGTCGGTGATCATGTCGATACCCCCGATCGTCAGGAGTTGCTGACCAGGCCCCTCATACCCCAAGATTGGGGTCGCCCGGGCCATATTTGATCCGACCGTGATCGCCCAGATCGCCAACTGGTCCCACGGCAACAAATAGCCCGTGAACGAAAGCAGCAGGGTGAGCAACAACAGGATCACCCCCACCACCCAGTTGAATTCCCGCGGCGGCTTGTAGCTGCCCGTCAGAAATACGCGATACATGTGCAGCCAGGTCGTGATGACCATCGCGTGAGCGCCCCACCTGTGCAACTCCCTCAGAATGCCGAGGCTGGTCACATCACGCAGCGCAAGAATGTCGTTGTAGGCCCACTCCAAGGTTGGGCGGTAATAAAACATCAGGAGCACGCCGGTCACCGTTTCCACCAAAAACAGAAAAAAGGTCACCCCTCCCATGCACCAAGTGAAGGAAAGGGCAATCCCCTGCTTCTTAATCGAAACCGGGTGAAGATGCAGAAAGAAGTTCGTCAGCATCACCACAATCCGATTCCGTCTGTCCAACGGCATCGGATGCCGGAAGATACTCTTCCAAATCTGCGAATTTCGAATTGTTTCGCCAATCGCCATCAGTGTTTATCCGGCTCGGTGTTATCGGGAAAGGCCCGCATCGCGGGCAGTTGAACGAGGGTTACGCTGAGACATAGGAGTCGGGATCATTCCACTGCCCGAGCTCCTCCTGGAAGGATTTGCTTTTATCGACTTCAAGCTGACCATCGTCGGCCATCCGGATGGCATACCGTTCGAGCGGCCTCGGGGCCGGGCCTTCGAAATTGATGCCATCCTTGTAAAAGCCGCTCCCATGGCAGGGGCACTTGAACTTCTGCTCCGCCTCAAGCCAGTTCGGCGTGCAGCCGAGATGGGTGCAGACGGTCTTGAGGGCATAGATTTGCTGGGTTCCCTCAAACTCACTGTTGACGACCCAGACTCCGTACTGGGCGACATACTTGGTCTCGACCTTGCCGACGGGGAACCCTTCCTTGCTGCCGACTTTGAATCGGCTCGGGGGTTCCGCCAGCACGTTCGGGAAAAAGAATCTCGCCAGCCCCAATCCGAACAGCCCACCAGTCACGGACAGCGCGGTGAAACCGATGGCCATGAACGACCCGACCGCGTAGCCGAGAAACCCGCGCCGCTCCTCGGTGACGCTGGGCTTCGCCGGCTTGGCAGCTGCTGGCCGGGCAGGCCGCGGCGGCACGGGACGCGGGGGTGCCTTGGTCGCCGATTTCGCGGCCGGCTTTGGGGCAGCCGGAGCGTCAGCCTTGCTGACAGGCCCGGGCTTGGCCCCACTGCGGGCGGCGGCGAGAATGCTTGCCGTGTCCCGTTGCACGTTCTTCTTGGGCCCGGCAACGGCACCGGCTGGCTTGCCGGCAGCCGGCTTGGAGGCAGCCGCTTTTGCGGCCGGCTTCGGCTTGGTGGCGACTGCAGTTTCGGCTGGTTTCGCGGCAGTCGTTTTCGAGCGTGCCATCGCCAGAATGTCCTTGACACTCGGCCGTCCAGCTGCACCGGGCTTGGGTACTACCGCAGCGGCCGCCTGCTCGGTCTCGCCGCCGGTCGGAGCGGGCGAATCCGTCGCTGCCGGAGGATCAGCCTCAACAGCGGAAGCCGCAGGTTCACCCGCAGCCGCTTTGCTCTCGGCGCGGGCAGCGGCGAGAATTTCGGCCACTGACATCTTTTTCTTGTCAGCCATGAAAGACCCTCACCCGTTCAGTCAGCATTTGCCTTGGCAGCAGGATGATCACTGGAACGCACATCAGAGAATTTGGCATCAGCATGCTGTCGAATCTGAGTCAACCACTGACTAGGTCCACGCCCTGCTCCCGGCAAAAACAAGTGAAATGCCGGGGGTTAGGCGACTTCGTGATTTTTTTCACAAACTCTACTACTACTCTATCGGCGGCTCCGAAGGTGTCAACGTCGACTCTCGGCCGGTCTCCCGATGACGAAGCCCGCCGGGGAATCTTCCCGGCGGGGTTTTCGAAACCGGGTCGGCCGCCACAATGCAGCCTGCGTTGGCGAAAACGGTCGCGGGAACTCCCCGACCGCCCGCCTGCCGGAGCAGACTGGGCATCCCCCACGAGCGGCAGCCACTGAGGAGAAACTGGAGCATTATGCAGAAAACAAGACGGGTTCTGGTTGTGGGTGGCGGTGGTCGGGAGCACGCGCTGGCCTGGAAACTCGCTGCTGATGGCGCTGAGGTTTTTGCGGCTCCAGGCAACGCTGGGACCGCCCAGTGTGGCACAAATCTGCCCATCGAGGCCACCGACATCGAGGGGCTCCTCGCAGCCGCCAAACAGCACCAGATCGATCTGGTGGTAGTCGGACCGGAGGCTCCACTCGTCGCCGGCCTCGTCGACGTACTGACCGCTGCCGGCGTTCGGGCCTTTGGACCCTCGGCTCAGGCGGCCCAGCTCGAAGGCAGCAAAATTTTCTGCAAGGACGTGCTGCACGCCGGTGACATCCCAACCGCCATGCACCGGCAGTTCCATTCGATGGAACAGGCCCGGGAATTTCTCGAAGCCCGAGAGGATGAGCCGGTGGTGGTCAAGGCAGACGGCCTGGCCGCGGGCAAAGGGGTTTTCGTCTGCGACAGCCGGGCTGAGGCGATCGCAGCCATCGAGCAGCTTCGCTGTGACCCCCAGTTCAGCAAGGCCACCCGCGGAGTGCTGATCGAAGAGCGGCTCGATGGGGTTGAAGTCAGCGTCATGGCGATCACCGACGGCCGGACGATCGTGACCCTGCCGCCGCTTCAGGACCACAAGGCGGCCCATGATGGCGACCAGGGCCCCAACACCGGGGGCATGGGCGCGTTCTGCCCCGCGCCGTTCGTCGATGACGCCCTCCGCCAGGAGATCGAAGAACGGATCCTCGTCCCGACGGTCCACACCCTGCGGCGGCGGCGCACACCGTTTCATGGTGTGCTCTACGGTGGCCTGATGCTGACCGCCCAGGGCCCGAAGGTGCTCGAGTTCAACGTCCGGTTTGGCGACCCGGAGTGTCAGGCACTCTTGATCCGAATGGAATCGAGCCTGCTCGATCTGCTCGACGCCGCCGTCGACCGTTGTCTGGCCGACCTGCCGGCTCCTCGCTGGAGATCCGGTTCGAGCGTCAGCGTGGTGATGGCGTCGGAGGGCTACCCCGACGCAGTCACCAAAGACCTGCCAATTCGTGGGCTCGACCGGGCGGCCGAACTGGCCGACGTGGAAATCTTTCATGCCGCGACACGACTCGACCCTGCTGATCCCCACCGGGTGCTGACCGCAGGAGGGCGGGTGCTCGCTGTCACCGCCACGGGCAGCTCCTTGGCCAGGGCCAAGCTGCGGGCGTACGAAGGGGTGCGGGAAATTCGCTGGCGGGGCGGCTGGTGCCGCAAGGATATTGCCGACAAGGGGCTGCGACACGAACGGGATCAGGCCGCAGCAACTGAACCTGACAGGGGCATGCCAGTTTCCGTAGAACCTGAGGGGGCATCATGAGGCTCGGCGTCGGGATTGTCGGCCTCGGCAACCGCTGGGAAGGCCGCTACCTGCCCGCAATCCGCTCTCTCGCCGACCGCTTCGAAGTCCGGGCCGTCTGCGAACAGGTCTCCCACCGGGCCCGCCGCGCTGCCACCGAACTGAATGCGGTTGCGGCCGACGGCTTTCGGGTGATGGCCGGTCGCGACGACATCGACGCCCTGCTCTATCTGGCCGACCAGTGGTACGGCACGACCCCGATCCTGGCCGCCTGCGACGCCGGCAAGGCTATTTACTCAGCCGCTTCGCTTCCGGGGCCGCGGGCGGAAATCGATCATCTGCTGGCCCGGGTGGAGCAGTCAGGCATTGCCTTCATGGCCGAACTGTCAAAGCGGCACGCCGCAGCCACGGTCCGACTGAAGGAGTTGATTGCCACCCGGCTGGGCCAGCCCCGGATGCTGTTCTGCCATCAGCGGGCGGCCCAGACGCCTGCAGGCGACCGGGACGAAGCAGTCCATGCCCGCCGCAACCTGATCGAGATGATCGACTGGTGCTGTTACGTCATCGACCGGCCGCCAACCAGCGTTGTTTCGGTCCGCCATGCTGCTGCTGGCCGCGAAGCCGAGAGTGACTATCAGATGATGAGTCTCGACTTTTCTTCCGGTGACAGCCCCGGCAGTGGCCCGCTGGCCCAGATCAGCAGTGGCCAGTACATCCCTGCCAGTTGGGAAGAGGCGATCGGCTTCCGGCCACCGGCCGCCCTGCAGGTCGCGTGCGAACGAGGGATCGCCTTCATCGACCTGCCGACAGGGCTGGTCTGGTTCGATGATGCCGGGCGGCACCAGGAGTCACTCGAGAGTGAAAGGCCCGTTGACGAATCGATGCTGCTGCAATTCCACCGGGCAACCACCAGTCTGGTCCGTCGAATTGGTGGACTCGGTGACATGGTGAGGGCACTGCGCATCCTCGAGGCGGCTGCCGTGAGCCAGGAAATTGGAAGGCGAATCCCGCTGGCCGATGACTGCTGACCGATGACTGATGCCGCCGCCTCGGCGGTGTCAGTCTGCCAGTGCTGCCACCACCAGATCGCCCACTTCGCTGGTGCCGCATCCCATCCGGCCTGCGGCCTGGCTCTGCATCTTCGTTCCGGTAACCGACGCAACGGCCCGGTCGATCCGGGCGGCCGCCTGAGGCTGGCCCGAGTGTTCCAGCAGCATCGCCATGGCGTTGATCGCCGCGATCGGGTTGATCACGTTCTGGCCGGTGTACTTCGGGGCGCTCCCTCCCATCGGCTCGAACATGCTGACACCGCCGGGATCGGGATTGAGGTTGCCGCCGGCCGCCACTCCCATTCCTCCCTGTAAAATCCCCCCCAGGTCAGTGATGATGTCACCGAACATATTGGTGGTCACGATCACATCGTAAGCATCAGGGTTCTTCACCATCCACATGCAGCAAGCATCGACATGGTTGTAGTCGGTGGTGACATCAGGGTAGTCCCGAGCCACCTCCTGGAAGGTCCGCCACCAAAGGTCATGGCCAAAAGTCAGCACGTTGGTCTTGGCCACCAGCGTGAGGGTCTTCTTCGGGCTATTCCGCCGGCGGGTGTACTCAAACGCCCAGCGGATGCATCGCTCGCACCCCTTCCGCGTGTAGACCGCCTGCTGGACGGCAACTTCATCGGGGGTGCCTTTTTTGAGAAATCCTCCGACGCCGCAGTAAAGGTCCTCAGTGTTCTCGCGGACAACAACGAAGTCGATGTCGCCCGGTCCCCGACCCGCCAGCGGCGTCTCAACGCCCGGCAAGAGTTTGACCGGCCGGAGGTTGATGTACTGATCGAGCTTGAACCGGAGTTCCAGCAGCAGGCCCTTCTCGAGCACCCCGGGAGGCACGTCGGGGTGGCCGATCGCCCCAAGGAAAACGGCGTCCTTCGACCGCAGCAGTTCCAGACCGCCCGCGGGGATGATTTCTCCCGTCCGCAGGTAACGGTCTCCGCCCCAGTCAAGCGGTTCGACAGTGAAGGCGAACCCTTCCAGGCGGGCAACCGCTTCGAGCACCTTGAGGGCCTCGGCGGTCACTTCGGGACCGGTTCCATCTCCGGCGATCGTGGCAATGGCGAGAGCTGATGCAGGCATGCAGGAGTTCCTGTGGGAAAGTCGCTGAACGTAACGCCCCCCCGCAATTCCGCAAGCGAGCCACCGCGGGCAAGAGAAAAATGTGCCCCACTAGTTTCTGCCGCGGTTCGCGGGCGACCACGCCAGCGGTTCAGTTCTGACTGAAAGAGAAAGCCTTATTCGGCTTCGCACCGAGCGGGTTACGCAGAAACCGCTGGCGGCAGGTCTCGCAGAGGTCAAAGCGAAGCGAACGGGTGCCGTCGTCGAGGAAGGCGGCCAGATCCTGCTCCTCCATCCGCTCAAGCAAGTCATGCATGTTTTCAAGATGATCCTCACAGGCCGCGGCGTCATCACCGTCACACAAGTCTTCAGTTTCTCCTTCGACTGCCGGAAACACTGAGATTTTCACGACATGCCGCAGGCCGACATGGGGATCGATTGGCCGTTGACAAAGATCACATGAATAATGGAGCACTGGTCGCCTCCGAGCCTCGGTGTGGGGAGCATTTGTCGCCAATGAAGGTGACGGTGAGCACGCCGACAGCGGCACGCCCACTTCTCGGAGTTTGACGGCATGTTGCGGGAAAGGCAAGTCTTGTTGTCGCTGCAAAAAGGTGCGCAGCGGCCACCCCAGGAAGCCAGCGGCCAACCGCCCAAGCAACGCGAATCGACCTGCCAGGTTCCGCAGGGATGCTCATTTGGCAGACCCCGTATGGCGGCGTTAGACTGAGGAAGTGGCCAAAATTGGGGGCCACACGACGCGGCACCCCGGTCAGCGACGATGTCAACTGCGGTCCACTTTTCTTCGTTTGCACCGGCCAGCCTCGGGCTGAGTGTGCTGGTGCTGAACCGTTCGTTCGTCGCCGTACATGTCACCAACGTCCGCCGGGCGCTGACGCTCTTGTTTCGTGATCTGGCTGAGGTTGTTCATATCGAGCAGGGTCGGTTCTCGGCCCACTCAATCGAGTCGTGGCGGGAACTCTCGGCAATCGAAGCACTCGACCGCTCACCCGATCAGGACTGGATCAGGGCCGTTGGCTATGAACTGCAGGCTCCCCGGGTGATCCGGCTGCCTCAATGCGACCGGCTGCCCCGGCATGGCCTGCGGTTCAATCGGCGGAACGTCTTTGCCCGGGACGCCAATCGCTGCCAGTATTGCGGTTTCAGTTTTCCCATGAGCGAACTCTCGCTCGATCACGTGATTCCGAAAAGCCGCGGCGGACCGACCACCTGGGACAACATTGTCTGTGCCTGCGTGGCCTGCAACGTCCGCAAGGGTGGCCGAACGCCACGCGAGGCTCGCATGCAGCTGGTGCGTCCACCCAGGATGCCGAAGCGGAGTCCCCTGATGGCGATCAAACTGCACAACCCGAAGTACGCAAGCTGGAAAAACTTCGTCGATCGGGCCTACTGGTTGGCCGACCTTCAGCAGTAACTCAGGCGGCAGCAGCCGATCCGCACTTAGGCTCTGCCTGACGACTAAGTACCGTGCTTCGGGCGGCTCATTTGCCCTCAGCCTGTGTCGGGCTCCAGCGCAAGATCTGCCGGCTGTTTCCCCGTCCTTCCCAGAGAGCAAAGCAGCTCGCTCTCAGGCCAACGGAAGCCTTTTCAGACAGAACCTAGCAGAGCGGATCTTTCTTCTCGGTGATCACGGGCAGCTGGGGCGACATCTCGGCATTCAACGCAGTGAAGTCCTTCCACTCTGCCGGCAGATTATCTTCGTGGAAGATCGCCTCGACCGGGCACTCCGGCACACAGGCCTCGCAGTCGATGCACTCGTCGGGATGGATGTAGACCATCTGGTCTCCCTCGTAGAAGCATTCGACCGGGCAGACAACAACACAGTCCGTGTACTTGCAGGCGAAGCAGGGCTCGGCGACGACGTGCGTCATGGTGGGGTAACTCCTCGGTTGAAACACTCGGAACGTATGGGCGGTCATGCTGACGTCCGCCCCGGCATCCGGCCGGACCGCAAAGCTGGGTCGTCTCTGACGATTCTGGCAGTGCTGCGGGCAGCGGCATCGTAGGAAGCCGTTTCTGGGCTGTCAACGAAGGGACAATCGGCCGTGGCAAGCCCCCCGCTTCAGTCCGTGGCCAGCGACCCGGAGAATCTCCCCAGGGCCGGGGTTCGGTCTTGGAGGCTTTCGCGGGAGGGGGGTATAGTTCTAGACGGGCAGAGGCAGGGTGCCGTGGAGTAGTCGGCATGACAAAAGACCGCGGCATCCCCAATGGTTCATTTTGCTCCCCGGCCGACTGGCAGCTGGTCGAGGGCTGTATTGCCGGTCATACGGGGGCCTGGGATCTCTTCATTCGGCGATTCGGCCGGCTGATCGCCGAAGTCGTTTCACGGACGGCCGCCCGCCGGAAGGGAGCCCTTACGGCGACCGATCATGACGATCTCGTGGCTGAGGTTTTCGCCGAATTGCTGGCCCGCGACGCTGCGGTGCTGCAGATGTTTTCGGGCCGCTCAACGCTCACCACCTACCTGACGGTGATTGCCCGCCGGGTGACCGTTCGGCAGCTCCAGAGACAAGCGCGATCCGTCGCCCCGGCAACGGCTGGCGACGGCGTGGCTGATGCTTCCGAGGGCACACCTCCGGCTGCCGACCTGACGGCTCAGCAGGAAGAGATCGAGCACTGGCTCTCCTGCCTGGAAGAGCCCGACCGGACCCTCGTGCGGATGCATGACCTCGAGGGGTGCCACTACAGCGAACTGGCCCGGGCGACCGGCATTCCGATCGACTCCATCGGCCAGCGGCTCTCCGGGGCCCGGGCCGCTATTCGGCAAGCCCTCAATGGAGGCGGCGACACAGACAATTCGGCCTGAGCCGCAGGCAGGCTGTTGCCTAGCCGGTCAGCCCCCCTGCCCCCCGCCGACCGGTGTGATCATGACGGCGGGGTCTGCCAGATCGACCGGCTCATACCCCTCATAGGCAGGCATCTGCCAGAGCTGCCCCGGGTCGGTGGCGGGGGCGTTGATGACCAGGCTCGTCAGCTCCAGTTTGAACTCCACGCCCGACGCCGGCCAGGAGACTTCCACCAGCCGCGGCAGGGCGGCACCGGAGGTCGGATCGACCCGGTGCCGTGAGGTGCGGACGCTGGCAAGCCGCTCACCGGAGTTGGTGAACAGGTGCTGCTCCTCGACCAGGCCGGTCGTGGCATGCAGCAGCGTTGATTTCAGCAGCGGCCCGTCGGGGGATTCGATCGTGCTGCGAATTTCCAGCCGGCCATCGGCCGTCAGAAACGGCCCGTCGTGCTGGTCGTTGGGGCCAAACCGGACCAGCCCGAGCAGCTCCGGCATCCAGTCGGCCCGGATCGGCAGCAGCCGCCGAGCCGACGACTGGTCATAGCGATCGTGCCGGCAGAAGAGCGTGATCGGGGGCTCATGCCGCCTGATCCAGAGCCAGAAGAGGTCATCGTTGCTGCCCAGGTCAAGCTCGTTGCCGGTCAGCGAGGTCTGGGCTCGCAGCCGGAATCGCCGCGGTGGCTCACAGGCCACCTGGGCTGAGAGCCGGGGCACTCCCGGTACTGACAACACGGCCTGTGAGGCCATATAGCTGCGGACTCGTCGGGTATTGTCCTCGACAGCCGCAATGATTTGCTCCCGGGTCGGATTGGCCGGCAGCGTCCGGGGCAATGGCATGATGCCAACCTGGTAGCCCCGCAGCACGCCCGGGCAGCTCGCCCCAGTGCCGGCGACCAGCAGCACCAGCGTGGCAAAGACCAGCCAAACCCGTCGGCCTGTCCCCCGGCGGCTTGCATCGGAAGGGTTCATGCCTCGCCTCCCGACCAGAGCAGGCTGGCCAATCGTTCCTCCACCGCCCTGAGGTCAGCCGGCTCGGGAACCGCAACCCCGACGGTGTAGTCGCAGTCCCGCCGACGGCAGGAGAAGGTCACGGTTTCGGCCCCCGGTCGATCCCCCTGGTCTGATTCTGTTGTCATCGCCGGTTCGGCAAATCGCAGCACCCGCCGCCGGACCAACTGGAGAGCCAGCAGGTACCGCAGCGTTGCCTCGGCTGGATCGCTGGCCAGGGCCTCGAGGGTGTCAAGCAGGATGTCGACCGGGGCAAGCTGGACGCCATTTTCTTCCCGCTCCGGCACAATGCTCCGCCACCAGGCAAGCGTTCCGTCCGGCGGCTCGGACCAGGCTGCGGCGGACCAGTCGAGTCGCACGAGGCTGCCGCCCTCGCGAACGAGTGCGGAATAGATGATGTCACCAGGGGTAAAGGCCGCTGCGGTGCCCTGACAGACGCTTCCCGGTCGTTGGAGTTTCAGATCCATGGGCCGATCCGGGGCAGGCAAGCGCAGGGTCGGCGGGCGTCCCGTCGACCGGTCAGAAGAGCGAGGTGTATCGCGCCTGCAAAGCCTGCCGCAAGCCTGGTTGGCAGCCTCTACCGGAGTGGGCAGCCTGCGAAGACCGGGTAGGGTACAGAGCTTCAGCGGCCGGTGAGGAGGCTGGCAATCTCCAGCAGGCCGCCATCCTCATGGCCAGCAACCACTCGGTCGGCCACCTGCCGCACCTCCGGCCGGGCGTTGCCCATCGCCACACCGAGGCCCGCCCCCGCAATCATCGGCAAGTCGTTGCGATCGTCGCCGGCGGCGCAGATCGCTTCCGGCGGAATGCCCCAGCCAGCCGCCAGCCGCCGCACGCTCGACCATTTGTCAACACCGGCCGGAGCAATCTCGCAGAGCCAGTCGCGGTACCGCGGGCTTTGGATGGTGTGCAGCGATACAGTGGTGGGAAAAGCCGCGGCGAGCCGGGCTTCAAGCAAATCCATCGCCTCCCGGGGGCCCATCGCGAAGCCGGCAAAGGCGTCAACCGGCGGCGACTTGTGGAGTGCGGGATCAACCCGGGCAAGACTCCGGTTGCGATCGAGATATTCACCGAAGCCGCTCGGCTGGCCGGCCGCATCGAGGCTCTCGAGCGTACGGCAGTGAAAATCAAAACCTTGGTCGTAGCTGTCGGTGTAGACCACCGGTTCGTGACCCGCCGCCACGATGGTACCGACAATCTGGGCGAGCAGGTCGGCGGCGAAGCCGGACCGGAAGAGCGTACGGTGATCGGCCGGCTGTTTCACAAGCCCACCTGAGGCGGTCACCAGCGGGCCTTCAAGGCCCAGTTCGGCGGCAATCGGCAGGACATCGCGGTAGCGGCGGCCGGTGGCCAGCAGCACCCGGATACCGGCGGCCTGCACCTGCCGAACCGCCTCACGCGCGGCAGTTGTCACCCGGTGCCGGCTGTCTGTGACCGTACCGTCGACATCGAGTACCAGGAGTTGAAAGGGAGGGGACACGTTCGTGCCGGGGCGGGTGGGAATGCGGGAGCAGCGTAAGCCGCTGTCGTTATGATATCGCCGGAGGCAGCATGACGACTGATCAAACCGAACCCCCATTCCTTCCCGTGGTCCGAACCGGTGAGATTCCCCCGGGCGAGGGCCGCACCTTCGAGGTGGCCGGCCGCCTCGTGGCGGTCTTCTTCGACGGCAACGGCTACCACGCCATGGACGACCTCTGCCCGCACATGGGGGCCTCGCTTGGATCAGGCCCGCTAGTCGACGGCGTTGTCACCTGCCCCTGGCATGCCTGGCGGTTCGGCGTCTGCGACGGCGCCTGGTGCGACAACCCGGCCCTCAAGGTCGATGTCTTTCCCACCCGTCTCGCCGGCGATCTGGTCGAGGTCCAGGTTCCGCCGGCCGAGACCTGCTGAACACGGCCCTGACGCCAACCGCTCCGTCGATTCACCCGGCGGGAAGGCTCAACGACTCACCGGGATTCAGCAGCTTCGCCTCGGCCAGGCCCGCTGCCTGCACCCGGCCGGCCCAGGCGGCGGCATCCTGCTCAATCGGCGGCCAGGTGCTGTAGTGACACGGGAGCACGGTACGAGGCTTGAGCAGGCGGATCGCCTCGAGTGAGTCATCCGGGCCCATCGTGAAGAGATCCCCGATCGGCAGGATGGCCAGGTCGAGCCCCCTGCCCTGGCCGTCGGGCCGACCAATCCGCGCCATATCGGAAAACAGGCAGGTGTCACCGGCGATGAAGATTCTTGCCCCACCCACATCGAGTAGCCAACTCGCAGCCGGGCCGCCGTAGCTGCCGTCGGGTAGGCTGGAAGAGTGGTGAGCCAGTTCCATCTTGGCCCGCCCCCCCGGGACAGCAGTCGCCCCACCGAGGTTCATGCCGGTCACCTGTTCGACGCCCTGACCGGAAAGCCACTGGGCGATCTCGAAGGCACAGCAGACGGGGGCCTTGGTCCGCTTGGCGATTGGTACGCAGTCAGCCAGATGATCGAAGTGGGCATGGGTCAGCAGGATGGCATCGCAGGCGACATCAGCCGCCTTGAAGGCTGCCGTCGGGCAGTCATCAAAGAACGGATCGATCAGCAGCACACCACTGCCGGTATCGATGAGAAAAGTGGAATGCCCACTCCAGGTCACGGTGACAGCCATCGGGTTCGCTCCGGTTGAAAAAGAAAGGTCTACAGGGTTTTTCGGGGGTCGTTCCCGAAGCGCTGGGGCGGACCCAATGGTTTTCGAGCAGGCCCCAGAAAACTCCGGCGAGCCAGAGCAGGTCAGCCCTGCGGCCGCAGCCGCTTCATCATCAGTTTCTTGTAGGCTTCGACGCCGGGCTGGCCGTAGGGGTTGGTGCCGACCAGCCGGCCCTCCACCACGGTGGCCAGCATCAGCATCTGCAGCAGCTGGCCAACAGTGTGTTCGTCAATCCGCGGCAGCTGAATCGTGGTCGTCGGCCGCTTGACCGATGCATAGGCCTCGTTGGTGCCGTCAGTCGCCGCGACAAGCATCGCCGGCCAGGTCGTGCCGATCAGATCATCGAGCTGATCTTCATTGCCATCCGATCCGGTCAGCGGCGGGAGGGCCAGCAGGTCGCGGCGAGGCTCACCGACGCAGAGATTGGTGATCAGCTTGTCGCGGCGGCCCTCCTGATGCTGCTGGCCGCGGGAGTGGAGATCGCGGGTCGTGACCGCCGTGAGCGGCGTCGCCCCCTGCTCGTCTTTGCCGAGACTCTCCGACAGCAGCTGGTCGTACCAGAAGCCGACCGCCTCGAGCCGGTTACTCCAGCTGGAGAGCACCCGGATCGTGGCGTTCATCCTGGTCTCAGCCAGGTGCGAGACCGCTACATACTGCAGCACCGGGTTCTCGGCGGCCGGGGCCTCGCGGAACCGGCGGGTCATCGCCGCCGCCCCCTCCAAGAGCCGCACCACGTCAATGCCGACGATCGCCGCCGGCAACAGGCCGACCGCCGTGAAGACCGAGAAGCGGCCGCCGACACCGTCAGGAATCCCAAAGACATCGCGACAGCCGAGGGTCTTGGCGAGGCTCGCCAGCTTGCCGCTGCCGCCCGTGATCGGCACCAGCCGCTCGGCCAGCCGGGCCGGATCATGGCCGACCGCGTCAGCCAATTCGCGGAGGAACAGCCGGGTGGCAACGGCCGTCTCGAGCGTACCGCCACTCTTGCTGACCACTAGCAGGGCCCACTGGGTCAGCAGATCGTCGGCGTCGGCTTTTTCGGCCGGGGCCAACACGTCGAGCAGCCCCCGGGCTGAGTCATTGTCGATGTTGAAGCCCTCAAACGACAGCCGTGGCCTGGCCCCCCGCTCACCCCGCGACAGCTCGTTGTGAAAGGGATGGCAGCACGACTCAAACAGCGCCCGGGTGCCCATGGAGGAGCCACCAATACCGAGTACCACCACCCGGTCGACCGCCTCTCGCAGCCGCTTGGCCGCTCCCAGGATCGCAAACAGTTCGCTCTCCGGCCGGGTGGTGCCGTAGTCGGCCAGCAGCCGCTCCGGCAGATCGATAAAGGCCGGGTCGAGTGGATCATTGCCGGCCTGGCCGTTCCGCCAACGATCGAGATCGGCCAGGCTGTCGGCCCGCGCCTGCTCAAGCGATCCGGCGAGGCCATCAAGGTCGGCCTGGCTGATACCGCCAGTGGCCAGCACCGCTGCTGCATCGTAGGAAATCGGATCGTCGGGGGGCGCGGGGCGAACATTGCTCATCGTGGCGGACTCAGGCTGGAGTTTTGAAGGGGGTGGCCGGTTTCGAGGCATCTGCCCGCCGGCCTGCAAGACCTTACCGGAGGGGAGGATCGCCGGGCAACTCTTGCTGACGTCACAACCGCTTCGACGGCGCGGACCAGCTGCTGGAGGACCAAAGGCCGATAACGCGTCCCACTGCCCCCTTGCAGATGCCCCTGCCTGAACCGACAACTGTGGCAGCGGGTTGCCCGCCAAACGCCGACTGCCATCAACCCCCGATCCCCGGAGACACCGCCGTGACCGAGCACGACCTGATCCGCGAGCTTGCCGAAAAGAACGACACAAAGATCGTGATGCTGGTGGCAGACGGCCTGGGCGGCCTGCCGACCGAGCCGGGCGGCAAGACCGAACTGGAGACTGCTGCCACGCCCAACCTCGACCGGCTGGCGGCGATCGGCACCAGCGGCTCGAGCCTGCCGGTCCTGCCGGGCATCACCCCGGGCTCGGGGCCGGGCCACCTCGGCCTCTTCGGCTACGACCCACTGGAGTTCAAGATCGGCCGCGGTGCCCTTGAGGCGACCGGTATCGGCTTTGAACTCGGGCCCCACGACGTCGCCGCCCGGGGCAACTTCTGCACCCTCGACTCCGCCGGCCTGATCAGCGACCGCCGGGCCGGCCGGATTCCTTCTGAAGAGAGCTTCAAGGTGGTTGAGAAGCTGCAGGCCGTGGCGATCGACGGTGTCGAGGTCTTCGTCAAGCCGGTGAAGGAGCACCGCTTTGTTGTGGTCTTCCGCGGTCCGGGCCTCGACGGCCGGGTGGCCGACACCGATCCCCAGGCGGTCGGCGTGCCGCCACTTGAACCCGAGCCGCTCGATCCCGCCGCCGCCCGCACGGTCGAAGTCGCCAAGGAGTTTGTCCGGCAGGCCCGGGATATCCTCAAGGACGAGCCCAAGGCAAACGGCCTGACCCTGCGGGGCTTTGCCGCCAAGCCGGCCCTGCCGACCTACGAGGCACTCTATGGCCTGCGGGCCGCCGCCATCGCGGTCTATCCGATGTACAAGGGACTGGCGAGCCTCGTGGGCATGAAGCTGGTGGGCACGCCGCAGACGCTGGCCGCAGAGGTCGATGAACTGGCCGCCTGCTGGAACGACTACGACTTTTTCTTTCTGCACTACAAATACACCGACTCAACCGGCGAGGACGGCAACTTTGCCGAGAAGGTGAAGCGGATCGAGGAACTGGACGCGATCATCCCCCGGATCGAGGCCCTCAAGCCCGATGTGCTGGTCGTAACGGGCGACCATTCGACGCCGAGCCTGCTGAAGAGCCACTCGTGGCATCCGGTGCCGACGCTGCTGGTGGCCGCGGCCTGCCGGCCCGACGGCCGCACCGCCTTTGGCGAGCGGGACTGCCTCGGCGGCGGCCTGGGCCAATTCCAGGCCAAGCACCTGATGCTGCTGACGATGGCCCATGCCGGCCGGCTGGGCAAGTACGGCGCCTGATCGACTACCCCCGCCCAGCCACCCGCTATGGCCGGCTTGCCAGCATCTCCTCCAGATCGTATGTCGGCCGGGGAATCGCATAGGCTCTGACGGCAGTCACCCCATGACGGCATACGCGAGCTTCCGCTGATCAAACAGAGAGGCGCGGTCGTAAATAACCTTCGTGAGATCAGCCATGGCGATCTGCGGAAGGTGACGGTGCGAGCCGTTTCAGCGCGATCAGAATTCGCCCGGTGCGTAGCCTGTTTTCGCGATCGAGTGACTGACAGCGGCGAGTCACCACATCATCAGTGCCAACGAACAGATACGGAGTCTGTTCGCGAATGGCCCCAAAGGTCAGCCGCAGCCGTTCACTCGGGAACATCCGGCGGTATTCGTCGAGGCCTTCTCGATCAGGCTCTGGCTGAAAACCCAACACCTGGCTTCGAGCGGCTCACTTGCCCTTTGACTACGGGTCCATCGCCAGATCCGAAAATCTGACTGCTTCGCCGTCATTGCCAGCGAACAAAGCAGCTCGCTCTCGGGCTATCGGTAGCCTTTTCAGACTGAACCTAAGCATCTCTGCAGCATACCGCCAACCACAGTGATGCTCTCGGCCCCTCGCTCAACCTGACTTCGAAAACCGTCCGCCTGAGTGTCCCTGCTCGCATGGCGGGTCGAAGGACCGGTTTGCTGCTGCAGGATGCGGTGACCAGCCCATCTGCGGATCCGACAAACTTTCAAAGCACGAGCAAAAAGCAAGGGCCCATCGAATTCCCTTTCACACAACCGATTGCCTAACGGTCCGCAATACGATTGACAATATGCCCCCCAAATGAGACCCTTCGAGGGGAAGCACCCCCTCAGGGGGCCGCGTCGACATTTGCTGTATCGAGACACTTCAATGGCTCGGCCCCCGGCCCAACTGACGATTGCGAACTTCAACCGCCAAACACTTTCAGACCTGTTACGTCCCGTCCTCGACCGGGCTTTGACGCAAGGAATGATCGGCACCGAGGCAGTCCTCGACTTTGTCACAGAAGCGCTCAGCAAACTTTCTGACAAAGAAATAAGCACTTTTCTCGATCCTCAGACCGGAAAACTCCGAGGTGGACTTGAGATACGAATTGAGGAAAAACTTTGCCTCTCTCCGAAATGGCGGGCATGGGAGGCACAATATGGGCATGAAGACTGGATGCTCCGTAAGAGTGGCCGCATCGTGAAGAAACGTGAATTCCTCAAGAGTTTGATTCTCAGTTCGTGGCGGTCGATGCAAAAACTCCATCGGCTTGAACCACAGGATGTAAAGATGCTTGTCCCCGGGGTTCGCAAAATCTACGAAGCAATCTGTCGCGTCGTGCCAACCGACAATCGGCCGGGTTTGGGGAACACCTACAACCATCGGGCTACTAGGTAGCTTTCCTCCTCTTATTGGCCGTCTCACGATCGCTGCCTCTGAGTTTTCGGAAACGACGCCCTCCATAGGCCCTAATCACCCGCCGGAGCGGCCGAAAAAATAAGCTGGGGGTCGAGCCAGAGCGTGCGGTCGAGCACCGTGCCGCCGTCGGCGGGCTGGACCTCCAGTTGCAGGATGGTCGCCCCGGCCAGTGGCAGGTCGATCACGAGTGGCTGCCCGG